>Ga0209212_1004839_pt1 | contig 16401 bp, 16 predicted proteins | sample RifGroC2_FD_183996 | JGI IMG/M metagenome (GOLD analysis project Ga0209212, IMG submission 183996) | Groundwater microbial communities from Rifle, Colorado, USA - Groundwater C2 (SPAdes) (version 2) | ecosystem: Environmental > Aquatic > Deep subsurface > Groundwater | place: Rifle, Colorado...
CCGCCTCAAAAAAAGGTTTTAAAGACTGCTATAAACAAACTGCCAATGGAAAAAAAGGAAGAAATGGTTGAGGATAAAAAGGAAAAAGAAATTAAAAAGGAAGAAATAAAACCGTCAGACGAAATTAAAGAGGTTGAAACTGTAAAAAAAGATAAAGAAGAGATACAGAATGAAGAGAATTCTGAGAAGGAAGTTGCCATGCTTAACCCTCCAGAGAAACTTACATCATCAATAAATAGAGAGGCGGTGAGGGAAAAAGTGAAGACTAAGGGGCTTCTGGGCGTCATAATGGCAAAGGCTTTGCCGGATGAAATCTCAAGTGATATTGTCTTTAGAGATGTTGATAAGATGGTAAAGGGTATTGAGAAAGGGAGTGGTGATAAAGAGGGAGAGGGTTTGCTTGATATAAAAGGTTCAGTAAAGGGTGATGATTTGTCAAAGAAGATTAATGAGACCACGCGAAAAATAAAACAAAGGGATACCAGTGAAATAATAGCTGAAAAAAGAGGAATCATAAAAGAGGAACTGAATAAAAATAAGGAGGGTATTTCTTCTGCCGATAGGAAGAGGAACGAGGCAGAGGTATATAGGATAGTTAGCACATATATAGGGGGGCTTAAATATTTATACAATAATACACTCAGAAAAAATCCATCCCTGAAAGGAAAAATAACTGTAAAGATAGTTATTTCTCAAGATGGCAAGGTTGTTAAATCGGAGGTTGTATCATCTACACTTGGCTCTCCTGAATTGGAAGAGGCAATTATTAACAGAATATATAGATGGAGGTTTTATGAGTTAAACGATGTAGAAGATTTTACAATAGATTATACATTTGATTTTGCCCCTGTTGGCTGAATAAATTCAACAAAATAGGTATAGTTCTTGCTTTTAATATAGTTTTATGTTATAAAAAGCTCATTTTTTGAGCGTTTTCGCACAGAAAGAGGAGACTTTTAAAAGTGAGACATTTTTATTTTCTATTTGTATGTATTGATTTTTTGCTATTTTGTTTAATACCGCCATCTTTTGCAGTTGAAGATACGAATATATCATCACGATATGCCACAAAAAAAATGGCTGTTCCACTTACCCTTCTACCGAGGGATAAATATGGAATTATTGACTGGGCAGGGAGTGTCAGGAGCGGCATAATCTCACCGCTTTCATCAATTGATGGACTGCAGGAAGATAATGACCCGATTGACCTGCTTATATCAATCAAGGCTAAGAATGAATTTATGACAGATGTCATGTTTCCTCATAGTATTCACACATACTGGTTAAGCTGTAAAAATTGTCACCCCGATATCTTTATTCAAAAGAAGGGTGGTAACCCGGAGATGACTATGTGGAAGATTTTAGATGGGAAATATTGCGGCAGGTGCCACGGGAAGATAGCCTTTCCTCTAAGGGAATGCTACAGGTGTCATATGGAGCGTGAGCCAAAGATAGAAGATGTTAAGATCCAGAAATAATAAATATTAATATAATGATACTGTTAAAAACAAGAATTATATTGATGATTATCCCTCTCATAATCTCTTGTGCAGAGATGAAGGTGGAAAAAGAAGGGAGATTGGATGGGACGCTCATAGTTTATCTCTATTCCGGCAGTAACCAGCAGGATATAAATTTCACAGTCGATGGACTTGAAATCAAACAAAAGGATGGGGAATGGATTAAATTATCAGAAAAACCATTAACAATAAGGTCTCTTGACATAGCAAACAATCAGGTTCTGCTAACCGAATCTGCTGTAAGGGAAGGGGAGTATGATAGGGTGAAGATACGGGTCTCTGATGCCACCGTTAGGAGAAATGAGAAATATCATTCATTGGCACTTCCACAACCGGGTGGGGAAGTAGAGTTAGAGGGAACCATTGTAAATATCAGGCACGGGGAGAGTATAGCCCTGTTTTTAATATGGAATCCTGATAAATCCATATCAAATAACTATCTATTCAATCCTTCAATTAATATTGAACCTCAGGATGTCTCTCCAAAGACCCTGCTTTTATATGTTACAAATAGCGGCTCAAACTATATATCTGTCATTGACAGATTTGAAAACAGGGTAGTTGGGATTATCGGTGTAGAGAAAAATCCGACCAGCATGGCTTTAAGTAAGGAACAGGAAAGACTATATGTCTTAAATTCAAGTTCAAACAGTATATCAGTTATTGATACATCACAGGATTATGTTCGGGATAGAATACAGTTTGCCTCAGGGATTGAACCGGTTGAAATGGCAATGATCCCATACAGTGATAAGAGAAACCATGGGAAACTATATATAACAAATCGTGGGTCTAATGATGTTACAGTGGTGGACACATTTATGAAGTCGCAGTTGAAGAGTATAAAGGTTGGAAATACCCCGATTGGAGTATCTGCCAATCCATCAAGGCAGGAGGTATATGTAGCCAATAGCGGGTCAAATTCTATTTCGGTTATTGATTCAATAAATGATACGGTAAAGGCTACAATCAATGTTGACAGTATCCCTATAGATATTGTCACTGTAAAGGATTCTATATATGTAATTAACTCCGGGTCAGACAGTATTACTATATTGGATGTCGTTACAAAGGCTGTTAAGGGGAGAATACAGGCTGGGATAAACCCAAGAAAGGGGATATACTCCGAGCAGTATAACAGAGTTTATCTTTCAAATTATAGTAGTGGGGAGGTATCTTTTTTGATACCGTCATCAGCAGTTATTACGAGGAGTATCAAGGCAGGAGAAAAGCCTGTTGGACTGGCGATTGATGAAAGCAGAAACCGTCTCTACATCACCGATTACAGTTCCAATAAGGTGGTGGTAATAAATTCTGTTTCAGAGGTGATAGAAAAGACAATCATGGTAGGGAAAAGACCCTATGGAATTATTTCAGTAAAATAGAGAAAAAATAATTTGAGTGAAGATAAGAACAAAGGAAAAAGATAAGGAGAAATGGGGAAATTGGGGAAAGGGAGAAAAGAAGTATTCTTTAAAAGAATTTTTTTCTTTCTCCATTTCTCCCTGTTCTCCCTTTCGTCTTATAGGAATAGTTATTTTTTTGCTAACGGTTTCATCGGGCAAAAGCTCGGCGGATAATCTATCTTTGAATGGAGATATAGTTTATACAGTGAACGAGAGTAAATTTGCAGGAAAGATGACAAAGAAGTCAAGTTTATCTCAGATTTATTCACTTGCTTTTAATAAAGGATTAACGAAGACAATTAGGTTTTCCGGGGATGTCAGGGCATCCCAGAATAGGGTAGATTCAACTGAAAGCAGTTCAATTGACCCTTCTTTGTTTCTGGATATGAATAATGAATATTTTAATTCTTCTCTGGGGTATCAGATTAATGACCGTTTTCTTTCAACCGGGAACAGGATAAACACCACCTCAAAAAATGCCACTTTCTCAACAGACCCTGCTGGTTTTCCTTCTCTGAGATTTAATTACAATGAATTGCAATCAAAAGATAGATTTTCTCTGGTTGATACAAGGCAGTCATATATAAATGCCAGCACAGATTATACAATCAAACGTATCAACTTATTGTATAATTACACCAACTCAACATTGAATGATCTCATCACAGAGATAAAACAGGAGAATCCAACACATCTGGGAATCGTCAGTTATAACAATTCCTTTTTTGATAACAGGTTGAATATTAGCACGAATCTTGGTGTAATAAGGTCAACCACTACAAATATAAGCCTATCCGGTACACCTCAGGACTTTCCTGAAAAGAAGGTTGCAAGCAATGGGCTTTATGAAGCAGATACACTGCCGGGTGATGGACAATTATCCGATTACCCGGCATTAATTGATGATAACAAATCTTCGGAAACAGGTATTGATTTGAACGGCTCTTACAGGAATATAGGTTTGAAATTGAAAAATACAGATATAATAAATAGTATCTATCTATATGTGGATACATCGGATGATAATATAGCAAGTATGAATTTCGGATGGAATGTTTATTATAGCAATGAAACCTCAGGCATCAACTGGAGCTTTGTAACCGTGTCGAGCAGTTCCTATGATGAGGTTAATAAGAGGTTTAACCTTGTCTTTTCTGTGCCTATAAATGCTATATTTATTAAGGCGGTGAACACAACTTATGACTCTTCAGCCCAGAAGATAAATGTTACCGAGATAGAAGCGATAGGATCAATCTCTAAAGAGACCAGCGTTACAGTTGAAACAATCAATGACAGGCAATACGGTGGTATGAAGCTGAGCCTTAGGCCAACGGAGAAGACGAGTATTACATACAATATAAATTATGATCAATCGAAACAGTCCCCTGCTGACCGTAAAGATACGAATATCAATCAAGGAATAGCATTATCCTATGCAATGTCTAAATATGCATCTTTTTTTCTAAACTATCAAAGTCAGAAAGCTGAATCGACATTAAGTGAAACTATCGGTTCAAATAACTATACATTTTCACTAAGCACAAACCCGATGGAAACTATAAATGGCTCAGTCGCCCTCAGCCGTTTTGAATCCCTTCTCGGTGGTGATAAAACTTCAGAAACAAATTCCGGGAATATAAATATGTTCCTTAATCTGTATTCTGGTATTGACCTTGGAACAGGTTTTACATTAAGCAACACGGATGATATTAGCAGGGGAACAAAAACTGCAACTAATTCAGTTAATGGAAATTTGACCTTAATACCGAGGAAAAGCATAAACATTCTTATTGATGGGTCATTTTCATCTTCAATATCTGATACCGGTGGAGAATCGAGCAGTTCTAAATCCGAGACTTTAAGGTCAACGATAAATATAACTCCATCACGGTTTGTAAATTTGGCAGCCAATATTCAGCATCTCCCTGAGACGAAGCAGAATTACTCTATAAATACACGGCTGCCGGGCAGTCTGCAAGTAAATATTAATTACAATGTTTCAGAAACAGGGGCAGAGACAATGGGAGGCAGTATTTACTGGAACATCAGCAGGTATATATATATATCTTCAAACTATAGCACAACTCAGATTCGCAATAGTACAGGGGACAGTAGTAATTTATATAGTGTGGCTCTATCAATACGCAAATGAGCATAGTTCCTTGACATAAGAGAATATAAGGGGGTAAAATTGCCAAAATGCAGAACAAAAATATGAATTTAACCACAGAGACACAGAGTCACAGAGAAGGGCAAAAGGATAAAGATACTGAAAACCACACACATATTTTATGTGTAATGTCAGAGAAGATTTTTCCCCTCCGTGTCTCCGTGCCTCTGTGGTTCATAATTTTCTTTATATTAATTCAGATTGGATGCGGCACGGCTCCAAAACAATATATCAGAGCTAATGTAAACTTTCAGTATATTAAAAAGGTTGCGGTGCTCCCGCTCAATAATCTGACGGATGACAAGTATGCAGGCGAGAAATTTAAGAGCATAATTGTAATGGATATACTTGAAAGTGGTGCATTTGAAGTGGCAGAGGAGGGAGAGGTTAATAAGGCGGTAGCTGATGTTTTTAGAGAAATGGGGTTTAGAGAGGGGGAACTTGTGGCATTGGACATTGAGAGTATCAAGAGAATTTCTGAAAAATTAGGTGTTCAGGCGATTTTTATCGGTTCGGTGGACTCCTATGGACAGGGTAGAGGAGGGGGATCACAATATGCCATAGTTTCCCTATCTCTTCGGCTGGTAGAATCTAATTCAGGTATAACATTGTGGCGGGGTTTTGATTCTGAAAAGGGGAGCAGCTTAATGAGGTCTGTATTTGGAATTGAGCAGAAAAACGAGATTGAATTAAGCCGAGAATTATCAAAAAAGGTGCTGACAACACTTTTTGGAAAGTAGGTAGTGGTTAAAATAAATAAAGGCATTATAGTTATTTTACTATATGTCATTTTATTAAATATGCCTGCCTTTGGAGACGAATTGGAGTGTTTAAAGTGTCATCAAAAGGTCTATGATGAAATAATGAAATCATCATATAAACACCCTGATTTTATACAGAGAGATTGTGTAGGTTGTCATATCTCTAAAAGAAGCAGTTCCCCCGATGCAAATATCTCAGGAAACACCAAGACCATGAAGGTCAATATTAGAAATTATGACGAGGAACACATTGCCATCTTAAATAATTTATCAAAGGATGGTATCTATCAGGTTAAGATTATACTAAAAGACAAGGATGGCAGAAAGAATGAATCTGAGGTATTAAAATTTATACCTTCTTCTATCTCTGAAATTTGGACTGATGATAAGACTCCGCCTGTAATCAGCAATATTAAGGTTAACAGGATTGATATATCGGTACTTACAAGTGGAGAAATAGGATGGGAGACTGATGAGCTGTCAGATTCAACGGTAGAATATGGGACTACAGAAGACGGAGATTACAAATATTATTCAGTCTCAGATGCTTATGCAAAAAAACACATCATAAAATTGAATAATCTTGAGAATAAAAAGAAATATCACTTCAGGGCTATATCAAGTGATTTATTTGGAAATAAGACTGTTTCTGATGGTTATACCTTTGATGTTTCAAAACCATTTAATTTTAATCAGACTTTAGATATTAAAAAAGATAATGATAAACCTGATTTTAGGACAGTGAGAGTTATGAGGTTAAAGCCAAAAGAGGGGATTATGAGAGAGAAAGATAGCTCAATGTCCAGTGTGGCAATCTACTTTGCCGCATCAAGCGAAGTTACATCCATTGTTGAGTATGCTGTGAATAAACCAGATAATAATATAAAAAGTATTATTTCTAATAAGGAGATACATGGTAAAGTGATATTGAAGAATGCAAAGGAAGTAGGTATTGACACCTGTATAGAAAGGTGCCACAGACAGGGTGCCTCTCATCCTGTTGGTGTGCCGTCAAGGGGGGATATAAAGATACCTGACAATCTTCCAACTTCGGATGGAAATGGCATTACATGCATAACATGTCATATGCCGCATGGGAGCAAAGAACGATATCTTGCACGTTTAGACTTTAAAACGGATATCTGTGTTTTGTGCCACATAGATAGATTATAGGTATAAGGGGGAGAATATATGGAAAAACATAGAAGGTCGAGCATAAATTATTCAATTAAAACCCATTTTCAGGTTATGCTCTTTTTGAAGATAGCTGTTATTATTCTTGTGAGCATTATGGTTACGACCGGTATATTCTATTTTTATGCAAATCGTGAAATAGGTGATTCCTATAAACAATTTCATGTTACGGCAAGAAATTTTCTTGATTATCTCCTGCCTGCAGTTATAATATCGGGTGGTCTTGGGATTGTTGTTGCTTTTGGTATCGCCATGTTCATTCCGCACTCCTTTGCAGGGCCGCTGTATAGAATAGAAAGGGATCTGAAAGAGAGGATTGGAGAGGGCGATCTAACGACCAGATTTTATTTGAGGAATGGTGATAAAGTAAAGGAACTTGCCGAGAGTTTAAATATCATGCTTGAAAAACTTAATTTAAAGATAGGGGATGTAAAAACTATCTCTAACGACCTATCGCTGCTATCATCCGCTAATGGAAATCTCCCTATTGAAAAGCTTAAATTAATTCAGGAGAGATTGGCAGAGGCAGTCCAAAAATTTAAAACCCAATAATAATGCGGTGATTAAAAAGTTAACACCTTTATTAATATCAACGATTACGACGGCATTATTATTTCATGGATGTTCTTCTTCCCTTGTAGCCTATTCTAATCTTAAGCAAGAAAATGAAATACTTAAAATAAAGAGGATTGGAGTGCTTCCCTTTGTAAACGAAAGCGGAAAACGGGGGGCAGGAGAGATTGTTGCAAATATATTTATTAGTGTGATATTTAAGAGTGGAATTTTTGACGTAGAGGAAAGAGGGAATATTGAGAGGTTTTTACTTAACGAGAAGGTGAAGAATGTCAATGCAATGGATATTGAACAGATAAAAAGGCTGGGGGAAAGGCTGAATATTGATGCAATCTTTGTAGGGACAGTAGAGGAATTTTCAGGTAGTGATAAGGGAGACAGGTCAACAACACCGATTGTTGGTATCAGAGTCAGACTGATTGATATAAAGACTGGAAAGATTGTATGGATGGTTAGACATAAAAGGAGAGGTGAAGATTATGTTACTGTATTTAATTTCGGTCGGATCAGGTCGATAAGTGCCCTTACAAAACGCATGGTATCAGAGATAATAGAGACAATAAAATGAATAGAGAGGCAAGAGACAAGATGCGAATAAGAGTAGGCAGTATGCAGTATGGAGTAGGCAGAAAAAAGCTATATACTGCTTACTGCTTACTGCTTACTGCTTACTGCTTCTTAGCAGGGTGTAACGGAGGGGCATTCTGGTTTTTTGGGGATAAATATGTTGCAAGGGTTAATGACGATATCATAACGGAATACGATTTTAAAAAGAGACTTGAGGGATTTCATACTGTAAAGGATATAAAGGAGAAGATGAAGATAGATATTGATAGTGTGGATTACTACAAGATACTGAATGATATGATAGATGACAAGCTTATCGTTCAGGAGGCGATTAAGATAGGTCTTGACAAGATACCTGAGTTTGCAGGTGATTATAAACTCTACAGTCTCAATCTCTCTCTATATATGCTGAAAAAAGAAGAAGTTATTGACAGGATTAAGATAACAGATGAGGAAATAAAGAGCCGCTATATTACCCTTTACGAGTCAGTTAGATTGCGGCATTTTTTTACAAAGGACAGGAAGAAGGGAGAGAGTATTATTGATGCAGTAAAAAAAAATGCTGATTTTTCAAACCTCGTAGAGGAGGAATCTGAAGACTCTGATGAGATAAAGAAAAAAAAGGGGGATGTGGGTTTTAAGAGAAGAGGTGAATTGCCGAAGGAGATAGCAGATGCAGCCTTTGCAATGAAAGAAGGGGAAATCAGCGGATTAATCAATACAGTGCATGGTTTTCATATAATCAAATTAGAGGAGAAAAGGGCACCGGATGAGAAAATTTCCGATAAGGAGAGAAAAAGGATAGAGAGGGCAATCTTTAATGAGAAAGAAATAGAGAGAAGCAGGGAATACCTGTCACAATTAAGAGAAAAGGCAAAAATTTCCATCAATGAGGATATCTTGAAAGGCATCAAAAGGGATGAAGAGTTTGACGGGGGAAAAGGGATTGTGGCAATTGTGGATGGTGAAACTATTAAAAGGGATGAAGTTCTGGTTCGCTTGAGGTCAGAACCTGAGGCAAGAGACGGAGATGATTTGGATAGATTTAAAAAATCGGCTATAGACAGCCTGATTAACCAGAGGCTTCTTGATAAGGAAGTTGGTAGAAGGAATTACGAAAAGAATGAAGACTTCAGATATTCACTTTTACTTGCAAAAGAGTCTATCTTAAATAAGATTTTTAAAAATAAGATTATTGCTGCTTCAATTAAATTAGATGATGAGGAAATCAGAAAATATTATGATGATAACAAAGGGCTCTTTAAGGAACCTGAAAAGGTGAGAATGAGCACAATTATAATTAAGGAAAAGAAAGATGCGGAAAGAATTGTTGACGAGTTGAAAAAGGGGGCTGATTTTGATGCAACTGCAGCTGATATATCCATGACTTCAGTGGTCTCAAAAGGGGAAGATTCAGGTTGGTTATATGCTGATATGCTGCCTCCTGATATTAAAGAGAAGCTAAATGAGATGGAGATAGGCGGGATATATGGTCCTTTTAATTTTGATAGAGATTTTATTGTTATTAAATTTATTGGGAGAGAGGAAGGGAAACTTAAGAGTTTTGAATCTGTGAGAGGTGGTATTATTGAATCCCTGAGTAAAAAAAAGTATGAGCAGCTCATATCTGATTACCTTATGAAGTTAAGGGCAGTTTCAAAGATTAGAATAAATGAGCCTGCTATGAAAGGTCATATAAAACCAAAAAGGGGTATGGTGGAACAAAGACACGAATGACACGAATAAACGAATTACACGAAAATAAGAAACAAGATGTAATAAGCAAGAGGCAAGAAGCAAGAGACAAGGTTTTATTCTTGCTTCTTTTTTCTTGTTTCTTGCTTATATTTGTGTCCTGTGTGCCGCCAAGAGTGGCTCTTGTGAAGAAGACATGTGTTGACTGCCATCAGAAAGAGTATAAAAAATATTCCAGTGATGAGAGTCAACACAATCCGGTAATAGAGAAGCTTTGTGAAGGCTGCCACATTCCCCACGGTGCCATAGGTGCACTTTATTTGAAAAATGAAGGGTCTGCCTTATGTTATAATTGTCATGAAAAAGATAAGGAAAGGCTTGAAAAGAAAAATCTGCACGACCCCTTAAAAAAGAAAGACTGCCTAACCTGCCATAGCCCGCATTCCTCAAAATCAAAAAAATTATTGCGTATAGACGGCAATGAACTCTGTTTTAAATGTCATAATAAAGAGAATTTTATGAGGAAAAAGATTCATAAGCCTCAAGAGGAGGGATGTGTGAAATGCCATAATCCGCATTCATCAGATAATCCTCACGGTCTCATAATGCCTGTCAGACAATTGTGTCTGGGCTGTCACGAGGCAAATAGCGGGTTAAAAGCAGCCCATAGGGACTACCCTTTTGCAGATAGTGATTGCACAGGCTGTCATGCATCCCATTCTTCATCAAATGAAAAACTGTTAAGAGAGAATATTCACAAGCCATTTGCCGAACTAAATTGCGACTCCTGTCATAATCCTTCAGATTCTAAATTACCTCTGGGGATGAAGATAGAAGGAGATGCCCTGTGTTATAAATGTCATTCTGATAAGAAAGAGTCCTTTAAAAAGGCACATATCCATTCCCCGGTCAAAGATGGCAACTGCCTGTATTGTCATAATCCGCATACCTCAGATTATAAGAACGGATTAAGAAGTCCTGAAAAAAACCTATGCTATAGCTGTCATGAAAAAGAAAAAAAAGAGCATCAGAAAAAATATATCCATACAGCTTTGACTAAAAATAATTGTTCCGACTGTCACGACCCTCATGCCTCCGAGCAAAAGAAGGGGCTGAAATTTGAAGATAAAATGTTATGCTATAGTTGTCATAAGGAGGGGAACTTTAAAAATCAGGTATCACATCTTCCTGTTGCAGAGGGAAAATGCATTATGTGCCATTCCCCTCATGCCTCGGATTTTGAATATGAACTCGTTGCCAAGACAGATGAACTATGTTATAACTGTCATGCTGACGGGAAGAAATGGACTGGGAAATTTAGTATCCATACTCCAGTCAAAAATGGGGATTGTGTAAAGTGTCATAAACCACATGGTTCAACTATAAAGGGGATACTGGTTCAAAAGAAGGAATCCCTCTGTCTAAAGTGTCATGCTGATACAGAAAGAGGGTTAGGGAATGAAGATTTACATCCTCCCTATAAAGATGGAAATTGTTACAGCTGTCACGATTCCCACGCCAGCAATAAAAACAAACAATTGATAGATGATGAACCTGAACTCTGTTACGGCTGTCATAAAGATTTAAAGATAGGGTTTGCTGCCTCAAGGCATATTCATGACCCTCTATCAGAAGGGAAGTGTATGATATGCCATAGCCCTCACGGAGGTAAGATAAAGGGGTATTTAAAAAGGTCTTTGAAACCGCTCTGTCTTTCCTGCCATGATGATATTGGTGATAAGCTAATGGCTCAGGGTGAATTTGTACATAAACCTGTTGGTGATGGGGAGTGTCTTAAATGCCATCGTCCTCACTATAGCAGAGAGGAAAATCTGTTATTGGCTGATAGTCCTGCTATATGTGAAGGATGCCATGAAAAAGAGAATAAGGTTTTTATGCAGAGGCATGGGAATATTCCGTTCAGGGATGGAAATTGCACTTCCTGTCACGAATCGCATTCCTCTAAGAATAAGGGGCTGCTTCATAAAATTCTTCATAAACCATTTGAAGATAGCAGATGTATAGAATGTCATCCAGCTTCAGAATAAATATGAAAAAATATAAAATATTATTAATAACCCTAATTATCGGAATAAGTTATATATGGTTAGGGGATGCATATTCACACAAAGGGGAGACACATAAAAAGCCTACAAATGAGAGCAGTGAAACTGTTGTAGAACCCAAAGACAATAATATAGAACAAAAAGCAGTTACAGTGCCTCCTGTAGCTCATGAGGAGCATAAACATCCCAAAACTATAGAGACCGGTTCGTTTAATATAATTCAGATTAGTAAAAAAGCGGGATATAATGTTGCTGTTATTCTTACAGGATTTATTGCTGTTATTTGGGGATTAGCTTCATTTTACTGGAGAGATAAGAGGTGAAAATGTTTGAGAAATTTAAAGAATCATTAGGAATAAACTCTTTCCACTATCAGATTCCTTTACATAGTAACAAAATACCATATACACTCGGAGGCATTACACTCATATCCCTTATTATACTGTTTATAAGCGGTTTTATTCTCACACAGTTCTATAATCCAGCGGTCTCTGATGCAAACAGAAGTATTTTGTATATAAAAGATGATATATATCTGGGGTGGTTTGTAAGGGGGATACATTACTGGGCTGTTCAGATAATAACTGTAACAGTATCACTGCATTTGATCAGGGTATTTATGACATCATCTTATAAAAGCCCAAGGGAGTTTACATGGTTTAGTGGTGTATTACTCCTTTCAATAATAGGAGGATTTATATTTACAGGCACTGTATTAAAGTGGGACCAGGAAGGTTATGAGGCACTACAACATCATTTATGGGTAATGGAAAAGATTGGAGTTATTGGAAATATATTTTTAGAGAATTTTTCAAGGATTAATATGTTGGGCAGACTTTATACAGTTCATATCTCAATACTCCCTATTCTTTTTCTTCTCTTACTATTATTCCATCTCTTCCATATAAAGATTCATGGAATTTCTCCTCTGCCTTGGGGAGGGGAGATCAAAGCTAAAAGTCCTGAACTTGTTTCAGGAATGATAGATTTTACTTCCCATATAAAACAGTTAATAAAATATGGTCTATTTACACTTTTACTTATTTCTATACTTACCCTTGTAATAGAGCCGCCGCTTGGAGGAGAGCCTGTGGAAGGGGTAGAGGTCACAAAACCGCCATGGATGTTCCTGTGGTTATATTCCTTAGAAAATATCTGGGTATATTCTTTAATAGTTGCCCCTTCTATAATATTTACAGCACTAATCCTGTTGCCTTTTGTTGATAGAAGTAGTTCAATAAAGCTTCACGAAAGGAAGGTAGCAATTGTAATATTTATTATAATGCTACTGACAATGGTCGGACTTATTATAAACGGAATAGTTACAACTGCCGGGCATCACATGGAATAATCTCTTTTACATACCAATTATATTATATCCTGAATCAACATATATAATTTCACCCGTCACACCACTTGAGAGGTCGCTGCATAGATAAAGGGCTGTCTTCCCAACTTCTTCAGCCGTGATATTTCTTTTGAGTGGTGATTTTTCACCACAATGTTCCAGCATGGTTCTCATCCCGGATATACCTGATGATGCAAGGGTTTTTATTACTCCTGCAGATATTGCATTTACCCTGATGCCGTTCTGCCCCATGTCTGATGCAAGATAACGGACACTCGCCTCAAGACCTGCCTTTGCCACTCCCATCACATTGTAATTCGGCACTACCTTTTCTGCCCCATAGTATGTCAAGGTGACAATACTTCCGTTTCTTCCGTTCATAAGCGGTTCGGCATGCCTGCATAACAATGTCATTGAATAGACACTGACATCCATTGCCAGCAAGAACCCCTCTCTGCTTGTATTTATGTATCTGCCGGAGAGCTCATCTTTATTTGCAAATGCAAGGGAGTGTATCATGAAATCAAGCCCCTGATAATTATCACTGATTTTTTTGAAAACTGACTCAACCTGCTCATTTTTACTTACATCACATGGCTCAATGATTTTTGCACCAACACTTTCTGCCAATGGCCTTACCCTTTTTTCTAAAATTTCATTCTGGTATGTAAATGCTACCTCGGCACCTGCATCCGCCAATTGCTTGGCACATGCCCAGGCAATACTCCTCTCATTTGCCACACCGAATACAATACCTTTCTTACCCTCCATCAATCGCATAACACCCTCCACTTAAGCCGTTTGAACCGTTTAAACAGTTTAAACCGTTATTTTTTTAATCCCCCGAATACAGCAAAGTTCCAATATTTCCAGAAGACATCTACATCTTCAAATCCTGCTTTTTTTAGCCAGTCTAATTGGTCTTCAAAAGTATCATATATATCCACCTTTTTTACCCCCTGAAGTCTTCTCTTTATGGATTCTTCATCGGCTTTGCCAGCCCTCATAAACTCTTTCCATTTTTCCATATACAGCTTTTGGATATATTCAGATTCAGATTTAACCAAATCAGCGTTAAGGAATATACCGCCTTTTTTAAGAGAATTATATATTTTCTTGTAGAGCTTCTTTTTTCCATCAGGTGTCAGGTGATGAATTGACAGTGATGATACAACGGCATCAAAATTATTTCCAAAAGGTATTGAACTGAAATCCCCTCTCTTTAAGGTGAGCCTGTTTTTAAATATCTTCAGCTTCTTTTCAGCTTGAGATAACATCTCATCTGTCAAATCTATTCCGGTAATTTTAGCCTTCGTATATGAAGATGCTATCAACTCCGTAAGCATACCTGTTCCAGTGCCAAGTTCTAATATATTAATGGCACTGTTTCTCTTCATGGAAATCATATTGACAGCAGTTCCGTAGAAGTCATGGAAGCGTGGTATCATCTTCTCCCTCTCAGAGGTATCATATTTCTTTGCCCATTTTTGAAAATGTTTTTTTACACCTTCAATTTTCATAGTGATGAGAGGTTGGAGGGTCTATTATTATTTAAGATACCTGTTATGTCGCCAAATATAACAGCATCTTCAACTGTTGCTGTCAGGGGAAGTAAGTTATCGGTAAACCATATCCAGACAATCCCTTTTGATTTGAATATCGTCCTTGGAACTTTTATCAAAAGCATATAACCATCCCCATTTTCTATGCCTAATTTTTTCTTTGTAGAAATCTCTTCTTCAGGTAAGGATACATGAATGGAATAGTCAACAATCCCTTTATCAGGAATTCCTTTAACTATATAATCCTTTCCTTTCTCAATACTTCCGAGGAATCCAAATCTAAAATTGAATAGTGCAGAAAGAATATCATCATAGATTGTATCAGGAGGTATCTCTTCAAGAGTCTCCTTTAAAAGTTTCTGCATGAAGGTAGACCTCCAGTTTATCTTATTGTTTTCATAGTCTATAAGATTGACAGACTGCCATATCTTATTTCCTACAATCTCAATCCTCTCAAATTTTGTAGATATTAATCTATTGAGATTCTCATCATATTTAAGATGTGAAATATATATATATTTGCGATAACTTGTTATGAAGCCGATAAATCCGAGTGTCTCCGCCTCTAATACAGCAGTATAATTACTATCATTATTATTTTTCTTAAATGTTATTTTTCCTTCTGCGGCCTTTTTAAACCATAAGAAACCAATATCATAGTAGAGAGATTCCTCCGGCAGGTCAATGGCATAAACTGCATTTGTAAAGCAGAAGATTAATAAAAAGAGGGATATTATTGTTTTAAGTAAGTATTTCATAGATTATTTTACCATGAATCCGTTTTTGGTTATTTCCCTATAATCCTTCGGGTCTGCATAACAATAGACATTAAATGTATAGACAAGGACATTCCCATCATTGTCAATGGCATTTACGATTTTTATATTCTTGAACCCTCTCCTTTTATACTCGTCCAATATTGCCCCTTCATCCTTAAATTCCCCTGATTCCACACCTATCTTCTCTATGAATTTGCAGTTATATTCTAAGGGTAAAAAATCAATTTTCATATAAAATTCTTTTCCAACATATTCCTCTTCTCTAAAATTAGATAAATTAAGTTTTTACCCCGTCATCATTGCAATCTTCACCATAAGCACATTATCAAGATATTTTAAATCCATCGGCTTTGTTATGTAATCATCTGCACCAAGCTTTAAAATCTCCTTTGCTGTCTCTTCCTCTTTTACCGCAGTAATCATGACTACACCAATCTCCCTGTCAATCTCCTTTATCTTTTTTAGAGCCTCTATGCCGCCCATCCCGGGCATCCTGATATCAAGAAGCACAATGTGAGGCCTCTCCTCTTTTACAATATTTACTGCATCCTCACCGCTTAAAGCAGTATAAACCTGAAAACCCTTTTTAGTTAAGTATCTCTTTAACAGGTCACAGGTCTCAACTTCATCATCCACAACAAGAATTCTTGTCATATTATCCTCCATATAAGGAAATTATAAAAAATTTACCACAGAGGCACGGAGACACAGAGGAAAACAATAAGGAGAAATGGGGAAATTTAAGAAAGGGGGAATGGAA
>Ga0209212_1004840_pt1 | contig 16401 bp, 22 predicted proteins | sample RifGroC2_FD_183996 | JGI IMG/M metagenome (GOLD analysis project Ga0209212, IMG submission 183996) | Groundwater microbial communities from Rifle, Colorado, USA - Groundwater C2 (SPAdes) (version 2) | ecosystem: Environmental > Aquatic > Deep subsurface > Groundwater | place: Rifle, Colorado...
AATTGCAGGATAGACTTCTTATCCTGATAAACCCTCAAAAATTCCTCTCTCACAGCGAAGTTAAAGATTTAAAAAACCTTTCCGAATTCGCAGAATCACTCAATCAAACCCAAGAAATCGTTGCAGTAGAAGCAGCCTCTTTATAGCCCTTCTGTCACGGGGTAAAAACAGCCGCTTAACTTAAGTTAAGCGGCTGTTTTGTATTTTTAAAAAAGTTTAATTTTCCCAATAAGTTGCTCTGGCTTTTTCAGTTTCCCACACGCAAATTTTTGTAATTTGAGGAATTTTCTTTTTAAGCTCCGTATAAACAAATTTTGCTATATTTTCGCTGCTGGGGCTTATCCCCTTAAGTTCTTCGAGAGTATTCAAGTCATGATGGTCTAATATGTCGAGAATACAGTTCAACTCTTTTTTCAAGATTGTAAAATCAATTAACATTCCTGATTGGTCAAGATATTCTCCCTGTGCATAAACTTCAACTTTCCAGTTGTGTCCATGGGGATTTTCGCATTTTCCGTCATAATTAAGCAGATGATGCGCTGCAGAAAAATGTGCTTCGATTTTTACTTCAAACATCTTAATTCCCTTTATCAGTTCTTTCTCCATATAGTATATCAAAAAAATCATCTTAAATTTAGAAGTTGCCTTGCTAAAATAAAACTCTAAAATTCCTAATTTCAACGCATAATTTCATAAAACAAAAGTTAATCGTTTTTATGTAGCATGTAGTTGAAGGGATTGCCGAAAATCTACCTTTTGAAAATGAGAGCTTTGATTTTGTTTTAATGGTAACAGCAATATGCTTTTTTGATGATGTACAAAAAGCATTTAACGAGGCATATAGAATTTTAAAGCCTGATGGATTTATTATTATTGGTTTTATCGATAGAAATAGTCCATTAGGACAGATGTATGAACAGAAAAAAGATAAAAGCAAGTTTTATAACGAAGCAATTTTTTATTCAGTTAATGAAGTGACTGAATATCTTAAAAAAGCTGGTTTTAAAAGCTTTATCTATAAACAAACAATATTTGGTACAGAAAATATTATCTATCCAGTTTTAGATGAATATGGAAAAGGTAGTTTTGTTGTAGTTAAGGCAGATAAGAGCTAGTGGGTCCAATCTATAAACTTAATATCTTTATTTTTTGCCTTAGCAATTTCATAAATCTTGTCAAAATGAGGACAAGGAAACCCTATAGGAGTTCCTTTTTTCATACAGGAAGCAAAAGCAATAGTATCTGCTCCTCTTTTTATCATTTCTGCAACTCTTGTTATAACTTTTTTCCCAGGGCAACCAGCACAAGTATTTATCCCAATTAATTCTATATCTCCTTCAATAGATTCAAAGGCTAATTTCTTTCCTTGCATAACCTTAATACATGTTGTTGCTGGGCACATATCCTCAGTCTGCATGCACCTGATTAATCCAACTTTCATGTCTAAAATTCCTCTTTTCTAGGCTTAGTAAATACAATCCCGTAATGATAAGGTAAAAGCTCAACCTGCTGTGTAACAACAAATCCAGCTTTTATAGCCCATTCTATAATCTTTTCAGGCTGAGGTCTAATCTCCATAGAAGGTCCTCTTGGAGTTTCTTCATATTTCCAATGAATAATTCCTATCTTGCCATCTGTATTTAGAATGTTATATATGGTTTTAAGTAATTCTACAGGTTCTTCACAATGAAGGATGTTAAATAGGCTAATATAGTCTATTTTTTGTCTGTATTTTTCCAGAAAATTTAAAACAGCTTTATCGGTAATATCTCCTTGTATCAACTCTATCTTTTTTATGTTCTTGGATATTGCTTTTTCTTTGCAACTTTTTATCATTTCTGCATCAATATCTATTCCGACAGCTATTCCATTGATATAATTAGCAATAGGCAGTAAAAAAGTACCATATCCACAACCTATATCAATTAAGACTCTTGTATCTTTACTTATATTCATTATTTCAAGAGTTTGAGAAACATCAAAAAACGAACTCCATAAAGATTCTTGCGGCATTCCAGATTCTCTATATTTCATTGTCTATCCTCTGGTTACTTTCAATCAAGTTAAAATTTTCTTTCATTTGCTCATACATAACATCTCGCATTATTAAACAAGCTTTAAGAATATTTGGATTTGAAAGTTTATAAAATATTTTTGTACCTTCTCTTCTGGTTTTTACTACGCCTCTTTCCCTCATTACAGCAAGATGTTGAGAAACATTAGGCACTCTTATATCCATTTTGGCAGCAATTTCATCAACACACATTTCCTGACATTCAAGAGAAAAAATTATCTCTATTCTTTTAGGATTAGACATAAATTTACAAAAGTCAGCGTGTAGTTTATAGATTTCTTTATCATTCATAATTCTAGCTGTTTTTCTTAATTAATATCATGCTAACATTATTTGCAATGTTTCGCAAATAAGAAAATACCTTTACAAGAAGGAATGAATAACGTCCGATAATTATAATTATGTAAATTTCAAAATTTTCTTGTCGGTTTATGCTTTTTTGCCTTCTAAATCTGGCTCATCCTTGCATAAATCTGGATTATCCCGTAAAAAATCTGGCATATCTCTGCACCAAAACGCTTTATTTCCCTAATTTTACAGGATTTTTAATCACTAACTAAATAAACTATTTAACCACCTGTTGATAAATAAGCTGATTTTTTCAAAATGGTATAATGCATCAGAGAACAATCAAGAGGACTCAAACCCGCACCCGCCTACAAGGAAAGAAGAGAGCGGAAAGGGTGCCACCCTTTCCGCTCTCTTCTTTCCTTGACTTCATAAAAAAAATCATTAAATTCTCATGTATATCTTGTAATTCCTCTTAATAGAGGTTATAGAAATATAAAATTTTCTCCACAATAGAACTAATAATATAAAATCGGAAACTCAAAGTGCCTTTTAAATACAGACTGGATAAAGTCCTTAAATACAGAATACAAAAACGGGATGAACAGCTTAATGTCGTAATAGAGGCACAAAAGGAAGTTCAGAGAATTCAGGCGGAGATAGACAAAAACAAAAACAGCGTTGCACTCTTAAGAAAAACTATTTATTCCGCACACCACACACTTATGGAGAATTATGACAACTACATAAAGCACCTTGATGAAATAATCGCCCAACTGGAAATCAAAAAACAGGAAGCGATAGACAGGCTTAACGAAGAAAAAGAAAAACTCGCAGAACTGGAAAAAGCAGTAAAAGTTCTTGAAAAACATAAGGAAAAAATGCTCGAGCAATACAAAGAAGAAGAAAAAAAGGCTGAAATGAAGATACTTAACGAGGTTGCAGGGCAAAAACACTACGCAAAAATGCAGGAAAAAATTAGGGAACAGCTTGAAGAAGACGAGGAAGGAATGCTTGAAAATGGAAATTAAGTCTAAAATTGAAGAAAATATTCCAATTCAGGGAAATAACATCTCTATTTCGGAAAATAAAAGGCTTAACAGTACAAACTCTTTTTCCTTTAATACTGACCTGCCTGATTTTGAAGCATATCTTCAAGAACTTGACGAAAATAAAAAAACTATTGCAGAAGAACAACAAAATGTTCAAGCTATAATTCCGCAGGAAAAAAACACGGAAGCATTAAAAACCCTTAAAAAACTTACTGAAAAAGAAAATATTCCTGTTAAGATCGATAAAATTGATGACATAAAGCTTTTTATGCGTAAAAAAGAGGGATTAAGATCTCTTGACAACGATATAAACATAAATTTAGACTATTTTAAAAAAGAAGATATTAATTTTTTGAGAGCCTGCCTTGAAAATCCCTCCATGACTTTAAATAATTTAAATAATCAAAACTTTCAGGCGGTTTTTGCAGTTCAAAATCAAAACAATCAGGTTTCTTACAAAAGTTTTGATGTTTCAAAAGGTTTGTTTAACTTAATTGAATACTCTTTCAAAGCCCAAAAACCTGTCAGGCTTGATTTTAATGGAAATTCTTCCGTTATATTAAAAATGCATAATGACGGAAAACTTATAGCAGAGTTTATTTCCAACGATAAAGCAATGGAATATATTCTTAAAAGCAGTATTCCTGGTCTTAAAGACAAGCTTGATTCAGAGGGGATACCTTATGAAGAGATTTCATACAAAGATAATTCGAAAAATAATAATAAAAGACAAAATAAAGGAGGCAATCAATGAACGATTCCTTTGTAACAGCCATTAATACCCAGCGGGTAACCAAGGACTGGATGGATCAAATTGCAGTAAACCTGAGTAACGTTTATACTCCAGGTTATAGGGAAGTTAACGGCAATTTTAAATCTTTCCTGAACGGTTCCACGATGGATGAAATCAGGGTTAAAACTTTTCAGGGTAAATCCATGCCGGGAACTTCCCCGGAAAACGTTTATCTGGAAGGACAAGGGTTTTTTGTAACAGAAAGACCTGACGGAAAAATTTTATACACGCGTCTTGGTGAATTTACTTTTGACGGAGAAGGCGTTTATAAAACAAAAGAGGGATACAATGTTCAGGGGTATATTTTAAACGACAAAGGGGAAGTTCAGGCAGGAGTCAACGATCCTAATGCCGCACGAGCCGATGACAACCTTGCTCAAATTCCTACTACAGACATAAAACTCTGGATTGACCCAAGTAACGGGAAATACCTCGGAAAATACGAAGAATTTGAAATAAAAGGTGATGGAGTTATCTATGGCAAAGCCGACAAAGGCAAAATTAAAGTTCCTTTGTACAAGATATCGATTATGAATTTCCATAACCCTGCGGAAATGACGCAAGTTAAAGAAGGGTACTATATTGAAAATGAAGCTTCAGGAAAACCTGTTATCGGTCGAGGAGAAGTCAGAGGATGGCTTCTTGAATCTTCAAACGTTGATATGAAAGCTGATATAACTTATTTTCAACAGGCTAAAGTTCAGCTTGATATGGCAAATAAACTTATAAGCACCAACAAACAGCTTCTTGAGGAAGCCTTAAAACTGCTGCAATAGTTTTTTGTTCTTAGTTTCTATAAACAAGGTGGGTTATAACCCACACTACGGTGCTAATACCTGCTATTAATATTTTATAAGAATAGACAAACACATCTACTTCAATTAAAATTAAATAAAACTACAGGGGTAAAAATCATGCCTGAAACTAAAATTATTGAAGTAGTAAAAGAATTAAACAAAATAGTAAAAGAATCTTATGAAGGATTTATAGGTTCTTATCTTTATGGTTCACAAGTTAAGGGAACTGCTCATAAAGAAAGTGATATAGATATTGTATTGCTCTTTAATTCTGAACTAACTCATAGACAAGAACGTGATTTAGCTGGAATTATCGGCAATGTTGAATATAAATACGATGTCTTTATAGATTATCACCCATATACAATGCAACAACTTAAACGAAATCCATTTTATTATGAATCTGTGGTAGAAGAAGGTAAATATTTTGACAGAGAAGCAGCATAAAGAGTTTTTTATAAAATATTCCCTTGAAAAAGCCAGAGAAACTTTAAAAGAAATAGAAGTATTATTAACTAATAATCTTTTAAATAATGCTCAATCTCGATTATATTACTCTATTTATTATGCTGTATCTGCTTTAGCATACATGGAAGGTCATAAAACAAGTAAACATGTGCCTTTAATGGGATGGTTTAACAAAGAATTTATCCATGAAAGACAAGTATTTAATCCTGAATTATTTGAACTATATAAAAATGCCTATGAAAATAGAAGAAAAGCTGATTATGAGTTCACTTATAAAGCTGTAAGGGAAAAGATTGAAAAAGATTTAATTGATGCAGTTGCTTTCATTGATGCTATCGAAAATTATATTAATTCCATTCAGTAGTAGGGTTATTTAGAAGGTATTTTTCAAGTTTAGAGAAGGGGCTTCCTCCTTCTTTTCCTGACATTTAGTCAGAAAAAGTGGAGTCCTTCCCTAAACCCCAGTTTATTTTCTTTGGTCGCAAAAGATATTATAGTTTCGCCAGCTAAAGCAGGCGAGTGACATTTCTTTTTTACTGCAAAAAAGAAACGTTACCAAAGAAAAAAGCTAGCCCACACTCAAACTCCTGTATTTCTGGCTTGCTTACGATTTAAGTTTAAATGCGTTTGAAGCCCGTAACTCGGGTCAAAGCCCCTCAAACAAGACGGGCATCAGGCAAAAGTGATGCTGTATGAAGACTTCTGCCAATGTTTAATTCGCCAGTTAATGTAAAAGTTTCTGTTTTTGGATCAAATATTTCTGCAATTTTATGATTTGAACTTTTACCAAGACCAGTCCCACCTACAATGAGTACTTTTCCATCATTTAATATTGTGAATGTCCCCATACTATGTCGTTCAAAAGGTTTAGATATTAGTTTAAATTGTCCCGTTTCTGGATTATAAATTTCAGCATTAGTTTTTTTATCTGCAATTAGAAGAACTCTTCCATCATTTAAAGGCACTGCAGGATCTACATAATATGTAGAATTCGTTTTTCCTATGATTTTAAAAGTTTTTGATTTTGGGTTATATAGTTCAGCTTCCCTAATATATTCCGTTTCTCCTTTTCCACCGATTATAAGTACAGTTCCATCATTTAGTAAAGTTGCAGTATGTCCATTTCTTGGAATATTCATTCCATCAATTTTTTCAAATTTACCGGAATCTAGATGATAGATTTCCGCACTTTTTAATGGTCTATTTACACTTAAATTTTTATAATGTTCTAATTTTTTGAGATAAGTTCCTCCTGTTATAAGGATTGTCGCATCATTTAAAAGTGTTGCTGTGTGATGATCTCTGCCAATATTTAAATTACCAGTTAAATAAAATTTTTTCGTTTTAGGATCATAAATTTCAGCACTTTTTAATTTTTCCCATCCACCAACTAAAAGAACTTTTTCCATCATTTAATAATGTTGCAGTATGTCCGATCCTAGCAACATTCATCTCTCCCACTTTTTCTATGCAATATTGATGAAACCCGCAAAAACCCGAAGTTTCCAACACTACAGCTAATAAAACTAAAATCTTTTTATTTATCTTACCCATTATTTTCCCTCTTACCCGATTCCAGATAGATTCTAATTAAGATGACAACATTGCTTATATGTATAAGAATATTCAAAACAGAAATTAGTGTAAATGATATTTTTAGAATTAAAAAAGAGAATTATTTACACCTTGAAAAAGTTATCGTATGGTGATAATATATCTATATGATTATAAGTTTTAAATGCAAAGAAACAAATTTTATTTTTAATGGTGGAACTTCAAGAAAATTTCCTGTTGAGATAAGTAAAACAGGAAAAAGAAAACTTGATATGGTTCACTCTGCTTTTAAAGAGCAGGATTTATCTGTACCGCCTGCAAATAGATTTGAACATTTAAAAGGTGATTTAAAAGATTTTTGTAGTATCAGGATTAACGACCAGTACAGAATCGTTTTTAAATTTATCAACGGAAACGCAGAAGAAGTTTATATTACTGATTATCATAAATAAAGGGGGCATCTGAAATGGAAATAAGACCTTATACACATCCTGGAATAATTTTAAAAGAGGAATTTGCTATTCCTTTACACATTACTCAAGCAAAATTAGCTGAATTTTTAAAAGTCGGAATTAAAACTATAAGTGAAATCTACAATGAAAAAAGAGGTATAACTCCTGTAATGGCTTTAAAACTTTCTAATCTTTTTGGAACTACGCCTGAATTTTGGATGAATCTGCAAAGCAATTATGATTTATATAAGGCTTACAGTAAGCAAAAAGACGAGATTGACCAAATTAAAAAAATAGCTTAATTTTGAGCGGTTCAGATTTATAGTGGTGGGTTAAAACTCACCCTACATGGCTACATAAAAAGAAAGAGGTTGACAGGCAACCTCTTTTCTTTTTAACCAGCTATTTTTTTATCGGTTTCATTAATTTTGTTAATAATAAATTCAATTTGTTTTTTCCAGGATTGAAGAATTTCTTTTAATTCGGACTTAAATTCATAAGCTCCTGCCCATGGTGTGTAGTAATGCATAGCTTTCTCCTTAGTTCCTTAACACATACCTTTCTTTTCTGATATGTATTTAATCGTCCATGAAATACAAAAACTTTAGGTTTGAGAAAGCAGAATTAATATATCTTAATAATAATTAAAATTTTCCTGTATGACCTATTCCTTTATCACCTCTTACGGTTTTAGAAAGCTGTTTAACCTCTTTAATATTTATTTTAGGCACAGGCATCACCACCATTTGGCAAAATCTCATTCCAGGTTCAATAGTTATTGAAGTATTAGAGATGTTTCTTTCCATAACGTCGAGATGACCTCTAAAGTCTGAATCAATCGTACTAACCCCCGGTGCGGGAATCAAGCCCATTTTTCCCATACTGGATCTCGCCCTGAGTTGAAGTTCATAGCCTTTTGGAATTTGAAAAGCAAGACCTGTCGGAATAAATTTCATTTCGCCGGGTTTTATGACTATTGGGTTTTTATTTATAGCTGTTAAGTCCATCCCTGCTGCTTCTTCAGAGGAATAAACGGGAAGTTTTGCATTTTTATCAAGTTTTTTTACTTTCAATTCAACTTTATCATTATTGCTAGTGCCAAAATGAGGTTTATTCAAATTTTTTGAATTATCAAAATAATTAAAATTTCTTAAATTACAATTTACGAGCATTTTAATAAACCTTTTGTTTCTAACTTAATAATTCGCTAACTGCTTATATAAAGCTTGTGAATAAAAAAAATTGCCAAAACTTTACAATTCATAACAAATTTTTATCTTATAATTTTTTTAAATTCTATTATTAAAATAATAATGTCATGCTGAACTTGATTCAGGGTGACAAAACGACTCAAGGGTCGAAGTATTCCTAAAATAAAGAAAAGAGGACAGCACTCAATGGCAATGGAAACAATGGAACAAAACACGATTGAGATGGAAAAACACACAGACGGGAAAAAACTCTATTCAAATGCACAATTATTGAACTTTTGTCTGGGATTTTTCGGACTGCAATTTGCATGGCAGATGAGAATTATTCTTTCAGGACCGGTTACAGAAGGTCTTGGAGCTTCGCCTCTTATTTTTGGCTTAATTTGGCTTGCAGGACCTTTTACAGGTATGATTGTTCAGCCAATTATCGGGGCAATGAGTGATAATCTCAATACAAAATTCGGAAAAAGAAGACCCTTTCTTTTAATTGGTGCACTTTTAGCAAGTTTGGCGTTATGGGCATTCCCGAATTCTGCCAATATCGTAAATTTCTTTGGCTCTTCATTAGGTCAAAATTTACCTGTATGGTCAGCTTTATTGCTTGCCGCAATTACCATCTGGATTATTGACGGAAGCGTTAACGCGGCTCAAGGTCCTTATAGAGCTATGATTCCTGATAATATACCACAGGAACAGCACGCAATTGCTAACTCTTTCTTAAGTTTTGCAATCGGACTCGGCTCTGTTGTCGCAGCAGGAACAGCTCCTTTACTAAAATGGGCTTTTGATTACCAGATGAGTATATCTGCACAATTCGTAATGGCTTCATTAGCTTTTACTCTGGCAACAATCTGGACATGCAGCACAACAAAAGAGCTTGTTTCAAAACCTGCACAAGTAGAAACCAAAGAAACAACAGAAAATAAAGACAATTTTTGGAATTCTATGGTCGGGTTCTTTAAATTATCTCCCGATGTTTCAAAAATATGCGTAATGCAGTTATTCACCTGGATTGGGGTAATGAGTATGTTTATTTTCTTTACCCAGTTTGCAATTCATAATGTGTTTGCAGTTCCTGATCTTACAAATGCAACAGAAATAGTGAAAAAATCCTTTGAAAATGCAGTAAATCAAGGAACAAATTTTGCATCAATAAGTTTTGCAATTTTTAACCTGATTTGTTTCCTTGTTTCACTTCCTATCGGAATCTTATCCTCAAAATTAGGCAATAAAAATGTTCACGCATTTTCACTTTTGACAATGGGGTTAGCGTTTTTAGCTATGACATTTACCACAAACGTAAAACTGGTTGCTTTTTGTATGGCTGTTGCGGGTATTGGTTGGGCTTCAATTCTTGCTCTTCCTTTTGCAATGGTTAGCAAATACATTAAAAAAGGCACAGAGGGTTCTGTAATGGGTATTTTCAATATCTTTATAGCAGGTCCTCAAGTTTTAGTATGCACTTTGCTGGCATGGTTTATTAGTCAATGTCCAACTCTTACAAAAGACAACTATCACTGGGAATACGCTTTTATAATCGGCGCTGTTTCACTTTTTGCAGCAGCTGTTTTTTCAATGATGATTAATGAAAAAGCTACAGCTATCGAAAACGCTTAATTAGATTAACTAATAAATATTTAAAAGCCCCTTAGCTTCCAAGCTAAGGGGCTTTTTGAAACATTTTCCTTGTCATTCTGAGGACTTTAGTCCGAAGAATCTATCCAAATTACAAATATCGCTTTAAGTTCCCAAATGGACAGATCCTTCGCTCCGCTCAGGATGACAATAGAGATTATTTCTTTATAACTTCTGCGCCAAAATATTTCTGTAAAACCTTTGGAATAAGGACAGAACCGTCTTCTTGTCGGAAGTTTTCGAGGATTGCGGCAAAAGTTCTGCCTACTGCAAGTCCTGAACCATTTATTGTATGTAAAAATTCGGGTTTTCCTGAAAGTTTTGAGCGGTATCTGATACCGGCTCTTCTTGCCTGGTAATCCCCAAAGTTGCTGCAGCTGGAAATTTCTCTATAACATTCTGAAGAAGGAAGCCATACTTCGAGGTCATAGCATTTTTGGGCGCTAAATCCTATATCACCTGTACAAAGTTCAATTCTTCTATACGGAAGTTCGAGCAATTCCAACATTCTTTCTGCGTTGCGGGTAAGTTTTTCATGTTCTTCAGGGGAATCCTCTGGAGTGCATAGTTTTACAAGTTCAACCTTATTGAATTGGTGTTGTCTGATTAAACCTCTTGTATCTTTGCCGGCTGAACCTGCTTCTCTTCTGAAACAAGGTGTATATGCAGCCATATATTTAGGCAAGTCTTCTTCATTCAGAATTTCATTTGCATAAATATTAGTTACAGGCACTTCTGCAGTGGGAATCAGGTATAAGTCTTCCTCTTCGCACTTATACATATCCTGAGCGAACTTCGGGAGCTGCCCTGTTCCTCTCATAGAAGCAGAATTTACGAGATAAGGCGGTAATATTTCTGTATATCCGTGATCTGTAGTATGAACATCAAGGAAAAAGTTTATTATAGCTCTCTCAAGCCTTGCGCCTTTGCCTTTATAAATTGTAAATCTTGACTCTGAAATCTTAACTCCTCTTTCAAAATCAAGTAAATCAAGCTCTGTGCCAATATCCCAATGGGCTTTTACTTCAAATAATTTTTGAGGAACTTCTCCAACGGTTTTTATAACAGTATTTGCAGACTCATCATGCCCCACAGGTGTGGTTTCATCAGGAGTATTAGGAATATTCATAAGAAGGGTTTTTTGTTTTTCGTTAAATTCAAGCTCTTTTTCTTCAAGCCCTTTTATTTCTTCGCCGAGTTTTCTAACATTTTCCTGTATTTCGGTTGTATCTTTACCTTCTTTTTTAAGTACGCCAACCTGTTGAGAAATATTTTTCCTGTCAGCCCTCAAATTATCAGCCTTTCCCTGAACTTCTCTTCTTTGTTTATCAATTTCAAGGACTTCATTAATAGATAGTTCGGCATTTCGTCTTTTTAAAAGCTCATTAACCTTATCAGGATTTTCTCTAATAACTTTTATGTCTAACATATTTCAATCTCACTATTTCCTGCTAAATATAAAACAATTATATTACTAAAGTTGTTAGACAGATACCCGTTTTTTAGTTTAAATATTATTTTTTCTTGCAATTTCTAATAATGAAATAACTTCTTCATCAGATACCTGATCAAAGTCATAATAATATTGACCAACAGCAAAAAAATCTGGCGGTTCGCTAAGACATATAAACTCATCAACCTCTTTGCGAAACTTATTGGCTGTATCAATAGGGCTTACTGGTACAGCGAGTATAATTTTTTCAGGCGTCATTTGATTGATGGCTAAAACAGCAGCTCCCGCAGTAACTCCTGTTGCAAGTCCGTCATCAACTATAATTACAGTCTTTCCCTCCAGATCAAGCGGTGGTAAATCGCCACGGTAAAGTTTTATTCGCCTGTACATTTCTTTTGTTTCACGCTGGATAATTTCTTCCATATCATCTTTGGAAATCCCGATGAACCTTATTGCGTCTGTATTAAGTATGCGAACGTCATTCGGCGCGATTGCTCCTATTCCTAATTCAGGCTGAAAAGGCGCTCCCAGCTTGCGGGTAACAATTATATCCAGCGGGGCATTGAGCATTTTTGCCACTTCATAGCCCGTAACAACCCCACCTCTTGGCAATGCAATTATAATTGGTTTTTCGTCTTTAAATTTCATTAATTTCTCGGCAAGTTGTCGACCGCCATCCTGTCTGTCTTTATAGATCATTTTATACTAAGCCTCTTTTGTTTATTGTTGAAGTTGGGTGTGTTTTTGTAGGAGCCTCCGCAGTGAGCGAACTTATAATAAAAATAATAATTTTGACTTATGCCAAAGCGAACGAGGACAGCGACGGAGAAAATACACCCAACAAATAATTTTAAGTTAAAAACTTTAAAAACCATGCTGCTGCCTGCTTTGCTACTTCCTCCAAAGTTCCCGGTTCTTCAAAAAGATGTGTGGCCTTGGGAATTATAGATAGTTTTTTTGTACAGTTGATTTTTTTCAGAGCGTATTGGTTCACATCAAGAACAAAATCATCATTTTCTCCTACTATCAAGAGAATTGGTGTTTTAATTTCTGATAATTCCTTGTCAGCAAGGTCAACTCTTCCTCCTCTGGAAACTATTGCCGAAACATCAGTTTTTACTGCTGCTTTTACTGCTGCTGCCGCTCCTGTGCTTGCGCCGAAATAGCCAATATTTAAATTTTTTGTTTCTTCCGCTTCTTTCAGCCAATATGTTATTTTTACCAACCGTTCTGCCAATAAATCAATGTTAAAACGGTTTTCATAGTCTAAATCTTCTTCTTTTGTAAGTAAATCCATCAAAAGCGTGGCTAATTTTTCTTTTTGCAGTATTTTGGCGACAAAATTATTTCTCGGGCTAAATCTGCTGCTGCCGCTGCCATGTGCAAATAAAATGATTTGTTTTGAATTTTCAGGGATGGTCAATTCACCTTCAATAACTATCGAATTTATTTTGATGTTTACTGTTTTTTTGATATTTTCCATTTTTTAAGTATGGCAATAAAAATAGATTTTATTAACTCGCCAAATGGAGAAAAATAAAGACTAAACTTCTGTTTTAGTGCGTCGTCTTGCTTCGAGAATTATCATGAGGATAGAAATATCAGCAGGATTTACTCCGCCTATTCTTGAGGCTTGCGCAAGTGTTACAGGGCGGATTTTTGACAATCTTTCCATCGATTCTTTTGAAAGCTGAAAAATCTCGCTATAATCTATATCTTCAGGGATTTTGATTTTTTCGAATTTGTCAGCCTGCTCAATCTGGGAATTTTGTCTTTCTATATAGCCTGAATACTTAAGATTGATCTCGACATTTTCATAAATTTCCTTTGAAAGATCTATTTCTTGTGCTATTGCGTCAATTTTTTTAAGCGCTTCATAATTCAAACTCGGTCGTTTTATTAATTCCGCAAGCGTGAAGCTGAGTTTCATCTCTTCGCCGTATTCGGCAAATATTTTATTTGTTTCTTCACCGGGTTTAATTCTTGTATTTTCAAGCCTGTATGTTTCTTCCTGAATTAATTTTTGTTTTTCCTTAAAGCGCTGCCATCTTGTATCATTTATAAGCCCTATTTCGTACCCTAGAGGAGTAAGTCTTTTATCGGCATTATCCTGTCTCAATATAAGCCTGTATTCAGACCTTGAAGTTAACATTCTGTACGGTTCATCCATTTCTTTTGTTACAAGATCGTCTATGAGAGTTCCTGTATAAGAACTGCTTCTGGACAAAGTAATTAATTCTTTGTTTTCGCAGAATCTTGCTGCGTTAATTCCTGCAATAAGTCCTTGTGCTGCAGCTTCTTCATAACCGCTTGTTCCGTTAACCTGACCTCCGCAGAATAATCCTTCTATTTTTTTTGTCATAAGAGAATGGGTTAACTGAACAGCAGGAATATAATCATACTCAACAGCATAAGCAGGTTTCACGACAAAAACATTTTCCAGACCGGTCAAAGACCTTAGCATCTGAAGCTGTACGTCCGCAGGAAGGCTTGTTGAGAACCCCTGAACATAAGTTTCATAAGTATTTTTGCCTTCCGGTTCTATAAAAATATGGTGAGATTCGTTATGGGCAAAGCGTACGACTTTATCCTCTATCGAAGGACAGTAGCGAGGACCTTTTCCTCCGATAAGTCCTGCATACATCGGTGATTTATCAAGATTGGCAAGTATTATATCGTGGGTTTTTTTATTGGTTCTTGTTAAATAGCATGGAATTTGTTCTCTTATTGGTCTATTAGGCTCGAAAGAAAAGAAATTAAGCTGTTCATCACCAGGCTGAACTATCAGTTTTGAAAAATCAATAGTTCGAGCGTCAACCCTTGCAGGGGTGCCTGTTTTTAATTTTTTTACGGTAAAGCCAAGTTTGATAAGAGCATCCGAAAGTCCGTTTGCAGGCATTTCCCCTAGTCTTCCTGCGGGAAAAGACTGCAATCCTATAAAAATTTTACCGTTAAGTGATGTTCCTGTGGTCAAAACTACTGCTTTGGCTTTGTACTGCAAGCCTAATTCGTCAACCACTCCGCAAATTTTGTCATCATGGACAATTAAATCAACTATTGTACACTGTTTAATCTGTAAATTTTCCTGCTTTTCCAGCAAATCCCTAACAAATTGCATGTATTCTTTTTTGTCAGACTGCGCTCTTAAGGCTCTAACCGCAGGACCTTTGCTCAAGTTAAGCATTTTCATCTGCAAATACGTTGCATCTGCTGCAATTCCCATAATTCCGCCCAGAGCGTCAATTTCCCTCACCAGATTAGACTTTGCAGGACCGCCTATAGCAGGGTTGCAAGGCATCATTGCTATATTTTCTATATTTAAGCTAGTTAAAAGTGTTTTTGCGCCAAGTTTTGAAGCCGCTAAAGCTGCTTCGCATCCGGCATGTCCGCCACCCACCACTATCACATCATATTCAAAGGCTGTATTCATGATATACTTCTTCTGTTTTAAAAATTTTATTAAAACCATAATTATTATTATTAATGGCTTTATCATATGGAGCAAGATGAGTACCAGGATAAATAAGATAATAATACTTTTGAATTAATGTTTCAATCAATAAATATATTTCATCAATTTGCTCCGTACTAAATTCAAAAGATTTTATATATTCTTCATTTAAAGATTTTTTATCAAAATGAGCAATTACTGTATCTCTGTATTCTTTAATTCTTTTTGTGCTTTGTTTTAAGGTCTCTATATCTTTTTCTATCATTTCATTAGAATTTTTTGAATTATTTTCATTTATTGTTTCTTTGTAACCTTTTCGAACACGATCATCTAATGTTTTTATATCCCATTCACGAGCTCTTTCATCGTGATATGTTATTTTTATACGATTAGCTTTATAAAAATTTAAAAAATTTTCTTCTGTTAAAAATTTACTTTCTTTTAAGCTTTCTAATAATTCCATTAAAGAACCACAATTCTGGTTATGCTTATCTTTATCAATTAATTTACAAATTTCCAATGTAATAGTAGAACTATACAAATTTATTAACCAATTCCAAAAAACTTGTGGTTCTTGTAAATTTCTATGATTATTTATTGTCTTTAATAATTTATCGCTAATTTTTTTTGTAAACCAAAAACTAGAAAATTGTTTTTCTATATTATCAATATCTTTTTTATATTTATCATCCAAATCTTTTAAGCCAGATTTTATTTCTTTTACTTCACTCATAATAAAACTCCGATTGTTGGATTAAATGTGGGGGCTGTCATTGCGAGGCTTGAAACACCTTTTAAAGCATTAATTTTTTTAACGAAGCAATCTTCCTTCATTCTGTTTATGCTATAAGGGAAGATTGCTTCGCAACCAGCTTATACTTACCCTAAAAATTCATGGCTCGCAATGACAGTGCGTTTACTGGACAGATTCTTCGAGCTAAAGCTCTCAGAATGACAATGCTACTTTTTATGATAATTTTTAACGATTTCTTCAATAATTGTAGCACTATCTATTTTATCAATAAAAAACCAATTAATCTTCTTATTTGCGCGAAACCACGTAAGCTGTCTTTTGGCAAACTTTCTGGTGTGTTGCTGAATATTTGCAATCGCTTCTTCGAGGGTGTATATTCCGTCGAAATACTCGCAAATTTCTTTATATCCAAGAGTTTT
>Ga0209212_1004841_pt1 | contig 16400 bp, 15 predicted proteins | sample RifGroC2_FD_183996 | JGI IMG/M metagenome (GOLD analysis project Ga0209212, IMG submission 183996) | Groundwater microbial communities from Rifle, Colorado, USA - Groundwater C2 (SPAdes) (version 2) | ecosystem: Environmental > Aquatic > Deep subsurface > Groundwater | place: Rifle, Colorado...
GGTTTTCGAGGCTTCCTTTGCCGTATTGGAATAAGCGGCTGTGCCTGTGGTATCTTCCCCATATCGGAATTTGATGTCACGTTGATGCCATGAGCCTGTTTGCCCTGATCGCCGCGCTGTTGCTGGAACAGCTCCACCCGCTCTCCTCGCGTAAATACCTGCATGGCTGGCTGTCCGGCTACGTGCTGTTTTTTCGGCAACACTTCAATGCCGGTGAGCGCAAACACGGCAAAATTGCCTGGCTGCTGGCGGTGTTGCCGTTGCTGGCGGGCGTCATCGCACTGTATTGGCTGTTGTGCGATGCGCACCCCGTTTTTGCCTGGGCATTCAACGTGCTGGTGTTGTACCTCACGATGGGCTTTCGCCAGTTCAGCCACTACTTCACCGATATTCACCAGGCGTTGCGCGATGACAAACCGGGCGAGGCGCGCGGGCTGCTGACCCGGTGGCGCGGCATTCCTTCGCACGAATTGAATGAGGAAGAAATCGCGCGCGTTGCCATCGAAGAGGCGCTGATCGCCTCGCATCGCAATGTGTTCGGCGTGATCGTGTGGTTCGTGCTGTTCAGCGCGGTCGGTTTGGGCGGCGCGGCGGGCGCGCTGCTGTATCGCCTCGGGCAATTCCTGCGCAAGCGTTGGGACGACGAGGATGCGGCCGCCGAAGCGGATGGCTTGATGGAGGAAAATTGGGGCGGGGGGGAATTTGGCAGCTTCGCGCGCCAGGCGTTCTATGCGCTGGAATGGCTGCCGATCCGCATGACCGCCGCGACCTTCGCCATTGTCGGCGACTTCGAGGACACGGTATATTGCTGGCGTACCCAGGCGGCGAATTGGCCGGATCCTGAAGCGGGCATCCTGCTGGCCAGCGGCGCGGGGGCATTGGGCGTGCGCCTCGGCATGCCGATCCCGCAAGGCGGCTTGCCGCTGGACAGGCCGGAACTGGGCGTCGGCGACGATGCCGATGCCGACTTCATGCGCAGCACCATCGGATTGGTGTGGCGCTCGGTGGTGCTCTGGCTGATATTGCTGTTGCTGCTGACGCTGGCGAGCTTGCTCGGCTAATATTCGCTTCTTTAAAAATGGTCCAGTGGCTGCCCGGTTTGTCCCCGAAGCGGGCGCTCAACAAATGTCGAGTCAAACTGCCTGAAGCTGCCCCTTCAGTTTTTACTTTATATGAGAGGCAAGGATCAATGATCAACAATATTATTGAAATGTGGTATTGGTCTCTTATGTTGGCAGCATTGATCGGTGTTTTTGCCTATTTCAGTTTTGATTTTGCGAAGAATTTGTGGGCTACCTTCAAGGAGCAAAGGAAGGATGGGCAGACCACGGTATCCAATGAGCAAATTATGGCGCCGTACAGCAAGCGCATGGTCATCATTCATTGGCTGACGTTGGCGCTGTTGATCGCGGCCTGGTATCTCGGCGATGTGCTGGTTGATGCCCGGAATGAGAAAGACGCAACGCTGATCGGATACTTTGCACACGCGCTGGTGGGCGGTGCAGTCCTGCTGCTGACGATATTGCGTTTGACTTTTCGCAGCGTGGACGGGACGCCGCCGCCGGTGGGCAACTCGCTGATGGATATAGTGGCCAGGGGGATTCATCACGGGCTTTATGGCTTGCTGATACTGTTATCGATAACCGGATTTATGACGCTGCTGACGAGCGCTATGGGCGCGGCTTTGGTGACAGGCGAGGCAATCCTGCTCCCGGATGAATATACCGGCCCCAGCCTGATCCCTCACGCGGTGCATGAGATATTGGTGACGGTGCTGATGGTGGTGGTGCTGGTGCATATACTGGGCGCAATCAAGCACCAGTTCATCACGAAAGACGGTTTGATGAGACGGATGTCGCTGCGCGGAAAAGGCCGCCGACCCGCATAACCGCGACAAGATATGCCACTCCCGAAACCAGCCCAACCTGCTGTTGCACGACGCCTGTCCCCCTTGCGGGACTTGGGGCCTTTCCTGCGACCCTACCGCGGGCGGGTCGCGCTGGCTTTTGTGTTGCTGTTTCTCGGCTCTGTCACCATGTTGCTGGTGCCGCTGGCGTTTCGCGATCTGATCGATTTCGGTTTCGGGCAACGGGAAAACACCGGTGCCGGGTTGTTGGGCGCATCAAGCCTGAACAGCCATTTTGTCCTGCTGTTCGGGCTGGCGATTCTGTGGGCGCTGACCGTGGCGGCGCGTTATTACACCGTCACCTGGGTAGGCGAACGGGTCACGGCGGATTTGCGCAGCGCGGTGTATGCGCGGATGCTGGTGCAGTCGCCGCAATTTTTCGAGACCCTGCAAACCGGCGAAGTGCTGTCGCGGCTGACGGGCGACACCACGCTGATCCAGACCGTGGTCGGCAGTTCCGTTTCGATGGGTTTGCGCAGCCTGTTCCAGTTTGTCGGCGGCATGGTCATGCTGGCGGTCACCAGCTTTTATTTATTTTCATTGAATCTCGGCCTGATGGCCCTGCTGATGCTGCCGATTTTCGCCATCGGCCGCAAGGTGAAAAAGCTCTCGCGCGAATCGCAGGACAAGATTGCCGACGCCTCGGCGCTGGCCGGCGAGATACTCAACGCGATACCGACGGTGCAGGCCTATACGCAGGAGCGGCAGGAAACCGGGCGTTTTGCCGGCCGCGCGGAAGCGAGCTTCGTCACCGCGATCCGGCGCACCCGCGTGCGCGCCGCGCTGACCGCGCTGATCATCGCGGCCTCGATGGGCGCTATCATTTTCGTGTTGTGGGTCGGCGCGAACCAGGTGCAGGAAGGCAGCATGACCGGCGGGCAACTGGCCTCGTTCATCCTCTACGCCGTGCTGGTGGCGGGCAGCGTGGGCACCATGGCGGAAGTGTGGGGCGATGTGATGCGCGCGGCTGGGGCGACCGAGCGCCTGCTGGAACTGCTGCACGCGGAATCCGCCCTCATCGAGGCCGCCGCGCCGCAGCCGCTGCCGCAGCCCATGCAGGCGGCGATCCGCTTCGAACAGGTCAGCTTCCATTACCCGGCGCGCCCGCAACTGGCCGCGCTGGACGACATCACGCTCGACATCGCCCCCGGCGAAACCGTCGCGCTGGTCGGCCCTTCCGGTGCGGGCAAGACCACCCTGTTCCAGCTGCTGCTGCGCTTTTACGATGTGACGGGCGGCTGCATCCGCCTCAACGGGCAGGACATCCGCCAGCTTTCCCTGCACGAGCTGCGTGACAAGATCGCCATCGTGCCGCAAGACCCGGTGATCTTCTCGGCCAATGCGCTGGAGAATATCCGCTATGGCCGCCCCGCCGCGAGCGACGCGGAAGTTGTTGTCGCCGCCAAAGCGGCGCTGGTGGACGACTTCATCGGCCGCCTGCCGGAAGGCTACCAGACCTTTCTGGGCGAACGCGGCACCCGCCTGTCCGGCGGCCAGCGCCAGCGTATCGCCATCGCACGGGCAATACTGAAAGACGCGCCGCTGTTGCTGCTGGACGAAGCCACCAGCGCGCTGGATGCAGAATCCGAAATTCTGGTGCAGGAAGGATTGAACGCCGCGATGCGGGGGCGCACCACGCTCATCATCGCGCACCGGCTGGCCACCGTGCAGAAGGCCAACCGCATCGTGGTGCTGGAAAACGGGCGCATCGTCGAAACCGGCACGCCAGCGGACTTGCGCAAACAGGGCGGACTTTATGCGCGGCTGGCGAGTTTGCAATTCGATGTTTGATTGGCAGCCTTAATGGCAAACGCCGGAGAGGCGGCGGAAACATTGCTACACTGGAAAAAATGACGGAGATCGCCATGAAAAAACTGAAAAATGAAACAGCCTTGTTCAAGGAAGCGTTGCTTGCAGGCGTGAAGTATGCGGAGGGGCGAGGCGTGGTCGAGTTTGAAGCAACCGATTCGGCGAGCGAGAAACTGTTATATATCTACAGGCTGCTGGTTCACGATAAAGTCATTCAACCTTTACCGGAAGATCAGGTCGCCGAAAAATCCTTGCGGCACAAAATTGCCATCTGGTATTCCAAACAATTGCCCAAGGATCATCCGCTGTTAAAGTAGCCGCCCGGCTGATCCTGCCGATATGCGCACGCCTCAGATTGGTTGAACCTAGAAACCTCAGTTAACCGCTTGATCGGATATTTAACACCATGATGCCAATAAGTTTTCTTATCCTTTCATCTTTCACCCGATGGGTGAGTACGCTACGCGGCGGATTGCACGGTTCTGGCGGCGCATGGCGGCGTTGCAACTCCTTGGAATGGAACGACCATTCCGCGTCGTTGCGCCTTGCCACGCACCCCCATAACCGCACACTCCGCCCCGTTCAACTGAGGTTTCTAGGTTGAATAGGGTTGCGGGCCGGGTTAAACCGGGTGCATCGAAAAATCAGGGGGGTGCCGGGAGCAACGGTTTTTTCGGGAGCGCCGGCGGGGACGCCGGCGCTCCCATGGCTTAACGTGAAACTCGCGTAGCGATTCGTTCGCCTCCTCGCCCGCTTGCGGGAGAGGATTGAGGTGAGGGAAACGGGCATGGCAAGTTTCATAACCAGGGGTGGCACACTTGCCATGCCCGTTAGGTTAATGTTTATGTGCGTCTGCAACTGCAACCGGAGCGGCGGCTGCTTGATGATGGCCTGCGGAAGACGCGATGGCGGTATGGACACCCTCGACGTAATGCATGTATGTCACGTAGGCTTCTACAAATTCCCTGCCCGCATCGACGTTTTTGTCCTTGTTCTTGCTTGCTTCCAGGGCGTGTTCAAATTTTGCCTTGATCGATGCTGCCATGTGATGGCTGATCATCCGGATCATCTCATCGGCAGAACCGCCAGCCAGGGTGTTGTCGGCCATGGCGATGATCGGTTCAACCGCCTCGTCCTTGATGCCGCTATACGGCGCGCCTTCGCCCGCACGATGCACACGCACGAGCGTTTCGAGGAAATACTGATCGGCTAATTCCTTTACTTCCTTGCCTTTGCCGCGAACCGCGACCGTTTTCGCAAAGGCGGCCCTGATTTCTGCCTCGTCATTCTTCTTGACCCACTTCAGGATGGGCGTTATGTCTTTCTTTTCCAGCGCGGCCCTGGCTTCCGGAATGATCGGGCCACCGGTCGTATCACAGTGCGCCTGCGCGTTCCCCGCAAGGAGCAGGAAGCCGCTTATTGAAAAAAATGCGGTCATAAGAAAATTTCGGGTGCCGCTTGTGCTTCTCGTCATTGTGATGCCCTTTATCTGGTTGTTGACTCGGAGATGATCGGTTATTTCATATCGCCGCACCATTCATGCGGCGCATAAATGGACTATGCTGAACCCGGTTAGTTCCTGAAATAAATAGCGACAGCACACGGCTTGTATAAATCTGCCGCCCGTCACGATGCGCAGTGTTTTGATAATTACACAGCCGTCAGTAATTTTGGCGACATTGCATCGTTCCCATGCTCCGCGTGGGAACGCTGGCCGTGCCGCTCTGCGGTACGGGACGCGGAGCGTCCCCTGATGCGTTCCCACGGATAACCAGCGACTTGGTGAGCGTTCTTTGCTCACTTAGTCGAATGGCTAGTTGTTTCATCAGACCGTGGGAACGATAAGAGCATCAAGTGTCGCCTGCATTTCTGACTTATGAGTAATATGCCAAACGGCCTGTTCTTCAATGATGCCGTGGCGATCCGAGTGGCTTTGCTGCCAATGGCCTTATAATCCGCCGCATTCGAATTTAACCAATCGGGGGGTGTTTATGGGCTTGGGGCCGGTGATGCTGGATGTGTTGGGGACGCGACTGACCGCCGAGGACGAGGCGCGGCTGCGCCATCCGCTGGTCGGCGGGGTGATCCTGTTTGCGCGCAATTATGAATCGCCCGGCCAGCTGGACGAACTGACTGCGGCGATCCGCGCGCTGCGCGCACCATCGCTGCTGATCGCGGTGGATCACGAGGGCGGGCGGGTGCAGCGTTTCCGCGAGGGCTTTACCAGGATTCCCGCGATGCGCGAGCTTGGCAAAATCTGGGATGCGCATCCGCAACGCGCGCGCCATCTGGCGCAGCAGGTCGGCTATGTGCTGGCGGCGGAGCTGCGCGCCTGCGGCGTGGACTTCAGTTTTACGCCGGTGCTGGATGTGGATTACGGGCAAAGCGGCGTGATCGGCGACCGCGCGTTTCACAGCGACACTCAGGCGATCGCCGAACTGGCGCACAGCCTGCTGATCGGCTTGCGGCAGGGCGGGATGCACTCGGTCGGCAAGCATTTTCCCGGCCACGGCTTTGTGCGAGCCGACTCGCATCTGGACATTCCGGTGGACGAGCGCGCGTTTATCGACATCGAAATGTGCGACCTGATCCCGTTCCGGCGCATGGTGGATTACGGCCTGACTGCGGTGATGCCCGCGCATGTCATTTACCCTGAGGTGGACAGCCGCCCGGCGGGATTTTCGCCGGTCTGGCTGAAGAACATTTTGCGCGGGCAACTGGGCTTCGAGGGCGTCATCTTCAGCGACGACCTGAGCATGGAAGGCGCGGCGGTCGCGGGCGGCATCGTGCAGCGCGCCGAGGCCGCGCTGCACGCCGGTTGCGACATGGTGCTGGTGTGCAACAAGCCGGAATCGGCGGATGAATTGTTGCGGGGGCTGCATTGGGAAATGCCCGCCACCAGCAAGGCGCGTCTCGCGCAGATGCGCGGCAAGGCGCACCCCGAATCGCTGGCGCATCTGCACGAGCAGCATGCCTTCCTCAAGGCGCTGGATGAAGTTGCCGCCATCGGCATGAGCAACGCGGAATTGCCGCTTGTCTAGCAGCCTGTCGGACTTGAAGGAAATCGGCTGCAAAACCGGCAAAATTTGCCCTCGCCCAGCCGAATTTTGCGAGCGCCGCTTTGCGGCTTGCCTGCTTAACCCGCTTCGCTTCGATTCTTCAAGTCCGACAGGCTGCTAGAGGAATCACCGAATCAGCGGTTCCCTATTACGGCGCGGCTTGAGATAATCTCCGCCATTCTGAACATTCTGTTATGGTTCCCGCTATGAGTGAATTACAAGCAGCTTTGCTGGCAATCGGTTTCGGCGTGATCGTCGCGGTGTATGTCTTCGGCTGGTGGCAGCAGCGCAAGTACCGGCGCAAGTTCGGCGCGGTATTCAAGGCGAGTCATGCGGACGCGCTGTATCAGGAAAACACCGCCACATCGGCAGAGCAGAAGCCGGTAGAGCAGATGCCAATAGAGCAGATTTTGGAATCAATAGATGAAGAAGCGATGGATGGGGTAATTCCGGCGACCGGGGAAGAAGCCGGGGAGAAAGCCTGTGAAGCCGACGGCATGCCTGTTGCGGGGATACCTGCCGCTACTTCGCCGGATGGGTCGTGCGCGTTGCTGGATATGCGCAGCGATTTCATCATCGAATTGCATCTGTCTGAACCCAGTCCCGCCGCTGTGCTGGACGGCCTGTGGCAGCGCAAATTCGATTTCGGCAAGCCGGTGCAGGTATGCGGGCTGGCATTGACCAGTCAGCAATGGGAGCGCGCCATCGCCGAGAGTCAGACTTTGTACTCGCGCTTGCGCATCGCGCTGCAACTGGTGGATCGCGGCGGCGCGATCAGCGCGGCGAAGCTGGCGGATTTCCGCGATCTGGTGCTGGGCGTTGCGAAACAGATCAAGGCCGACACCGCCGTTTCGGATGCCGATGAAGCGCACCGGCGCGCGACCGGGCTGGACGCATTCTGCGCCGAGGTGGATCAGATGGTCGGGATCAACCTGGTGCCGCCCGGCGAGCGTTTGTTGCCGGGCGCGAGAATCGCTCAGGCCGCCGCCCTGCGCGGCATGACGCTGGAGGCGGACGGCGCTTTTCATGCGCTGGATGCGCGGGGGCATAGCGCGTTCAGCCTGATCAATCAGGACAACAGGCCGTTCCAGCATCACACGCTGGAAACTTTCAGCACGCCGGGCCTCACGCTGTTGCTCGATATGCCGCGCGTGGAGAGCCCCGCCGCGCAGTTCGACCAGATGGTGCGCGTCGCGCACGAGCTGGCCGGGGAGTTGCAGCTCAACCTGGTGGACGATCATCGCGTGGTGTTGAGCGACAACGGGCTGGCGCGCATCCGTGCGCAGATCGCCGGGGTCGAGGCGCGGATGTGCGAAAACCATATCGTGCCGGGCAGCGCCCAGGCGTGCAGATTGTTTTCCTAATGGATTTCGCCACCCTGATCGCGCGGCTGCGCGCCGAAATCGAACAGCACAACCACCGCTATTACGTGCTGGATGATCCCTCTATTTCCGATGCGGAATACGACATTCTGTTCCGCGAATTGCAGACGCTGGAAGCGCAATATCCCGAATTGCTGACCGCCGATTCGCCCACGCAGCGCGTGGGCGGCAAGCCGCAAAAAGCCTTTGCCGAAGTGCAGCACCGCAGCGCCATGTTGTCGCTCAACAATGCCTTCAGCGAGGAAGACGTACGCGCCTTCGATGCCCGCATCCGCGAGGCGCTCGGCGTGGCGGAAGTGGAATATGCGGTCGAACCGAAATTCGACGGATTGGCCATTACCCTGAATTATCGCGACAGCGTGTTCGTGCAGGGCGCGACGCGCGGCGATGGCAGCGTGGGCGAGGATGTGACGGAAAACCTGCGCACCGTGCGCGCGATCCCGTTGCGCCTGAGCGAGCCGGTAAGCGACGTGGAAGTGCGCGGCGAGGTGCTGATGCTGAAGGCGGATTTCGCCAAGTTGAACGAGCAGCAGCGCGCCAGGGACGAAAAGGAATTCGCCAATCCGCGCAACGCGGCGGCAGGATCGTTGCGCCAGCTCGATTCGCGCATCACCGCCAGCAGGAGGCTGAGTTTCTTTGCCTACGGCATCGGGCTTTGCGAAGGAGTTGCCTTGCCCGGCCGGCACGACCGGCAGATGGATTTGTTGCAGCAATGGGGCGTGCCGGTCGTGCAACAACGCCGCGTGGTGCGCGGGGTGGAGGGATTGCTGGAGTATTACCGCGAGATCGGGATGCAGCGCACCGCCTTGCCGTTCGATATCGATGGCGTGGTGTACAAGGTCAACGACATCGCGCAACAGCAACAGTTGGGTTTCGTGTCGCGCGCCCCGCGTTTTGCCATCGCGCATAAATTTCCCGCCGAGGAAGCGCTGACAAAATTGCTGGACATCGAAGTGCAGGTCGGGCGTACCGGCGCGCTGACGCCGGTGGCGCGGCTCGCACCGGTGTTCGTCGGCGGGGTGACAGTCACCAATGCGACTTTGCATAACGAGGATGAGATACGCCGCAAGGATGTGCGTATCGGCGATACCGTCATCGTGCGCCGTGCCGGTGATGTGATCCCCGAAGTGGCGCGCGTGCTGATGGAGCGTCGCGCGCCAGATGCACGCGAGTTTGTCATGCCAAAACTGTGCCCGGTGTGCGGCTCGCATGTCGCCAAGCAGGAGGACGAAGCAATCCTGCGTTGCACCGGCGGCTTGTTCTGTCCGGCACAGCGCAAGCAGGCCTTGCTGCATTTTGCCAGCCGCCGCGCGATGAATATCGAGGGGCTGGGCGACAAGCTGGTCGAGCAACTGGTGGATGCGGGCATTGTGAATACGCCCGCCGATTTGTATGACCCGTCCCGATGTAATTTGCAGGCGCTGGCAAACCTGGAACGCATGGGCGAAAAATCCGCGTTCAATTTGTTGGCCGCGATAGAACTCAGCAAACACACTACGCTGACACGCTTCATTTTTGCGCTCGGTATCCGCAATGTCGGCGAGGCGACCGCGAAGGATTTGGCGCAGCACTTCGGCGCGCTGGACAATCTGCTGGCCGCGGATGCGGCGCGTCTGCAACAAGTGCGCGATGTCGGGCCGGTGGTGGCGCAAAGCATCGTGGATTTTCTGGCTGAAGCGCACAACCGCGAAGTCATCGGGCAATTACGTGCCCGGGGTGTGCATTGGGCGGAGCTTGCATCCAATGCCGACAATTTGCTGCCCGGCAGGCCGGCTCTGGAGTTGACGCCCCTGGTCATGCTGCCCTTCAGCGGCAAGACCTTTGTGCTGACCGGCACGCTCGCCGGCATGACGCGTGAACAGGCCAAGGAAAAACTGGAGGCGCTTGGCGCCAAGGTCAGCGGCAGCGTGTCGAAGAAAACCGCCTGCGTGGTGGCGGGAGCCGAGGCGGGCAGCAAGCTGGACAAGGCGCGCGAGCTGGGTGTCGCGGTGCTGGATGAACAGCAATTTATGCAATTGTTGAAGGAGTCCGGATCGACATGAAGAAGATGACCCAGGCCGTTTTTCAGGTAGCCCGGATGCAGGCCGAAGGCCGGAATCCGGGGGGTGATTGCGGGGTGTTTCCCCGGATTCCGCTACGCTTCATCCGGGCTACCTGTTTGGTTTTGGCTATGCCGGATTAGGAAGAGTCATGGCTACTTCCATTCAGCGCGCCCGCGACATCCTGCAACAGGCAGAATTGCTCTATTCGGCGGAGCAGGTGCAGGCATCGCTGCACAAAGTCGCGCGGCAAATCAACGCCGCGCTGGCGGATACGCATCCGCTGGTGTTGTCGGTGATGGGCGGCGCGGTGGTGTTCAGCGGGCAGTTGCTGCCGCTGCTCGAATTTCCGCTGGATTTCGATTATGTGCATGTGTCACGCTATGGCGAAGCAAAGCACGGCGGAAAGATATGCTGGAAGGTTGAGCCGTGTGAGAATGTGCGCGGTCGCGTGGTGTTGGTGCTGGACGACATTCTCGATGAAGGCCACACCCTGGCGGCGCTGCGCCAGCGCGTGATGGAATTGGGCGCGAGCCGGTTTTATAGCGCGGTGTTTGCCGACAAGCGGCATGGCAGGGACAAACCGGTCCATGCCGATTTTGTCGGGACGGAGTTGCCGGATCGTTTTGTGTTCGGCTATGGCATGGATATCGAAGGGGCGTGGCGCAACCTGCCCGCCATTTATGCAACGAAGGCTTAGTGTAGGAGCGCAATTCATTGCGCGATTGTTGTGAACATTAATCGCCCGATAAATCGGGCTCCTACGCCATAACGGAAGGATAGTTTTATGTTGGCAATTATTGGCGGTCGCGGCCTGACCGAACTGGCGAGCCTGGAAATCACCCACCGGCAGGTCATGCGCACGCCTTACGGCGAGCCTTCCGGCGCGTTCCTGTTCGGCACGCTGAATCAGCACGAGGTGATTTTTCTGGCGCGCCACGGCTTCGGGCATACCATCCCGCCGCATCTGGTGAACTACCGCGCCAATTTGTGGGCGCTGCGCGAACAGGGCGTGAACAAGGTCGTTTCGATTGCGACGGTGGGCGGCATTCGCGCCGATCTGACGCCCGGCACCATTGTTGTGCCGGATCAGATCATCGACTACACCCACGGGCGCGATGCCACTTTTTACGATACACGCGATGCGACTTATATTAACGCCAATTTCACCTTGCCCTACAACCCGGAATTGCGCGGCCGGATTTTGCGCAGCGCGGGCATTTTGCAGCAGCCCTGCGTGGATGGCGGCGTGTATGCCGCGACGCAAGGACCGCGCCTGGACAGCATCGCGGAAATCAGCCGCTACGAGCGCGACGGTGCGGACATGGTCGGCATGACCGGCATGCCGGAAACCGCGCTGGCGATGGAGCTGGAACTGCATTACGCCACCATCGCCGTGGTCGTGAATTATGCGGCGGGGCGCGGTGACAGCAAGCAAGGTATCAACCTGGAGCAGGTCAACGCCACCGCAAATGCGGCGATGGAGCGGGTGCGCAGCATCCTCGAATGCCTGGTGAGTTGCGATGGCGATTAGGCCGGTATTGCGCATGGGCGATGCGCGGCTGTTGCGGCGCGCCGAGCCGGTCAGCGGCTTTGGCAGCGAAGAATTGCGCGCCTTGCTGGCGGATCTGCGCGACACCATGCAAGCCTTGAACGGCGCGGGGTTGGCCGCGCCGCAAATCGGCGTGAATTTGCGCGTGGTGATTTTCGGCGCGCAGCCGCTTCGACAAGAATCTCAGAACAGGCAGAATCCGCGTTATCCCGATGCGGGAGAAGTGCCGGAAACCGTGCTGATCAACCCGTCCATCATGGTGCTGGAAGAGACTATCAAGGACGACTGGGAAGGCTGCCTGAGCCTGCCCGGCTTGCGCGGGCAAGTGCCGCGCTTCCAGAGTATTCGTTACCAGGGTTACGATGAACAGGGCGCGCTGGTTGACCGGACGGTGAGCGGGTTTCATGCGCGCGTGGTGCAGCACGAATGCGATCATCTGGACGGAATTTTGTATCCGATGCGCATTCGGGACATCACAAAATTCGGCTATACCGAAGAACTGTTTCCGGGGCAGGCATTGCAGGACGAATAATAGCAGGGGCCTCCAGGGAAATGCCGAATAAGCCATCATGCCCACGCAGGCTGGCATCCCGCTTGTTGATGCTGTCCGCGTGGGTACACCTTTCGGGTGAGAGAACCTCTATGAGGCAAAAAGACATACTCATCCTTGGCTGGTGAAAGGCAGGAATGGGAAATACTGCAATAACGGGTGAGACAATCGACAGCAATCATCGCCTCAAAATCGGCCTGGCGCTGGGCAGCGGTTCGGCGCGCGGTCTCGCGCATTTGGGCGTGATCCGGGCCATCGAGGACGCCGGTATCGAGGTGGACTTTATCGCGGGCACCAGCATGGGGGCGCTGATCGGGGCGATCCATGCCGCCGGCAAGCTGGATGAACTGAAAACCACCTTTCTGGCCTTCGACTGGAAAAAAACGGTTTCCTTCTTCGACGTCGTGTTGCCGAAATCCGGCCTGCTCGACGGCGCCAGGGTCAGCGAACTGGTGCGCGCGCATCTCCATGCGGATACCATCGAAATGCTGCCGATAGCCTTTGCCGCTGTTGCGACAGACATCGTCAGCGGCGAGGAAATCGTTATCCGCAGCGGCGACGTGATCGAGGCGGTGCGCGCCAGCCTTTCGGTGCCCGGCATCTTCACGCCGGTGCGCAGCAACGGGCACATCCTGGTGGACGGCGGCCTCACCAACCCGGTGCCGGTGAGCGTGGCCCGCGCCATGGGTGCCGACATCGTGATCGCTGTCGACCTCAACCACGAGATCATTGCCGGCAAGAATATGAAACCGCTGCTGGCCACGAAAAAAACAAGTGATACATCAGACAGCCCGTCCGGCATGTTCGCGCGCTGGGTGGACGACTATCGCCTGTCGATGGAGGATATCCGGCAGAAGCTGCTCGCCGGGGATAATCCCGCCTCGGCGCAATTCAGGAAATGGGTTTCCCAAGAGCCGCTGCCCAGCATCTTCGAGGTGCTGCTGGCCTCGATCAACATCATGGAAACGCACATCACCCAATCCCGCCTGCGCCTGGACAGGCCGGATGTGATCATCCAGCCCCCGCTGGGGCATATCCGTTTTCTGGAATTCGACCGCGCCGAGGAAATCATCGCCATCGGCTACGAGCACACGCGGCGGCAACTGGCCGCGCTGCCAGATCACGTGATGCAAAAAAAGAACTCCCTCCCGCCCGAGGGAGAGGGAATTTTTCACAGGAAGGAAACACCATGACCAGCAGAACAGAACGCGACTCCTTCGGTCCTATCGAAGTCCCGGCAGAACGCCTGTGGGGCGCGCAGACGCAGCGTTCGCTGCAATATTTTCATATCTCGAACGAGCAGATGCCGCTGGAGCTCATGCTCGCGCTGGCGGTGGTGAAGCGCGCTGCGGCGCTGGTCAACCGTGACCTGGGATTGCTCAACGAGGAAAAGGCCGCCGCCATCGTGCAGGCGGCGGACGAAGTGCTGGCCGGCCAGCACGACCGGGAGTTCGTGCTGTCGGTGTGGCAGACCGGTTCGGGTACGCAGAGCAACATGAACCTGAACGAGGTGCTCGCCAACCGCGCTTCGGAATTGCTCGGCGGCGCGCGCGGCGCGAGCCGGCTGGTGCATCCAAATGACGAGGTCAATCTCGGCCAGTCGTCCAACGACATCTTTCCCACCGCGATGCATGTCGCGGCAGTCACCGGTATTACCCGGCAAATCTTGCCGGCGCTGCGCACCCTGCGCGCGACGCTGGAGAAAAAATCCGCCGCGTTCGGCGGCATCGTCAAGATCGGCCGCACCCATTTGCAGGACGCCACCCCGCTGACGCTGGGGCAGGAATTTTCCGGTTACGCGGCGCAACTGCACCACGCGGAAGCGGCGATCCTCGCCACGCTGCCGCCGCTGCACCAGTTGGCGGCGGGCGGCACCGCCGTCGGCACCGGGCTGAACACCCATACCGAATTCGGCGGGCGCGTTGCCGCCGAGCTGGCGCGCGGCACCGGCCTGCCGTTCGAGAGCGCCGCCAACAAATTTGCCGCGCTGGCCGCGAACGACGAGCTGGTCGCGGCACACGGCGCGCTCAAGACACTTGCCGCCGCGCTGATGAAAATCGCCAACGACGTGCGCTGGCTGGCTTCCGGCCCGCGCTCCGGGCTGGGCGAAATCAGCATCCCGGAGAACGAGCCGGGCAGTTCGATCATGCCGGGCAAGGTGAACCCGACCCAGTGCGAGGCGCTGACCATGCTGTGCTGCCAGGTGTTCGGCAATGACGTCGCGATCACCATCGGCGGCGCCTCCGGCAACTTCGAGCTGAATGTATTCCGCCCGCTGATCGCGCACAACTTCCTGCAAAGCGTGCGCCTGCTGGCCGACGGCATGGCGAGCTTCGAGGAACATTGCGTGCGCGGCATCGAGGCGAACCGCGCGCGCATCGCGGAACTGCTGGAACGCTCGCTGATGCTGGTCACCGCGCTGACCCCGCATATCGGCTACGACCGCGCCGCAGAGATTGCCAAATGCGCCCACCGCGACGGCAGCACGCTGAAGCAGGCGGCGCTGGCGCTGGGTTATGTCACGGAAGCCGAATTCGATTTGTGGGTGCGGGCGGCGGAGATGACCCATCCGAAGACAACCTGAGAAAGTACTCAGCCGTCCTCGCATTGCTCACTCCACACTTGGTGGATTCCATAGGCGTTGATGTCCAAGAAAAGATACCTAAGCGATAAAAACCGGTTGTTCATCAAGTGCAGCTAACGATCCATTGCAGACATTTAGCGTTGTGGAAAGCGGACGCGTATCATTCTAAATTGCAATCCGCTTTCAACCTCAGCTTCAAGTTTTAGATACTTCTCAAATTTGATGTTTGCCAATCCATATCGAGCATGCTACAGCTAGCCCGTTTATATGGGGGTCTGTATCGTTGTATTGTTTTCGAGAAAAGGATTTTTTTCTTTAAATTTTCTGACGGCGATTTCTCTTTCTTTTTTTGGAATTCGCCCAAGCATTTCTGATTGAGGGTCGAGGTAAGACGCCATGGCAATCGCCCGTTGGCGGTCGGTCCCGTTATTGGAAAGTAACGCCTCCATCGCATAAGCCCATGAAAACCAAGGCTGGAATTTTTGATTCTTTTTTGCCCAGTCTAATGCGATTTCTTTGTATTTTGAATTCCCAGTCGATTCATACAGCCACTTACAAATTTCCGCATACTGATATTCAGTCTGTAGCGGGCGATCTTCGGTAAACGGGCGGCGATAAAGGGCACTCTTAAGAAACTGCACCGACTCTACCGTTTTACCGCTAATCCCAGTAATTACTGCCTGAGCAAGGAGGTAATCAAATCCCTTTTCTTTGGGGTTAAAATCCACCATGTATTTCTCAATCGTAGAAACATCTCCCATTTTCGTTGCGGCAAATGCGTAATAAGGGAGTAGATAGCTGAGTTCAAAATCCTCTTGATCCTTATTTTTTGACATGTCGTAAAGCTTTGAAGCTTCATGCAGTGACGTGTGCGCCAAAGCAAAATCACCCATACGGATTGCGCGATACGCTTCAGCAAAATATACAAGATTAGACTTGACCCGAGTTTTGGGTGAACCGTTATTGACACTTAAAGGAAGCATATCTCCCTTATTGCTCTCGGTAACTCTCGGCCCCATTATGTATTCCAGCCCATCCTCAGACGGCTGTACGACCCATTGATTTGGGTGATTATTCTTCCATGCCGGGAGCGCGACATCAGCTAACAATGTCGCAAGCTCCTTGGTTGGGATTCGGTCAGTCACCCCCGCACGCAATAGGTAATTGGCTGCCCGGTTGGATTTTTTACCGATGCTATGCTCAACCTCCTGTTTTGCCCATGTCGCAATTTCTGCCTCGGTTTTCCCCTCCTTCCGATGCCCAACAAGCGCCGTCTCCCATATATGTGGATCATCGACTTGATTCGCCAAAACATTAAATGCATTCCAAGCATCCTTGGATGCACCCATCGCATGAAGCAATCCGAGATAGTCTCGATATGCATAGGTATCTGAGGCTCTTGCAAAATCCAGCGTCTGAGCGGAATTAATTGCCGGATAAAGGGCAAAAATAGGTGGAAGTGGGCGGCCATTGCTGGCAAGATCAAGGTTCTAAAGACTCAATCAACGCCCGATATGAA
>Ga0209212_1004843_pt1 | contig 16397 bp, 11 predicted proteins | sample RifGroC2_FD_183996 | JGI IMG/M metagenome (GOLD analysis project Ga0209212, IMG submission 183996) | Groundwater microbial communities from Rifle, Colorado, USA - Groundwater C2 (SPAdes) (version 2) | ecosystem: Environmental > Aquatic > Deep subsurface > Groundwater | place: Rifle, Colorado...
GATGCTATTGCAGGCTTGCCAAGGGCGACCACCATTACCTCGGAAGAAATTCGGGAGGCGCTAAAAGAGCCGTTCGATAAAATTATAGGCGCTGTAAAATCTACTCTCGAAAAGACGTCGCCGGAATTAGCATCAGACTTGATTACAAACGGATTGGTGCTGGTAGGCGGAGGCGCTTTGATTAGAGGGTTGGACAAGCTATTGGCGCAGGAAACCGGGCTGCCGGTACAGGTAGGCAATGACCCTTTAACAGCCGTTGCGCGAGGAACGGGTTATCTCCTCGAAAATCTTGATTTATACAAAACTGTTTTACAGGATGAGGACATCCACTCCTAGTTTTAGCGATATCTTAAAAAATCCCGTTGCAACGATAATCATCCTTTTAGCAATATCCCTTAGTTTTTTGTTTTTGCCGCCTAAGCTTTCCAACCGCATCAAAATGACCTGCGTTGTCCCTATGAGACCGTTACAATGGGCAACCTGTTTCTGCAGTAATTCAGCCAATAATTTTTTGGATAAGGTATTTTCCGGCTGGCGTAATGCTCACGTAAAAAAACAACTGGAAGAACAGGTTTCCCAGTTCAAAAATAAGATAATAGAGCAGCAGGATATAATATACAAGCTGCAGAGCAAACTGTACACCCTTTCGAAACTCCAGGCTGAAAATAAGAGTAAGACAAAGCCGATACCGGCGGACATTATCGGATACGATTCATTGGCTTTCAGGAAGAGCATTACGGTTAATGCGGGTTCTAACCATGGCGTAAAACCGAACGACATCGTGGTGTCGAATAATGCGCTTATTGGGAAAGTTGTTTTGGTCAGCGGGGGAAGTTGTGTCGTCCAGTTAATTACAGACCCGGCCTCCCGCATACCCGGCAGAGTTCTTCAAACGCGTGAACAGGTAATCGTGGAGGGGAATGCCACGGGATTTTGCCAATTAAAATATGTGCCGAGATGGGCAAAACTGAAAAAGGGGGACGATATTGTTTCTTCTGACATCGGTGGATTTTATCCCCCTTCTTTGCCTATTGCGACTGTCGTAGAAACTGAAGTAAAGGGAGGCGACCTCTTTCAGTCAGTAAAGGTATTACCCAGGGTAAATATTTCAAAGATCGAGCATGTGCTGGTTTTAACAAAGTAGTACAAATAACAAGTTAGAAAGTCCCCTCTTGGGAGGGGATTCAGGGGTGGGTAAGTCGGTAATTCGTGAGATATTCACTGCGATTTCACGACCAGGGGACCCACCCCCAACCCCTCCCAAGAGGGGAATAATTTGTGCCATTATAAAATATGTGGATTTAAATTAGGTACAATAATAAATTATGCGGTGGTTTACTTTTTTTTGCATACTTCTCGGCATCTCACTCTTCCAGTCGACCTTGATGAACTGGATTAACATCGGGTCGGCGGCGCCTGATTTGTATTTTCCGTTGGTGATATTTTATTCCTTTCTGGCAGATATCAAACGGAACACCATCACGAACTGGTTTGTGGGTATGTCAAAAGACTTGTTTTCAGAAGGAAGTTTTGGGGTAAACTCCGTTTTTTTTGTCGCCATGGGCTTTTTCGTCTGGTCAATCAGGGGAATATTGTTTCGGGGACATTTAGTTACTCAAGTTCTGGTCACGTTCATCTTTTCATGTATCTACAACATACTGTATGCGGTACATACCACACTTTCGTTTCATTCGTTAAGCTTGTCAGCAACCATCTGGACGATTTTTATCTGCTCGTTATATACGGCTATGATTGTTCCCGTGCTGTTTTGGATATTCAGTAAATTACAGCCGGTACAGGAGGTTTTTCCACGATAAATGTATCCTTATCGTTTTAAAATCACACTCATTATTTTCATTGTATTTTTTATCGGTATCGTAGTTCGTCTCTTTCAGCTTCAAATCGTTGAAAGCAATAAATATAAAGGTATTTCCAAAAATCGCCGTATTGCTACGTATCCACTTGAGGCCACACGAGGGACAATCTTCGACAGAAACGGAAAGATCCTGGCAGTGGATCAACACACCTTTGACATTACCGTCCAATACAAAAATCTCCTGTATTGTTACGTTCGTGATAACAATGCAGTTTCACGCATTGCTGGGATGAAGGCGCACAAAAATGCAAAAAAAACGTGTGGTGAATGTCACGAAAATCAGGACGCATGGGTAAAAAAATTGTCCCAATTGTTAGGAATTCAACAGAACAAGCTGCTGAGCCATGCAAAACAAGTCGTTGAAAAAGTGGAAAGGCTCAAGCAAAACGTGGAGCAAAAATCGGGACGGGCAACTCGTATCAAGGAGGAAGCGGCATATTATCCTATAGCTTCTGATGTTGCATGGGAAAAGGTTATTCAAATAGAGATTAATCAGAACAGTTATCCTGGTATACGCATTACTCCCAGACCAAAAAGGATTTATCCCGAGCAGGGGCTGGCCTCGCACATCCTGGGGTATATGAGCAAGCTGAATGAGGAAGAATGGGAGGCATATAGTGACAAGTGGAATAATTTTATTCTGAGTTCCCCTATTACAGGCACTGACACTACGCCGTTGCTCTACGATGGGTATGCCGAAAACGATACCATTGGCAGGTCAGGGGTTGAGGTACAATATGAAAACGAATTACATGGTGAGCGCGGTAAACGGTTTGAAGAAATCACCTGTAAAAATACCCAGGTTGAAAAAGTAATATTGGAAAGACCCCCTGTTTCCGGAAATGACCTCTATTTGACCCTTGATAGTCAAATTCAGGCTTATGCAGAAAAATCCCTGGGTAAAAACCAGGGGACAATTATCGTTATGGATCCATGGACAGGTGAAATGCTTGCCATGGCCAGCTACCCGCGCTTTAACCCTAATAACGTGAATGAAGATTTTCGCAAGCTTATAAAACACCCTTCCAAACCCTTTCTCAATAGAGCCGTACAAGGCGCATTGCCTCCGGGGTCTATTTTTAAACTTATTACAGCAACTGCCGCCCTGAGCACAAATCGTATAAATACCCAAACCACGTATGAGTGTCACGGCTATACTAATTACAAAAATATCATTTTTAGATGCTGGTCGGATTACGGACACGGTTTGGTTACCATACAGGACGCCATACCCTATTCGTGCAATGTCTTCTTCTTTGAAACGGCAAAGATTTTAGGTGGAGACTCGTTATACACATGGGCAAAGAATTTTGGCATCGGTGAGAAGACAGGCATCGATCTTCCGCACGAAAGAAGCGGAAACATGCCCAAAATGATGAACACGGCAACCACCATGAACGTCGCCATCGGACAGGGTGCGTTGCTTACCACGCCGCTTCAGTTGTGCCAGGGGTATGCTGCGGTGGCAAATGGCGGTACATTAGTCCAGCCCCATTTACTATTAAAACTCACCAATGGCCAGGGAGAAGTTGTTCGTCTATTTAAACCGGAAAAGAAACAAAAAATCCCCATACAGCCTGCTACGCTGGATATTTTACGCATGTCGCTTCAGGATGTGGTAATTCGGGGTACGGCCAAGAATGCGGGATTAGAGGCTTACAAGGTTGCCGGTAAAACAGGCACCGCTGAGACCGGGCGTCAGAAGGATAACCATGCCTGGTTTGTCGGTTACGCCCCGTATGACAGCCCGCGATATTGTTTTGTCATTCTTGTGGAACATACACCGGGTCACGGGGCAGAGATCGCAGGACCAATTGCCAAAGAACTCATGTCGTACTTATTCCCGGAGAAAAACGAGGCCTTGGATAACTACACGAATTAATGATAATCCGATGTTTTTGTAATGTTTACAAATATACAATGTAAAAATTACATAATTATAGTTTCAATGATGGTTTTATATAACTGAAGCGATAATTAGTATACTATTATCTTTATACAACAATTATACTTACAGTAATTACCTACCGTATAATATATCTTCGGCACGTCCATTGCCCCTCTTTCGCTTGCAGACAACATATGATTATTTGCAATATGCTACAAATTTTTCTATAATTGTAATTAACATGAAAATTCCTATGCAATTCAAATTATCGCTTAAAGAGAAGGCATTCATAGGGATTGTCGCTATACTTATTCCTATCCTTGTTACGTTCGTTCTGATTTACTCCAAAAACAGGGTATATTTGAAGAACCGCATCCTTGATACCTTGACGGTTATTGCCGAGGCTTATGAAGGGCAGGTCTATCAATTCCTGGAAAAGACAAAAATACGCGCCCAGGATTTTGCCAGCGACGGTTTTATTAGAACCCATCTGCAAAAGGCAATTCATGGCAATACGTCTGCAATTAACAAACTTAATAAACACCTCGTTAAGAACAAGCTTTCCCTCGACAAGACAATCAATACCATCAATGTCCTTTCTCTGGAAGGGCGAGTGGTGGCTTCTACAAACAACGCTGAAATGGGAAGAGATTTGTCTAAAGAGGCATGTTTTGAAGAGGGCAAGAATGCCGTTACTATTGTGGAAAACCGTGCCGGACATAGGGGATTGCCTGAAATTACCATCTCCACGCCTATTTTAACAAAGGAGACAGGCAGACCTGTCGGTGTGATTGTCAACTATATCTTAATCTCAGAACTCAACAAGCTTTTAGTTGGAGAATATGTTAAGGAGTTAGGGGCAATTTCCTGGGGTAAAGGGAAAGGGGCATGGAAGACGCTTGAGATGTATCTGGTAAATAGAGACAAGCTCATGATTACGAAATCCATATTCGTGAAGGATGCCGTATTGAAGCAGATAGTTGATACACAGCCCGTCAGCTTATGCTTGACATCAGGCGAGGAAATGGCGGGATTTTACAAGGACTACCGTGGGGTGGAGGTGGTTGGCGCATCTATGTACATTCCGTCAATGAAATGGGTGCTTCTGATTGAGATTGACAAGGGTGAGGTGCTTTCTCCGATAAAACATGTGCTCATAAGCGCTTTAATAACGGCGGCCGTTGTTATTGCGATGATTGTCTTGCTCTTTGCCGGTTTCATAAAAAAAATGGTGATGCCTCTTCGGAAAATATCCGATGCTGCAAAGAAAATTGCCAGCGGCAATTTCGATGTCGTCGTTCCCGTTCAGACGCATGATGAAATTGGAGTACTGTGTGAATCGTTTAATTATATGACTCACCATATTAAGGCCAGAACAACGGCGCTTACAAGGAGCGAAGCACGTCTTGCCGAGGCGCAGCAAATTGCCCATCTTGGAAACTGGGAATGGGATATCGTGGGAAATGAACTATATTGGTCCGACGAAATTTACCGTATCTTTGGCTTGTTACCGCAAGAATTTGGCGCTACGTATGAGGCATTTTTAAATTGCGTGCATCCCGGTGATAGGGAATTTGTAAAAAAATCCGTTAATGAAGCCCTGAATGATAAAAAATCTTATGACATTGACCATCGTATCCTTTTGAAAGATACAACGATACGCATAGTTCACGAAAAGGCGGTGGTTATTTATGATGACACGGGAATGGCCGCTCGGATGGTCGGAACGGTTCAGGACATTACCAAACAAAAGCGGTCGTCTGAGGAAATTTATCTATTACAAACAATGACCCTGGCAATCAGCGCATCCAAGGATTTACACGATGCATTTGTCATCACGATACAAAAGGTATGTAATTTTTCAGGCTGGGTTTATGGAGAGGCGTGGAAACCGAATCCAGATGGCACACTTCTGGAACGAGATCATGCCTATTGGAGCAGCATCGAAGGTTTTGAGAAATTCAGTGCGTTTTCCGAAGGAATGACCTTTCCTTCGGGCATAGGGCTTCCTGGTCGCGCCTGGTTAATGAAACAGCCTATCTGGGTACAGGATGTTACACTCGACCTAAACTATTTACGTGCACCGATTGCCCGGGAAGTTGGATTGAAGACCGGAATTGCCTTTCCTGTTATCGCTGACAATGAAGTAGTAGCTGTTATAGTATTTTATCATGTAAAGGCAGAAGAAGAGAATGAACGGCTTATTAAACTTGTTTTAGCTGTGTTATCACAGATAGGTTCGATCATCAAGCGCAAGCGGACAGAGGAGGCGCTACGCGAGAGCGAAGAGAGGCTTCGTGCTATCCTGGATAACACAACGGCAGTTGTCTACATTAAGGATATTCAGGGTAGATACACCTTTATCAACAGACAGTTTGAAAACTTATTTCACATCAAAATGGATGAAATAAAAGGAAAGACCCCTTACGATTGTTTCCCCAAAGAGATAGCTGCCTCACATATAGAAAATGACCAAAAAGTATTTGAGTCAAAAATTCCCATGCAATTCGATGAAATGGCGACTCATGATGATGGAATACACTCGTACATTTCAGTCAAATTTCCACTCTTCGACCCTGACGGGACTGCGTACGCAGTTTGTGGCATCTCTACGGACATTACCGATCGAAAGCTAATTGAAGAGACCAAAACCAGATTGTCAGAAATTACGGAGACAACAACAGATTTTGTTGCGACCGCCACGATAGACGGACGTGTACTTTATATAAACAAAGCGGGGAGAAAAGTTATTGGTATTGGTGAGAACGAGGATATTTCGAATTTGAGTATCTCTGATTACCATCCTAAATGGGCAAGCGATCTCATTCAGAACGAGGGGATACCCGATGCAATCCGTGAAGGCGCCTGGATTGGAGAAACTGCATTTTTTAGCCGTGACGGTCGTGAAATACCGTTTTCACAGGTAATCATTGTTCATAAAAATCCAGATGGAACCGTTAGGAATCTGTCTACCATAGGACGCGACATTTCAGAGCGTAAACGTTTTGAGACGCAGATTATGTTTATGGCGAACCGCGACCCGCTTACCAACCTCCTCAATCGCCGCCGTTTCCACGAGGACATGGAGGGTTGGCTTGCGCAAACACGGCGATTTGGAATCAAGGGGGCGGTGTTGTTTCTGGACATCGATAATTTTAAATATATTAATGATTCACTTGGCCATCAGGCGGGCGATAAACTCCTTATTGCTATTGCCGATCTGTTAAGAGAACGGCTGCGCGAGACCGACATATTGGCAAGGCTGGGCGGCGACGAATTTGCCATTATCCTGCCCCATGCCGATGTAAGCCTTGCGGAATCGGTTGCAAATCAGATACGTGAATTGGTGCAATATCATACCTCTGTTGAGAAAAATTATCCCCCAGGCATTACCGTGAGTATTGGCATTGCCATGTTTCCCGGTCACGGTGATACCGTGGAAACACTCCTTTCCTATGCCGATCTTGCGATGTACCGGGCAAAGGAAGAAGGGCGCAACCGTGTTTGTGTTTATACACCTGAACAAAAGACACAGATTGAATCGCGGCTGGTCTGGGAAAAAAGCATCCACGAGGCGCTGAATAAAGATAACTTCGTATTGTTTTTACAGCCTATTATGGATATTAGTCAAAACCTTATTATCGGGCATGAGGCGTTGCTGCGGATGATAAGTGAAAAAGGCGAGACGGTTGCTCCATCCAGTTTTCTTGACGTCGCTGAACGATTTGGACTTATTCATGATATAGATCGCTGGGTGGTGAGCAGGGCTATCCGCCTTATTCAAAAGCTTAAGCAGGATAACAAACCTGCATATCTTGAAGTCAACTTGTCGGGGAGGTCGTTTGCGGATAAGAAATTATTACCATTGATCAGAAATGAATTGGCCGAGACGGGCATTGACTCCGCATCCCTTGTCTTTGAAATCACTGAAACCGCCCTTATTGAAAATATGGCTGCTGCACAGCTTTTTATTGCCGAACTCAAGTCCCTGGGTTGCCGGTTTGCCCTCGATGATTTTGGCGTTGGATTTTCTTCGTTCAATTACATCAAACATTTGCCCGTAGATTATCTGAAAATTGACGGCAGTTTTATCAGAAATCTCCCGCACGACACCGTGGATCAACATCTGGTTAAGGCAATGGTGGAGGTCGCCCGTGGACTGGGGAAAAAGACCACTGCAGAGTTTGTGGAAAATGAAGAGACGCTGCGCCTGTTGCGGGAATATGGTGTGGATTATGCCCAGGGTTACCATGTTGGCAAGCCGCGGCATGTGTCTGAATTATGAGAGGGTATAAACAGCCGTAGAGACAGGTTTGAAACCTGTCTCTACAATTAAAACTATGATCCGTAGTGTAAGTCCAAAAAATTTTGATTGGTTGATGTTCCCGATAATATGCATCATTCTGGCGATAGGGGTGCTTTTTATCTGGAGTGCATCTTCTGAAAAATTTTTATTTAAACAACTCGTCTGGATTGCGATGGGGCTTACTCTTTTTTTTATCCTCCTCTATTTTGATTACCTTTCGATTGCCCACTATGCGTATATCATCTATGCATGTATACTCTTTCTTTTAATTCTCGTATTGGGTATGGGAGGCGCTGTGAAAGGCTCACAGCGGTGGTTTTCCATTGGCTCTTTTTCGGTTCAACCCTCGGAGTTCATGAAGATTACCCTCGTGCTTACCCTCGCACGGTTTCTCAGGTACAAGAAATACGGGATCGGATTATTTGACATCGGGGTTTCTCTCCTTTTAACATTCATACCAATGGCGCTTATTGTGAAGCAGCCAGACCTTGGTACTGCGCTGGTTCTGGTTCCTATCTTACTTTCAATTTTATATACTGCCGGTATCAGGCTGCACCACCTGTTTATACTCATAGGTGCGGGTCTGGCTATATCACCTTTAGCCTGGATGTTCATGTTGAAGTCCTACCAAAAGATGAGGATTATTGGATTTCTCTGGCCGGAGAAGGCCACGGATTGGGGGGCGGGTTACCACAGGCTTCAGTCGCTTATTGCGGTTGGTTCGGGAGGTCTATTCGGAACGGGATGGGGAAACGGCACACAAAATCAGATGAAATTTCTGCCGGAGCGTCATACAGATTTTATCTTCGCCGTTATTTCTGAAGAGTGGGGCTTTTTACGGGCATGCTTAGTACTCTTCCTCTACGTTGTGTTCCTTACGTGTGGTATCGGCATAGCGCGAAGCACACGTGAACCTTACGGAAGACTCGTGGTAATCGGGCTTGTCACTATGTTTGCAACGCAGATCGTAGTTAATGTCGGCATGACCTTAGGAGTAGCGCCCATCGTGGGGATTACGCTGCCATTTATCAGTTATGGCGGTTCATCTATGCTCACATCATTTATTGCCCTTTCCATCATGTTTAATATCAAGATGCGCTCAAAGATCGATCTTGCCTCGGAGCGCCATTAGAAACAATACGGTAGAAGGTACTTGCCCGATTGATTACGTTGCCTCAATGTAGGGGCAGGTTTGAAACCTGCCCCTACTGATTATTAATTCAATTGTATAGGAATTTTCATTTTATTTATGCGAATCAGGAGATAGTGGATATAAAAATCCCCCATCCTCCCCCTGTCCCCCTCCGGAGGGGGATAAAGGGGGAGGAAAAGTTGTAAACTTGTCCTCATGAAACTCGTCCTCGTGAATACGGGGAATGGGGAATAACCCCGGGAAAAACACAACCCCCTGATTCCCCATTTTCTAAGGGGGATTAATTCAAAGCGAAACGGCACTTGCTTAATATTTGATTTCTTATTATGATAAAACCACTATGAATGATTTGAAACATTTTGTAACAAATAACATATTATCGCAGGTAGAAATGCCGGGACAGTACATCGGGGGCGAGTGGAACTCCTTTGTTAAGGATCATGCCGAAATCGACGTAAAAGTCGCACTGGCGTTTCCCGATACCTATAGTATCGGTATGTCTCACCTGGGGATTCAGATTCTTTACGGACTCCTCAACGAGCGGGCAGACACGGTCTGTGAGCGGGTTTTTGCCCCTCTGGATGACATGGAATCCCTCATGAGAAAACACAAAATCCCGCTGTTTTCGCTGGAAACATACACGCCTTTAAGAGAATTCGACCTGGTGGGTTTTTCGCTCCAGTATGAATTGTGTTATACCAATGTTTTAAATATGTTAAATCTCGCAGAGATTCCTATCATGGCCTCTGAACGTGATGAAACAGACCCGCTCATTATTGCAGGCGGGCCATGTGCTATCTCCCCTGAGGCAGTTGCAGATTTTATCGACATTTTTCTTATCGGTGACGGGGAAGAAAGTCTGCCGCAACTCATTGAGTTATTTAAGGACATGAAAAGCAGAAAACTTTCCCGCAAGGAGAAGATCGTTTCTATAGCCCAAACTCTGGGAAATGCCTATGCCCCATCGCTGTATGAGGTCTCTTATTATCAGGACAACACAATACGTGAAATACATCCAAAAATATCTGGTCTGCCATCGCTTATAAGGTCTGTCTCTGTGAAGGATTTAAACAAGACATATTATCCAACCAAACCCATTGTGCCATATGTAAAAACCATTCATGACCGCATTACCATTGAGGTCATGCGCGGCTGTACGCAGGGATGCAGGTTTTGTCAGGCCGGTATGAGCAAGCGCCCAACCCGGCCTCGTACGGTAGAAAATATCTTAAAGCTGGCAGAGCTTTCTTATGCAAATACCGGGCATAACGAGATTTCCCTGGCGTCCCTTTCTATCAGCGATTATCCGTTCTTAAAACGTCTGATGGAACAGATGAATCAGGTTTTTGTTCCAAGACACGTAAATATCTCTTTCCCTTCCTTACGGGTGAATGAGCAGCTTGTCCTTTTGCCTTCCATGCTTAACACGGTTCGCAAATCAGGGCTTACCCTGGCGCCGGAGGCGGCAACTCCTAACCTGAGAAAGATTATTAATAAAAATATTACCGATGAAGATCTTTACAAAGGTATCGAAGAGGCATTTAAACAGGGTTGGAATTTGGTAAAACTTTATTTTATGGTCGGGCTTCCTACGGAAACGGATGACGATATCGACGCCATTGCACGGCTTGCCTATAATGTTTCTGACCTGAAAAAGGGTATAAATGGTTCTTTCGGGCAGGTCAATATCAGTATAGCGCCCTTTGTGCCCAAGGCGCATACCCCTTTCCAGTGGCACCCGATGATAACCCTGCCGCGGATAAAAGAGATCAAGAACAGGTTGTTTGACAGGATTCGGAGAAAAAGCATTCGCATAAAATTTCACAATGCGGAGCGCAGTATCCTGGAAGGCATTTTTGCGCGGGGAGACAGAAGGCTTGGAAGGGTTATTTATCAGGCGTGGCAGGATGGATGCAAGTTTGATGCGTGGGAAGAACATTTTCACTTCCAAAAGTGGCTGGATGCGTTCCAGAAGACCGGTGTTGATTGGACATTTTATGCGCACCGCCAGAGAGACGACGATGAGGTCTTCCCCTGGGATCATATCAGTTGCGGTGTGGTAAAGCCTTTTCTTATGCACGAAAGGCAGAAATCTTTACATGAGGAAATTACCCCTGATTGCCGTACAGATGAGTGTCCGGAATGTGGAAGCTGCGCACGTTCCATGAATTTTTGTGCTGTTTAAGCCCGGCGAATATTATGAAGATTATAGCGTTCATATGCTTAATATTTCGTAACAATTTAGTCTTTTGAAAAATTTATCAATTCGGGAGCTCCGTCAGGAGCAACCTGTTTGTAGCAAGATAGAATGCCATAACAGATATTAGCTCCGTTAGGAGCGACCTGTTTGCATATCAATCATATACAGGTCGCTCCTACGGAGCTAATCGTATCTTAACGATTAATTGCTACAAACAGTACGCCCTTAACAGGGCTTAATTTTTCAAAAAACTAAATTGTTACAATATTTCTTATTTTCTGTGAATCAACTGTCACGAAATTATCATGGCGAACGTTTATGTTGGTCTGGGGTCGAATGTAGGCAATCGGGAAAGAAATTTATTTTACGCCTATGATCGGATTATTACCATCAAGGGAATAAAGCCAGTAAAATTTTCGCGATTTTCCGAGACAGCGCCAGTAGGCGGGCCTCCACAGCCGATGTTTTTGAATGCCGTTCTTAGTATTAAGACTGCAATATCTCCCTTTCGACTGCTCAAACACTTCCAGGGTATAGAAACCATTATGGGCAGGGTCCGGACGGTAAAATGGGGTCCCCGAACGATTGATATTGATATATTGCTGTATGGTGATAAAATCATAAACAGAGATGACCTTGAAATTCCTCACCCATTGATGCATACACGGTTATTTGTTTTAGAACCATTGGTTGAGATTGATCCCAGTGTGGTTCATCCCCTGTTGAAAAAGACAGTTTTGCAATTATATAAAGAATTATGTTTTCAAGATTAGACAACTATATACTGAAGGCTTTTATTCCCACATTTTTCATGTGTCTGCTCATTATTTCGGGGATATACATCGTTGTCGATCTCCTTCAAAAACTGGGGGAATTTGTGGATATGGGGGGAGAGGCTTTTGGCACTGGGATACGATATTATGCGTATCTCCTCCCTGTGATTATTTTCCAATTTTTTCCTGCCGTTACCTTGATAGCAATGGGTATCGTGCTGGTAAGACTATCCAGAAATCGGGAAATACTTGCCATGCAGGTTGCCGGTATTTCACTGTACAGGATTTTGCTTCCCGTCTTTATTGTTACGGTAGTTATGTCCTTTGCCTCGTTTGGAGATCAGGAGTGGCTCATTCCACGGTTTGCTGAAAAGCTGGAAACGTTACGGCAAACCGCGTTTAGTGATAATATCCAAAAAAATCTCCTTTTGGATGACAAGGAAAACAACGCTTTGCTTCGTGTTTGGAAATATGACAAAAAAACGCAGCGTATGCAGTCAGTATTTATTCTTGCCCGGTATGAAAATAAAAAAAAGAAATTTACCCTGAGTGCAGACGAAGGAAGATGGCTGGGTGATGATAAATGGTTACTTACAAAGGCGGTAAAGCACATTTATGACGAACGCGGGAGATGGATTGCACCTGTACAACAAATCGACAGTCTGGAGTTTGAATCTACGATAACTCCTACGGAACTGGGGAAAATAAAGTTAGATCCCAGTTTGTTAAATTTTGAGCAATTAAAGGAACTCTGTAAAAACGAACCGGATAATCCAAGAAATAGCTTATTGTTTCATTCCAGAATTTCGTATACCCTTACTCACTTTGTGTTGCTTTTGCTGGGTATCCCGCTCGTTGTCGGATTTGAACGACTGAGTAAAAATTTGTTTTTACGCGTGGGGTTATGCGTCCTTGTCTGCGGTATTTTCTATTCGTTAACTTTTGTCTGCTCAAACCTGGGCACCACAGGAATGCTTCACCCTATATTGGCGGCATGGTTACCTACGGTTATTTTTGGTTCTGTGGGATTATTGTTTTTCGATATGATGAATATGTGATATGGCTATAAGTGACTATGTACATGCCTTATTAGACCTCTTTTATCCCCGATCCTGCCTCCACTGCAAACGGAATTTGAACGATTCTCGCGAACTCTATATTTGTGAGGATTGTAATAGGCAGATTCCCTATGTTAATGAATTTCACTGTATTCGCTGTGGGTCGGCCATAGGGCCTTATAGTACATTGACGGCGAAAGAAGGTTGTACTGTGTGCAAAGGAAAGCATCTCCACTTCGACACCATGACAGCCGTTGCTCATTACGATGGTGTTATGAAAACACTGATACACAAGTTTAAATATGCCAGGCAGAAATTCTTGTTTCGCATATTGAACGATTTCGTGATAACACATAAAAAACTGAAAGAAATTGCTCCGGACATAGATGTTGTCGTACCGGTGCCGCTTCATTGGTTAAAAAAAATGCATCGGGGATTCAATCAATCCGAACTTCTGTCTTTGGGGATTCAAAGATACTTTTCGAAACCCATGTCCGCAAACAACCTCTGTCGTATTAAAAACACGGAGTCACAGACACATCTATCAAAAAGTCAACGGCAGGTAAATATCCACAACGCTTTTTTTGTTAAATGTCCACGATCATTTCAGGGGAAAAAGATTTTATTGGTAGACGATGTCTTAACTACCGGGGTAACTGCATCGGAGTGTTCGAAAAAACTGAAAGAATCCGGCGCAAGATCCGTTCATTTACTTGTTCTGGCAAATGCAGAATATAATAGTTAGACAGGTAATTTTAATTTCCTTGACTGCTAATTTTATAATAAGTAAAATTACACGTTTTAGAATATTCGAGTATTTTATATTTTAAGAAAGGATTTTGCCCTTGGAAAATATTACAATTGTTGCCAGGCATTTGGATATAACAGAAGCTATTAAAAATTATGCCTTGCAAAAGGCCGAAAAAATAAAAAAATTTTTTGAATGGATCTTGCAGATACAGATTACTCTGGACATTGGCGGCGACAATAGTCATATCGTTGAAATGATTGTCTCCATTTCGAGAGGACCCACGATGGTTGCGGAGGCGGCTAATCCTGATATGTATCGTGCGATTGACCTGGCAGTGGATAAGATCGAATCACAACTAAAAAAACACAAAGGAAAGATCCATTCGAGGATTGTCCGAAGGAAAAGGCCTGAAACTACTGAAATGGAGGGTCCTGAAAGTGGACAGGAAGTATAATGGAAAGCGATTCTATTGGAGGGATTTTGTAGTATGAAATTGACCGATTTTATTGTGGAGGACGCCATTATTACAGAACTCAAAGCTACCGATAAAGAGTCCGTAATTAAAGAAATGGTGTGCGCACTGAAAGATGTGCAGAAAATCAATAGCAAGGATGTTGAAAACGTTATCAAATCTCTTATGAAACGGGAGGAATTGGGTAGCACGGGCATAGGGAAGGGCGTGGCTGTTCCACATACAAAACATGACTGTGCTAAAAAGATTATTGGAACGATTGCACGATCAACGCAAGGAGTTGATTTTAATGCCCTGGACGGAGAGTCGGTACATCTTTTCTTTCTTTTGCTCTCCCCGAACGATTCTGCAGGTTTACATCTTGCCGCACTAGAAAGAATATCTACCGTTATCAGGGATAATGATTTCCGCCGCTTTATGCGTGAGGCTAATGGCAAAGCAGGGATGATTGAGATATTAAAAGAGGTTGACGGTATCCACGTTTAATCTAAAATGCCTCCATTTCCCCTTTTGGGAAGGGTTTGAAAGGGGATTTTATTTACGTAGCCAGTAAAATGTTTATTCATATAAAAAATAAACTTCCCAGGCCTTGTATTGTTTTAAAGAGGCGTGGGATTCTATATAAAATTTAAAAAGATGTAGTGAGATGGTTTCTTATGGATACGTTTGTTGGAACTTCTAAAGCATTAGAACGAAAAGTAAAAATCTCTAATTCCAACGGGATGCATGCCCGGCCTGCCACCAAATTTGCTGAAATTGCCAATAAATATACTTCGGAAATTCACGTAAAGACAAAGAACAAAGAGGTAGAGGGAAAGAGTGTTATTGATCTTTTAACACTTGGGGCAGAAAATGGCACAGAAATAGTAATTTGTGCAAAGGGGATTGATGCCGCAGAGGCGCTGGATGCCCTGGAAGGCCTGGTGAAAAGCAAGTTTGAAGAAGAATTCATGGAAGTCAGAAAGGGGATCGCAGTCTCTCCTGGTGTCGTTATCCGCGAGGCTTTTATGTTTGAAAGTGAAGGGTACCGCATTCCGCGCCATATTATAAGAAAAGAAGAAGTCGAGAGTGAGATTGTTAGGCTTGAAAAGGCCATTGAAGATTCAAAAAAAGAAATTGACGATTTGGAGAAGAAGGTATCCGAAGACTTTGGTTCTGAAATCGGCTCAATCTTTGGCACCCACAGGATGATTTTGCAGGATGCGCGCCTGAAAAATGAAGTTATTGAAAAAATAAAGAAGGTTAATTTTACACCAGAATTTGCAGTATCTCTGGCGTTGCGTGTTTACATCAGAAAATTTCAGGACATTAACGATACTTACCTGGCAGAAAGAGTGAGTGATATCTTTGATGTCGAAAGAAGGCTTTTAAGGAATTTATTGGGTGAAAAAAGGGAAGAGCTTAAAAACCTTGCACAGGAAGTGGTGTTGGTGGCGCACGATCTTACCCCGTCGCAAACAGCCTCGCTTGATACCGAAAAAGTTAAAGGATTTGCTACTGATGTAGGCGGGAGGACATCGCATACTGCCATCGTTGCCCGTGCTTTGGGTATACCTGCTGTGGTGGGGCTTGGCACAATTACAACAGACGTCTTTGGCGGTGATACTGTAATTGTTGACGGCAATCATGGTATTGTTATTGTTCGGCCTGATGCTGAAACATTAGCAACGTATCAGAGCAAGGTCAAAAGTATCCATGTATTTGAGGAAAAATTAGCTACAGAACTAAAGGACCAACCATCAACAATGCGAGATGGCAGACATATAGGCATTTATGGAAATATCGAGTTTCCCAAAGACATTAGTGTTAATGTAAAATACGGCGCAGAGGGAATTGGGCTTTATAGAACAGAGTTTCTTTACTTAGGTTCACCCAGGCCGCCGACTGAAGAGGAACATTTAGAGGCATATACCACGGTTG
>Ga0209212_1004845_pt1 | contig 16395 bp, 14 predicted proteins | sample RifGroC2_FD_183996 | JGI IMG/M metagenome (GOLD analysis project Ga0209212, IMG submission 183996) | Groundwater microbial communities from Rifle, Colorado, USA - Groundwater C2 (SPAdes) (version 2) | ecosystem: Environmental > Aquatic > Deep subsurface > Groundwater | place: Rifle, Colorado...
CAGCTTCCGATCATCACCTGATCGACCGCGATCGGCCCCGCTTCCCTCACGGTGCACACATTGTCCGGCGAATGGGGCAGCGCAACGCTGGGTTCGATGCCGTCGAGATCGATATCGATCGTTTCGTCATATGCGGCGTCCGGATCGGGCAGGAATTCCCGCCACTGGGCCTCACGCCCCTGGGCCGTGAAGAACTGCCTCGCGACCCCGTCGCTGGGAAACACGGACGTGGTGATGCCGAGCTCGGCCCCCATGTTGGTGATGGTCGATCTCTCCGGGACGGTAAGGGTCTTTATCCCATCCCCGCCGTATTCGATCGCCTTCCCCACGTTGCCCTTCGTCGTCATTTTCTTCAGAATCGCCAGGATGATGTCTTTGGCGGTCGACCAGGGTCTCAACCGCCCCTGCAAATTGATGCACATCACTTTCGGGTAGGTGAGGTAAAATTCCCCGCCCGCCATCGCGACCGCGACGTCGAGTCCGCCTGCGCCTATGGCGAGCATCCCTACTGCGCCGCACATGGGTGTATGGCTGTCGGCGCCGATCAGCGTCTCGCCCGGACGACTGAAACGCTCCAGGTGCACCTGGTGGCAGATGCCGTTGCCGGGTTTTGAAAATAAAATGCCGTACTTCTCCGCAGTGGTCTGCAGATACCGATGATCGTCCGAATGTTCAAAACCCTCCTGCAGCATGCAGTGATCCACATAGGATATCGAAAGCTTGGTCCTGGCCTTCGGAATCCCCATCGCCTCAAATTGGAGATAGGCATTCGTGCCCAGCGGATCCTCGGTCAAGGTCTGGTCGATGGCGATAGCGATCTCGGAACCGATGCGCATTTCTCCCGAGACCAGGTGCGTTTTTATCAACTTTTCAATCAGATTGAATCCCATATTCATCCTTTCATTCTATATCCTTGAGCCAGTTCACCAACCCCTTCTTCTCAATGATCCCCGCCAGGGCTTCGGGAGGGGGGTCGAAGACGAATTCACGGCTGCCGATCTCGATTCTGCCGGCCCTGAAGTCCATGTCCACGGCATCACCCGGCTTGTAAGCCTCCACGGCTTCCCGATGAACGATCAGCAGCAACCCCTGGTTGATAGCCGCGCGATAGAAGATCCGGTTCACGCTCTTGACGATCACGGCCTTTACCCCGGCATACGCCAATCCCACCGCCGGATGCTCGCGCGAGCTGCCGCAGCCAAAATTATCACCGGCAATGATGATGTCGCCCCGTTTGACGTTTTCGGCAAACAACCCATCAAAACCCTTGAACAGATGCGGAACAATGGCGGGGGCATCGGTGCTCTGGAGATTATATACGACGCTGCCGGCGGTCATCTGGTCGGTATTGAGGTTATCGGTGTCGGCGTAATTCCATACGGACCCGAGCTTACGGTTTTCACCCTTCGGAATCAAAGGGGTTGCGCTTGCGGCAATCGAGGTTTCATAGACTTCGGCCTGCGTTTTTCCCCGCGGATCGGTGATGCAGCCGGACACAGCCGACATGGCCACGGTCGCCGGAGAGGCCAGGTAGATGCCGGCCTTGGGATTGCCCATCCGCCCCAGGAAGTTCCGGTTGGCGGTGGAAATGACGGTATGTCCATCGGCCGGGATGCCCTGACCGGTGCCCAAACACGGCCCGCACGAAGAAGACAGAATGTTGGCCCCGGCCTTTATCAGCCGGGTGATGATGCCTTCTTCGATGGCCTGTAGATAAATGTCCTGCGAAGCGGGAATGATGAGCAGTTGAACGCCATCCGCCACCTTTTTCCCATCGAGCACCCGGGCGGCGATGCGTAGGTCGTCGAGACGGCCATTGGTGCATGTCCCTATGAGCGCTTCGTCGATTTTAATGCCTTCGACTTCGGCTACGGCCTTGACGTTCGCAACGCTGTGCGGCGCCGCCACCACCGGAAACAGCTCGTCCAGGTCGATCGCCATCTCGGTTTCGTACGTTGCACCCGGATCGGCCCAAACGCCCGGTCTCATTGCCTTACCAAGAAATTGGGCTAGGACATCATCGGCAGGAAAGACGGCGTTCTTGGCGCCCATTTCCGACGCCAGGTTGGCCAGGGTCATACGCTCCGAAACGGAGAGGGTTTTCACCCCTTCCCCGTGGAATTCGATGCCCCTGTAATTAGCGCCGTCGGCGCCGATCTTTCCAATGATCCACAGCGAGATGTCTTTGGCATATACCCCGGGGCGAAGCTTGCCTTTCAGGGTGATCTTCATCGACTTGGGCACCCGGAACCAGGTTTCGCCCCGTTTATACAGACCGGCGGCCTCGGTCCGGTCGACGCCGACGGCCAGCGCGTTGAAAGCGCCGGCAGTGCAGGTGTGAGAGTCGCTCCCCACGATGATCATCCCTGGCCGGGCATGCCCTGCCATCACCTGGTGGCAGATGCCTTTTCCCACATCGTAAAAATTGGCGATGCCCTGTGCTTTGACAAAGTCTCGAATCACTTTGTAATCATTGGCGAATTTTGCGCTTGTCGGCGGAGTGTTGTGATCGAGCACAACGAGCAGTTGTCGGGGATCAAACACTTTTCCTCCGCCCATCCTTTCAAAGGTCTTCTTGACGCCGATGGTGCTGTCGTGCGTCAGTACTATATCGGGCTTGCGGAAAACGATGGTCCCTTCGGGGGCGCCGAGGATTTTTTCTACGAACGTTTTCGGATTCAAGCGAGCCATTCCTCTCTCCTTTGTCCAGGGGCGTTTGGTATATCGCTGCCCGAAACGTCAGGAGCGAGCGAATTCCTGAAAGGTCTGCGCGTCTTCGCGCACGCCGCCGCGGGCGATGCCGAATGTCCAGGTGACCTCGCCCACGTAAAGATCCCCGTGCGAATCCACGCAAAGGGTGTGCGGGGCGACGAAGCTCCCCGGGGCCTCCCGGTCGGCCCTGCACCAGTGCAAAAGCACGTTCCCCGAAAGGTCCAGGACCCGCACGCCGCCGGGCAGATCGTAGTTGATCCGGCCGTTGGTGAACGACTCCTGTCCGACCCGCCACCAAAGCTCCGATACGTATATCCGCCCTTTCCTGTCGATCATTTGCTGCGCAAGCCGGCATCGTACCTCTCGGCGATCGCTTTGGCGGCGGCCCTCACCTCTATGGTCAGCCACTCGATCTTCTTCGGCGTCAACCTGTCGGCCGCGCCGACCACCGACACGGCGGCAATCGTTGCCCCGTCGGCATCGAAGACCGGAGCAGCCACGGCCACGGTCCCCATCATATACTCGCCGTGGGAAACCGAATAGCCCTTCCGGCGGACGCGGTCGAGTTCCGCCAGCAGCGCCTTCCGAGTCAATCTCTCCCCGCTCGATAAATACATCTCCCCCAGTTCGTCGAGCATCTGCTGCAGCTCTTCGGGCGGCATCGCCGCCGCCAGCGCCTTGCCCGCTCCCAAATGGAGAGGCATGCGCTGTCCGATGGGCAGGACGAACCGCAGGGGGTGGAGCCCCTCGACCCGCTGCACAAGGATCCGCTTGAAACGCAACCGCACGTATAGCGACACTGTCTCCCCCGATGTCTGGGCCAGCTCCTGCAGGACCGGCAGCGCCACCCGCGTCAGCTCGTTCCCGAGCACATACGCATGGGCAAGCGGAAGCACGGCCGCTCCGAGCCGGTATCTGCCCCGTCGCTTCTCGGCAAACCCGTATTTCTCCAGAACCGACACTATCCTAAGGACCGTGGCTTTGGACAGTTGACTGGAACGCCCCAGCTCCGTCACGCCCATCGGCCAACCCTCCTCTTCCAGGACGGCCAGGAGGTGGAGGGCTCGCTCCAACGACCGCATCGGGCTGTTTTCCCTGTCTTTAATATCGCGTATCGGCATATCGTCCCTTTGGGTTCATTCTGCGGAATATTGTTTTGCACTATACAATGAGGGCCCTCTTTTTTGTCAAGAAAAAACAGATGTGCGCGGCCATCATTCAATGTGAATGAAAAGACAATGTGATCATAATGATTGACAAATGAGACTCATAGTGCTTTATTGTCTTACCTTTTTTCGGCCGACTGCTGCCTGCCGTTACTGGTTCGCAGGTTCCTTCCCGCATGCGTCAACATGATTTGGGAAAAAGGAATGACTGAAACGAGAACAACGCTGAAAATAGTTACCTCCAACCGGACCGCTCCTACGGCGGGAAGGACATTTCTTCCGCTTACCGATGGTGCTCAGATTCGTCCAAAACCGAAACTACCCGATCAACTCCGGGAAGCCCTCCGGCACGACCATGATTTACGCTCACGTACTCGGCAAAGTAGGGCGCGGCGTGCAAAGCCCAATGGATGGATTATGAGTGTTCTTCTACAGTCTGTATATATCGACACCCCTCAGCAGCAATATAATTTTTGTAATGATTGCAATTAGATATATCATAAATACGATAACATAGGTCTGTATATAAAGATGCAGCAACAGACATAGTCGAGAGGATATCCAAACTGTATATATATGGTCGACGTCATACTGAGAGGCACAAATGAATGAAAATCAAATAATACCTATCCCTGATAAATCAGGTGGGAGTGGAAAGCAGATAGCTGGTGGCTCAACCTCTGATTTTCAGGAAGCGAATCCACTTGAAGGCCTGCCAATGGCAAGGGCTATTAGGGGTCTTGCTTCAACTCATTCTCGATCACTTGGTGGGGAAGTTACGTCTGCATTGATAGCGGGAGCAACTACCCAATTAGCTTGTGATTATCGTGAACTCAAAGAGAGACACGGCAACCTTTCCGATAGATTTGAGTCCCAGAGGGATGAGCTTGAGAAAACACGTATTCGGAAAGCAATATTGATAGAGCGCATAAAGTCAGAGGGGCGAAACAAGCACTTAAAAAACCTAAGTATTACCATTGGAACAAGCCTAATTGGTACAGGAATATTTTTAAGTCGCACTGGACTTGATGAATATTCCTATGGCGCATACGGATTCGGGGCAGTTCTTCTAATTCTAGGATGGTTTTCCGGGCCTAAGGAGGTGGAAGAATGATTGTCTCCGATATAACCGAACTTTCAATAATAACAATTCTTCACCGAGGCACCCCAAATGAAGAATGCATTGCAATTCGAGCAAATGAAAGAATTAATTTAGGCCAATATGGAATTATGCTTGGAGTATCCATTCAGCCAAATGCTGCTATTCCTTTTAAAGATCATTTGTTTTGGTTCGGTGATGGCTTTATAGAAAAAGGAGACTGGCTGTTTATTTATACCGGAATGGGAGAGCCAAGAAAATCAACAACGACTGATGGAGTTAACAATATATTTACAATATTCTGGGGAAAACCTAAAACCGTTTTTGCAGACACTAACATAGTACCGTTGCTTATTCGAGTAGATGCTGTTGATGTTCTTTCGCCACCGGAGAATCTACCTCAAATCGGAAACCATTATGGCCCAACAATTGCCTAAACTCAGACCGCGATACCTCTACGCGCCGAGTCATCTGCGCTACGAATTACCAGCAGCGCCGTTATGTGGATTTAGGCACAAGCCGACAACTTTCAGAGGGAGGCCAGCATGACTTCGAGATATGAACCCTATCGAGAGATGTGGCGACTTTTTTCTCGCCCGGTTTTCTTGTTAACAGACTTCTTAGGTGTCGTGGGACTCTCCGTCTCGAAACTTGCAGCGGATCCTTGGTCTGGCGCACTTGCAGCCGTGGGATCAGCACTCCTCGCCATCGGTTTCTCACTTCCTGTTGCGCTTTTTTATCAGTTGCGGGCAAATGCTGAATCTCTGAAGATCCTAGACACATGTAATCGGGCAGGAATCCGTGCGATCTTCAAGAGCCGGCAAGCCGACAGTGAAGAATTACGGGAAGCAATAGATACCGCTGCAGCCAGATCGTCTGAGATCAAACTCATGGGTGTCGCCTTTCGTTCAATTTTCAACCCGAGCGGAGAACACACTCGACAATTCCGCGAAAGGTTAGATGACCCTCGCATCCCTCTTAGGATTCTCCTGCTTAATCCTGATTCTGATGCTGCAAAACGTCGCGCTGTAATAGAGCAAGGAAACACAACGATTGAAGACATTCGTTTCACGATCAATCACGGAATCCCATCAACGATTCAAGAACGACTCAAACGTGGCGACGATTCGATCTCCGAAGGTCTCCAGCAAGCAACCAAAGCGACCCTTGGGGCGGATTGCAATCAAAAAGAAATCTCTGCCTGCAACCTTCAGGTTCATCTCTACGACATCGATCCGATTGCCCTTCTCATGATTTTTCAAGAGTCGGTCTTTACAGAACAGTACCATCTCGGTCGTCCTAAGGCGCTCAGATCTGGGAGTTGTATAGGGAAGTACGTTCCCGTCATTGAGTACTCATCTTCGGCAGATGCTTGCAGCTTCCTCATAAGGCACTTCGAGGAGATTTGGAACCTGAGCAAAGACATTACTGAAGATGTCTTGAAGCTTGCGGTACATAAAACACAAAATATGCGGGAGGGGGTCACATAACCACCGAATTAGCTCGGACGGGTAAATCCGCTACGCTCCTTTACCAGCCGGTTATACGGAACGTTGAACATGCCGAAGTCAAAGCTTGAAGAGATTCGTGACCACTGCGCGGCGCTCCTTGGAGCCATGGACGCTTCAAGAAGATCCAAAACGGATGATCCTTGGTTATTCTTTAGCTTCAAGACCTTCATGCGAAAGTACAACGAGTTAGTCACGTTGACTCGGAACATCATGAAAATCGACGCGCCTGTGGATCTCTACGATCTCGAGAAGGTCCCAAGCGCCTTCAACACGGTCACAGTTCAGCAGCGCATCTACTTTGATGAGGTCTACGCCAACCTCTCCATCCTGAAGTCGTTCATCGAGGCTAATGGTGGAATCACTGCCGCAGAGGCTGAAAACATCCTCAACTTCCTCAAAGCCAATCTGCGCAAGGCCATTTACACCGAGCCTAGCACTGAGCGCGACGTGCAGAACGCTATTGAGAGCCTATTGGTCGGGAAGGGGATGCAAAAGGGTCTCGCCTACGATCGAGAGACGGGGCGTGTCAAACACGCCGGCAAGGAATCGGTCCCTGACTTCGTCTTCCCCAACGAACGGATGGTCCTTGAAGTCAAGTTCTCTAATCGCGATGGCAAGCTCGCATCGCTCATTGATGAAATGAACGCCGATATCGTCGCTTACTCAACGACCTACGAGCGGGTGTGGTTTCTTGTCTATGACATGGGTTTCATACGCGACGAGGATGAAATCATTCAAGGACTTCAGAAGTCGGATAACGTGAAGTGCGCAGTCGTGAAACACTGAAACCTACACCCCTCCATCGAGGCGGCAGACCAAACGCTTCGCCTTTGGTCTGCGCCTCATGTCGAACGTTCGCCTTGATGGATATCCGATGTTCGGCATTCTTTGGCTCTGTACATAACGAAAGCCGTACTGCAAGATTTGCCACGGATTTTTGATTGAAACTCCGTCTTCATTTGCGTATGATGTCCGATAAATGGATACAACATCAATGACAACCAATGAGAAAAAGGCAAAGATTAATGGTTCGAACCTGCTCGCCATTCCCGAAAATCTTCGTGCCAGGTTCTTCACCTTTTCACCCCCCCATCAACAGAAGGAACTCGGACAGTTTCTGACGCCTCCTCATGTTGCCGACCTCATGGCATCGATGTTTGAGCGTAGATTCAGAACATTTCGTTTGCTCGACGCGGGGGCAGGTATGGGGATTCTTTCTGCTGCCTTTGTCCACCGACAGCTTCTTCGTAAGCATCCACCAGAGCGAATCGAGGTTACAGCTTACGAGATTGACAAGGCGTTTATCAGCGGGCTCGAAATGACCTACGAAGCCTGCCATGTTGCGTGCCAAGAGAGGGGAATTGACTTCTCCTTCATTATCCGAAATGCCGACTTCATTGCCGAAGGTGCAGAGATGCTGCGGAATGACCTGTTCTCGCAGATGCCGCCATCCTTCGACGCGGCGATAGTCAATCCGCCATATGGGAAGATCTCCACAACATCAGTGGGTTATCGCCATCTACAATCTGTGGGTGCTGAAACAACCAACCTGTATGCCGCCTTTCTAAACTTGATTATTGGTCTATTGAAACCCAATGGGGAACTCGTCGCCATCACGCCTCGTAGCTTCTGCAATGGTTCGTACTTCAAGCCGTTCCGCAAACGACTTCTCGCAGATATGTCGTTTAGCGGCATACATGTCTTTGAATCAAGAAAAACGGCTTTCAAGCATGACAACGTATTGCAGGAAAATATCATTCTACACGCTGTCAAGGCTTCACAGCAAACCCCTACAATTCGGGTATCACAGAGCGGCGGCGGAGACGGAGACGCTGTTCATACCCGTGTATTTCCGGCTGTCGAAATCGTTTCGCCCCGCGATCCTGAGATTTTCATTCATATTCCTATCTCCCCAAAGGATGTCGCTGCGCGCAATCAGATATCGCAACTTGATGCAACGCTCGCGACCCTCGGGTTGACGGTTTCAACCGGTCGGGTCGTGGATTTTCGGGCACGGGAACACATCCGGCAAGAACCGGAGCACGACACAGCACCGCTGATCTACCCTTGTCACTTCGATGGGCTTTTCGTGGCCTGGCCAAAGGAGAACTCCCGAAAACCCAATGCGATTCTCAATAGCGCCGAGACTCAAAGTCTCCTCATCCCGGCAGGTATATACGTCCTAACAAAGCGGTTCACATCCAAGGAAGAGCGGCGGCGGGTTGTAGCCTGTATTTACGATCCGAGCCGTGTTCAAGGAGAGCACGTTGGATTGGAGAACCACCTGAATTACATCCATGATAGTGGCAGAGGTATCGACATGGTCTTGGCAAAGGGTCTTTGGGCCTTTCTCAATTCAACAGCCCTAGATATTTATTTTCGTCAATTCAACGGACACACACAAGTAAATGCCACCGACCTTTGCAACGTGCGATTTCCTTCCGCCGAACAACTTCGTGGAATCGGCCGCCATATTAGTGAAGAATTCATTGGACAGGAAGAAATAGACCAGCTCGTCAGCAGGGAGTCGAAAAAATGATTCAACCATCTGGTAAAATCAAGACACACGGTGCGCGAAAGTTGAAAGAGGCGATAGCGATTCTGCGTGCCACTGGTTTTGGTCAAAAACAAACCAACGAAGTCGCTGGGTATGTGCTTCTGGCACTTCTCGACCTCGGTCCCGACGATAGTTGGGGTGATGCTCGAAAGCCGTTGCTCGGGATCACGCCGATCATTAACTTCGTGGCCCGCAAATACCATTTAAGGTACGCCCCCAACACGCGAGAGACGATCCGTGACGAAGCCGTGAAGTATTTTGTCGAAGAGGGGCTTCTCGTCAAGAACCCTGACGACCCGCATCGCCCGACAAACAGCGGCAAGACCGTTTATCAAATCGAACCTACAGCGTTACGCCTATGCCAGACTTTCAAAACGGACAAATGGGACTCCACGCTCAAACGCTATCTATCGACACGAGAAGAGATCAAACGCGAATTAAAGCGAGAGAGCTTTATTGCACGTATTCCAGTGCGTTTGCCATCCGGTAGGGAGATCACGCTTTCACCCGGGGGGCAGAATCCGCTTATAAAAGCCTTTATCGAGGAGTTCTGCCCCCGGTTTGTTCAGGGTGGCGTCGTCATCTACGCAGGAGATGCCGAAAATAAATTCCAGCACTTCGACGTCGCGTACTTGAGGCGTCTCGGTGTAGAGATAGGCTCTGCCGCCAAGATGCCGGACGTTGTTGTCCACGACCCGAAGCGTCAATGGCTGGTTATCGGCGAGGCAGTGACTAGTGCAGGGGTGGTTGACGGGAAACGCCGACGTGAACTCAAAGATCTTTTCGCGGGTTTCCACAGGGGGCTTGTATTTGTCACCGCTTTCGAGACGCGTACCGCAATGGGACGCTTCCTCAGTCAGATTTCATGGGAGACGGAAGTCTGGATCGCTGAAGATCCTGATCACGTTGTCCATTTCGACGGCGAACGTTTTCTTGGCCCGTATCCTGACACGATAATCGGATGAACCAAAGAGGCGTACACAAAGGCAATCCAGCCGATTCGTTACACTTGCTGCTGATTTCGTCGTTAAGGGGATAACCTATGGACCCCCAAAATAGAATCCACAGCAAGCTCTTGCAATGTATCTCCAATTTCGCATCGGGTCTTGACGACAAACTGCGCATAGGCGATTTCGAAATGAATCGCACGGCGGGCGGCCTTCTGGATCGCGCCTTTGGCATATGCCGTCATTCTTATAAGTATCTGGCGCTGCCCGCGTTGGTTGTGGGAATCATCATCATGGGCGTTCCCGAATTCGGCACGCGCCTGTATTTGGCCGTGCCGGTATTTATTGCTGTTTTAATCATCTTTATATTGCTTGCAAGGCTTTCCATTCGGCGCCACTTTAGTGTGAGCACCGAACTGCTATTGCAGGCAGCCATTGTGTTCAGGATCGCGGGCATTGTCTGGATGGCGGGCGGAGACATCTACCGGACAGGCGGGGGTATCTACCGGCACTTTTTTGTATTGGCCGCTTTTGTCGTATGCGCGGCGCTCGTCGCCGCCGGGTTTTTCACTGGCTGGGTATGGAAGGGGTTACAAATTCAAAATAACTATGATGAGGCGATCACCAGAGCCGAACTGTTTATCAGCCGCGATGCGCAGATTCCCATGGGATGCGGTCATCTGGTCCGTTAAGGATAATGGCTGGAGCCGAGGCGCCCGGGAACTGGGCTTTATACAAAAATAGCGCCTTGAATCGCTTCAGGCTCCTACTGATGGCGGGCGGTTGGAAGAAAACGAAAAAACAAAACCGTGAAAAACATCCTATAAAAAAACCACTTGACTAATTCTTATTCGTAAATACAATGTAAATATGCTGGAACTTCAATTTGAGTGGGATCCCGCAAAGACTGAAGAGAACCTCAGGAATCACGGTGTATCATTTGAGGAAGCGCAGACCGTTTTCTATGACGATTTCGCCACGGAGTTCTACGATGACACACATTCGGAATAGGAGGATAGATTCCTTCTTCTTGGCCTTAGTTCCCATATTCGGCTCGTAATGGTCTGCCACTGCTATCGAGAAAGCGAGTCAGTGATCCGGATTATTTCGGCGCGGAAGGCTACGGCGAACGAAGCCCAATTTTGCAGGAGATAGCGATATGAAAGACGAATACGACCTGTCTAAGCTGAAGTCTAGGCCTAACCCACATGCCAAGAGGGTCAAGAAACTCGTTACCCTCAGGATGAGCCCGGACGTGGTTGAGTACTTCAAGAAAATGTCGGAGGAGACCAACATCCCTTACCAGAGCCTTATCAACCTTTACCTGAGGGACTGTTCTGCCTCCAAGCGCAAACTCAACATGCAATGGGCACCGTGAAAGACTATAGATCACACAACCGCCTTCAACACTACGCCGGTTTCGCTACGTTTCACCGGCGAGGTTGAGGCGGCGCGATGGACGTATGCGAAACGGGCACGAGAAATCGCCATGCAATCGAGGATAGTGTTGGCTAAGAAAATCGTGAGCGCCGTTCTTGGTATTGTGGTGGGAACGAGCTCCCGGTGAACTTTGTGAATTCGGAATCCGCTCTGCCGTTGTCAAAAGTTGGTGGCAAGGGTATAAGGAAGATATGGAGGATGATGAATGCTTCTGTTTGAATGGGACCCGAGAAAGGAAGCAATATGAAGAGAATGCAAAAAGATCCGGACCTGCTTGAAGAATACCGTAGGGAAAAATGAAAGGAATAAAGCGATATGGATACCGCGATGCCTCGTCTGGATAAAACGCGACTTACCGTCTCTTTCCTTGATGAATTTATGGAAGAGAAACGATATTGGCTGTCCCGTGGAAAGGCTGACCGTTTGAATGCAATCGAGATTAACCGAAGGATGGTTTATGGCACAGATCGAACTACATGCAGACTTCAAAGATTTCTTGAGACTGCTGAACTCACACGGTATTGAGTACCTTGTGGTTGGCGGATATGCTGTTGGTTATTATGGTTATCCGCGGGCCACTGGTGATAGCTAAGGGCAGTCTTCATGGATCAATCCTCTAAAATTCTTATCCTATTCGCTCATCCGCGCTTTGAGATGTCGAGGATCAACCGGGCGCTGCTGAAGGACATTCGGCAATTGCCGGGGGTGACTCTCCACGACCTGTACGAACAGTATCCCGACTTCAATATCGATGTCGAGCGGGAAAAACAACTGCTGAGCGCGCACCGGATCATCATCTGGCATCACCCGTTCTATATGTACGGCGCCCCGGCCCTGCTCAAGCAGTGGATCGACCTGGTCCTCGAATACGGGTGGGCCCACGGCAAGGGCGGGGATTTTCTGAAAGACAAACTCATCTTCAACGCGCTGACGTCGGGCGGCACCAGGGAAGTGTATTCGCCCGCGGGATACAACCGCTTCACGGTCCGGGAATTTCTTGCCCCCTTCGAACAGACGGCTGCCCTGTGCAAGATGGACTACCTCCCGCCGTTTGCGGTGCAGGGCACCCACCTCCTGACCGCAGCGCAGTTGGCAAACCACGCTTCCCTCTATCGCACCCTCCTGGAGAGGTTGTCACGGGGGGACTTCCGCATCGATGCGATGAAGCGATTCCCCTTTCTCAACGATTGGCTCCGACAGGAGTCGGGGGAGGAGACATCATGAACCACTCCTTTCTCCAGGACGCCCTGCTCTATCTCGGTGCGGCGATCCTCTTCGTTCCCATCGCCAAGCGGCTCGGCATGGGGTCGGTTCTGGGATACCTTCTGGCCGGCATCACGATAGGTCCGTTTTTCCTAGGGCTGGTCGGCGGCGGCGAAAAAGACATGATGCATTTCGCCGAATTCGGCGTGGTACTGATGCTCTTTCTCATCGGTCTGGAACTGGAACCCGCCCATTTCTGGCGGATGCGCCATCTCATCCTGGGATCCGGGACCGCGCAGATGGGGATCACCACCCTGCTCTTTGTCGTGTTGTTCATTCAGGTCGGATTTGACTGGCAGGCGGCCCTGGCCGTCGGGCTGGCCCTCTCGATGTCATCGACCGCAATCGTCCTGCAAACCCTCAGAGAAAAGGGGCTTATCCAGACACAGTCGGGGAAGAGCTCGTTCGCAGTCCTGCTGTTTCAGGACATGTCGGTCATTCCCGTCCTGGCGGCGCTGCCCCTTTTGGCCATAGCCACGGCACGGACCGCGGCAGGCGAATCGACGACCTTCATCGGTGGATTGCCCGGATGGGCGCAGACGATCGCCCTGCTGTGCGCGGTCGGTGCGGTGATTCTGAGCGGCCGGTTTGTAATCGTCCCTTTTCTGCGGTTCATTGCCCGTATTCATCTGCGGGAACTCTTCACCGCCTCCGCCCTGTTCATCGTTATGGCCGCCGCGTACCTCATGGAACTGGTGGGACTGAGCCCCGCCCTGGGGACATTTCTGGCCGGCGTCGTCCTGGCAAACAGCGAGTACCGTCATGAACTGGAAAGCGATATCGAACCGTTCAAGGGCATTCTGCTCGGCCTGTTTTTCATCTCGGTCGGGGCCTCCATCAACTTCGGCCTGATCCTGGATCGGCCGTTGATGATCATCGCCCTCCTCTGCGGCGTTACCGCGATCAAATCCGTCGTCCTGTTCCTGACAGGCGCCCTGACCCGTCTGACCTTTGATCAAAACCTCCGCTTTACCTTCTCCCTTGCCCAGGTTGGTGAATTTGCCTTTGTCCTGTTTTCTTTCATGCAGCAGCTCCGCATTTTATCGACCGAATGGACAGATACGATGATGGGAGTGACGGCGATCAGCATGACTGTGACCCCTCTGCTGCTGCTCGTCAATGAACGGTTCATTCTTCCCCGTTTCGGCACGCCGGAAACGGTGGAAAAGGAGGCCGATCACATCGATCTGCATCATCCGGTGATCCTTGCCGGTTTCGGTCCCTTCGGCAGCACCGTCGGCCGCTTCCTGAGGGCGAACGGTGTGGAGGCGACGATCCTCGACAATGATTCCGACCGCGTCGATATGCTCAGAAAGATGGGGTTCAAGGTGTTTTACGGCGACGCCACGCGCGTCGATATCCTCAAGGCCGCCGGGGCCGACCAGGCCAAAATCCTGATCGCGGCGATCGGTTCCCCGGCAATCAATCAGGAACTTGTCGATAAAGCGCGGCAGCTCTTTCCCCATCTCGAGATCATGGTCCGCGCCGAAAACCGTTTTGACGCCTATGATTTCATGGATATGGGGCTAAAGGATATCTACAGGGAAACCCTCGATACCTCCGTGCGCATGGGGATCGATGTCCTCTTCAAGCTGGGATTCCGCAGGTACAGCGCCACGCGGGCGGGACAGAATTTCTTGAAATACGACGAGGCGGCAATGCGCCAACTGGCGGCTCATCGGCACGACGAGAACATCTATATCTTCAATGTAAAGGAGCAGATCCGGCTCCAGGAGCAGTTGCTGACGAACGACCGGGAGGCGAACCCCACCCTCAACGATCATGCCTGGGACAGCGATCGCTTCGTCAAGCCCTCCACCGACGGGCCCGGACAGTGATCCCGGTTCCCGAAGATCACCTTGACCGGGGGCGCAAACCGCAAGCCCCGCCCTGTAGGTGGGAAGTTTCATATAAGGAGGCACACTTTATCATGAAGATCACCAATATCAGGACAATCCAGTTGACCCGGCGGCTCTCCCGCCTGCTGCGCAATTCGTGTGACGCCCGCGATCGCCGCCGCTTTACATTCGTCCTCGTCGAAACCGACGCCGGCATCACCGGCATCGGGGACGCCCCGGGGAATCAGAGTTTCATGGAAGCCATTATCGAGAAACACTATAAACATCAAGCCATCGGGATGGATCCGTGCGACAATGAAGGCCTGTGGCGAAAACTCTACGCCGGTGGCGCCTTCTGGGAGATAGGCGGGTCGGCGCTTTGCGCCCTGAGCGCCATCGAGGTCGCCTGCTGGGACATCCACGGCAAGGCCGAAAAGGTTCCCGTTTCCCAGTTGCTGGGGGGGGCGAAGCGGGAGTGGATCGACGCTTACGCCAGCGACCTCCACTGGGATGAGCCGCAGACGATGGCCGAAACGGCCAAGGGTTTTGTGGGCGAAGGCTTCCGCTGGGTCAAGACGCACATCGGCGCCGAACACGACAATGACCTTCTTCGTCTCGAAGCCATACGGCGGGCGATCGGGCCGGAAATCGGCCTGATGATCGACATCAATACGGTCTTTGACCGGCAGACCGCGCTCGAGCAGGGCCGTCGGCAGGCGGCCTTTGACCCCTTCTGGTTCGAGGAACCGATTGCACCCGCCGATTATGAGGGGCATGCCTGGCTGCGGGAACGGTTGCCCATGCCCATCGCCGCGGGAGAAAATCTCTACACCGTGCATGGCTTCACACCGATGTTTGCGTGCCGCGGGTGCGATTACGTCATGCCCGATATCCTGAGGTGCGGGGGCATCGGGCAGACCCGGCTGATATGCGAAGCCGCCGAGCGCGAAGGCTTTATTGCCACGCCCCACAACTTCTCCAGCGGGGTCGGATTGGCCGCCACACTGCACCTGATGGCCGCCGTCCCGCAGACCCGCTTGCTGGAATACGACACCTCCCGGACTTCCATCTACGAAGAGATGTTCGTCGAACCGCTGGTCGTCAAGGACGGCCGCGTCCGCGTTCCCACCGCCCCCGGACTCGGGGTGGCGTTGAGCGAGGAGATCATCGCCAAATACCGGTGAGCGAACCATCATCCTACCTTGACAGTAGATGGTTGAGTGATTTTACTCACTCATTGAGTAATATTCATTGCATCGGTTGAAGTCATTTGATATAATGGTGTTATGAAATATGAACAACCTCTCTTATCGACCTTGCGTACGGAGCTTTCGCGGCCTGCCCGAGTTATCCATGTCATGATTGGTCCCCGGCAGGTGGGAAAAACCACCATCGCCCGCGGGATTGAGGAATCCATCGGCATTCGGACCGTCTATGCCACCGCCGACAGCCCGGTCCCTCTTGATTCGGCCTGGATCGAAACCCAATGGCGGCGGACCATGGCCGAAGGTGCCCCGTCGGGCGGCCCGATTCTCCTCATCCTGGACGAGGTACAGAAGGTGCGGGGATGGAGCGAGACCCTCAAGCTTCTATGGGACAACCGTCCGAAAGCGCCGGAGATCCGCGTCCTGATCCTCGGGTCGTCATCCCTTCTCATGCAGGAAGGGCTGACAGAAAGCTTGGCCGGTCGCTTCTTCCTTCATCGGTGCAATCACTGGGGGTATCCAGAGTGCCGCACCGCCTTCGGCTGGACCCTGGAGCAGTGGATCTACTTCGGCGGCTATCCGGGTGCCGCATCTTTCACGGAAAATGAATCCTCATGGAAGCGCTATATCGCAGACTCCCTCATCGAAACGGTCCTC
>Ga0209212_1004846_pt1 | contig 16393 bp, 13 predicted proteins | sample RifGroC2_FD_183996 | JGI IMG/M metagenome (GOLD analysis project Ga0209212, IMG submission 183996) | Groundwater microbial communities from Rifle, Colorado, USA - Groundwater C2 (SPAdes) (version 2) | ecosystem: Environmental > Aquatic > Deep subsurface > Groundwater | place: Rifle, Colorado...
CCTTCCGCCACAATCCACGCTCCACCTCCTCTCGATCCTCCACCCCCAAATGCTGATATTGCATACCCCGCTATATTAGCGGAGTGGTGCACTTACTTGTTGAACTCACTGACCTCCGCGTCGGTGGGGATAGGGGGTGGGCCACTCCATTACCCCTTCTTTGCTTGATTTTTCAGCGTTTCTTCGGCGATGACGAGGTCTTTTGGAGCCGTTATCTGTATCCATTTGTCCGTAAATACGGGCTCGAACGGAATACCCTGCGCACGCGCGGCGGTGAGAGCGGTCTGCGGAAGGCCGAACTCCAGACTGCCCGCGTGTTTGGGAACCATCGGCGAGAAAAAAAGACGCGTGTCGAGTACGAAGAGATTGGCACTCGCGACGCCCGCCCCCTGCCGCGACCCGTCTTCACTGTTACTTTCGATGATGCCCGTGATACCTCCCTCCGCATCAAGCTGGACGCTTCCCGCCCGATGCATCTCCGAAAGTTGCTGTACCAAGAGTACCCAGCCTTCGGTCTTCGCCATACATGCGGCAACATCTTCCTTCGCGTAGATATCATCCCCCATCATGACGAGAAAGCGGTCGTGCAAAAGAGGGCGGGCAGACCAGAGCGCACCCGCCGTGCCGTTGAGCTCACGCTGCTCCACGTACTGTATCCGCTTGTTCCCGTACCGGCCGCCAAAATGTTTTCGGACGACCGCGCCTTGATATCCGATGACGAGTACCACCTCGTCTATTTCGTCCGGCATCGCATCCAATTTGTATTCAAGAAGTGGCCTCCCTCCTACGGGGAGCATCGGCTTGGGGACCTCACCCGTGAGTTCCACCATGCGTGTGCCGCGCCCCGCCGCCAGAATGACTGCTTGCATGCCGTCATTGTATCAAACCCCATTAGATAATAGAGTCCGAGCCTTGCGGTGATTCACAAACGGAACTGCTTATCCAAAATGTAGCCCTACCCTCAAGCGACTATCTAACGGGGCAAACACGCGGCCCCGTCAGAGACGGGGCCGCGCAAAAACACGGAACAAAATTCCTAACCGCGGTTATGCACGATCTCGCCGCGAATGCGCTCTATCGTACGGGCCGCCGCTTCCTTGCCGCCCAGGCCGAATGCAAGGCCAAAGGCAAGCGAGAGCGCGACCACGAGCCCGGTGAAGAGTGTCTGCACGAATTCGGTCGCGACGCCGAGCTGGTTTAGGACCGCTAAGATCGCCGTGATCCAAATAGCGTACTTCGCGACCGTCCCCGCGAGATTGCCGGAGTGTGCGCCCGCCGCGCGCGCCGAACTCGAGATGATGTTCTTGACCGCCTCGGCGACGATGGCCGCGAGGATGAGGATCAAGACCGCGACGATTATCTGCGGGAGGTAGAGGAGCACCACCTGCTGGAGGAAGATCGTGACGCGGTTGAGGCCGAGAACGTCGAGCGACGCAACGAGGAAGACTATCACGATGAACCACTGGACGAGCGTACCGAGGAAGCGACCGATGTTGAGGGTGAAGCCGGCCTCCTTTGCCGCCTCATTGAGTCCCGCCGCCTTCAGGGCATCGTCTATACGCAAGACCTTTACCACCTGATCTACGATGCGGTAGAGAACGATCCCGACTATCCAGCCGATGATGAAGATAACCACCGCGGCAAGTATCGCGGGAAGGAATTGCACGACCGTATACCACAGATCGGTGAACGAGCTCTGGAGTACGCCCGCTGATTGACTTACTATCATATAAATAAAGATATAACGCTATGAGTAATAATTTTAAGGATTTTCGACCCCTTGTGCCGTAATCATAGCACCAACCGCCTCCCCGTAAGGGCGGGCTACTCCCCAGTGTGGATACCTCCACACCTCGTAGCGAAGCCGTTTTTTACGGTTTTTAAGCCAAAAAATGAGCCTACTGCCTATAAAAGACGGGTTTTGTCGAGAAGGACGAGGTGCCCGACACACGCGCAGCGTGTGAACGGGTCCGTCACACTTTCAGTGTGTCGGACGGTTATAGAAGACGAGCTCGATCTAAAAGCACCAAATGCGGATAATCCAGTGTATCTCTAATAAGCCGGTCCTGAACGGTCAACCGGTACCGGAACTCGGGGGTCGAGAAGGCGGCATAACGTATCTCGCGCCCGAATTCAGGTTCAAGGGTCTTGATTGCCCGCTCCAAGCGGCTCTCATTCAAGCCGTCGGCGGCAATGAGAAGGTCCGCCGGCCGTGTGGGGTCTCCCACAAAAGAACCGGAGAGTACGACCGCCGCAAGGCGGCCCGAACCCTTCAGGGCGAGGATGATGCTTGCGTGCGATACGGGAGAGACTTCATGAACGAATTTCGACAACGCGCGACCGTGCTTGAAATCAACATTGAAATGCCACGCCTGCTCTTTTTGTTTACCGGCAACGGTGCGTTTTGGATTGTTGGCGAGCGTGATGGTCAGCTTGCCTTTCTTGATGATGCCGAGGTCTTCGAGCGCCTTCACCTCCTTGGCGACCGCCTTTAAGGGAGCGCCGGAGCGCTTTGCCACCGCCGGGAGCGTAAAGAATTCCGTGGGGCTAAATATAAAAGCCCGGAGCACTTTTGCCCGAGCCGCGTTGCCCAGCACTTTCGAGAGGAAGTCTTCTGCCATAAGGTCATTATCCCCGTCCGGCGTTTTGAGTCAACCATACGAAAACAGCGGCCAAAAGGCCGCTGTTTTTTCGCAAAATCTGGCTTACTTGAGAGTAACCTTTCCACCTTGGCCGAAATCTGCTGATTTCGGCACCTCTTGTAGAGCCGCTTTTTTACGGCACCCCCTATGATAAGTGTCCGTTGGATTATTTCAACGTCACTTTGCCACCGGCAGCTTCAATCTTCGTCTTCCACGCTTCCGCGTCCTCTTTCTTCACGTCCGTCTTCAACATCGCCGGAGCGCTTTCCACCAAGTCCTTCGCCTCCTTGAGACCGAGCGCCAAGACCTCCTTCACCACTTTGATGACCGCTATTTTCTGCTCCCCTACCGCGGTGAGCTCTACATTGAACTCGCTCTTCTCGTCGGCTGCTGCCGCCGCAGGTCCTGCGACCGCGACCGCCTGCGCCGAGACGCCGAATTTCTTTTCGAGAACCTTCACGAGCTCATTGAGCTCGAGGACGGTCATTTTCTCTACCTCTTCCACGAGCTTCTTGAACTTTGCGGGAACCTCGACTGCCGTTTCGGCGGCCGGTGCCTCTGCTACTGCTGTATCTTCAGACATACATTTTAATTTTAGATGTTCGACCTCGTAGGTCGAACATTACGCCGAGCGCTTGTCGGCAATGGCCTTGAGAGCCACCGCGAGACCTGCGATCGGTGAGTTGATAACATTGACGAACATACCGCGAAGCACCTGCATCGACGGAATGGTCGCTATCTCTTGCATGTGCGCTTGCCCGACGAGTTTGCCCTCGAAGATGCCCCCGAGAATGACGAGCTTATCGACGAACTTCTTGCCAAATTCGTGCACCAAGCGCGCCGCCGCCGTGGCATCACCTTCGCCGCCGTACGCGACCGCAACTTCGCCTTCCATCGGAAGGTCGTCGTGCTTGTGGCCGAGCTTATCGAGCGCGCGACGGATGAGCGTCTTCTTCGCGACGAAGTACGAGACGCCTTTGGTGCGCAATTCGCGCCGCATTGCCGATTCGTCCTTGACCGTCAATTTCGTGAAGTGCACGAAGACCGACGACGTCGCGTCTTTGAGGGCTCCTTCGAGCTTGTCGATGATGACGCCTTTCTCTGCTTTCGTTCTTGCCATGTAGACAAAAATTAACCTTTCTAACAAGGCCTCCGGGACATTCCCTTGGAGTTTCGACCTCGGCAGGCGTCTTTCGACTTGAAGGCTTTCGCCACCCGCTTTCTCTGGCCTTGTGAGAGAGAGCATACCCTATATACCGTGCAGGCAACAGATTGACTTCTGTGTCAAATATGCTATAATTCCCCCGTTGTTCCTAACGATGAGGTGACGAAAATGCAGCTCGTGCAGAAGCCCTCGGAGCGAACCATCACGAACGTTTCGCGTTGGGTTCACTTCGGGTTTCTTCCTGGAATGTCGCTTGTCGAGGCGGTCCGTTTAGATACGGGCTCCGAGCCAATCGACAAACAGGAACGGTCGTTCGTCGAAAAGGTCGCCAAAGACTTATCGCGATGATTGTGAACGGGGAGGCGTCATCTCATCAATGCGTACGGCGACGGGGCCTCGGTTCCGTCGCCGATTTATTTCTGCTCAAGCATCGCCTGTATCGCCGAAGCGGTCTGCTTGGCCGCATCGTGTGAGTTGGTATAGGTGTTGACCGAAAAGGTGACGGCAAAGCTCAAGCCGATAAAGGTGAGGAAGCCCAAAAGGAATTTGAGAAACGAGCCCGTCGGGTCCATACGGGATAGTATACCCCGTGAGATAGTTTACTTCATCTCATGGGGTATATAGTATCTTGTATCGGGTATCACGTATGAAATACCGATTTTTGTTTTTCTTGCTACTCCTCATATTCCCCGCCCCGTCGCAGGCGGCAGTCCAAGCGGGCTTTCCTTCACAGCCGCTGTGGCTCTCGGCAGAACACGTCGTCGCGGGAGAGACGGTGACCATCTTTACGGTCCTCTACAACGAGAGTGAAAAGACGGTCGGAGGAAATCTCGTATTTACCGTGGATAGTCAACGCATCGCGTCGCAGGCATTCAGCCTCGACGCGGGCAAAAGCGGTATTCAATCAGCACAATGGAAAGCGACAGCAGGTAGCCACACGATTTCCGCCCTTATCGAGAACGCGTCGGATACCGGACTCGAGCAAACAGTCACCCTTTCAAATGAAAACGCGGGTTCCATAAGCCTCGCGGTCGCCGAGCCTCCCCCTCCGTCGGCGGTCGTACAAGCAGTCTCGACAGTCTCAAATATCGCAGGAAGTATCGCGTCCACGTCCCTGCCCCTCATCACAAGCGCTGTAGAGAGTGTCTACGGAGCGACTGAAACGTTCCGTACGAATGCGGTCGCGTATTTCAAAGAGAAAGCGGCGGGCGACTCCCCTGCGGTCGATGCACCAGGAGGATCGGAGGGGAAAGTGCTGAGTGCGGAGACGGAGAGTGCATCAGACGGTACATCGAATGTTGCCGGATTCGCTTCGACCTCGTCCTCCGCCGCAACGTCATTTTCACAACTCTCGCAGGTGGCGGCCTCAGCCGCACTCTTCTTCTTCGAGTCCCGCCCGCTTTTCTATCTCGCACTGATACTTCTGGCACTGGGAACCCTCTACTGGCTCGCCCGCAAAGTCCGCCGCCCGCAGTCTTGAGCGCGGAATATCGCTATTGCAGTCTTTTGCAAAACACTAGAATGTGGCGGAAAAACATTTCTCTGCCTAACCGGCATACATTTTTAATTTGGTTTCCTTTTTCTACGCTCACGAACTGCGGTCACGATGATGATGGCAAAAGATACGAGGAAGTAGAGCCCGTACAGCACCGGTAGCAGAATCAAGCCAGGATGGAAGCCCACAACCCCTACTCCGCCCCCATCGCTCATTCTCGAAATAAGAAAAGTGAGAATGAGAACAATCGGCACTGCCCAGAGGGCGAATTTTTTCCAAGCCTCAAAAATATGCGTCGAAGTCGGCAAGGTTAGAAACAGCGGAGTGAGGGCAAAAGATGCATATAAAGAGAGCGTTTTGATATCAAACAAAATATTGCCGCATGTGACATGGTATGCGCCGTTGAAAGTGCATAAATTACTTATCTTATACCACTGCAAGAGCGCGTATAACACTACTAACACTAGGGAGAGAAAAACTAGACTTTTTTTGCTCAAAAAGTTCATAGTAGTATTTTCATCCACCGATACAACTTCGCTGAGAAATCTATAATCACACGGGTAAGAATATCGTACCACGTAGCCGCCTTAGCCGCCGAGGCAAGTTGGGGTTGAGCAGATATTGCTTCTTCTTCGACAGATACAGGTTCCGTTGCGACGTCAGCTCGCGTGTCTTTTACAACCACTATTTGAGGAGCGCTCTCGGGTGGCGGAATGGACTTCGTCTCATCAGTTATCTCTACTGATGGCTCTAGCTGAACGCTTACTCCGAGCGCTAGGGTCGTAGTCGCGCTTTCAGTATCTGTACTTGTTGCCGTAGAAGTGGCGATGTTTGTATTATCCGCGCCTATTAGCCCAACGATGACGCCACCGCCTCCCCCAGATTGAGCCGCGGGACTCGTTATTTCTTGTGCTTCTTCCGGCTCTTCGTTCTCGCTAATATAGTCCGAATACAAAACGGTTTCTTCCGTTGGGAGTTCAACGTCTGTGGAGCCGTCCCCGTCGTAGTCAATCGCAAGGTTACCGGCCCCGTCTACCGTCCCATCCGAAAACGCAATCGTGGCGATGGTGTTTGCTCCAGATGGTACCCCGATGAACGATGCGGAATTGGTAAGCGCGTTCCCGTTGTATTCCTCCGCTTCAAGCGTGAACGATCCGGAGTCTGTGCCGGTGAGCGTCACGGTCGGGTGCGAATCGGCGGGCACGGTGATTACCTGAACTTCGCCGTATTGCTTGTATGTTGCGCCGGGAATCGTTGCAGTATCCGCGCTTATCTCATTTCCCTCGACGTCGGTCGCGGAGAGCGCGAGTGGAGAATGGAGGATAAACCGGAGACGCTGATCACTCACTATCTGCGGCGTGTTGGCCGAGATATACGACGGCATTACATCAGAAGATTTTTCAATGAGATTTTTAAAGATGAAAGTACGTACTTCTGGAACTTCCAGTATGTTCTTATGATTCAATCTAAAAAACCAGAAGCGTCCATTGTCGCCATTGCTCGCCGCTAGATTCACCCACCACCGCTTCACGTTTTCCGTCGACGTACTCATCATAAGCGCGCTCGGCGCAACAACGGTGCCGTCGCCGTCGACGACCTCATTCGGCGTATACGTGAGGCTGTCTTCGTAAGAGAGGCATATCGGCCTACCGAAGCTGACAACCGTCTTCGTACATGTTCGTGTCGTCCAATACGTGATCCCCGCAAGCGTGTCCTCTCCGATTCCTGCGATCTGATGCACGGTAATACCCGCGGGCGCTTGCCATGACGCGCCGATCGATTGCTTCAGCTGTTCCGCTTCAGTGAGGAGCGTCTCGCGCACAAGGGACGGATTCGCGGTGTCATCGTACGCAGGCACCGTGCGCCCTTCCGAGCCGATGAGAAAGCGGTGCAGTTCGTCGGCATTGCCGATCACATTTCCATACGCATCTATGAACGCCTGCGTCGAAGTACCCGGTTCGAAGGTGACAAGCGGCGTACCGATTGAAACCCCGGTGTTTTGGTAATAGTCCGGATCCGGCAGAAGCTGGTATGCCATCGGCGCATTGTGAGCAAAATCGCGCGCACGTTCGTCCGACATGACAAAAGGAATGCCGGTGTCGTAACCATGCAGGAGCGATCCGATTGCCTTGGGAGTTCCTAATTGCGGCGCACCGACCATGATTACTTTGTCAATCAGATCATCCGCCTCGTCTCCCAGTTCCGATATGAGTGCTTTGGCGAGCAGGCCGCCGTTCGAGTGTGTCACGATGGTAACTTTGCCGGTACGCGAAGAATCAGCAAGTCTACGGAGTGTTTGCTCGATATACGGCGTGCTCGTGGCGCGGTTGTAATAGATGGCGCCGTTCGGCTCCTCTGTTCCACTGGCGAGAATATCGGGTATCGACAGACGCCAGTCGTATGCGACAGCCGCATAGTCCTCTATCACTCCGCCGGACTTCTTCTGCGCAAGATCGCCCAAAAAAGCATCATATATCGCGACGCTGATCGGAGCGCCGGTAAATACGTCTATAACGCCCTTCGCGTAGATATTTTGATTCTTACTCGCACCGTTGTCGTCGAGATACAGGAGTTCCACTTGATCGTCTTTTCCCTCCCATAATCGCTCACCGTTTTCATACAAGCGACTCGCCTCGATGCCGGGCAAAAAGAGCACATTGGAAAAGCAATCCTCCGTGCACGGCGGAGGACCGTCGTTTATGTACTCGATGACGATGTCGAGCGTTGACACGGCCGGGCCAAATGTATCCGCTGAAGAAGGGTCGGCAAGCCACGCGGCGAGGTCGTCATCGGTATACGGTGACGTTGTCTCTACCCGGGTAGTCTCATCGTACACGGTTTTCGTTTCGGGCAATTCGGCGGCAAAGAACAGGTACCTGCCGGAGGGGGTCGCGGCGTCTCCGAAAAACGGCATCGAGAGCGTGAAGTGGTGCGTACTCGTGGCACTCGAGCTGAATGCCGCGTGTGCGAGGTCGTAATTATCTCCACGAGCCGGCGCTCCGTCCAAGACAAAGCTGTCGGCGCCCACGCGCGCGAGCATGTATACACCGCGTTCTTCCGGTACGTCATGGAACCACAGTGTAAGCCCGGTCACCGTCCATTCCCCATCGACACTCGTGAGTTCGGAGGAGCGGATGGTGACCTCATCGGGAAAAACGTACGGATCGACCGGATTGCCGTCGTACAGAGAGAATCCCGCGTGTTCCGCTCGGAAGGTCGGCTCAAATGAGATCTCGACCTCCTCCTGCGCATGCGCGTGGAGTGGCGCGAGGAAAATCGCCGCGCAAAAGACGAAGGCAAAAGATGCCTTTCGAGACATGTCGACACGATATCACAAAATGAACCGTCTTTAATCTTGAAAATGTGGCTGAAAAACCGCAAAATTCCGATATCCAAAATTACTCACGGTCGGAAGAATTTTGGGATATGTGCCCGCATCCCTTTTTCTACTGGCGACGTAGAGCGAGAGAAGTGAACAGGTACTCATGTTCACTTCCGAGCCGAGGAGCCAGAAAGCGGCACGTCCGCTTACACCCCGGTGTAAAATTTGGGATGCTCCCATAAAAAGGAGCGTTGAGGATTACTTGAGCTGCTTCAATTCCGCGTCGAGTCTTTCCACGAGTGCTTTGTTGCCGAACTGCTTTGCGGCATCGCGTGCCAGCGTGTAGTTCGTGCGTGCATTTTCAACATCCCCCTTCGAATTGTAGTAGCCGGCAAGCGCAATGAGGACATCAATGCCTTCAGTCGTGCTCACTTTCCCAAGGGCTTCATTCAAAATATCCACTGCCGCAGTCGTGTCCTCTTTGTACACATAACGGTACATGTCGTGGAGGTCGAGATAATTTATTGGGAACTCCGGAGCGATTGCGATGGCGGCCAAATAATATTGCTCGGCTCGCGGGTAATTCTTGGCCGTGTGGAAATAATGTTCGCCCAGGTTGTGCGGCGGGACGGGGTCCGTCGGATATTTTGCCGCCAGATACTCCCAGATCTGCACCGCGCCGTCGAAATCTCCCGCCGTCTTGTACCGGATGGCGAGGTCGAGCCATGCCGCAACTTTTGTAGGGTCCTCACGGAGTTCGGACTTCAGCTTCTCGACGCTCTGCACGACCAGAGCACGCACATCTTCAGGCAGGTCCGCGGAGATGGAAAGTTCGCTATCAAGCGAGGGCGCGCGTGGCTCTCCTATCTGTACGGCTCCCGTGTACCAGAGCGCCGCGCCGATAACGACGAGGCCGAGTACGACCGCGCCTACTATCACGCCGTTGCTTTTCCAAAATGGATCCATAGACGTCATATTGTATATGCGGAAGGTGCCCAATGCAAAAGCCCCCACGTTTTACCGTGGGGGCTTTGCTGCTCATGTTGTCGCCACGAGCGTCCAGATGTCTAGAGGCTCAAGAGTCAACCGGAGTTGAGTCCCGAGTGTCCGGACTACCTGAAGAGGATCGTCGAGTCTGTGCCTCCTGACGAGAGACCTGCGACACCGAATCCGTTCGTCCAGTCGTTGTTCGCGAACGCCGGCGTCGTAGACGTCGAGTTCGGAGACCAGATGAAGTCATCGTTGCCGTCTTCGTCAATGACAGCGGCTCCGGCCAAGCGGACCGTAGTCGCAAGGGCGGGATATGCCGAGTCACCGGAGACTTTCGTCGAGATCGAGCCTGACCAGTTCGTCGTTCCGTTGGTTCCCGTGATGTCAGCAACGAGCTTGAAGTAGCGCGTCGCGCCTGCGGGAATCGTAAGGATCGCAGAGAGCTGGAGCTCCGTGTCGCCGTTCGCGGCAACACCGTCGTTGATGGTCGCAACCACCTGACCGTCGGTGAAGCCCGATACGGGACCCGTGAAGTCGGAGTTCGTGTACGCGTAGACCTTGAAGTTGGTCAGGGTCGTCGTACCGTTCGCCGCCGAGCCTGTCGATGTCGCGATGTTCGCGACGATCTGGTAGAGGCTCACGTCGCCCTTCGCATCAGCACTGACGCTGAAGCGGTAGAGGTCCATGGTGCCTGAAGTGAGGCTCGTGCTTGGAACTGCGATCTTCGCAACGGTCGGGAGTGAGCGGAATACGCGCACTCCGTCGACAGCCGAGTCCGCGCTCGCCGTCCTGTTGGTCGTCGCGCCGGAAGACTGGCCGATAGCACGTGTACCCGTCGAATCATCGTCGTCGTAGTCGACTTGGATGAAGGCACCCGATGTACCCGCCTGGCTCGTACCCTGCAGAGCGAGGTCGCCCTTGATCGTCAGGGTCTTCGAACCGTTGGCCGGAATGATGACCGTGCTCGAGAGAGTAGAGGTCGCGTTCCTGTTGGTGCCGCTGAAGAATGCGGTGCCGACCTGTGTCGCGCCGTCCCAGATGGTGACCTGTGTGAGGTCCGCCGGGGAAGACGATGCCACAGCGTTCGACATCTGGAGAGCTACCCTCTCAAGACGCATCGCTTCGTTGGTGCCGTTGAAGCGCAGAGCGCCCAACACTACATTGGTGCTTCCTGCGGCCGCGAGCGCGTACGCCGGACTTGAGGAGTCCAGTGCGACCGTGAGAGCGCCGCTTCCCGTAACCGTCATTTCGTTTCCTGAAGTCTCCGTTCCGCCCGTGTTGGGGGTGGTCGGAGTGATGGTCTGCGTCGAGGCTACGCCCGTACCCGTGAAGGTCGCGGCGAAGCTTGCGGCAGACTCAAGACCCCAGTTGAAGCCACCGACAGCACCCGAGGGAATATCACACTTGATCGTCACGTCCTTGCCGGTGCCTTTGGCAACGACGAGGGCCGTGTCGAACGTAAAGGTGTGATCCTCGTCATCTGCTGCCGAGGTGTTGTCCGGACTGATGGCCGTAGAGTTCAAGCGCGTCGCTCCGTCATACGCGAAGCAGTTCGTCGGAGCTTCACCGGCTCCGAGCGATGTACCGTTCTCGTTGTACCAGAACTTCGCGGAATTGAAGCGCACGTCCTCGCCCGACTGGTTCGCGTCGAACTTGATCGAGGAGACCGTGAGTCCGGCGACACCCGCAACTATAGTCTGCGCCGCAGGCGAACCGTTGATGGAGAGCGCAACCGCGCCACCCTTGACCGTCATGATGTTGGCCGTGACGATGTTCGAGAGAGCCGAGAGTGAGATGGTGTTGCCTGTCGACTGACCGGTCGCGTTGGACCAGTCGGTAGACGGTGTCGTCGAAGCTTGGAGCGTATCGCCGTTGGCGAAGTCGGTCCCAAGCTGACCCTTCAGGGTGTAGACGTGGCGGCCCGTCGGGAACGTCACCGTGTCGGTGAACGTGACCTTCGAAGCCAATGCAACGCCGTTCACCGGTCCTGCGACGACCGCACCGTTCTCATCCACGAGCGAAACGTTCGTGATGTCGACTGCGTCGGCTGTCGCCGAGGTGTTACCGAAGTGGAAGATGAGGCTTTGGATCGAGATCGGCTCACCCTTCACGTCCATCGCGAATCCGCCCAATATCTGGTTCGGAGACGCTTCAACGACGTTCTGAGCGGTGACCTCGTTCGCGCGCGAGAGCGATGTGACCGTACCCGCGCTAATAGTGAACGTAGAACCGGAGAAGAACGGACTGCCGGTCGTGAGTTCCGTAGCCGTGCTCACCGTTCCGTCTTCGCTCTGCGTCGGCGTAATGCCGTACCCGTAGGTACCGCCGACCGCAAAGATGTCCGTTGCCTTGTAGAGGTCGAAGTTGACCGTACGGGCGGGACCGCCGACGATGTCAAACTTCGCAACGAACTCCTTCTGGAGCCCCTTGAGGATCTGAATGCCGTTGCCCGGGAAGACCGTCGTGTAGTACTTGCCGTCCGTCGAGACTGTCGTCGGGAACGTCGTACCATCGACAGTCGTCACGACATTGGCGAGGTCAGCCGTCGCCGCGGAACCGGACTGGTTCCAACGGATCGATTTGACCCACACATCTTCTGCGGCTCCTGCCTGCGCGCGAAGACCCGCACCGACACGATTTGTCGTACCGATGGCTTCGCTCGTCTGCGCGGAGTCGAGGTCCGAAGGACCGACCGATACCGGCAGGGTGCCGACCGCGAGCGTCGAGTTGATCGTCTGCTGTGCGCCCGATATAGGGAGCGAGCCGGAGACCGAGACGCTGGTGTTGATACCGATGACCGAAACACCGACGACCTGGCCGGAGTAGTCGTTGAGATCAGCCGCCATGTTACCGGCGACCGTCAGAGTCTTTGTCTGGCCGGGATTGATGTTGAAGCTGTCGCCGACCACCGCCTGGTGGTTGGAGTTGAGCGTCTTGGAATTGCCGAGCTGGGTACCCGTCTCGTCGATAAGGACGAGGCCGGAGAACACAGCGTCAGATGCGAGACCGACACGCTGGACCGTCACACCCGTGATCGTTACCACTGCACCCGAATTGTTGGTGAGCGTGAACGCCGTCAACGGAACGCGCGATGCGCTTTCCGGAGCGAGCGAGTTTGCCGGCTGTACGGCCGGAGCGACCGTTACGCCGGGACCCGTCGGAGTCGGAGTCGGTGTCGGTGTCGGAGTCGGAGCCGCCGCACAAAGGCTGTTGGCCTTCGCGCGCGAGATCGGACCCCAGTAACCAGCCGTCGGCGTGATGCCGTACTTCTGCTGGAACTTCGATACCGCAGCGCGCGTAAGCCCGCCGAAGTATGAAGTCTCGTTACCCGGAGAACCTGCTCCAGTCGTCGCGATCTGTGTACCGTCAACGCTGTTCAGGAACTTTTGAAGTCCCATGACCTCGCTTCCCGTCGAACCTACAGTGAGGCTCTGCGTGAAGTTGATGCAGGCGAGTCCTCCAGTTTGCTGGGAACCCGAGCCGCCCTGAAGTGCTGAAATCTGTGCGAGCAATGCCTGGATCTGCGCCTGAAGATCGGAGATGACATCAGCCTTCACCGGTGTGGCGAACGCGAACGCGAATCCGAAGATCATGGCAACAGCCACGAGCACTGTCGCAACATTCTTTGTTGCTAATGCTTTACTCATAGTTTTTATTTGACCTTTGCACCCCGATCTTTCGATCAGGGCCGCACGCGCGCTCTTTCGACGAGAGTGCGCATACATTTGTGTGCCTTCTAATGACTACTAATAACCGAAGACAACTAATAATTCGGGCTTGCCCAAACACCAACAAAACAAATTATTGTGGTGTGCGGGCTTTCGCCCTGATACCGCTCTCACTGCGGGAAAAACGAAAGCGCACTTCCGTTTTGTCCGCTCATCAAGCGATATGCGTTTTGCTAGCCCATCCCCATTCGAAGATGAGGTTAGCAGTAAGGAATTTGGTCCGTCATGCAGTCGTGCGGAATTTTCGGGACGATACAGAATGTGCGGCAACTGCGCACGGACAGATGATGTTCATCTGCCGTACATGAATTCTTCACAGGCGATGTTCGCCTGCACAATATTTATACCCCTATAAAAATGTCAGAGAACTAAACAGAGAGCACGCTTTGCCGCTCCTGCTTCTTAATGCAATCTCGGCTGAGACGCATCGGCACAATTATATACCAGCAGGCTTACGGCGCTATGCGGCGCGAAACTCCGTTTTGTGGATAACTCATGGCCAAAAAAGCGCCCAATAGGGCTTCGCTGCGCTTCAATGTGAATCACGAGTTACCGGCACAGAATATCCTCCATCGGAACAGGAGTCAACTAAGGGTGACGACGCCGTAGGCAAAACCTTACGGTCCTTATGGCGGTCTTCATACAAAACCAATCAAATCTCCGGGACAAAATCGAGGGCTATATTCCGATACAAAAATCCTTACGATGCAAGCGAGTACCGACTCCAGCGCTTTGACCCTGCCTTTTTCACCTTTCCTTGTGTAGTGAGATGTGCCAATCCCCTTTGTATCATCTTCTCGCTATACTCGGGAAGATTCGCCGAAATATCTTTGATCCCCAATTGTCCTTTTGACCTCAAAACCTCAATGATCGCCGTCTCGCGCCTCAGCAATTCCGCCCCAGCGTTTCCCGAGTCTTGTCTTATAGTCGATGTACCGGAGGACTGGTTTCTGTCCTTTACATCTTGTCTGTCCTTTATGTCCGATATGGATGCCCCCCCAAAGCCACCGGATACAAGGTCGGCCTTGTTCAGGACCACGCTCTCGGAGAGAGTCGAGCGCTGTGAGGCCGTCAGGAAATTACCGAGCTCATCGAGGGATTCAACGACGATATCCGCATTGTGGGGAGATATAAATCCGGAAATACAGAGAGTGCGGACCAGCGAAATAAGTTCCCGGATAAGGCTGACCGCCGACTGGAAGCGGCCGGACCGCGGCGACCGCATCTCGTCGCGCAGATCGAGCACGCACGATAGAAGATCTATCCCCGCTCTCCGCGTAGCCTCGCGTGAAGGCTCACTTTCCGCAATATGGTTCGTAAGCAGGTGGAGTGCTACGGCAAGCCGCTCGGCGCGTTGATACGCCCGTTCACCCGATATGTTTGGACCGAACGGGTTGGTGCGAATCGACTTATTATCGAGAAATCTGGAAATTTGGTCACCCCGTTGAATGTCCCTTGTGTTGTCCATTGTATGTATCTGGGACGTCCCTGTCTTGTCCTATATACCGAACGATTATATATAGGACACAGAAATCTGCAACGTGTACGATACGGTCCGATATTCCGAGGGTTTAGAGCAGTTTCCGAACCTTCGCTTCAGGACGGACTTCCCGCGGTCGCTATCTGCACCTGCTGGTGCAGCGCTCAGTCTCGGCGCCGTCGCGCCTGCGAAGACCGCGGAGAAGCCCGCCCCTCGCTCCGGTTAAGCATTTGGAAACTGCTCCAAAAAATACCCAAAAGGGCATAGCGGAATAGTGTATGATGGCGCTATGAAAGAAAAGCGCCGCGGAGGCAAGCGTGAGGCAAAAGATCGAGGTGACCGCGACCTGGGGCAGCCGCGAATAAGCAACGAGGCTCTGCGCGGGGTCTCGGCCGTGTTCCTCATCGCCGTCTCGGGATTTCTCATACTCGCAAGTTTCGGCGTCGGCGGTACTGCCGGCGCGACTTTGTACGAATGGCTTTCGTGGCTCCTCGGCGTCGGCTACATGCTCCTTCCCCTCTCGCTCGTTCTCCTCGCTATCGTCATTTTGCGTTCGTTCGAGCGGCACTTCGGCACGATACAACTCGCAAGCATGGCGGTGTTCCTCTTCTCCGCTTTGGGATTGGTGGACCTCGCGCTCCCCGGCCGGGGCGGTGTATTGGGGGCGGCTATTTCAAAACCGGCGCTGGCCGCGGTCGACAGTGCCGCGACGGTCGTCTTCCTGCTTGCGTTCATCGTAGCCGCGCTCATCGTGGCCTTCGACATCCACCTCGGAGCCCTTTTCACGCGTTGGCGGGAGCGCATCCGCGCCATGTTTGCGAAAGATGAGGCGGCAGAGCCCGATGTCCCCGTGACGGGACTTTCGGTCGAACCTGAAACGGACGCGGCAGAGTCCGCCTCTCAGGTTGAAGTCGAGCAGGAAGAGAATGAGAGTGCGCCGCACGAACGGGACCATATCCGCGAACCGCACACTGCACCGAAGACAGACTCGGACGGGTTCCCCATCATCGCCGCGACGGGAAGTACGTACATTCCCCCGCCTGTCTCCATACTCGCCAAGAACAAGGGCAAGCCCGAAGTCGGTGATGTGAAAGCGAATATGAACATCATCAAACGCACGCTCCAGAATTTCGGCATACAAGTCGAAATGGATGAAGCATCCATCGGCCCGACCGTCACGCGCTACGCGATGAAGCCCGCGGAAGGCGTACGGCTCTCAAAAATAATCGCCTTGCAGAGCAATCTTGAGCTCGCGCTCGCCGCCTCCCCCGTCCGTATCGAGGCGCCCATCCCCGGAAAATCACAAGTAGGGGTCGAGGTGCCCAACATTTCGCGGACGACCTTGGGTCTTGCTCCCCTTATCTCCGACGAAGCCTATGTGAATTCCGACAAGCCGCTTCTCGTGGCACTCGGTCGTTCGATAACGGGCACTGCGCATTTTGCCGACCTCGCGCGTATGCCGCATATCCTCGTCGCCGGTACGACGGGTGCCGGAAAATCGGTCGCCATCCACGACTTTATCGTCAGCCTCCTCTACCGCTGCGGACCGGAGCGCTTGCGTTTTATCATGA
>Ga0209212_1004848_pt1 | contig 16384 bp, 11 predicted proteins | sample RifGroC2_FD_183996 | JGI IMG/M metagenome (GOLD analysis project Ga0209212, IMG submission 183996) | Groundwater microbial communities from Rifle, Colorado, USA - Groundwater C2 (SPAdes) (version 2) | ecosystem: Environmental > Aquatic > Deep subsurface > Groundwater | place: Rifle, Colorado...
CATGGGAGCAACCGAGAGGGTGGATGCCAAGCGGGCTTACGATCTGGGTCTGGTCACGGAAGTGGTTTCGAGCGAGAGGCTGATTGCGAGGGCCACGGAGATCATGGAACAGATTTTTGAGCAGTCTCCGCTGGTGATCAGGGCCATTATTGAGATCCTTCATCGGGGAATGGGTTTGGAGTACCACTACAAGCAGGCCGAGGAGATGGGCATTCTCATCCGCAAGCCCCTGCAAAATACGGAGGACCGTAAAGAGGGAACCCGGGCTTTTGCGGAAAAAAGGAAGCCCGTGTGGAAAGCAAGGTGAGGGAAATTCTCTCTACGGGAGAGGGAAAAGCCATGATTGGCGCCTCCGTGCCGTGTCTGGAGGGCGAACAAAAGGTTACCGGGGCGGCTCAGTATTTGGTAGACCTTGAGCTGCCCGGGATGCTCTGCGGAAAGATCCTGCGCAGCCCGGTCCCACATGCCAAGGTCGTTCATGTGAACCCCAGACAAGCGGAAAGCTTGCCTGGGGTTTTTTGTGTCGTAACCCGGGAGGATTTCAAAGACGGTCGCATTCATCCCTATTACGGAGATGTGATCCGAGATCAGAGCATCGTGGCAATAGACCGGGTTCGCTATGTCGGTGATCCTGTCGCCGCAGTGGCCGCTGTTGACGCGCTTACGGCGGAGGAGGCGCTTGGATTGATTAAAGTGGAGTACGAAGAGCTTCCCGCGGTGATGGACCCGGTGGAGGCCATGCAACCGGGCGCGGTGCAGCTCCATGACCGGATAGAAGCCGTCGCCGGCGTCAATCCCGTTCAGGGAACCAACATTTGCCATCAGTTTGATCTGCAATGGGGCGATGTGGCGAAAGGTTTTCAACAAGCCGACTACATTTTCGAAGATGTTTTTGAAAGCAGCACAGTGGCGCACGCGGCCCTGGAACCCCACGGCTGCATCGCGGACTGCAATGGTTCGAAAATACTCGTATGGACCAACACGCAGCACCCTTTTAAAATTCGGGAAGCCATCGCCCACCTCTTTGACTGTCCCGAAGAGAATATCCGCGTCATTGTTCCTTTTGTGGGCGGATCCTTCGGCGGGAAAAGCGGCGGGCTCAAGCTTGAGCCGATCGCTTTAGCCCTGTCCTGGAAGTCCAGGCGTCCGGTAAGAGTGCTTGCCAGCCTTGAAGAGACGTTCCTGATCGTTACCAAGCACGCCAGCAAGATCAGAGCCAGAACGGGTGTTAAAAAGGACGGGACGATCACCGCACGGGAAGGAGATCTCTTATTTGATACCGGCGCCTATGCGACCGGAGGTCCCTGGGTAATCACCCGCGGCGCCGAGGCAGCGGTTGGGCTGTATAAGGTCAAGCATATCCGGCTCTTCGGCAAATGCTGTTATACCAACAAGCCGCCGGCAGGCGCGTACCGAGGCTACGGGCAAACCCAGACCGTTCATGCGTGGGAGTGCCACACGGACCGTGTGGCCCGGGAGTTGGGTATCGATCCGCTCGAATTCCGTTTGAAGAATCTGGTTGATGAAGGAGATAGGAGCGCCACTGGCGACCGGCTGACGGCGGTGGGCATCAAGGATTGCTTGGAGCGTGTAGCACGGGATCTAAGTTGGGAGCCTCACGCTGGAAAGCTCGCCTCGCGATCGGTTCAGGGCACTAAGCTGCGCGGCAAAGGTTTGGCGGTGATGGTGAAGGGCACGGTCACCCCGTCGGCGCCGACAGTCATGAGCGAGGCAACGCTGCAGATCGGGGTTGATGGCGGGGTTAGCGTTCATACGGCGACTGTGAACATGGGACAGGGTTCAGATACTGTGCTCGCTCAAATCGCCGCCGAGTGCGCGGGACTTCCTTTATCGGCGGTTCGAGTCGTCCATAGTGACACCGGCCTTGTCCCTTGGGATTGGGGAACCTCTGCGAGTCGGTCGACCTATCATATGGGAGTTGCAATCAGGGATGCTTGGCAAAAAGTCTGCGCGGAGTTGCTCGAACAGGCCGCGGTGCTCCTTAAAATAAAGGTTAAAGAACTTTCCGTGGCTGAGTGCAGAGTTTTCGTTAAAACGGATCCGGCCCGAGGCTTGACCTTCGAAAAAATCGTGCAGGGTTTCGGGGAGCCGATATCAGCCAAAGGCTCGTGTATCACCGGTGGACCGGTTGTGACCACTGAAGGTGAACTCCCGAGCGCTTCGACCTACTGGATGTGGTGTGCGGCGGGGGCCGAAGTGGAAGTGGATCGACTAACCGGAGAAGTGTCCGTCTTGCATTATGCCACGGCCGCTGATGTCGGCAGGGCCGTAAATCCGCAGGCCTGCGAAGGACAGCTTGAGGGTTCGGCTGTGATGGCGTTGGGGCAGGCGTTATTGGAGGAAATGGTTTGGGAGAACGGTCAGCTGGTGAACGCGGGTTTGATCGATTATCCGGTGCCGACGATGCGGATCATGCCGAATTTCAAAGTCGGGTTGGTGGAGCGTCCCCATGATCGGGGCGCATTCGGGGCCAAGGGATTGGGCACGGTCGGGCCGGTGGTGACGTCCGCTGCCGTGGTGAACGCGGTTTATGATGCGACGGGGGTATTGATACCCAAGATACCGTTGACTCCGTCCCGGGTCCTCGCTGCTCTTGACCTTATAAATTAAACGGGAACAGTGACATGGTAAGCGAAGCCGACAAACAGCGAGTGATCTCCAGAATTCGATCGGAGGAACTTTCCACATTGGTAATGCGGCTGGTCGAGGTCGAAAGCCCTTCAGGAAATGAAAAAAACATCGGCGATTACCTTTACTCCTGGTTGGATCAAGAAGGGTTTTCTCCCAGAAGGGTTGGCATGCTTCCAGGTCGATTTAACGTAGCGGGAGTGATGAAGGGCAAAGGAGACGGCTACCGGTTATTGTTCAATGCTCATATGGACACTGCTCCGGAGAGGAGTATAAGATCAGGACAGCCCGTAAGGCGTGCGGGCTGGATCGAAGGAGACCGGCTTTATGGGCACGCGGTGATGAATGATAAGGGGCCAATGGCCTGTTTTATGCTGGCGGCTAAAGCCATCAAAGATAGCTCCGTTAGTCTTTTGGGGGATCTCGTTCTCACCATGGTCTGCGGAGAGATCGGACGCAACCCTATTGAAGAAATCGTTCCACCGGAGAGTGTTGGACGTGAGGTTGGAGCCCGCTGGCTGGTAACGCATGGGCCTAACGCTCACGTAGACTTTGCGCTTGTAGCTGAAGCGACTGGGGGTGGTTGTGCCTGGGTTGAATGCGGCGAGGCCGGCTTCAAGGTGACAATTCGAACGGAGCGATCCGTATATTTGCCTCATTTCGAGCGGCCCGAGTCGCTGGAAAAGAGCTTGAACGCAGTGGTAAGGGCAACCCCTTACATTCGAGCCTTCGAATCCTGGGCACAGAACGTATACGAAAAGCGATGGCGCTACGAATCTGCCGGGGGGACGGTGGTGCCCAAGTGCGGTATTGCAGCCGTAAGGGGCGGCGATCCCGCTGGTGGTGGCGGAACCCCGGATGAGTGCGAGATCTATCTGCGCTTTTTCACCCCGCCCAATATCGATCCGGTATGGATCGAGCGCGAGCTGCTTTCCCTGGGGGAGTCCACGGGCGTGCCCGCAGAGGTGGAAATGTATTCCTTTTCCAGAGGACACGAAGGGCGAAACGTAGAGCCGTTGGTGCACGCCATTGCAAAGGCGCATAAGGAAGTGTTCGGGACCTCTCCGAACCCTGTACGGCCGGACATAGCAAGTATGTGGCGCGATGTTAATGTCTTCAATGAGGTGGGCATTCCATCAGTGACATACGGTCCAGGCGCGAGCATGGGTATGTACGCGGAGCGAGGCACTGTCTTCGTGACTGTCGATGAACTTGTTGCCTACGCCAAGAGCTATGCTTTGATCGCGCTTGACTTGTGTAATCAGGAACGAAGAACGGGGGCAAATCTCAGATGAGTCTGTCGGTAACAGGCGCAGATACGGGTGCCATGGGAACGTTGCCTAAGTTGCTGTCGGAGAGCGCGAAGGGACGCGATTTGTAGTGGCAGGGGGAAAGATACTAACGTTGACGCGGGGTGTATTTCCGGGCATAGGGTATTTTAGGAACCCGAGGAGATTGTTATGAAGAGCTTGGTTTGTTTGAGACTTCGGAGAATGTTTTGCTGTGGTGCTGCCTTGTTCAGTTTCCTTATTGTATCATCAGCATCCTCACCCGCAACCGCTCAGAGGAGCCTGGAGGAGCTGATCAAAGAAGCCGGGAAAGAGGGTCGACTCACGTTGATGAGCGGACCGAGTACCTGGGGCTCTGAGGAGGGGGTCAAGGCCGTTCAGGACGCCTTTAACAAAAAATATGGACTTAACGCTCGAGTGCAATTTGTGCCCGGTCCGGATATGGCGCAGATGGCTGGCAGAGTTCTCGATGAAAATCGCGCCAAAGAAAAATCGGCGACCGACATTTTGGCCGGTACGCCGGAAACCATTCTGAGACTCATCGATTCCGGAGCAGTCGAAACAGTGCCCTGGCAGCAGTACTTTCCCGAGCTTAATCGCGAGATGGTAGAGCTTAACGGGCAGGTCATTCAATTCTATACGCAGTTTCCGGGTGTCCTTTATAACACAAAACGCGTCGAGAAGCGGAATCTGCCGGGGCAACTAAACGACCTTCTCGATCCCAGGTGGAAAGGAATTATCGGGACCCCTCCCTATACCGGCCACCTTGCCATGATGGCGTTTGCGATCAAAGAGCTTGGGATTGAACGGATGAAAAGCTTCTACAAGGCCTTTATCGGCCAAACTACCGGCTTCCTGCGTTGCGGTGAAGAGCAGCGGGTGGCGAGTGGCGAGTTTCCGATCATGTTTTTCGCCTGCGACGTCCTCGGCCCGATCTGGGAAGGAGAGCTAAAAAAGATTCCGATGGGAGGCGTTGTGCTCAAGGACGCTGCGCTTATGGTGCCCGCCTATTTCACGATTCCAAGAAATGCTTCGAATCCGAATATGGCCAAGTTGTGGGGTGGATTTGTTCTCAGCGCGGAGGGAAACCGGATCTATGAGCGGCATACCTACAACAGCTCTCACCTGGTTCCAGGTTCGATGGCGAATCGGTATTTAAAGGACCAAACAACTCAGGGAATCAGCTTTACTACCCTTCGGGCAATAGATATGAAGGATAAACTGCCCGTGTTGCTTGAGTACCGTAAAGTGCTTGCAGATATGCTGAAACGATGAGGCCGCGTGTGCATTGGCCTTTTGCCTTTGTTCTTTGCCGGTCCCGGTCCCGCGAAACGGGACAGGGAGAATTAGGGGGAGAATTATGAGAAGTTCTATTTACGGAAACCGTTATGCCTCGGTTCGGTGGGCGGGACCATTTCTGGTGTTGCTGTCCATTGTTGCGACCTCGGAGACAGCGAAGGGGCAAAACTCTTTGCAGGAACTGGTATCGGCGTCCAAAAAGGAGGGCCGACTGGTGCTGATGAGCGGGCCCAGCACATGGGGTTTTGAGAGAGGTGTTAAGGCCCTCGAACAGGCTTTTAATCAGAAATTTGGCTTAACCACTCAAGTCAGGTTTGTCCCCGGCCCCGATATGGGCCGAATGGCGGCCAGCGTGCTCGATGAACAAAGGGCTGGACAGAAATCGTCAACGGACATCCTGGCTAGTGGACTCGATCACGTGCTCCGGCTGATTAAAGCGGAAACATTGGAATCGGTGCCATGGAATAAATATTTTCCAGAGTTGGGCGGAGAGCGCGTAGAGTTCGGCGGCCAAATCGTGCAGTTCTACACGCAAATCTACGGGGGGCTCTACAATACAAAGATGCTTCCGGATGCCGGGAAGATCCGTCGGATGGATGACCTGCTGAATCCGAAATGGAAGGGGGTTATGGCAGCGCCCCCCTACGCCGGCGGGCCGGCGAGAGCCGTCGTCGCCGTCCCAGGACTCGATCTCGAGCGGATGAAGAATTTTTACCGGCGGTATAACTCTCTTCTGGCGGGTTTTATCCGGTGCGGTGAAGAGGAACGCATCGCGAGCGGTGAATTTCTCCTGTTCTTTCCGGCATGCGATATCTTGAGCTCCATCGTGGAGGCGAAGAGCAAACGGATGCCGCTTGGCGGGTTTGTGCCCGAGGACTTCGCGGCCATCGAGTACAAGTATTGGTCGGTTCCCCGTAATGCCCCCAATCCCAGCACGGCGAAGTTGTGGGTGGGTTTCGCTCTGAGTCGTGAGGGAAACCGGGTCTATGAACAGCATAGTCATAACAGCTCTCACTTGATCGAGGGGTCCGAGGCGAGCCGGTATGTGAACGAGATGACGCGCAAGGGAATTCGCTTCACATCGTTGCGGGCGACCGAGCAGCAGCACGGTTTAGAGGCGATCTTGCAGGTCCGTAAGGAAATAGAAGACATTCTGAAACGATGAAAAGGCTTTTCCTCTGCTGAATCTTAAACGGGCCCCAGGACTCAAAATCGAGCCCAAAGGGGTTTAACCCATTGATGAACGGAACCACCATATCACAGCCGCGTTGGCCTATCCGCCTGGATGCCCGGCCGTTTCTCATCGCCATCTCTGGAGTCGTGGTCTTGATCCTGACTGCGCTTTTGCTCGGCGTGATCTTGATGAGTTTTCGCGCGCCTCCCGCCGGGGGCGGTCATTATACCTTGAACGGCTACCGGGATGTCTTCCAGGATCCGTTCACGTACAAAGTGTTTTTGAACACGGCCCTCTTTTCGATCATGACCGTTGCCGTCGCCCTGTTCGTGGCAGTTCCCCTGGCGTGGGTCGTCGAGAGAACCGACCTCCCCGGAAAGTCTCTGGTGTATGTTCTAATGAGCCTCGGAGTTCTGATGCCCGGTTTTCTTACCGCGATGGGCTGGACCTTCATCGCCCATCCCAGGATCGGGTTGTTAAATACCCTGCTGATGGATCTCTTCGGTTTCGAGCGGGGACCCATAAACATCGGAACCATCCCGGGCATGGCGTTCGTGCAGGGGCTCGGCCTGGCCGCGGTGAGCTTCATCCTGGTGGCCCCGCTTTATCGCGCTATGGACGGTTCTCTGGAAGAAGCCGGTGCTGTGCACGGCATGAGAATCGTTCGCAGGCTTTGGTCGATCACTGTGCCCTTGACTTTGCCCGGCATAGTCGCCGCGAGCATCTACATTTTGATTCTCGCCATGTCGGCTTTCGAGGTGCCCGCGTTTTTGGGGTTAGCTAACAAAATATTCACTTTCAGCACGTACATTTACATCCAGGCCAATCCCCATGAGGAGTTGCCTCGCTACGACATGATGGGGGCCACCAGCATGCTGATGATCTTCGTAGCTCTGCTCCTGACCTGGGGATATTTCAGGATTTTGAAAGCCAGTCACCATCGCTATGCCGTCGTGACGGGACGGGGTTATCGTCCGAAACTATTTGAGTTGGGGTCCAGGTGGCTCTGGGTTTGGTGTTTCATCGGGTTGTATTTTCTGCTCGCGAAGATCCTCCCTCTGCTGCTGCTGGTGTATATCTCGTTAGTCCCCTATCCTCAGCCCTTTTCGTTGGCGAGCTTCTCTGAGTTCTCCCTGGAGCACTACCGATTGTTTTTGGGGAGCAAGCTCGCCCGGCAGGCGGCTTTGAATACCGGGCTCCTGGTGGTGGTGGTGCCTACCGTCTGCGTCACGATCAGCTTTATCCTTTCCTGGATCGTGATTCGCTCGCGAGTCGCCGGTAGCTACCTGTTCGATGTCGCAGCCTTTCTCCCCCACGCGGTGCCCAGCATCATTTTCGCCGTGGCCGCCGCTTACGTCGCTCTTTTCTATCTGAAAGATTTGCTTCCCCTCTATGGCACGATCGTCTTGTTGATGGCGGTTTACACCTTGGTCTACATCAGCCTGGCCACCCGGGGTTTCAACGGCGCGCTCCTGCAAATTCACCGGGAGTTGGAAGAGGCGGCACAAGTTTCCGGGTTGCGGACCGGCCGCGTCATCTTGAGTATCCTTGTGCCGCTCTTGGCGCCGGCGATCGTCAACCTGTGGCTGTGGATAGCGTTGCTCAGCTTCAGGGAATTGACGATGGCGTCGATGCTGGTCAAGAGCGGCAACGTAACCTTGCCGATGGTCGTATGGGGGTATTGGTCGGGTGGCCAGATGAGCGGGGCCGCGGCGGCGGCGCTTGTGAGCATCGCCCTTATGGTTCCGCTGATCATTCTTTACTGGCTGTTCGGAAGGCGGGTCCAGGCGGTCTCGGTGGCGCCATGATTACTATTCGTCGCCTCAACAAACGTTTTCAACGGGGTGAGCAAACCGTTTACGCCCTAAACGAAGTGAATTTGACGGTCAATCAAGGGGAGTTTTTTGTTTTGCTCGGCCCCAGCGGGTCGGGGAAGACGACCCTGCTCAGGTGCGTTGCAGGTTTGGAGAAGCCGGATGCGGGCGAAGTGATCATCGGAGAGCGTGCGGTCTATTCAGACAAGCAAGGTCGGTTTGTTCCCGCCGAAGAGCGTGGGCTCGGAATGGTGTTCCAATCCTACGCGATCTGGCCCCATCTGAACGTGTTTCAGAATGTCGCGCTCCCTCTGATGAAGGGCGAGGCAAAACTTCCCAAAGCGCAATTGGCGCAACGCGTTGATGAGGCGCTTCGTTTGTTGCAGATGGACACCATGAGAGATTCTCCAGCCACCCTTTTGAGCGGCGGCCAGCAGCAGCGGGTCGCCCTGGCGCGGGCCCTTGCCTTGAACCCCAAGGTATTGCTAATGGATGAGCCGCTCAGCAATCTCGACGCGCGCTTGCGGGAAGAAGTTCGAACCGAAGTGTGGGATGTGGTCAAGCAGTTGGGTATTACCGCCCTCTATGTGACCCATGATCAAGTCGAGGCCATGGCTTTGGCGGACCGGATCGCGGTCATGTCCGAAGGAAGTGTGCTGCAGGTGGGGCCGCCCCTGGAGCTCTACCGCAGGCCAAAGAGCCGTACTGTCGCGGAATTCTTTGGCTCGATGAACTGGCTCGAGGGAAAAGTAGGTCCGGGAGGTGAGGTGCAAACGGAGATCGGTCCCTTAGAGGCTGAACTGGAGGGTAATGCTGGCGGCGAGATGATCTTGGGAGTCCGGTTTGAAGATGTCCAGATCATGGATGGTACAGCGCGAGGGGCCAATCAGGTAGAGGGACAGATCAGCCGTAGAGTATTTCTCGGGGATTCCATTCTGTATGAGGTTATCGTGGGGCGGAAAAAACTCTGTGCAAAGACGTCGGCAGACTTGAATTGGCAAGGTCGCGTGGGTTTACAGCTGCCAAAGGAGAAGTTAGTTGTTTTCCCGAGGTGACGCTCAGCGGGGGTATGGATGCCGTCATTGGGGGACAATGCGAGAATGTACCCTGTTGTGGACTCAGGGGTTTATGTTCGCAGCGTGAAAGGCTCCAGAACTATAATGCGATGAGATACTAATCCGATGGTGACAAGCGCAGCATTATCAGGCAGTTTGCGAAGAGAGTTATCGGGTAGATAGAAAACAAGAAGACGGAGGTAAGATTATGGCATCGGAGAAGAGAGTCCCTATCGTTGTTGAGGGCGGCAAGCTTGTGGATGGGACGGGTGGAAAGCCCTTGGAGAATTCGCTGATCGTTATCGAGGGGAACCGGATCAAGGCTATTTCGCAAGTGGGCAAGATTCCCCATCCCCCCAATGCGACGGTGATCAATGCCAAGGGGAAGGCTGTTTTGCCTGGGCTGTGGGATACGCACGTCCACTTTCGCGATTGGATGGCGGAGTTGTATCTCGCTCATGGCGTGACCACCATTTTGGATCTGGGGTCGGATAGCACGCCATGGATCTTGGCGCAGCGCGATGGCGTGGCCAAAGGGAAGATTCGGGGCCCGCGGATATTCGCCTGCGGGGCAGGCATCGGGCACCCGCCGGGAAGGGCAGGCTACGTCAAGGATGTGCCGGAAGCCCGTGCGCTGGTGAAGGATATGTTGGAGCGAGGAGTGGACGCCATCAAGGTTTGGGCGTATTGCACCTCGGAGATGCTTAAAGTGGTTGCCCAGGAGGCTCATGCGGCGGGAAGGCATGTGATCGGTCATCTTGGGGTGATAACTGGCAGGGACGCGGCCCTGCAGGGTTTGGATTGTCTGGCTCATGCGACGGGGCTTCCGATGAGCGTTGTTCGGGATGGGGAGAAAGCGAAATGGATGTTGGAGCAAGAGATCAAGCGTTTGCAGACCATGATTATCGGCGAGCCTGGGATCACGGCGTGGGGTTTATTTGCGATGATGGAAGAAGAGATGTTCGATGAGGTAGCGGAGTTTTTCGTCAAAGAGGACGTTCGCATCGAGCCGGATTTTGTTTATCGCTGGGCGCTGGCGTCGAAGAAGAGGGAAGAGCGGGAGTATGAGGATTTTGTGGTCTATTCCGATCCGCGGCTGAGCTACATTCCGGAGGTAAACCGGTGGCGGAACTTAAGATCGTGGCAGGTTTATCGGCGTCTCAATGACCAGCAACTTCAGGAGCTAAAGGAAGGGTACGAGAAATTTGTCAAGTTTTTGCATCGATTTGTCAAAGCCGGGGGCAAGCTCGATATCGGCACGGATACTTCCGATGGGCGGATGCCGGGCAAGGGGGTTCACCGGGAGTTGGCATTTCTCGTTGACGCGGGTTTTTCACCCAGCGATATCATTATGTGGGCGACCAAGGGGAGCGCGGAGTTTCTGGACAAAGGTAAAGAGCTTGGCACTGTCGAGCAGGGCAAGATTGCGGATTTAATCATTATCAATGGGGATCCTCTGAAGGATATCACCGAGCTAAAGAACATTGAGGTAGTGATTAAAGAGGGCGAGTTGGTCGACACGGGATATCACCCTGATTACAGCAATCCTCTTCCGATGCCGTTTAAGGGTGTGATTCATGCCTATCCCAAGCCGAAGATAACGGATATGTCTCCGGAGATTGTAGCGGAGGGGGATGAGGAGGTAGCGGTTAAAGTGGAGGGTGAGGGATTTGTTAATGGTTCGGTGGTGGAGTTTGGCGGCAACCGGGTTTCCACTCGCGTGGTGAGCGGGAAGCAGATAGAGGCCAAGATACCGGGGCGGTTTGTGGGGAAGGTGGGGACGTACATGGTCGTGGTCGTCAACCCCGGGCCGGTTTCGATTCGAGATCCGCTGCACGAAGATGAGAGATCGAATCCGGTGTATTTCATGGTTAAGTTTAAATAGCGCCCAAGGGCGGCGAGGGGGAGAAAATGGATTTACGATTCACCAAAGAGGAAGAGAAATTCCGGCAGGAAGTTATCGCGTTTATTGAAAGGGAAGTACCGCCCGAGATGCGGGTGGACTATGACGCTTTGGATTTTACGCAGGAGCAATTTGAATTTGCGGGTCTTTTGGATCGCAAGCTTGTCGAGAGGGGCTGGCTTTGCATGCATTGGCCCGAGGAATACGGGGGTCAGGGGGCGTCGGTCACCAAGCAGGTGCTTTTTAACGAGGAGATGGCGTTTCGGGGCGTGCCGTCGAGGGGCCACATGGGGATCAACATTGTGGGTCCTGCGATCATGCTTTACGGGAGCCATGAGCAGAAGAAGAAGTTTTTACCCGCCATCACCCAGGCGGAATACGAATGGTGTCAGGGCTTCAGCGAGCCGAACTCGGGTTCGGATCTAGCGTCGCTGAAGACCACGGCGAAGGAAGAGGGCGACGGCTACATTGTCAACGGGCAGAAGATTTGGTCCTCGAGGGCTCATCACGCGGGGTACTGCTGGCTGCTGGCGCGCACGGATGCGGAGGCGCCGAAACACAAGGGTCTGAGCACCTTTGCGGTGGACATGAAGACGCCGGGCGTTACGATTCGTCCGATCGTGACGATACTTGGGTCGACGCATTTTTGTGAGCTGTTTTTTGACAAAGTGCGGATTCCTAAAGAGGCTTTGGTGGGGGAAAAGAACCGGGGCTGGTATCAGGCGATGGGGACGCTGAGTTTCGAGAGATCGGGGATTAACCGGGTGGGCAGTGTGAGGCGGGCGCTTTGCGATTTGATCGAATACGTTAAGACGCATAAGAGGGATGGGGTAGTGTTGAGCCGGGACCCTCTGGTTCGCCGCGAGATTGCGGAATTGGCGACGGAAGTCGAGGTGGCCCGATTGCTCTGTTACCGGGTTGCCTGGCTTCAGAGCAAGGGGCAAGTGCCCAGCTATGAGTCATCGATGGCGCGGGCGTTTGGGCACGAGTTGAGCCAGAAGGTGGCTCGTGTGGGCATGAAGATTCTCGGTCTTGAGAGCCAGTTCATGCCGGGCGATGGGCAGGCGGCTATTGAGGGGAACGTGGGGCGGTCGTTTTTATCGACCATTTGCAACTCGATTCGATCCGGGACTTCTGAGATTCAGCGTAATATTATTGCGCAACGTGGATTAGGGTTACCGAGGAAATAGGAGGCAAGGAGAATGGACTTTGATTTTACGGAAAACCAAGGGGTATTGCGGAAATCGGCGCGGCAGTTTTTGACTGGCAAATGTCCCACGAGCTTGGTGCGGTCGGTGGAAGAGAGTGGGGTGGGGTATGGGGCGGAGCTGTGGGAGAAGATGGCGGAGTTGGGCTGGCCGAGCCTGGCGGTTGCGGAGGAGTTTGGAGGAGGCGGGGGCACGTTTTTGGATGTGTGTATTTTAGTGGAGGAGATGGGCCGGGCGTTGGCGCCGGTGCCGTTCATTCCAGTAGTGCTTTCCCAGTACGCGATAATGGAAGCCGGCAGCGCGGAGCAGAAAAAGAAGCTGCTGCCCGATCTAGCTTCTGGGAAGCTCAAGATGACGCTCGGCTTGTATGAATCGGGTTTTTCGTTTGATCCTGCGGCAATTAAAACGGGGGCCTCGCGCAAAGGCGATCAGTATATTCTAAAAGGCGAGAAGCAATTGGTTCCTTTTGGCCTCATTGCCGACGCCTACTTGATTGCGGCGAGGGTCGGGAAGGGGGCAAAGAGCGGGTTTAGCCTTTTTCTTGTAGATCGCAACGCACGGGGCCTCACGGCTTCGGGCGCGCGGGTAATCGGCGGCGAGGAGCTGGCCAGGGTGAGGTTGGACGGCGTTTCGGTGGGCGAAGATGGGGTTGTGGGCGGCGCGGGTGAAGGTGAGCGGATACTTAAGAGCCTAATCCAGCGCGGCGCGGTGCTTAAGTGCGCGGAGATGATCGGGGGGGCGCAGTGGGTTTTGGACAAGACCGTGGAGTATGCGAAAGAGCGGGTTCAATTTAACCAACCGATAGGGAGCTTTCAGGCCGTTCAGCATCGCTGTGCGAACATGGCGTTGATCTGTGATGGGGCGCGTTTTGCCAGCTATCAGGCGGCCTGGCTCAAGGGCGAGGGTTTGCCCTGCGAGCGTGAGGTGGCCATTGCGAAGGCTTGGCTGAGCGAGGCCTATACTCGGATTTGCCTTGATGCGCATCAAGTGCATGGCGCCATTGGCTTCACCAAGGAATACGATCTTTATCTTTACACGAAGAGGGCGAAGGCCGCGGAGTTGGCCTTTGGCGACGCTCGACACCATTATGAGGCTTTAGCGAACTGCATGGGTCTTTAGAGAGCAGCGGGGGTTTTCTCAAAGGGGAGAAGTGGCATGATGAGCCGTGTGCAATCCGATTTAGACGTCCTGTTTAATCCTAAGAGCGTGGCGATCATCGGCGCTTCGAACCGGCCGGAGAGCATCTCGGGCCAGTTTCTCCACTACTTGACCCGGCATAAGTTTGCCGGCTCCATTTATCCGGTGAATCCCCGGCACAAAGAGATTTCTGGGTTTCGTTGTTATGGGAGCATTACTGAAGCGCCGGGGCGGGTGGACCTGGCCATTTGCGTGGTGCCGGGAGAATCGGTTGCCGATGTGGTCAGTGAATGCGCGGCCAAGGGGGTTGGCTGGTTGATGATCCCCTCGACCGGGTTTGCCGAGGCTAGCGCTGAGGGTGAGCAGCTGCAGAGCCGCCTGCTGGAAATTGCGCGTTCCAAGGGGATGCGCTTGCTCGGGCCCAATTGCATGGGTTTTATTAATTTTAAGAAAGAGGTGGTGGCGAGTTTTGGCGCGTTTTTGGAAAAGCCACGGGATCTTACTGCGGGCAACATAGGTTTTGTATCGCAGAGCGGGGCCTTTGGGGCGCGGGTGGTGCGGCGCTGTTTGAGTCGAGGGGTGGGACTCACCTATGAGGTGAGCACGGGCAACGAGGCGGATATCCAGAGCCTCGATTTTATCGAATACATGATTGAGGATGCCGAGACGAAAGTCATTGGGGCTTTTATCGAGAGCGTCAAAAGCGGCCGGCGGCTTTTAGAATTGGGCTGGCGCGCCCAGGAATTGGGTAAAATTTTAGTTGTTCTTAAGGCCGGCAGGTCGCAGGTCGGGTTGGCGGCGGTATCTTCCCATACGGGGCGGTTGTCGAGTTCGGCTCAGATCTATCGCGGGATTTTTCGACAGGGTGGGATTCTGGAAGTTCGCACGTTCAATGAGCTGTGTTTGGCCCTTGAGGCGTTTGCGCTCCTGGAGAGATCTCCCAAGGAGATCCGGCTTGCCATTGTTGTGGGGTCCGGGGGCAACGGGGTGATGATGGTAGACCAGGCCGAGGAGCTTGGCGTGGCAGTGTCGGAGCTTTCCCCTGCGACGCAAAAGCAGATCGCCGCCTTGATACCGGAGGCCGGTTCGTGTCGGAACCCGGTCGATGTGACCGCGCAAGTGACGCATAATCAACCGGAGAAGCTCACCAAAGTGGTGGAGCTGTTGGCGCAGCAGGACAGCGTGACGGCGATCATTGTTGGCGTCAATCATCTTTGTCTGACGCGCTGCTGGGCGGACCTGCTTCAAATTGCGGTCAAGCACGATAAGTTGCTCGGGATTACGATGTCCGGGGATGTCAGTCAGGAGATACGCGACGGGTTGAGGCAGAGCAGGCGCGTTTTGCTGGTGGACGAGGCCGAGGAGTTGTTGTGGATGCTCAAAGCGATTGGTGACCAGAGCAAGTTGCAGGTGGGCGGATCGAAGGAGATCGCGCTGTCGGAATCGGCTAAGGAAGCTTATCGTTTGGCATCGCCTGCCGGGGGGGAGCTTACGGAGTACGACGTCAAGAGACTGCTTTCGCCGCATATCTCTGTTCCTCAGGGAGAGCTTGCCCGTTCGAGCGAGCAGGCCGTGGAGATCTCGGAGCGTTTTGGCTATCCGGTGGCGCTGAAGCTTGCGGCGCCCGGGTTGCGGCACAAAACCGAATCCGGTATGGTCCGGTTAAATGTCGGCGGGCCAGAGGAGGTTGCGGGCGTCTTCGAGGAATTTATTGCCAAGCAAGGCTCACGTAACGGGAAGACGGGAGTGCTTGTGGAGCAAATGGTTCCGCAGGGGGTCGAAGTTATCGTGGGTTTTTTGCGTTCCAATGAGCTTGGTCCGATCGTCATGTTTGGATCGGGCGGGGTGTTGGTGGAGTTGGTGCGGGACACGACGTACCGTTCGCTTCCTTTGACCCGGGTGGAGGCAGAGCGGATGGTGCAGGAGTGTCTGTGCTACAAACTGATGAAGGGCTTTCGCAATCAGGCCGAGAAAGACCTGGGCGCGTTGATCGATGCGATTCTCAGCGCCTCGCGGGGATTTATGGCCACCCCGTGGATCCGGGAGATGGAGTTTAATCCGATTGCGGTTTTGGACCGAGGTGAGGGGGTTCGGGTTTTGGATGCTTTAATTGTCGCTCAGCACGAAAGATAGGATCGTTTCCCGGCTGCGCAGGCGGCACGCTCAAAGACACTCGGGTTCGGGTCAGTCAACACCAGGAATAGTCAATATTACGTTTATTTAAGGGAGGAAGAGATCATGGGCTATGAGACGATTATTTACGAGAAGAAGAACCGCATTGCCTACCTGACGCTGAATCGTCCCCACCGGGGCAACAGCTACGATAGTGTCATGGAGCGGGAGGTGACTGAAGTTTGGCAGGATGTTAAGAATAACGATGAGATCTGGGGGATGATCGTGACCGGTGGGGGGGACAAGTTCTTTTGCAGCGGGATTGATCAGAGGGCGGCCGCCGCGTTGGATGATTTTCATAAGAAGGGCTCCAATCCTTCCAACTTTCCCAACCGTCCTGAGGGGATGTGGAAGCCCGTGATTGTGGCCATTAACGGGATTTGCTGCGGGGCGGGCGTGCATTGGATTTGGCAGAATGACGTTATTATATGCTCGGATAAAGCGACATTTTTTGATCCTCACGTTACCCGGGGGTGGACGCCGGTTCGGGAGATGCTGGGTATGGCGACACGTCTGCCTTTTGCGGTCGTCATGCGCATGGCGGTTATGGGGGCAACGGAGAGGGTGGATGCCAAGCGGGCTTACGATCTGGGTCTGGTCACGGAAGTGGTTTCGAGCGAGAGGCTGATTGCGAGGGCCACGGAGATCATGGAACAGATTTTTGAGCAGTCTCCGCTGGTGATC
>Ga0209212_1004849_pt1 | contig 16384 bp, 8 predicted proteins | sample RifGroC2_FD_183996 | JGI IMG/M metagenome (GOLD analysis project Ga0209212, IMG submission 183996) | Groundwater microbial communities from Rifle, Colorado, USA - Groundwater C2 (SPAdes) (version 2) | ecosystem: Environmental > Aquatic > Deep subsurface > Groundwater | place: Rifle, Colorado...
CTCAGGCGCGCTCGAGCTTCGTCCCGACATTTTTTGGGACCCTCCTTTTGCGAGCGCGGTCTTCAAGCCCCGCTTTACCGCTGCGCACAAATGGTGGGAAGACGGAATGGCGGAGGGCAAGACGGATTCGGAAAGCAGGGCCTTTGTCAATGAATGGAGGATCCAGGGAAAGCCGCTTTCCTATCTGTTTGTTTCCTTTGGAAAGGAAAAAATGCTGTGGGGACCTTCCTTCCTTGCCGATCCCTCGAACATCCTGTTCAGCAATACGGAAAAGATAAATCCGAAAAGGGAGATCGAAGGGAAATACCTCGCAAAGCTGATCTTCATTCGCGATAACGCCGTGACCGTCACCGCCGGCAGCGAAACGCAAAAAGAGAGAACCGGTCCCGGCGAGACCCTGAAGCCGCTTCGTTTTGTGAAGACCGATCTCATGGGCGGCAATTACGCGGTAAGCCTCGTCGGGTATCACCGTCGGAACGACCGCTTCCGGCTGGGGAGCTACGGGCAGTGGACCGCCTCGGACGCGATGGTTCTGTACTATGACGGGCTGGTGACAAGGGGAACGGAAGTCCTTTATCCACGAGAGGACGCCGGTCCGCTCTCGGGAGCGTTCATCAGCAAGTACGAGGATTCCCGACGCATCTTTACCACGGCCACGACCGGCGGTTCTTATACCTTCCTGTCGGGCTCGACATTGAGCCTCGAATTTCTGTACAACGGTCAGGGCTATGGAGATGCCGAAGCAGCAGGCTACTACCGGCTGAGGCGGAGTGCCAATGACCATTTTTTCGATGAAGGACCGGTTTCCGGCCTGGCCAAAAAGACGCTGGCAGAGGCCTTCAACAACGGGCTGCCCTTTTTGAGAAAATATTACCTCATGGGTCAATTTCAACTTCGGGAGATCAAGAATGTGCTCGATCTCGTTTTGCGATATCTGTATAATCTGGAGGAACATGCCGGGCAGGCATCGACCATCCTGGAGTGGCGGATCACGGACAATATACAATTCTTCAACATAAACAGTGCGGCCGTGAGCCATGCCGATGAAACGGAATTCAAGTCTGCAGTGGACAGGAGCTGCATGATAGGGATCGAAATGCACTTGTAATAAAGAGAGCTCCGACCTATGCTATGCGGTAGAGGAGCTTGCTGCGGACCACCCACTAAAGGAACTTTTCTGCTAACAGGAGGCTACGGTCATGAAAGAATTTCCATCACCCAGGGAATCGGTGCTGTCTTTGTTCAAGAATATGGCAAGGATGTTCGACGGCGAGGCATTTCCCCACGTGGACGCGCTCTATCAGTTTGTCTTTACGGATATCGAGAACGGTTTCCCCGTGCATATCCGGTTCGCGAAGGGCAGCGCAGAATACGGGGAAGGCCTGAACGAGCGGCCTTCGGTCGTGATAACCACAACCTCCGATGTCTGGCTCGACATCGCAGGCCGGTTCAGAAGCCCGGGCTGGGCTCTGCTCACGAGAAAGGTCAGGGTAAAAGGGGATATGCGGCTTCTGCGGCTTCTTCCGCGGCTCCTGACCAGGACAATAAAGCTACCCCGGCCGCAGCGCGCCCCGGGATCAAAGGACCGGCCGTTCAAAGCACTGGTTTTCATCGGCAATCCGCGAAAAAAGAACGGTCTCACGGGTTTTTTTCTGTCACCCTTCGTGGAGGGGATGAAGAAGGCGGGTGCCGAGGTCGAGGAGGTCCATCTTTACGACAAAAAGATCAATCATTGCCTCGGCTGTTTTGCCTGCTGGACCCGGACGCCGGGTGTCTGCGTGCATAAGGACGATCAAAAGGAGCTGCTGGAGAAGATGGAAGGAGCCGACCTGATCGTCTACGCCACCGGGTACGGTTCCATGAACGGCTGGGCGGCGCGGCTGATCTCCCAGGACGTCGCGGACAAGGTCGGGCGCTGCTGGGGCCTCGGTTCCGGCACCACCAAGGACCCGGGTCCGTACGAAGGCGAGCTGCGCAACATGTGGAAGCCCACGCAGCAGCAGAACCTCTGGTTCCACGGTGGCAACCTGCACCAGTCACGGCACTACTCGCTGTACCTGGCACTGCAGCTGAAGGCGCGCTTCGAGGGGCTGGATACCTCGGTCTACAAGCTTGCGCCGAGCTATCACCAGGGCTGAAGGCACATCGGCTAGCTCGAATGAAAAAGGCCCGCATCAGCGGGCCTGTTTCGTAGTCAGCTCACCCCCGCCCAGAGCAACAACCATCACGTTCAGCATAGGCAGAGCCAGACAAGGCAGCGCCAGTTGTCGGCTCAGCCGAGCTGCGCCGGCCGCCACAGCACATGGAGCCCGAGCGGCCGCCCAGATCAGGAAGAACACCCACTCATCTATTTGCCACACTGCGGTAGTTGTACCGGCAGCAGGCGATTGACCCAGAGCAGGCCGCCAGCTCTATATGTATGAGAAGCCATTCGTCAGCCGCACGCTGCCTGTATCATTCCCGGCCCTTTGGCTTCCACTTGCCCTGAAGCCTCCATTGGCGCATGCCAAGCACGCATCGGAGAATCGCGTTTCATGCACCGGCTGGATCTACAGAAACTCACGCTGCTGCTGGCGCTCGTCGCCGGCCTACTGACCTTCGGTAACACCTTCTTCGCCGGCTACAGCTCACAGCGCGATCAGTTGTTCGAGCAGACTCTGGAGGCAAATCGGGCCTATGCGCGCAAGCTCGCCGACACCACCGATCAGTTCTTCCTCAATAGCCGTCGCGAGCTCGCCTATGCCGCAGAAGAGCTGTCGACGCGCTTCGCCGACCCGATCGCGCGTGACAACGAGACCGAACGACTCAAGCTCAAGAGCGAGCAGTTCAGCCGGACCGTTATCGTCAGCGCCTCTGGAGAGATCGTCTCGGCGTCGCCGGAAAGCGCCGGCCTGGTCGGGCTCAAGGTCAACAGCACAGGCGCGGCACGCGCACTGAAAGAGCGTAAGCCGCTGACCACGGATCCCTACGTGGCCACCGATGGTACCTATCTGATCGCGGTAACCCATCCCATCTTTGCCCCCGATGGCAGCTACCTCGGCTATATCAGCGCCTCGCTGTTCCTGCGCGAGCGCAACGCACTGCACGGCCTGCTGGGGGTGCATTACTACCGCGACGGCTCCTACCTGTACGTGGTCGACACCCAGGGCAGACTGATCTTCCACGAAGACGGCAAGCGGGTCGGCCAGAACGTATCGAGCAATGTGGTGGTCCGGCAGGTGCTGTCGGGCCAGGAGGGCAGCCAGCGCGTCATCAATACGCTCGGCGTGGACATGCTCGCCGGCTTCGCGCCCATGCAGAGCACCGGCTGGGGCATCATCGCCCAGCGCCCGACCGCTGCCATCACCGCGAAGCTCGAACAGCTGGCACGGACCACGCTGCTCAACGCAGTGCCGTTCACGCTGATCTCGCTCGCGGTGTTCTGGTGGCTGTCCAGACTCATCTCCAGGCCCATTCGCGCGCTGGCCGACACCGCCGAACACTGGGGTGCACCGGAAGCCGCCGCCCGTATCTCGACAGTCAATTCCTGGTATTTCGAGGTCTCGCGATTGAAGGTCGCGATGCTCGCAGGCGTCTCCCTGCTGCAGCAGAAGATGGGTGCACTGGAAGCGGCGTCCATGACCGACCCGCTGACAGGATTGCGCAACCGCCGCGGCCTCGAACTGGCCCTCAAGCAGTTCGACCTGCTCGATCAGCGCTACGCGGCAGTGACACTGGATATCGATCACTTCAAACAGGTCAACGACCAGCACGGCCATGACGTGGGCGATGCGGTGCTGCGCTTTCTCGCCGAAATCATGAAGGAATGCTCACGCCCCACTGACGTGCTGTGCCGCATGGGTGGTGAAGAATTCCTCATGCTGCTGCCCGAGACAGACGCCGCCGGCGCCAGCATTGCGGCAGAACGCCTGCTCGCCCGCCTGCGGCAAACTGCTAGCCCGACCGGCGCACCGGTAACAGCATCCATCGGCATCGCCTGCAGTGACCGCTATGCGTCCTCCGACGCGACTTTCAAGGCCGCGGACGAGGCGCTCTATCAGGCAAAGCGGGCCGGCCGCGACCGCGTCGTCCTGGCCTCCGCCTGAGCGCCGAGCAGCCGCCGGATGTGACCCCCGAGCCGCTTGGCAGCCGCCGCTCACCTGCGCTGCGCGGCGCGCTGGGTGCCTGTCGCCACGCGCTCGATCTGCCTGCGCCGCTACGCCCAGCGCAACCTGCCGTAGCATGCGACAGTTGAGATATATTTCTATTTGATAGTCGTTTTCGTTGCGATTAGGATGCCCGCCCTCGCTCCCTTCCCTCAAGGATCATTCGATGCGGCGCCTTCTCCTCCCGATGCTCGCGGTTCCAGCCCTCACCTGCCCTGCCGTGGTTTCAGCCAACGACGAACCGCCTGCTGAACCGCTGGCACTGGAGGAGATGCAGGTCACCGCATCGGCCGAGCGCGCCGACGGGCCTGTGCAGGGCTACCGGGCAACCCGCTCGGCCAGCGCCACCCGCACCGACACCGCGATCCACGAAACCCCGCAGTCGATCAGCGTGGTCCCGGCGCAGGTCGTCGAAGACATCGGCGCAACGCGCCTGGAAGATGCGCTCGATTACGCCGGTGGCGTGGAACGTGGCAACAACTTCGGCGGCCAGGGCCTGACCGAATTCCTCGTGCGCGGCTTCAGCACCCAGGAGTTCTACCGCAACGGCTTCGCGGTGAACCGTGGCTATCCCAACATGCCCGACGCCAGCACGCTGGAGCGCATCGAAGTGCTGCGCGGCCCGGCCTCGATGCTGTACGGTCGCGGCGATCCGGGCGGCACCTTCAACATCGTCAGCAAGCAGCCGCAGGCGGAGCGGCGCACGGTACTCGGCAGCCAGGTGAACACCGACGGACTGCGCCGCGGCACACTGGACACCACCGGCGCACTGGACGAAAGCGCAGGCTTTACCTATCGCCTCAACCTGGTCGCCGAAGGCAGCGACAGCTTCCGCGATCACGTCGAAAGTGAGCGCTACAACATCGCGCCAGTGCTGCGCTGGCAGCTCAGCGACGACACTGCGCTGATCCTCGAAGGCGATTACCTGCACAACCGCCACCCCATGGACCGTGGTCTGACCCGCTACCCCAATCAGGCCGGCGACCTGTCGCGCGATCGCTTCCTCGGGGAGGAAAGTGCCGGCAAGCTGACCAACCAGAACGCCACCACGCAACTGCGCCTGGAGCACCAGCTGGACAGCCAGTGGATGCTGCGCGGCGGCATCCAGTACCTCGACGGCAGCCTGGACGGCGGCGCGGTGGAGAACAATGGCCTGGCCGCCGATGGCCGCACGGCAGGACGCAACTACAGCGAGCGCTGGCTGAACTGGAACGACCTGGCGGTGCAGGCCAATCTGGAGGGTCACTTCGATGCCGCGGGCTTGGCACACACGCTGCTGCTCGGTGTGGAATTCGACGACTTCAACTACGACTCCCAGATCGATCGCTCGGGTGGTGCGACCAGCGACTTCCCGATCGACCTCTATGATCCGGTCTATGGTCAGCCGCTGCCGGCGCTGACCCGCACCACGACCTACGATGACGAAAACCTGAAGTCCTACGCGTTCTTCCTGCAGGACCAGATCGCCCTCACCGAGCGCCTGACAGCGCAGGTCGGCGCGCGCCTGGAACGCTTCGAGCAGCGCTATGAAAACAAGCTCACCCCCGCCGGCAGCTGGGACCAGGCGCACAACGCCGTCTCCCCGCGTTTCGGGCTGATCTACGACCTGACCGAGGAGTTGGCCGTCTACGCCAATACCTCGCGCTCGTTCAAGCCCAACCGAGGCGCCGACCGCAGCAGCCAGGCGTTCGACCCGGAAGAAGGCATCGCCCACGAAGTCGGCATCAAGTACGAGCTGCCGGAGCACGACCTCAGCGTCACCGCGGCGCTGTTCCACATCACCAAGGAAAACGTGCTGACCAGCGATCCGGTCGACAGCAACTACCAGATCGCCGCCGGCGAAGCGCGCAGCCGCGGCTTCGACATCAGCGTGGCCGGCAACATCACCCCGCAATGGCGCGTGATCGGCGGCTACGCCTACGTCGATGCCGAAGTCACCGAAAGCTCGAGCGCATCGATGCCGGCCGGCACGCGCCTGGCCAACGTGCCGCGCCACAGCTTCAATTTGCTGGATACCTACGAATTCGCCGAAGGTCCGCTGGCCGGGCTCGGCGTTGGCATGGGCATCAAGTACGTCGGCGACCGCAAGGGTGGCGCCACCAGCACCGCGTTCGACATGGACGCCTACACCACCGTCGACCTGCTCGCCTACTACCCGCTGACCGAACGGGTTCGCCTGAACCTGAACCTCAACAACCTGTTCGACGAAGAGTACGAAGAGCGCGCCTGGGGCAACATCTGGGCCTACCCGGGCGCCCCCCGCACCCTCCAGGCCGGCATAGCGATCACGCTATAACGAAGAAGGGCGCAGCCTGTATGGCTGCGCCCTTCGGCTCCCCCTACCTCGGCCAACTGCGGCCGGGGCTTACGGATTCAACTCAGCAGGCGCACGCGTCAAGCGACCTTGAACCGACCAACGAGCTGCTGTTGCTGCTCGGCCAGGCGCGCAAGCTCCAGACTGGTCATCGCCGTCTGCTCCGCACCGGCGCTCACCTGAATCGCGACATCGTTGATCTCGACGACGTTGCGATTGATGTCTTCGGCCACCGCGCTCTGCTCCTCCGCCGCCGTGGCAATCTGCAGATTGCGATCACTGATTGCAGAAACGCCGTCGGCAATCTCCGCCAGCAACTCCCCGGCACGGCCGATGTTGCTCGAGCCGGTCTGAGCCTTGGCGAGCGTCTCCTGCATCGAGCGCGCGGCCCGGTCAGCCCCGCCCTGGAGATTGGCAATCATGTCCTGAATGCTGCCGGTGGATTCCTGCGTCTTCTGGGCAAGCGTACGCACCTCGGACGCAACGACAGCGAAGCCGCGGCCATGCTCCCCTGCTCGCGCCGCCTCGATAGCCGCGTTCAGTGCGAGCAGATTGGTCTGATCGGCAATGCCGCGGATCACATCCAGCACGGACGAGATCGAATCACTCTCACGCTTGAGGTCCGCAATGATGCTTGCGGTCTGATCGGCTTGGCTCGACAGCTGGCGAATGAGCTCGATGGTGCTCTCGACTTCGGCCCGGCCTTGCGCAGTGTTGGCGTTGAGCTGCTGCGAGAGTTCAGCGGCATCGCTGGTGCTTCTCGCAACGTCGCGCACGGTCGCGCTCATCTCGTTTATCGCGGTAACCACCAGCTCGGTTCCCTGCCGCTGTCGATCGATGCTCTGGCTTGTCTGCACGGTCACCGCGGAGGACTCCTCCGCCGCCGTGGCTACCTGCGCGGTGGCGTTACTGATCTCGCCGACGACCTGCTTGAGCTCGACGGCCATGAGATTGAGGTTGCGCGAGATTTCGCCAAACTCGTCCCTGCCTTCGTAGTGCGCCGTTGCGGTCAGATCCCGAGCGGAAAGCGACAACAGCGCATGATTCACATCCTGCACCGCCAGTTTGATGTTGCGAATGATCAGGAAGGAAAGGCCGGTCACCACCAGCAGCGCAATGATCACCGCGGCGAGCGTCAGCCAAAGCGCGTTGCTCGCCTCATCGCGAGCCCGAGCGGCCAGTGTGCCCACTTCCTGCGACAAGGCCTGCTCCAGCTCACCCATCAGGTCGATCCGGCTGGTCGCCGTATCGAACCAGCTCTCGCTGTCGATACCCAGGCTCTGCCCGATCGGCACCTCGAAGGCCAGACGTTGCAGACGTGCGACTTCAACGGCGCTCGGCTGCTGCAGTTTTTCGTCGAGCAAACGGATGAAGTGCTCCGAGGCCGCACGACGGAAGCCGTCCATATAGGCTGAGAATTCACCCAGGTTTCGGCTGAAGGAGGCAAGCAACGCCGCGTCGAACCGATCCTGACCGAACACCACGCCCAACAACGCCCGCTCGCGCCCGGCCCGCTCCTTCATCTCGACGAACTGATTGAGCCCGCCTAGCGCTCTTGCAAGCGTGACGTCCTGCACGCTGCGCTCAACCTCGTGGGTAAAGCCGATCAACGCCTTGATGTAGCCGGTAAAGCGAGACCCCGAGTCGACGTTGCTGATGGCGAACGAGTCGATTTGCGAACGTGTTGCCTGAAGCTCATCGAGCGAGGCCAAGACGCTCCCGATCTGCGAGCCTTCCTGCTTGGCAAGCACCTGCACGGCACTGAACGCTTCGTCAGTCGCTTGCCGCATCCCCGGCAGGCGCCGGGCCATGGTACGTCCCTGGCTCCCCAGATAGACGCCGCTCGCACCACGTTCACGTTGCAATGCGGTGATCAGCCGGCTCACGTTCTGCGCGGCCACGCTGGCCTCGACGGTGCGCTCCATCTGCCTCAGGGTGGCGTAGCTGTCAGCGACATACAGGCTGGCCAGCCACAGAAAACCGAGCATCGGACACGCGAGGATCAAAAGAAGCTTCGCGCTCAAGGGAATGTTTCTAAGCATGTGTACCTCAGTGCTCCAGGTCATGGAGTTACGAGTGGCAGAAGGCAGGGTGCGCGCAACCGCCGCGTACCGTCCGGCACGCGCGAGGAAGCGATTTATCGGTTTATTGGTCGGTCGAGTGGTAGCGTCGTATGCTGTAGCACGTCGCAGGACGACCGGCCCTTCAGCGCTTATCAGCGACTGTCTTGAACTGGCACGCATTCTTTCTGGTGCACAGGCGCGTAACCCTGATCAAAGTCAATAAATTAGCGTCAAGGTACTGCCGGCTGTCGGACATCACCCCGGAGGCGACGGAACAGGTCCAGAACCGCGGCGGTTAGCCGGCTTGGATAACGAGGGGATGGTTCGGCAAAACCACCACAAACAAAAAGGGCTAGCCGAAGCTAACCCTTTGATTTCATTGGTATCTAAGAAAGAAGCGGAAGTGGATCAAAGCAATTCGCGAGTCAGGCTTTCACGCCGAAGCGTTCTTTCAATCGGTCCACCGTCCAGCGCCACTTCGGGGTGGTTGGGCGGCAGATAGTGTTCTGGTTGCCGAACAGGCCGACTTCCTTGATGGCTTCGTTCAGCGGCAGGCTGAACAGCCACTCCACTGAAACGAAGTACTCACAACGTTCCGGGTCATCGGCCAGGTCACGGTGATAATTAGCACCGTTGAGCAGGTCCAGCGCCGGGACCTCGTTGCCCTGATAAGGAATACGAAACTCGATGGCTGGGGTGGCATGGCCGGTAACCCGCGCCACGCCGACATAGCCGGCGCCGGGTACGTTGACCCAGATGCGGTCGCCGGGGCTGAGCACCTTCAGGCTGTTGCTGTACCAGCTGCCACCACCACCGCAGATGAAGCCAAACTGCCGTGCCTCGGGCCAGGAGCGGCTGGGGCCGTGACCGAAGGAGCAGTAGAACTCGCCGTTCCAGGGTTCGCTGGGCGTGCCGGGCTTAGGGACGGCGGTGGGTTGCGGCGTCTCGGCGGGATCGAGCAACCAGGCGCGGCTGATCAGTTGCTGCTCGCCAAGTTGGAACACCTGGAAGCACAGCACATTGACCGCGATATCGCGCTCGCTGAGGTAACTGACGATGCGCTCGCTGCTGGCATCCAGCTCGGCGGCGACGATGACGATCTGATGGCTTTGATTGAGCGACTCGATATCCAACGGCGCACCGAAACGCGCCTGGAAATCAGCAGCCAGATCGCCCTGCGGCTTGAAGCGCTGGTAGATGGCGGCAATCTCGTCCGTCCCCAGCCGCTCGACCCAGGCGGCATAGTCCAAGGCCTGCGCCACCACCTCACGGGGCGTGCGATCGCGTTTGAGTTCGATCAGCACCAGCGAGGCATCCGGCGCCAGCGCCAGCAGGTCGATACGACCGCCGTAGCCGGTGCTTTCCTGCTGGCCGATCAGCAACCAGTCCTCCGACAGCAGCGCCGGCGCCGCGACGATCATGTTTTCCAGCAGCTGCTCGCTGACCAACCGTGCCGCTTTGAGCGCTACGGGTTGCGTCCCGACAGTCCAGATTTGTGTGCGAATAGGCATCCCTGCATTCCTTGTTCAGGCCACAGCCTGCTCGACCAGCGCGGTGGCCAGTTGTTCGTTGAGTCGACGAGCCTGGGTCAGGCGGTTTTTTAACTGGTCGCAGATGGCCGTTAGCTGATCGACTTTGGCTACGATGCGGAGTTGTTCGGCGAGTGGCGGTAGTGCAATTGGATAGTCATTCATTGCTTTGAGGCCAAGATTCTTGATTGTGGTCCCGGTTGCGCTCTTTAACGCATATTTCATAAATCCAGGGCTTTCAATTAACAATCTGACAAAGTCTTTTGAAACCCCGCTAGCGAGGTTTAAGTAGCAGGCGCTTTTCCCTAAAACGATTTTTTCAGAGTTGTAAAAAGCAACATTGCCGATAGTGCCATTGATTGAAACTAGAATGCTTTGCCCATCCAGCGGCTTCTTGTGCTTGATGTACTCAGCCTCACTAACCGTCTTGGTCTCCGGCTTGATGGCTATCTTGCCTTCCTTCAAGTTGTTTCCATTCACAAAATAGTATTCACCGTCTTTGCTATAAACCGGCGTGCCGTGCAGTCCATCGCCTAACTGTCTTGTTATCTGCGAAAGCCTCAACCACTTCCACCCTTGAGGCGCTTCAAATGCTGCATCCTCTGTGGAAACGACTTTTATCGATTTGGGCTTTCTGATTTTCCCTTCTGAATAAAGCTGCGCAATCTCTATAGCTATTTTTTGTAGTAACCCATCGGCCGGTTCATCATTCGACTCTTGCGGCACCAGTTTGCCCATCACGGCCAGTTGCAGCAGGGTTTGCTTGAGGGCGTCGATGCTGGATTCGGTGGTGAACAGGGTGTGGAAGTGCTCGGCCAGGCGCTGCCAGCTGGTGGCGAAGTCCTCGGCATCGGCGGCTTGAGTCAGGCTGTCGAGCAGCGCCTGTACGAGTTGGGCGTGGGCGCTTTCGGCGTCGGCCTGCTGCGCTTCCAGGCGTTCGCACAGGGCCATCAGCTCATCGACTTTGGCGACGATGCGATGTTGTTCGGCGAGCGGGGGCACCCAGATGACAGGATTAGTAATGTCGCCCAGTTTCAGATAAGGGATAGCTGAGCCGCGATTATTCTCAGTGATACGCTCAATCTCTGCAGAAACACTGATGAAGCAAAAATCCAAACTCCAAATAACTGGCTCAACAACATAAGTTCTTTGGTAGGCATCAAAGCGCCCTTGGAATTTTTTGAGGTTGAAATCTCCATTACCCGCTAGCAAAACAGCTGCAGTGTCAAAGCTGTATGTAGCAATGCTCGATGGTGTTTGCGAGCATGTGAAAAACGGATACTCCCCACCTGGAACTGCAGCATTAGCATCCAGTTTCCCTGTGCAAATGTTCACAACCTCACCGAGTCGAGAAAGCGCCCACCCCTCAGGAAGGTCATCAGATTGATCTTCCTGCTGCAGGCTTGCCAACGGTTTAGGATTTTTAATCTTCCCTTCCGCCACCAACCGCGCCTTTTCCTCGGCAATTCGCTTAAGCAATTCACTGGCCGGCTCATCGTTCGGATCTTGTGGCACCAGCTTGCCGCGCACCGCCAGCTCCAGAATCAGCTCGCGCAGTTTCTTGATGCCATTGGGCGCGCCCGCCATCAGCGGCAGGTTGTCGGTCAGCAGTGCGGTCATTGGCGGTTTTCCGGAGCAAGCATGTTCATGATCAGGCGGATCAGGGTGTCTTTCTGTTCGGGGGCGGATTCGGCGACCAGCAGGGTCAGCGCCGCCAGACCGGTGTCGTTGATCACGGCATTGCCCTCGGCATCGAGCAGGCGGCCGTTGCGGTGCAGGAAGTCGACGAAGAGATAGGCGCCGCTGCGTTTGTTGCCATCGGCGAAGGGATGGTTTTTGACCACGAAGTACAGCAGGTGCGCCGCTTTGCTCTCAAGGCTCGGATAGGCTGGTTCGCCGAAGACGCTTTGTTCGAGGTTGCCAAGCAATGCAGCCAGGCCATCACCACGTTCGCGGGCGAACAGGTCGCTGGCTTCGCCACGGGCCATTAGCTGGGTTTTGAGTTCAGCCAGCTGCCGACGCGCCTGGGTAGCATCAGGCAATTCACCACCTGGACTGCCGGTGGGCTCGGTAAGCAGGCCTTCGTCATAGCGCTGCAGCCAGAGGAAGGTCTGGGTATAGCGGCTGACGATTTCCACCAGCCCACGCCCGCCGGCTTCGCCCAGTTCGGGCGTGCGAGCGGCCTTGCGCACCAGTTCCAGCGCCGCTTCCAGTTCGCGGGCGTTGGCCTCGAAACGTTCGCGGTTCAGCGTGTAGCCCTGCGTGAGGTGCTGCTTGAGCAGCGCAGTGGCCCACTGCCGAAACTGCACCCCACGCCGGGAATTCACCCTGTAGGCCACGGAAATGATGGCGTCCAGATTGTAGTGCTTGAGCTTGCGCTGAACCTGCCGCTTGCCTTCTGTGCGAACTGCTAAGAAATCCTTAGTAGTTGCCGAAGCGTCCAATTCGGCATCGCGGTAGATATTGCGCAGGTGCATCAATATGTTTTCCGGCGTCGAGCCGAGCAGTTCGGCCAGCTGTCGCTGGGTCAGCCACACCGTTTCCTGAGCCAGCGTGACGCTGATATGGCCATTGTCACTTTCGTAGATCGCGATCTCGTTGCTCATCGTCTTCATCCTTGAGCGTTCAGGCCCGCTCTAGCGCCTCGGCCAGCACGGCCTTGAGCTGGTCGCGCAACTGGCTGATTTCGCCTTGCAGCTGGGCGTAGTCACGCAGCAGCTGGTCCGGGTCGTGGCTGATCTGCTCGCCGACATGGGGGTTCTTGCAGTCGAGGTTCCAGTTGCGAGCTTTCAGGTCATCCAGGCTGACCTTCCACGCAAACTCGTTTTCCACGCGTGCGGCAAAGCCATCGGTTTCGCTGCTCCACCAGGCTTCTTCCACGGCGAACTCTTCGATGCGCATGGGGCGCGTCTTGGAGTAGTTTTTCACGCCGGCTGGGTACTGGTGCTCGTAGAACCACACCTCTTTGGTTGGCGTGCCCTTGGTGAAGAACAACAGGTTGGTCTTGATGCCGGTGTAGGGGTTGAACACACCGTTGGGCAGGCGAACGATGGTGTGCAGGTTGCACTCGGTGAGCAGCTTTTCCTTGATGCGGCTCTTGATGCCTTCGCCGAACAGAAAGCCGTCAGGAAGCACCACGGCAGCGCGACCGCCATCTTTTAGCAGGTGCATGATCAGCACGAGGAACAGGTCGGCGGTTTCGCGGGTACGGAAGGCAGCCGGGAAGTTGGTTTCGATACCGTCCTCTTCCATGCCACCGAACGGCGGGTTGGCGACGATGCAGTCGACCCGCTCCTTCGGCCCCCAACTGATCAGCGGACGGGCCAGGGTGTTGTCGTGGCGGATCTGGTTCGGCACCTCAATGCCGTGGAGGATCATGTTGGTAGTGGCGAGCAGATGCGGCAGCGGCTTCTTCTCTACGCCGAAGATGCTGGCCTGCAGTACCCGTTCGTCCTCGGCGGTTTTTACATGACGGCTGCGCTTGTGCTCGATGGTGCAGGTGAGAAAGCCGCCCGTGCCGCAGGCCGGGTCCATCACCTTCTCGTCGAGCTTGGGGTCGACCATGCGCACCATGAACTCGGTGACCGGGCGCGGCGTGTAGAACTCACCGGCGTTGCCGGCGCTCTGCAGGTCACGCAGCAGTTGCTCGTAGAGGTTGCCGAACTCGTGGCGCTCCTGCGCCTTGTTGAAGTCCACGCCCTGCTGGATCTTGTTGATCACCTGGCGCAGCAGCTGGCCGGACTTCATGTAGTTGTAGGCGTCTTCGAACACGCTGCGCACCACGAAGGCCGATGGAGTATTGCTGTACTCGTGCAGGTTCTGCAGCTGGGGGAACAGGTTGTTGTCGATGAAGTCTTTCAGTGCATCACCGGTCATGCCTTCCGGATCGGCAGCCCAGGTGCGCCAGCGGCAGCTTTCGGGAATGGGCGAGCGGTAGTCGTCGTCCATCAGCTCCCATTCCAGCTCGCGGTCATCGAAGATCTTGAGGAACAGCAGCCAGACCAGCTGGCCAATGCGCTGGGCGTCGCCGTCGACGCCCACGTCTTTGCGCATGATGTCCTGAATGGATTTGATGGTGGAGCTGATGGACATGACGAATTCTCGGCGGGTAAAACAAAGCGGGGGATTGTATAGCGGTTGGGTAGTGACGGCGGACTAGGCTGCGCCGTTATCCGCCCTACGACAACGCCGAGTTAACCGGCGTAGAGCTCGTCTTCCAGCTCATGGACGGCCTTGCTGTAACCGGCCTTGCCGCCAAACGCCTTGACCAGCTCGATAGGCGCACCGATCTGGTTGAAGGGATCGAGCTGAAGGATCTTGATGTCCTCGATATGCTCGACGCCAGTGTCGGCGTACTTATCCAGCAGTGCTTCCAGTACCTGACGTGCAGCACCGGAATATCTGGCGAAGTAGTTGCGCTTCTTGACCTGCTCGGCACGTTCGCGGCGCGACAGGGCCGGCTGGTCGAAGGCGATGTGGCAGATCAGGTCGAACGGATCGAGCAGTTTGCCCTGCTTCTTTTCCACCTCTTCGGCCAGGGCTTCCCACATCACGCCTTGAGCTGCCAACTCCTCAATGATCACCTTCTTCTGCTCGGCATCACTCCAGCGGCGGAGAAAGTCGTCCAGCGAGGCGAACTGCTTTTTCACGCATGTGCGGGTGTAGTCGTTCAACGACTCGGTGATGAGCCGGCCGTCCGGACCGTAGTACTGCACCCGCTCGGCGATGACGTAGATCGGGATGCTGTCGATAACGTACTTGATGCGCTTCTTACCACCCTCCTCGCCGCTGAACTCCAGCTCACCGGCATCGGCCTCGTTGCCTGCGCTGATACCGTCGCTTTCCAGCAGATCGTCCGGCGGGACCGGAGGCTCATCGCCTGACGGTGCGTAAATCACAACGGGATCGCCATCGAAGGCCGGATCGGCAAACAGCTCGGTGGCCTTCTTGAAGTCCATGATGGTGAACCAGTATTTGCCGAAGTCCTCGTTGATGCGGGTGCCGCGGCCGATGATCTGTTTGAACTCGGTCATGGACTTGATGTGCTGATCAAGCACTACCAGCTTGCACGTTTGGGCATCGACACCGGTTGTCATCAGCTTGCTGGTGGTGGCGATGACCGGGTAGCGCGACTCGGGGTCGATGAAGTTGTCCAGCTCGGCCTTGCCTTCCTGATCATCCCCGGTGATACGCATGACGTACTTGCGGTTCTCGGCCACGCGCTCGGGATTGAGGTTGGCCAGCGCCTGCCGCATGCGCTCGGCATGGTTGATGTCGTCGCAGAAGACGATGGTCTTTTGAAACGGATCGGTGGCCTTGAGAAACTCGGTGACCTTTTGCGCGACCAGCTGGGTGCGCGCCTCGATGACGAGGGTACGATCCATGTCCTTGAGGTTGTAGATGCGGTCCTCGATCAGCTCGCCGTTCTTGTCGAGCATGCCCTTGGGCGGCCGCCAGCCTTGCAGGTCCTTGTCGAAGTCGATGCGAACTACCTTGTACGGTGCGAGAAAGCCGTCTTCGATACCTTGCTTCAAGGTGTAGCTGTACACCGGCTCACCGAAGTAGGTGATGCTGGAAACCTCTTTGGTTTCCTTCGGCGTGGCGGGGAGGCCGATATGGGTGGCGCCGGAGAAGTAGTCGAGAATCTCGCGCCAGGCCGAATCCTCCGCTGCGCTGCCGCGGTGGCATTCGTCGATCACGATCAGATCGAAGAAGTCTCGGGAGAATTGCTTGTAGACGTTCTGTTCTTCCTCGGCGCCAGTGACCGCCTGATACAGCGACAGATAGATTTCGTAGGACGTATCGATCTGCCGTTTGGCGATCTTGGTCATCGCCGCGCCGAAGGGCTTGAAGTCGTTGTTCTTGGTCTGGTCGACGAGGATGTTGCGGTCGGCCAGAAAAAGGATGCGTTTCTTCTGCTTCGACTTCCACAGCCGCCAGATGATCTGAAAGGCGGTGTAGGTCTTGCCGGTGCCGGTGGCCATGACCAGCAGAATGCGATCCTGCCCTCGCGCGACGGCCTCAACGGTGCGATTGATGGCGTTGGTCTGGTAGTAACGCGGCATGCGCCCCGAGCCGTCGTCGTAGTACGGCGCCTCGGCCTTCTGATGGGCATCACCTTTCAGGCCCTTCCAGCGGCAATAGCGTTGCCAGAGTTCGGCGGGGCTGGGGAACTGGCCGAGGCTCAGCTCCGTTTCGACCTGATCACCCGTGCCGCTGCGATCATGGAACAAAAAGCCATCGCCGTTGCTGGAAAAAACGAACGGCACGTCCAGCGCTTCGGCATATCCCAGCGCCTGCTGCATACCCGAGCCCAGGGAGTGCTTATTGTCC
>Ga0209212_1004850_pt1 | contig 16383 bp, 18 predicted proteins | sample RifGroC2_FD_183996 | JGI IMG/M metagenome (GOLD analysis project Ga0209212, IMG submission 183996) | Groundwater microbial communities from Rifle, Colorado, USA - Groundwater C2 (SPAdes) (version 2) | ecosystem: Environmental > Aquatic > Deep subsurface > Groundwater | place: Rifle, Colorado...
CCTACTTTCACTTGGAAAAGGTCCAGGTCCATGCCGTGTGCTATACGCCCTCACGACACCAAGGCGAGTCACGTTGTTAGGATACCTAATCTCACTGAGCAACACATTGGCATTCGCGTTTGTTGTTGTGCTCCATGTCGTAAAGGGATGAAAGCCGTGCCATTCGTCTATAAGCACACCTTGCGCACCCTCGAAAATGAGAGGATGCGTATACGAAAGCCGTTGCAGGGTTTTCATTGAAACCACCGAAAATAATCGAGCAATTCGCACCATCTCCTGAGCAATCTTTCTGGGGGCAGAAGGATCCGCAAGTATTCGAAGTTCGTCAGAAAGAAATCCTGTTGCGACAACAGTGTCAAAAGAAGTTTTGAACTCGGAATACTTTAAATCCTGAAGTCCTCTACATTTCATTTCAACTGTCTCTGCTGAACGCAAATCTTGTGCTCGTACAGCCAAGTGCGGAAAGGCTATCATATCTGCCATAGTCTCACCTATTCCCATGCCGACACTTCCATGTCTCCCGTCTCCCCGTAAGACCTCACGCAAGCGGTTCGCTGCTTTATGGAAAGGTGTCACCACGAGCGCCTCGCCATCTACCATGATACGCGCAAGCGGTTTCTGTACCCCAAGCTTTTCAAGCCCGTACGACTCAGCGAGAAGTGCATACGGGTCAAGCAACATGAATCTTGAAAGAAAGGTGCGAACTCCCTCAACGAGTGTTCCACTTCCAAACTGAGAGAAGGTATGATGTGCGCCAAATGGCGTTACCACATTGTGTGCTGCCTGTGCCCCTCCATTGAAGCGCACGATGACCGGCTCACGCATTCCCCGCGACAAATAATCAACCATTGTTCCTTTACCAGCGTCCCCGAATCCAAGATCAATCACGATAGTAGCTTGCATGGTTTTCTCCTTTGTATGTAAGAATTACGGTGGCACAAGGACGTGCCACCGCAAAATGAAATAACAACCAACAACAGTATAGTACTTTGATTAGATGCGGCTTACCCCTCTTTTCCGTGCACGATTATTCGTCAACGCAACACCTTCTGCAACCGCCCTCACTACGAGCGAAGTAGAATTTGAAAGAGGAACTAACGCATTCTTTACAACTGTTGCTGTCTTACCTGAAAGGCCAATATCCCGAACCACACGGTCTGCGTCATAGGCATTTTCCATCATATGGATAATGCCAGCAATAACCTCACATACGAGACTTGAATCCTTAATCATAATGAAACGTTCACCAAACAGAGTACGCCAGCGGTTATGAATCCGCTTGTCATCCGGGAAACTGCCGTCGACTGCAAACAAATGAAAGATGTTCCATTTTTCCTGTGCAATGGCAAGAAGGCTTTCAATAGTCTCGTCTTCCTTTGCAGAAATGCCGAACACTTCAGACATTTCTTCTACGGTCACCTTCGGCCATGGTGCCTCATCACCCATGGTAAAAAAGTACCCTTTCTTGCCCCTCTTCTCATAGGCATCTGTTGCCGTGTGGTGTGCGGCAAAGTGGTATGCAAGTGCATACGATTCAAACGTTTGCCCACCACCACCACCTTCGAGGATGATTTGTCGCAGCTGTTCATCAAAACTGTTGTCTGATTCGAACTGTCCAACCTGAAATGGGTACCTGTCACACGTGGCATCACCAACGGCTCCAACAAGAACCTGCGGGTCAGAAAGACCAGCCTTGTCGATAATGACATCCATTAGTTTGGGAAGTTTTTCCTGCAACACCCTCGGTATTTGCCCCATAGAACCAGTCACGTCGAAAAATATTGCAACTGGCACCGATAGCGGATGTTCCTCACTGTCTCTACTTTCACGAAGCGGGAAAGGGTAGCGAGAACTGTCAGGGTTGACCATTTTCTTTGCGTCAAGCACCTCGTTCACTTTTGAAGCCTTTCCTGAACGCACCTTAACGGTGTAATCAAAGTCATCAATACCCGATGAACGTCGAGAAGCCCTTGCACTACCATAAATTCCTGTGTCCCATTTTCCTCCACCCATGACTTCCTCCTTATTGTGTTAGTTAGTCGCATTCCTTAGCGTGGCATTACAAGTGGTCGATATGTTTTACCCCACAACTTGTAAATCACGTCGGTAAACTGTTGTAGTACTTCATACCCACTTTCTGGTCGTTTTGACGAATTCACTTCAACACAACGCTGTACTATCCTTTGCATCTGCTGAGGGACAGTTTTTGGGAAATGGTTGTGAACAACATCACCCCCCAAGAGGTACAGCATTGTCTTTCCCGCCATATATAAGTCGGTCTTATGTGTTGGCACTTTGTGATCAAACACCTCCTTTGGATACCAGTTTTTCCATCTGTCTATACAAGTCGTCAGATGTGCATGCGTATCCTTGAAAGACAGTACGGTGTGCGCCCAGCCAATATATAACGGATCGTGCGTTATAGGATGAACAAGCGTGTGGTCAGGTACCATAGCTCCATGTACCACTCCGAGCATTTTGGCTGTTATGGTTTGTCCTAAAACACGCCTCCATATCCAAGCAGCATCACGCGGGTCAAGACCGTTCGGGTATATCTCCCGAATCTTCGTAAGTGACACGTAGTCTTCTTGGTAGGTAAATACGTTTACACGTATCTGTCTGTTTCCTCCTAGGTCTACAAACATGGAGTCTACGAGCTTGGGAATATACTGCACTACATTTTTTTTCGAACTCGTATCCATGCTCATATACATAAGGACTTCATGTTCCAAGTACTGGTTCATAGTTGGGTCTGCTGCTATTTTCACAAACACAGGTATCCCATCCTCTGTCTTTCCAAGGTGAATATCTGAAAAGTCACCTTCAGCCCAAGCAGTACTTTTTACCACATACTTTCTTGAACTCGATGCAATAACACTGTCTTGTGCAGCAGCACTCATACCTTGAGCATTACTTGGCAAAATTGGTATTTCGTAGGAATCATTTTCGAGGGCATCTTTTGCTTGCTCGTACAAACCAACAAAATTTGCAAAGACTCTGTTGGCTAACATTTTTTCCTCTTTTGACACATGGTCTGGATGTATAAACTTAACCATGTACACGTATTGCTTCCGTAACTTGCGCAAATTTTGCGCTACATCATCTGAACGAATTTCTCCAAACACATCTGCAAATCTTTTTGCAGTGGTGATTTTTTCTGAAATCACTTCAAGAGCAGTTGTCATTTTCTCCTCCTTTGTCAAAGAACAAACACTATTGGTTACTTACTTAGTGTGTATCTAACACTAAGATATAGGAAGAATTACTTCGTGTCTATATTACAATAACTTACAACACAAAAAAATACTTAGTGTCAATATAACAATAAGCTAGATTGCAGAAATCAGAGGAATCTCAGTAACATTCGTCCCCGTAAAGGTGTAGAGCGAAGCGGGTCTGTTTGCTACGCCAGTTTGCATTTCACGAGTATCTTTTATGATACTCATTGAGAGTATTTTTTTACGGAAATTGCGTTTATCGAAAGTTTCGTTGCGAATAATCTCATACACTTTCTGCAGTTCTGTGAGAGTAAACTTTTTAGGTAGTAGGTGCCGAACTATGTTTGTATACAAAAGTTTTCCTGCAAGGCGTCGCACGGCAGTATCAAGTATTTCATTGTGGTCATACGCAAGTTCACCAACTTCAAGGACAGGCACCCACCTACTCCCTTCCCCGACAATACTCCTAGCTTCTGATGCTGGTACTAGCCCAAGGTGAGCTATTGCAACCACTCGACTGCGTTTATCTCTATGTAAAGAAGTAAAGGTATATAATTGTTCAAAGTAAAAAGCAGATAAGCCTATCTTACCGGAAAGATGACGTCGCACTGCTTCATCAGACGTTTCTTTCACATCCAACAAACCCCCAGGAAGCCCCCGCATATTTTTATAGTGTGGTGGTCTATTTACAGATATAAGCAACACATGAAGCGCTTCATCAAAAACAGAAAAAACTACTGTGTCGACAGCAACAACTGCTGGACTTATTTTTACCTGACCTTGTTTGTGCATAGTTACTGTAATTTTTACGGTATCATACCACCCTCTGTACGTCTAGTATCTGTGTATGCGACAGAATGCTTAAGCTTGAAAAGCGACTTTTTCAACCGATAAGCTATACATAATCCGTACCCGTTTGTGTGTTACGGACCCTTACTCAAGCCCTTGATATATTTTTCAAATATGGTTATATCCTATGAGGACTTACCGAACAATCTTCCACTATTTAGGGGGTACGATGAAGAATAAAATTGGAATCTTTCTTTTGAAGCTTGCACTGGTCTTACTGTTGATTTTCATTTTATATCTTTTGTATTTGAACAGTGGGTACGAAATTGTAAAAAGAGAACCTTCATATGTCATTATGTTGCCCACTGGACAGAAGTTGATTAGTCTGGACCTTGAGCAAAATGAAGTGGGTATCAAACCGGTTACTCGAAAACTGAAAATTGATGAAGAACCAACACAGGTAAAAATTAGTCTTTCTAAGTACAAAGGCTCACCAGAGAGAGGCTATGTTTTTATTGAACGAAAATAGTACTTTACAGCTCTTCCGTAATTAGAACGCCGACGATTAATTGTCGGCGTTATCTGCGCACTAAGGTGGCCGTAAACAACACGACAAAATCAACTACGTAGGTTAATTCAATGTCACTTGACATACCCTAAAAATCAACTATATTCAATACTAGGACCTTGAATATTTTTCAAGATGTGTTGTTGTTTCTAAAACAGTACGAACGGGGGTTACACCATGGAAAAGGAAAAGTTTAATCAAAAATTGGAATCAGCCACAACCCAGAAAGAACGGTGGGGGCTGTTTTATCAGAGGGACCTAACAGAAGAACAGAAGGAACTCGTTCTGTGGAAAATTTTCGACAACGCAAGAAATATTGGTGAGATAGGTAAGGTACATCTACACTCAGCCAGACACGGTGCTCTTGAAGCAGAGTCCATGGATTTGCTCGGAAACCCACAGGGACTTATCATCCCCCCAGTGTAACCCAACGTTACACAACCCTCTCATGCTGAAAGTGCGCATGAGAGGGCTTTTTTCATAATTTATTGTATTGTTTTTTCAGAAAAGCTATCCGTACATTACACATTAAAATGGAGGAACACTGGGCTTATGCGCAATGTGAAAGAAGACCAGATATAAAAAGTCTCACGAGGTATAAAGGCGCTTGGGTGCACCCCTTATCAGACGAGACAATTACTGGCATATTAATTACGGAAGACTATACCGAATTACTTGCGACCGACAAATTCGCTCACCCCGATGGCACTTGGAAAGAGTGTGGTATCAACGGACTCAAGTATAGAAAATTATCAAAGGTTCCTTGGATTCGCCCAGTGTAACTTACCACAATACACTTCTTATTAGGACCTGCCATTCATTTGACGGGTCCGACTTGTTTTTAGGTCGAACACTTACGCACACACTTACATTCATATTAAACACCAGCTACGGGGACTTGCCCGCACACCAAGTCTCCTACTGCACAGTTTAGCTGTGCGTGCCGTAGGCACAGTAGGAGACTTGGTGTGCGGGCTTGCATTTTTATAGTATTTGCTATATTTTCCACTTTAGATAGCACCATTAAACCTGTCATAATAAAGGGGGTAACCATGCAAAGAGAAACGATAGGATGGCTTGGAAATAAATTCTTTACAAAACATTCTGATGAAGCTGCCCGAAGCAGGCTTCTCAGGGACCTTAAACACCACCCTGATTTTGTTGTTGAGGTGGTTAGGGAGCAGGTTGGATCATTGGTGGAGGAATGGTCTAGAGAATTTTCCGGAAGGGTCATTCATATAACCAACGATGACAACACTCCTGATGCATTTGGAGCTTGTGCAAAACGGGTGGTGGAATATCTACGCACCCACCTTCAGGAAGAACTTGCAGGAATTTCCGATTAATCGGAGGAAATGATGGAAAAACTTAGAAAAAATATTGATATTGTCGTTAAAGGTTTTGTGATTGTCACAATAATAGGTTTAGCGATAAGCGGAAGTGCAGCTGGTGCACTGGTCGCACTTTTTATTTGTTCATTATAGTCTACTCACTCAAAATAGAAGGGACGATTAACGCAAAGGAGACCGTTTCCTTATAAAAACCGCGCAAGTCTTGAACTTGCGCGGTTAAGTGTACCTTGAAAAAAATTAGACTGAGCGTTTGTGTATCTCATTGATTTTAACCTTGTATATTTCTGAGAGCGCGACCAAAAAGCCTAGCAGAAGCGGGCCAAGAAGGAAGCCTGAAATGCCGAACATTGCTAAACCACCGAGTACTGAGAGTAGGACAAAAAGTGGATGTATTTTTGATCTTCCACCAATAAGCCTTGGTCCTAACACATTATCAAGCAAACCAACTACGAGTATGCCCCATGCTGTAAGTCCTATACCAGCAGCAACAGAGCCTGTAGCAAACAAGTAAATAATTGCTGGGAGTAAAATAATTCCCGTACCAAGAGTAGGTACCAATGCACTCACTGCAGCAAGTGAACCCCACAATACTGGATTGGGAACACCGAATATAAGGAAACCAAGCCCAGTCAGAAGTCCCTGTATTGTGGCTACGACGAGCGTACCTCGAATAAGCGAATGAGCGACAGTGTTAAGTTTTTGAACTATCGCATCGTCCTCAGAATCTTCTAGTGGCGAAAGCATCACTATTTCCTGCAGGAATCTTTTGCCATCTTTAATAAAATAAAACAAAGCAATGAGTGCAATGAAAAACCTAAAAATAAGGCCCGTGGTGCTCGTGATAATACTTCCCAGATTCTGTCCAAATTTTTGAAAGGAACTTAACAGTAGCTCAGAAATATTTATTGATCCTAGTACAGGTAAAACCTCCACAAGTTTCTCTTGTAGAATTAGCAAGATACTGGGGAGTTGTGTTAGAGATTGTGTCGTGAGCTGTTGAGTCAGTGTACGGACCTCATCAAGGAGTAAAAAGAATATTCCGATTGCTGGGAGAATGATAGCAAGTGTGACAATAAAAGTCACAAAAAGGGCTGCAAGACTTTCATTCTTTATATGTAGGTGTACCTTGGAATAAAAAGGTGCCACGAGTGCAGCAAGTACGACAGCGAGGGCAAGGGAGCCCAAAAAAGGGTAGAACAAAAAACCAACAAGCACTAGAGTAATGAGTAGTAGTGCAGTAAAAAAGTATGCTTCAAGTTTTGCATCTGACATACATGTATATTCTCGCATGCTTAACCGCCCTAGACAAACGAGGGCGGTGGAAGCAAATTGTTGAAATCAATCGTTTTGTTGACTACTTGATACTCTTCTTGATTGCACTCCAATGACGCTTAAGTTCTTTGTTCAATTTAGTCGACTCTTCCTCCCCTACTGTCTTGAGCTTGCCGTATTTTGTAGTTATCTTGTCCACAACCTCATTGTACTGTTCCTCAGTAAGATCCTTTTTCTTTTCAAATTGCTCAAGTATTTCACCCTTGGCCTTAAGTGTCCAAGCTTTAATTTTCTTGCGATTCTCACTACCCTTCGCTCCATACAGATAAAATCCCGCAGCCGCTGCCCCAACAAGCGTGGCTGCCAGTGCGAGCTTTGAGCCACCTTCTTTTTTTTCTGTTCCTTCTGTTTTTTTTGTTGCCATGTTTATTTGATTACTTTATAAATTTTGCTTATTTTTTTACACTCTTTTTTCTTTTTTTACTATTTTCTTTCTCCTCAACAAAGGCTTCAAAAAGCCCTGACACAGCACGTACAATGCCCGCCCCCGCTACCATTTTGGTATAATTTTTAGCAGTTGTGATTCCCTCTCGTACCTCATGAATACCCTCCTTTACATCCTTTTTCATTTCAGCAAAGTCCTCAGAAATTTCTACTACCTCTTTTTGTACCGTTGATACAATCTTGTTGATGTTTCTTACTATCTTGACAACATAGTAAAGTACTATTGCCCATAACACTCCTAGCAACACAACAACCGTTGTTGTTACGAAAAAGAATAAATCCATCTTAAAAAATTCGCTTTCCATATGCTATGAAGTATACAGCCTGACGCTTTTTGACGCAAAATTTTTGAATTTTAGGTCTACTATTCATTGCGTAATATGATAGGACTTACGCAAACGCGTGCAATTCAAGGCGCCCGAACAAAATTGAGCGAGTTGTATGAACAATACAACGAGAGATATTTTGTGAAGGGCAACAAAGAAGTGTGCTGTTTGCGTAAGTCCTATATGATATAGTTTCATTATGTTCACCAGACACAATATCCTACTATTTTTTGGAACACTACTGGTGCTCTCTCTGGTTTTTTTCTATTTTATTTCCCCCATCCCCGCCCCTTGGTTTCCGAGTGGCAGGCTTATTCTGGCAGTTCGTGCTGTTCCAAGCCCATCTGCTGATTTTGCGGTGTTGTTAGGTATTGATAATATCGAGCTTTACAAGGTAGACGGTGGGACTGAGATGGTAACCGTACGAACGCGACGTGTCACTCTAGAACCTGGTAGTGATGCCTTGGCATTGGTACTTGATGCATCAGTTCCCACAGGAAACTACTCTGGAGTTGGTTTCTTACTTACCAGTCCTGAGCTTCGTAACTCATGGCAAGAAGATGAAGCCCCCACCTACATGTCTCTCGTAGGGGGTACGATACGTTTAGATAGTCCGTACCACATTGAAAAAGATGTCACCTCAACCATTGTACTTGCTTTTGAAACACTTCCTGCTATTCATGAAAAAGATGGCGCTAAGCTCTACTTACCTGTCATACAAACTGAAACCCGTTTCAATGCTACCCCATTTCTCGAAGACGAATCTGCAATACACATACAAGGTGGAGTTATTGAACACAGTGCTACGTTTGGTATGGACTGGGATGGACGCATGCGTTACAACTTCAGAGCGCAATCAGTAGAGCCAGAAACAACAGAAAACCTTGTGGAAGCTCCACCTGCTGATATAGACATGACGGTATCTGACGAGACCAATACTGCAACAACATCCTCAACAACTCCTACTGAGGAAATTGATACTGATACACCACAAGAAGAGGATGAGGATGAGGATGAGGATGAGGAAGCAGAAGAGAAAAACGAAATTTAATAGGACTTTCGCAAAAGGATGAAGTTCGACCCTGCGCAGGCAGGATGAAATGCGACCAATTTTTGTTAGCTACAAGGGCGTTACAAAAATGAAGTACTCTTGTGGTGCGCCGTTTTGCGTAAGTCCTATTTAGGTAGATTTGGTACTACCGACGGTTGTTGTAAGGCATTGATTGAACTCCCCAACTTCTTCGTTGTACTCAGCTATAATTTTTCTATATTCCTCTACAGCTTCGTTGTACAAACGAACAACAACATTGTATGAGTCAACACGTATCTTCTTTTCTTCAAGAGTGATTCCAGTACGCTCAATCTGTTCTTTACGCATGAGGGCAATGTCTTCGTAAATATCAAGTTTATTTTTTAATAAGTCTATTGATTTCTTTAACTCTGGATCAACACTCGGACATCCAGATTTTGGAAACCCAAAACTCTGCACAGCTATCCAAGTATTTCTTCCTTCATACATACTCCTGCCTACGGCAATGCCAATTTCTGAATACGATTTGGACAAAATATTCTTTTTATGCCCTGGACTGTTCATCCACGCGTCGACTACAGCCTTACTTGAACCAAAATCTCCTAAGGCAAGATTCTCCCCAACCACAATATATTCATACCCTGCGTCATGCGCTAAATCAGAAACGGAGTCACCGGTAGGTGATTCATGCGCAAAATACTGTCGAGCAAACAAATCTATCATTTTTTTGCGCGCAACATCGGAGAGTAACACATTTGTCGAAAGGAGAGGAATGTTTTCCTTGTACCTTTGTGCATTGGTATAAGCAAGTATTGATGCTGCGTTGAGTATCGGTAATGGTTCCACAGCATAGATATTGTCAACCGGTGAGAAAATGGGAATACCTATAAGAAAACACACAAGGATTTGTCGAATACTTTTTTTCATACACAACCATTGTAACAAAAAAATATTGAGCTGTAACACCTACTACTTGTTTATTTCTTTGTTCGGGTAATTAATATACACTAGACCAAATGGAACAACTTATACAAAAACTCATACAGAACGGCACCTTGCGTTCTCAAAATATCATTGAGGCGTTTTATGCAATTGATCGTAAGGATTATGTTCCAGAAGAATCACAGTCATTAGCACACACAGATCAACCCATTCATATAGGGTACCAGCAGACTATTTCACAACCAACTACGGTCGCTTTTATGCTTGAACTTCTCAATGCTAAAAAGGGGCATCGGGTGCTTGACATTGGTTCCGGTTCTTGTTGGACCACAGCCCTTTTAGCTCACATTGTCGGTCCAGAAGGTTTTGTAGAAGGACTTGAACGTGTTGAAGAGTTGGTTGCGTTTGGTGCACAGAACCTAGCCAAGTACCACTTTACCCATGCACAAGTTGAGCGAGCAGGTACGGAACTTGGTAAGCCAAAAGCTGTACCGTATGACAGAATACTTGTTTCTGCAGCCGCTCGTTCATTTCCAAAAGAACTCCTTTCTCAGGTACGCGAGGAAGGAATAATAGTCCTACCAGTACGAAATGCTATTTGGAAAGTGGTACGAGTTGAACATCAACCCCTTATTGAAAAATTTGAAGGGTACATTTTTGTACCGCTCATCGTGTCGTAATACCGCAGAATCATAAAAGCCTTGTGGTATACTTTGAAGACCAGTTCAGAGAATCTGAGTGGTCCTAATAAAATAAACATACATAGTATGACTGAAAAACAATTTACCTGCGCTGTAAAGGTGGGTGAGCAAATTCCGGACTTTACCCTAAAGGCATATCACAAAGATGCCGTTATAGATATTTCACTTTCTGAACAACGAGGCAAGTGGCTCATTCTTTTCTTTTATCCCGCTGACTTTACCTTTGTGTGTCCGACAGAGCTTGAGGAAATGGCAGGGCTGTACAAAAAATTTGTTGAAGAAGGTTCAGAAGTCCTTTCCGTATCAACTGATACTCATTGGGTACACAAAGCATGGCATGATCAGTCAGAAGCTATTAAGAAAATTGAGTTCCCTATGCTTGCAGACCCCACAGGGGCACTCTCACGCGCATTTGGTGTTTATATAGAGAGCGAAGGTGTAACACTTCGGGGTAGCTTCCTTATCGACCCTATGGGTATCATTCAAGCAATGGAAGTTCATGCTGATGGTGTAGGACGTTCTGCCAAAGAGCTTTTTAGAAAATTCCAAGCTGCGAAGTTTGTCACCGAACACGGCGGACAAGTCTGCCCAGCATCATGGGAACCGGGTGACGATACCCTGAAGCCGGGATTAGATTTAGTAGGAAAGATTTAGAACACCTTTTAACTAATTACCATACATAAGCTGGACGCATATGAATAAAAATAAACAGCACGCCAAGCATGTCGACACGACAGAAATGACGGGAATGATACGCATCAATTCACGAGGTTTTGGTTACGTTGATATTGAGGGGAGAGACGAAGACATAGAAGTAGCACCAGAACTTCTCAATACCGCACTTCATAGAGATATCGTAAAAATTGTTCCGAAGCCGAAGCGTCGTGCAGGACGTATTCGTGGCGAGGTGCTTGAAATAGTTGAGCGTGCGAAAACCCGATTTGTGGGTGTGCTTGAAGAAGAACAGGGATTTGTTTTTTTTAAGCCTGACGACAAACGATGCTACATCGATTTTATAATTGAACGAGGTGAGAACCTGTCTGCGCAGACAGGAGATATTCCATATGGCCAAAAAGTGGCGGTGGAACTCACCCGATGGTCGTCACCTAAGAAAAACCCTCTTGCAAAAATTGTTGAAGTACTGGGACCTGTCGGTACCCACGAAACAGCCATGCACTCTATCGTTGCTGAGCAAGGGTTTGATTGGAACTTCCCACATGAGGTAGAGCGTGAGGCAGAGACTATCGAAAAAAACAACGAGGAGTTTTTTAACAAGGAAGTTGCTCGACGGCGTGACTTTCGAGGAATACCAACCTTCACAATAGATCCAGCAGATGCAAAAGATTTCGATGATGCTATATCCGTACGAACGCTTGAAAATGGTCATATCGAAATAGGTGTCCATATCGCTGACGTGTCTGCATACCTACAGACGGAAGGCCCCATGGACAAAGAAGCACAGAAAAGAGGTACTTCTATATACCTTGTGGACCGAACTATACCCATGCTTCCCGAAGCACTTTCTAATAACCTCTGCTCACTTATACCCCATCAAGATAGGCTCGGATTTTCTGCAGTGTTTGAGATGTCACTTGAGGGTGAGGTATACAGTCACTGGTTTGGTGAAGTGGTTATACATAGTGACAGACGCTTCTCCTATCAAGAAGCGCAAGAAATACTTACCGCAGGAAAAGGTGAGCTTTTTACGGAACTAAAAACTGCTGACACGATAGCACGCGCGCTACGAGAAAAACGATTTGCAAATGGTTCTATAGGATTTGAAACGGATGAGATTAAGTTTGAACTTGATGAGGCTGGGCGACCAATCAGCGCATTCCGGAAAGAACGACTTGATACCATGAAAATGATTGAGGATTTGATGCTCCTTGCAAACAGAGAGGTCGCGACATGGATAGCAAATGAAAATGAAAAAAAACAGAGTAAAGGCGTGTTCGTGTGGCGAGTGCATGATTCCCCAAAAGCAGATCGTATTCAAGAACTTTCACTCTTTCTCCGAGCTCTTGGCTATACCCTTCCCCACAAAGACGGACTTGTAAACGCGCAAGATCTCAATGCACTGTTTAAGGAAATTGAGGGTACACCCGAGCAAGAGATGATAGAAACAGCAACCGTACGTTCCATGGCGAAAGCTATTTATACGACAAAAAACATTGGACACTTCGGCTTGGCATTTGACTATTATACGCACTTCACCTCACCAATACGCCGCTACCCTGACGTGATGGTACACCGCATCGTCAAAAGCCACCTCGCTGGGAAGCCTGCTCATGGTGCGCAGGCGTTTGCGTGGCATGACCGCATGTGCGCAAAATCATCAGAGCGTGAAGTTGCCGCTATGGAAGCAGAGCGAGATTCTATTAAACTCAAGCAGGTTGAATACCTAGAGCAACATATCGGTGAGGAATTTGATGGTGTGATTACTGGCATCAATGACTGGGGAATCTTTGTAGAAGAACATGGAACCATGGCTGAAGGATTAGTACGCACGAGCTCACTTCGTGATGACTTCTACGAACTTGCCGACCACGGCTTTCGTCTCGAAGGTACCAAGAACAAAAAGACCTTGTCTCTGGGGGACAAGGTCCGTGTCAAACTTAAAAGTGTAGATATAGAACGTAAGACTATTGACTGGGAGCTTCTTGAAAATCTTAATCATTAAGAGCAGCATCTGCGGCTGCATGAAGTTTCTTTGCTTCATTTTCAGAAATAAGATTTCCATCTCTCATCCCTCCTATTATTGAAGTAAACTCTTCACGAGTTATATTCGCTTTTGCTCCATGGCGACTCGAATCAGTGTCCAGTGCCCCTTTTAAAGCAATATCTAGCATTGCTTGTTTTCTCTTCCCTATAGAAGTTGATCCAAAGACACCCTTTAAACGATTTTCTAGATTCTCTCTTCCTTCTAACTCATCCTTAGAAATTCCTTTATCATGTGTCCCAAAAAAACCCATGTTCATACTAAATAAAATATTAATTAATAAGATTGATTACTTTAGAGCAATGTCCTCAATGACAACTGGCACGACAGGCACATCACGAGGACCTGTTTCAACCTTTCCAATAGCATCCACAACATCCATTCCTTCTATGACTCGTCCAAATACAGGATGCTTGCTGGTGAGTGGTTGCTTATCAAAATCTAAGTTGGTATTGTCGACAAGGTTTATGAAGAATTGACTTCCTCCACTCTGAGGTCCTGAATTCGCCATTGAAAGCGTACCACGAACATTACTGTATCCTGCGACAAATTCATCCTCTATAGAATATCCTGGGCCACCTGTTCCCCATGTCGCTTGCTTGCTATCATCTTTAGAGTTTGGATCACCTCCTTGAATCATAAAGCCATCTATGATGCGGTGGAACTTGATACCGTCATAGTAATTATCCGATGCAAGTTTTAAAAAGTTGCCTGCAGTGATTGGCATATCTTTGGTAAAAAGTTCTATCGTGATATCACCCTTGTTTGTCTTCATGACTACCACAGTGTTTTCCTGTACTTCATTCATAGATGTTTCTAGATTAGGTTGTTCGCCCTCTACTTGTTCAGTAGTTGACCCATTAATAATTTCTTCGCTTTCTAATGAGTACGGTTCCGTTTGTACATCATCGACTTCTATTTCTTGCTCTGTGGATTTGCTGGTCAACTTGGTTAAACCTAATAGCACAAGTAGCATAATAGCTACAATAATACCTAATTTATATAACTGTTTCATACGTCGAATATTTTATCATATTTTACTTTGCAACAGTAACCGCATCATCAAATTTGACCGAGAGTATACGCGATACTCCATCTATACCCATGGTAATACCGTACAGTATATCTGCACGACTCATGGTCTCTCTGTTATGGGTAATTACAATTAATTGACTTTTTTCTGACAAGTTTTGTATCATGTCGCCATAACGACGACTGTTTGCTTCGTCAAGCGCAGCATCGGTCTCATCAAGAATAAGAAATGGTGGTGGGTTTACCTGACTCATCGCAAAAATAAGTGCTATTGAGGTAAGCGCTCGTTCCCCTCCAGAAAGCATCATGAGAGACTGAATGCGCTTCTTGGGGAGCGAGACGCTAATATCAACACCTGCTTCTGTCTCGTCTTCATCAGAAATTTCTCCATCTGTAAGCATTGTATCTATGTCTGATTTACTTTTTCGCTTTGTTTCTGAAAGTGTTAGGGAAGCTGAACCACCTCCAAACATCAGTGTGAAGAAATTGTTAAACTGAGTACTAATCTCAGCGAGTCCTTGGTTAAATTTTTCTCCCAACTCCTTCTCAAGTTCATTAATAAGTTTACGGAGTAATTCCGCTGATTGCTCAAGATCAACAAGTTCTTTTTCAAGGAACTCATCTCGCTCCTTTACCTCGGTGTACTCCTTTGTTATTTCATCTGCAGAAGCTCCCCCTATCTCTTCAAGTCGTATTTTCATTTTTTCAAGATTTCGACGGCGCTCTATTTGGAGCATACGTTCTTTTTCATCGTCAGAACCAATGTCAGTGTGCTCCTCCTTTGGTACAAAATCCTTGTAACCCTGAATTTGCCGACCAATGAGTACAATACCTTCTCCTATTTCTCGCTTAAATTCATCCTCGTCACGATGAAGGGTATTCTCGCGCACGTCGAGCCTCGCAAGTGTCGTACGAAGCTCTGTTTGAGTCGCAACAAGAGCAAAAAGCTCACGTTCTATTTCCCTACTTTCATCCTTTTCTTTTTCTATTTCTTCACTTAACAGACGCATCTCACGCTCTTGTTCTTGGATGTCTTTAGAAATATCTAAAATTTTTGTCTCCGCATACTCTTTTTCTTTTTGTAGTTTAAGAAGTGTGCTTGTATCAGGTACATATTCTGTTTTTACAAGATGATGACCAACAAAAGCTGCGACCGTATGACGAACTTCTTTAAGAACTTTCTTGAGCGTGTCCAGGTCATTTTCGTCATCATGCTCTTTCAGAATGAGTGTAAGTTCATCCCAGAAAGATCGTACCGTGCTGTATGAAATAGGCCTGCCTTCCTCTTCCGAAGCTTTTTTCTTCTCATCTTCAAGGCGACGTTCTTCAAAAGAAATTTGACCTTCTATTCTGCCCACAGAACGAGCTAACGCAGTCTGTTCCGTGCGCAAATCTGAGAGTTTTCTTTCAAACGCGAGAAGTGCTTCACTTTCCTTATTGCCCTTTTTAGTCTTTTCCAATTCACTTCGAATATTTTCTATACGTTTACCAACCTCTTGTATTTCACGTGATGGTTTTTCACGAAGTCCTTCAATACTTTCTCTTTCAAACTGGAGATGATCCTCCTCATGTTTCAAGTATTCATGGTACGCATACACGAGCTCTTCACGAAGAGCACGTGCTTTTTCAAGTTTCTTGACCTGTCGCTCCAAGAATCGTAAATGTGGAATATTTTCATGACGTAGTGCTTCTACTTGTACTCGATTCTCCTCCGTCTTTTCAAGCTTTCTGAGACTCTCTTCTTTTTTGTACTGATACACACGAAGTCCTAATGCATCCTCAATAATCTGCCTGCGCTCCCGTGAAGTTGCAACTATAATTCTGTCTGCTTCACCTTGCGAAATGATATGATGCCCTGATGCCCCGATATTTGCACCAGAAAGGAGATTGGCAACATCCTTGAGCCGGACTTTTGAACCATTGATAAGAT
>Ga0209212_1004851_pt1 | contig 16382 bp, 20 predicted proteins | sample RifGroC2_FD_183996 | JGI IMG/M metagenome (GOLD analysis project Ga0209212, IMG submission 183996) | Groundwater microbial communities from Rifle, Colorado, USA - Groundwater C2 (SPAdes) (version 2) | ecosystem: Environmental > Aquatic > Deep subsurface > Groundwater | place: Rifle, Colorado...
CCGGCCTTCGGGTCGTACTGGCCCAGCCCCTGGTGGCAATGCGGGCAGAAAACCGACAGCTCGGTCCCCGCCGGGATCTTCTTCAGCTCGTCCTTCTTAGGTTCTGTCATTATCTCCCCGTTCGATAAAAGCTTTCCGTTATTTTACGCGGATCGAGTGCAGGATCGAAGTCTTTTCGTCCCGGACGTACATATTGTTGCGGTGGATCAGTTCGTCGAAGTCCACCTCGTGCCCGTCGAAGTGCGGGCCGTCCACGCAGGCGAATTTAGTCTTGCCGCCGGCGCTCACGCGGCAGGCGCCGCACATCCCGGTGGCGTCCACCATCACCGGGTTCAGGCTGACGATGGTCTTCAGGTTATAAAGCTTGGTCTGCTGGCAGACCGACCGCATCATTACCAGGGGGCCGACCGCCACCACCAGGCCTATCGGTTCGGGTTTTTCGCGCTCCACCAGCGTCTTCAGGGCGTCGGTCACCAGGCCGTGCATGCCGTAGCTTCCGTCGTCGGTGGTGACGATAAGCTGCTGGCAGAGGCCCTTCATCTCGTCCTCGAGGATCAGCAGGTCCTTCTCGCGCGAACCCATGATGCCTATAACTTTATTCCCCGCCGCGGCATAGCCCTGCAGGAGGTGGTGCAGCACGGCCACGCCCGAGCCGCCGCCGATCCCGACCACCGTGCCTACATTGGTAAATTCTTCGACGGCGCCCAGCGGGCCGACCAGGTCTTTTATCGCGTCGCCTGTTTTCAGCGAGCCAAGCAGGGCCGTGCTCTTTCCGACGATCATGAAGATGATGGTGATGGTCCCGTGGGAGAGGTCCTTATAGGCGACGGTCAGCGGGATCCGCTCGCCGGTCTCGTTGACGCGCAGCACCACGAACTGCCCCGGCTGGATCTTGGCGGCGATCTGCGGCGCTTCCACCGTGATCAGGACCATGGTGCCTTTCGCCAGTTCCTGCCTGTCTATGATAGGGTACATCGGCTCACCATTCCTTGCTGTCTTCCAGCATAATAAGCTGCGTGTCCTCGTCGGACAGGCCATGCCAGGTGCAGCCCTTGCGCATGCAGATGAAGAAAGAGACCAGTTTGTGCATCGCGCTCAGCGTGATCCGCGCGACGCGCGCCCCGCAGCGGCCGCACTTGCTTTTGGCCTCCATCAGCGACTTGCCGCAGTGGGTGCAGCCCAGGTCTTTTACTTCTTCGCCGTGCGGGATGGCGATGGTGGAGCGGTTGGTGAAAACGTTGAGATAAGGGGAAAGGTGCAGCTCGCCTTTCTTCCCGTCCCGCCCCGTCACCCCGAGGAGCAGCGAGCCGCCGGCGTTCATGCTGTGCCGGCAGTGCGGGCAGTAGGTCTGCAGGTAGGAGCCGCTGGCTATTATCTCCTTCTCCGAGTCCGCTTCCTCGGCCTCCGCGGCCGCCGAAGGCGCCGGCTTGCGGCCGGGGGCTTCGATATTGTCCATGTCGTAGGAATTGTAGAATTTAGCCAGGGCCTCGCCGGTGTCCTCGAATTCCAGCAAATGCTTCTTGCAGCCCTTGCGCGCGCAGACCAGGACCCGCCCCCCCTCGCGCAGCAGCAGCGGCAGCAGCGGCGCGCGGCATTTGTCGCAATGCACCTTGCTGGCCAGTTCGGCCTCGCACTTGGGGCAATGCGCCCGGATGACTGCGCCGTCGGGCAGTTTAAATTCGGATTCGAGGGCGTAGCTGCCGTAGAGGGAGGAAAGGCGCATCCAGCCTTTTTTGCCTTTGAGCTTCACCGTAAGCGAGACGCTCGGCCGCCCGTCCAGCTTGTGGCGGCGGTCCATCAGGCTCTTCTGGCAGACGGGGCACTTTACCTGCAGCGCGATCTCTGGGCTCATCGTCTTTTTCCTCCCTGTGTAAAGGCAGCCTAACTATGATACTAAAGTCGGCGCGTTCTTATGAAATTCAAAAAAAGGCCGGCGGCGACCTAGACCTTCGCTTTCCTTTCCGCCGTCAGCGGGAAGGACATCGCCAGCCAGGCCACTGAGAAAACGGCCCCGAGGGCCGGGTAGAAGCCGGGGGCTATGGAGCCTATGGCCTTGAGCCCGGAGGCGAAGGTGGCCGTGAGCCCCTTGGCGAAGCGGTAGGTGAAAGCGTCGGCTATCTGCTTTGCGCGGTAGCGGGTGTCGTAGGAGAAAGGGATATACAGTGTTTCCTTGGAGGCGCGGAAGATGGAATAGTCCATGCCCTTGAAGAGCAGCAGGGCCGCCGCGGCCACGCCGAGCGAGGGATACAGGAGGAGGAGCAGGCAGGTGACCACGTGCACGGCCGGTATAGCCGTGAGTATGCCGCGCCGCGGGATATAGCGCAGAAGCAGCGGCGTGGCGAGGAACTGCATTGAGAAAGAGAAGATATTGACGTTCATCCAGAAACGCCCGAAGTAGGCCGTGCGCTCGTCCTTCAGGGGGATGAAGTCCTGCACCAGCTGGGTCCAGCGGAAGTCCAGCGTGGTGGCCACGACCTGGGCGGAGTAGATGATGAAAGCGATGAACAGAACGGTGCGGTTCTCTTTGAGTATGCTCAGGTGTAAATGCCCTTTTTTCCCCCCCGCTTCGTCCTCGGCCGGCTTGGGCTCGCCGGCATTGTTGTAGCCTATCCAGAACAAAACCGCCGCTGGCAGTATTATCAGGGCCGCGAAAAGTACGAACTTCTCGGTACCGAGGCCCACGGCGAAATGCCCGAGCAGCCAGCCGCCGATGAGCGAGCCGAGCGCGCCGAGGCCGGCGACAGGCCCGTTGAAGACCTTGCCTTCCTCGTCCTTCAGAACGCTGTTCACGAAGGACCAATACTGCTCCGAGATTATCACTACATAGGATTCTTTGAAGACCAGGAGGAGGAAAACGAGCCATTTGCCGGCATGGCCGAGCAGCGCCCAGGCGAGCAGGAAGAAAGCGGCGCTGGCGAGCATGGAAACGGCCATGGCTTTTTTAGCGCCGACGGCGGAAAGGAGGCGGCCGTAGCCGTAGATCATTGCGGCCATCATGAAAGGGACGCAGGCTATGGCGTAGGGTTTCCTGGCGGCGCCGAACTGGTCTATGAAGAGGGATTCGGCCGGCGAGCGGATGAACTCGTAGCCGCAGAAGAGGAACATGGCGGAAAGCCCGGCCAGGAAAACGGCCCCGGCCACATGGCGGCCCCTTTCGGTCTTAAGCGCGGCGAGAAGCGTGGACATGACAGGTATTATCCCAAATACGGCAGAGGGCCACAATGGAAAGTCGTTCATCGCCAAAATGGGCCACTGGCGGGGAAGGACGCTGATGACTAAATGACTATTGGCGCTCCCGGCTATATGTCCTTTGTGCCGCTGGGCCCAATGGCCCTTGGCATGGCCTTATCAGGAGGTATACTTGGTATAGAAGGTTCCGGTTATGAAAAACTGCGCATATATCCTTGTCCTCTTGCTGGCCGCCGCGGATAAAGCCGCTGCGCAGCTCCCGTTCGAGGCGGCGCTTTCCCAGGACCTTTCCGGTTTCGGCGCTGCCATCCCCGAGGCTGTGCCTGAAATACTTCTGCCGGAACGGGAGCCGGGCGGCGGCGCCGCCGGGCCTTTTGTCTTCAGGGCAGGGGAGTTCCCCGGCTTTTATGACGCCTCCCGCGAGAACAGGGAGCCCTACAATATCCCGGAGATACTGCGCGATATTCCCGGCATGTGGAAAGAGTACGGACAGCTTTTCAGGAAAGTCGGCTCCGACCTTGGGATGGACCCCTTCGCGCTGGCCGCTTACTGCGTTTTCGAGAGCTACCACGAGGGGCGCCATACCTTCAACATCCGGCACCTTGACGGCGGGGCGGCCGGCATCGCCTCTACCCAGGCCGGGGACGTGCGGGGCGGGCTGGTGCCCGGCCTTAAGACGCGCATCCCGCGGGACCTCGCCGCCGCAAAACAGGCGCTGCGCGCCAATCCGGAGTACGGCGTGCGCTACCTGGCGGCGGAGTTCAGGGCCTGGTACCTCGGCGGCGACTATTTCCGCGGCTATTACGGCGACCAGATGTACAACAGGCTTTTCGGAGCGGCGGGGTTTGCGGGCTACCGCGACCTGGCCCGCACCTTCCCCAGGGTGGCCTATCCCGGCTGGAGCAAGCCGGGCGCCCCGAAAGGCAACTACGGGACGCAGGCCCAATACGTCAGCCGCGCCCACGCCCTTTATACGGCCTTCCGCTCCGCCGACGGGCGCTAGGCCGCCGGTTATTTATCGCCGCGTTTTACCATCAGGTCCAGGTCTTCGCGCAGGCTTTGCAGGTCCTCTTCGTGTTCCACTTCCTGCTCCAGTATGGTCAGCGCCATATTGTAGGTGACCATGTCCTTGTCCTTGGTGGCGTCCATCAGCGCCTTGTAGGTGCTGATCGCGCACTGCTCGCCGGCTATGTTCTGGTCCAGCAGCACCGCCACGTACGGGTCCGACGGAGCGTCGTACTCGCACGGGGTCTCCTTGACCCAGCCCTGGGGGCTCAGCACGGGTACGCCGCCCAGTTGTATTATCCGCCCGGCCAGCAGGGTGGCGTGGCTCAGTTCCTCGGTAGCGTGCAGGTTCAGCTCCGCCGCCACGGCGTCTTTCATGGGGCCTTTTATGACCTTGGCTCCCAGCCAGTACTGGTAATAGGCCAGCCATTCGCTGGCGAAAGCTTTGTTAAGCAGTCCCAGCAGTTTATCCACGTCCATCCCTATAATTTCGCGTCCGCGTGTTCCCATTGTCGTGCCTCCGTTATTTGATGATCCTGCCGCGGGCATCGGGCTTTAACGGCGTCTTCCGCCTTCAGGCCCGGCGCCGGAAAGCGCGGCCCGGCAAGATGCTTTTTAACTCCCCTGAGGCTAAACTACAAAACTGTAATAAGGAATACAAGCCCAGCCGGACCGGTTTCCCGCCCCGGAATAAAGCTCTTCCGCGGCCAGGAACCGAAAACGCCCCGGGCCGGGTTTATTTTTACCGGGGGAATACTTGCCGTCCGTCATCGTAGACCGGCTGTATCGGAGTGGCCTTCGCCTCGGCGTGGCAGCTGCGTATTACGCCTATGGGCGTGTAGGTCACGCAAGTCGTCTTCATATTATTTACCCCCGTTTTTCCGCTTCTCCGGCGCCAGGCTAAGCTCCGGGCTTTCTGGGGACTCCCGCAGAAGGCCTCCCTCTACGGTAAAGAGCTTGGCCGCCAGCGCGACGGCTTCTTCGTGGTCATGAGTGACCGGCAGGACGGGGATATCGCGCTCCCTGATCATGCCTGTCAGGCAGAGTCAACGGCGAGAGGCTCTTCGCTACGGCCGGGGTTCAGTAGTGGGCCAGGACTTTTTCCCTGTTAATGAAATGGTCCAGCAGCAGGCCCGTCACCAGCCCGACGGCGTAGCCGTAAGGCAGGGCGAACGCCATAACCGCCACCACCAGGGAAACGAACAGGCATTTTTTCGACTGGGCCACGTCGGAGATGAAGGACAGCAGGGAAAGGGACTCGAACAGCAGGATGACGCCCAGCACAGGCAGCGGGAAGAATTTCACGAACTCGGCGAAGCTTCCCGAGAAAAACAGGCCGATAGCGGCGAACAGCGCGCCGTAGATCACCACCGAGCCGCCGGTGCGGCCGCCGAACCCGTAATGCCCGGCGATACCCCCCGCCCCGTGACAGGTGGGGATGCCGCCGAAGAACGGGTTCACCAGGTTCATGGCGGTATAGGTCCAGCCGATCTTCCTGACCGTCAGGGCCTTTTCAGGGAACAGGTCGTCCACCGTACGCTTCGTGGCGATCACGGAGTTGGAGATCGACAGCGCCAACTGGGGGATGGCCAGCACGAGGAACCCGTGAACGATATCCGGCACCGCCGGGATACTGAAGGAAGGCAGCGCCAGGCCGGCGCCGGCCGCGAGCACGCCGAAATCCACCGAGAAGAACGCCGCGTAAACGATACCCAGCAGCACTACGAAGATCGCCGGGGGGTATTTTTTATTGCCGATAAAGACCAGGGTCAAGACGAAGCTGGCCGCGGCTATAGCGTAGCCCTTTGCGCCGCCGGTTATAACATAGGTTTTTACAGCCAGGGACGCCAGGCTAAGGCCCAGCCCGAACTGTATCCCCCTCACTACGCTTTTGGGGATGGCCCGCACTATCCGGTCCAGCGCGCCCGTCAGCGTCAGCAGGGCCATGGTCAGGCCTATAGACAGCCCGGCGCCATAAAGCAGTCCTCCGGAAAGTTTCTGGGAGATCATCAGCACCGCCATAGCTTTGAGGGGCTGCACAGGCATAGGGATCCCGTAAAGCACCCCGGTCACAATCTGCATCAGCCCGAACATCAGCAAGCTGCCGGCGGGATCCAGACCGCAGGCCGCGACCATCCCTATTATCAGCGGCAGGTCCGTACCGATGTCGCCAAAAGCGCCCGAGAGCTCGTTGCGGTCGAACCTTACGCGCCCTCCCAGGAATAAGCCGTTCATCTCTTCCCCCCTGCCTTGTTCCCGGCTGCGCAAGCAGGGCAGCGGCCGTGCGCGACGAACTGCTTGCCGGTTATCACCGCCCCTTTGGGCGGCTCCACCCACGGCAGCGGCTGGCCGGTAAGACAGGACATCTTTCCGCAGGAGGAGCAGAGGAAATGGGCGTGGTTGCCCGCGCAGGCGCCCGTCCCTTCAGCGTTGGCGCGGAAACGCCAGACCCCGTCAGGGCCGTGGATGCGGTGGAGCAGGCCCGCGGCTTCCAGCGCCTCCAGCGAGCGGTAGACCGTCACCCTGTCGAAAGCCCGCTCCCCGAGAGAACCGAGCAGTTCCTGGTGGGAAAGCGGGCGGGCGGCCTCGCGCAGGGAGCCGAGCACCGCCCCCCGTGCTGGCGTAATCCTTATCGCGGCGCTGTTCATGTTTTAATTCTACTATAAATGCAACTGTGTTGCATTATTAGCCTGACCGGAGGGGGCAGGACCACTACAGGCCGGGGCGGTCGAAACGAAACCGTCGGGTTTATAGAACAGGTCGGTGCCGCAGTCGGCGTTCAGCTGCGGCGAAGCGGCTACCGCGCGGACCTCGCAGCTCTCTCCGGCCTTGTGGACGGAGCCCGGCATCCGCAAGTCCCAGGTGCAGGTGACCGGGGCCGAACCGTCGGCGTCGTCAAGCCGCCCGGAGTATTTCTTCACGGCCCCGCCGAAAGGCATAGTGGGCTCTTCCATCAGCCCACCGTCCTCATGAATTTAGCCTCGGCGGAAACTTTAGCCTGCCCGTCCTGGCTAAGTTCCGAAGCGACTATAAAAAGCGGATCGAGGTCCGACTTTATTCTTGCCGTCAGGGTAACGGCGCGCCCTATCGTCACCATGGCCTTATATTTAACGGTCATCTCGGCGGTCAGCGCCGTGACCCCGGCCGAGAACAGGCAGTTGGTCATAGCGCTGTCGAGCATCAGGGCGGCCACCCCGCCGTGCAGGAGCCCGTCGTAACCCGCCAGTTCTTTAACGCAGAAGGCGGCGGCTTTCACGGAGCCGTCGGGCTGGACCTCGAATTTAAGCCGCAGGCCCGCGGGGTTATTCTCCCCGCAGGCTACGCAGCCTCCGTGCAGCCTGTGCTTAATGGCAGCCATGCCCCTGGCAGCAGTCGGCGGGGAGTATTTCTGGCAGCTCTTTCTTGTTAAAGCGTTCTATGGCCTGCGACAGAGGCCCCTCGGGGGAGCGATAAACCTTTATCCCGCCGGCGTTCAGGTGCTGCAGGGCGCGGGCGCCTATCCCCCCCACCAGTATTGCCGTCACGGCTTTGCCCGTAATAGCGCCCAGCGGGTTGCACTGGCCGTGCTCATGGCGCTGGTTCCCGTTGTCTAAAAACTCCACTTTGCCGGTTTCAAGTTCGCAGATAGCGAAGAACGGCGCGCTGCCGAAGTGCCCGTAAACCTTCGACTTCAATCCGTCGCTGTTTTCCACTGGTACGCAGATGTTCATTTGTGTTCTCCTCCGCAGGGCCCGCGCATAAGTTTCACGGGCCCGCCTTCGATTTTAAGAGCTTTGCCGTTGACCACGGCGTCGGCCAGCTTCCGCCTGGCGCTGGCGAGTATATTCCCGAAAGTCTGGCGCGAGATCTTCATGGCCGCGGCGGCGGCGGCCTGGTCCAGCCGCCCGAGCTCGGAGTGCTTCAGCGCCTGGAACTCGTCCAGCTGCAGCACTACCTCCTCCAGTTCGCAGAGCGGCACGGCCCGCGGCTTAAAATAATAAGCGCGCGGCTCCGATGTGATTTTCCGGCATTTAAATGGACGCGTCATTGTTATTGGCATATGCCAATAACCCAATACTATCAAGTTGCCGGCCGCATGTCAACACCCGGCGGCAACAGGCCGGAAGACAGCGCGAGCCGGGACTTAATAATGAGCCGGCACAGCTTCCCTGTTGACGAAAAAAGGGGCAGGGGACGCTGTTTACCAATTTTTCAGCGCTCTCACGTTAAATAGTCAAATAATCAAGAACGTCCCTAAGACAGAAAGGGCCGCCAAGTGGCGGCCCTTTCTTTATACACGAGCAGGTTTAGTACTTGAACTGGCCTTTTTCGTAGATGGTGACCTTTTTGCCGGTCTTCAGGGTCGCGGTCACCTTTTTATCTTCGGTGTTGATCAGGTCCCAGTGGACGGCGGAGTCGTTGTAGCCGAGGGCGGTTTTTTTCGCTTTGTCGAGTTTGGCTACATTGCCGGTATAGGTGTCGGTGTAGGAATTGCCGATGGCGACATGGCAGTTGCCGTGTTTGCCGCCATGGTTCTCGTCGAACAGGGTGTCGGCCATGAACTTGTCTATCCGGGAGAAGCGGCGGTCGGTGAGGGAGTACTCGCCAAGCTGGGAAGCGCCGGCATCGGTGGCCATTATCTTTTTGACGTACTCTTCGCCTTTTTTGGCGGAGATCTTCACGGCGCGGCCGTCCTTGAACTCGAGGCTGATGTCTTCGACGTAGTTGCCGCCGCGGAAGGCGGGAAGGTTCGCGAAGTATTTGCCGCGGGTCCCGCGCCAGTCGGGGGAGGTGAAGATCTCGAAGCTGGGGATATTATGGCCGCTGACGCCCAGGAACTTGCGCTGTTCGCCAAGCTTCACTTCCAGGTCCATGGACTTGGACTCGGTGCGGATGGTGTCTATCCCGAGCCCGCTGATCCACTTCTTTATCGCCATCGTGTCTTTGTAGATCTGCCCCCATTTTTTGGCGGGGTCCGGCTCGTTCAGGTAGCAGGCTTTGACTATCTGGGCGGCGTATTCTTTTACCGAAAGCTTCGCCTGTTTCGCGAGCTCCTCGGTGGGATAGGTGCAGAGGGTCCAGGAGAACTTGCCCTTCTGTTCGCGCTCGTCGCGGATCCTGAACAGGGGCTTGCGGGCTATGGCCACCTGGGACTGGCGCTTTGTATCTATCCCCTTGAGGTGCGTCAGCGAGGCCGGGGCGTGGATGAACACGTAGCCGTTGAGGTTATTATAGAGTTCGTTCTCCCAGGGGCCGAGGAAAGCGCGCTGTTTATCGTCGGAAAACTCGTAAAAGCTCCGGTCCAGCGCCGGGCTCGGCAGGAAATTGAAGGTGACGTTGAACTTGCGCTGCACCAGCTTGCGGTAGACGATCTCGCCCAGCTCGCGGGCTTCGAGATCGCAGCGCAGCAGGATATTGTCGTACTTTTTGAAAGCGGCGCTGCGGGCGGTGGCAAGCCCCCAGATCAGGGTATCCGCGTATTTCTCAAGCTGGGTAGTGGAAAGCACGCTCATTTTAGTCCTCCGTGGTCTTAGAGTGGGACGGCAATTTAATTATATGTAATTGCCTCCCTCCGCCACAAAAGACTTTTTTTTGTATGATGGTGGAAGAAGAACAAGGAGGACCTATGGGCGGATACCCGGACAGGAAAAAAATTTTAAAAGAGATACTCGCGCAGCTCCATAAAGGGCTGACGCTGGAGGAAGCGAAGAAGCGCTTCGAGGCCGAGATAGGCCAGGTCACCTCCAAGGAGATCTTCGAGCTGGAACAGTCACTTCTGGACGACGGCGTGCCGGCCGAGGAAATAAAGAAATTCTGCAATGTCCACGCCCTGCTCTTCAGCAGCTCGCTGGAGAAGGCCATGGAGGACCCTGCGGACCCCTCCCACCCCGTCGCTTTGTTCAAGGCCGAGAACGCCGAGATAAAGCGCCGCGTCCAGTCGGCCCAGGCCCTGCTGCCTTCCCTTAAGGAGGGCAAGGGCGAGGACTGGATACGCAATATCATAGAGGAGCTGCGCGCGGTGATAAAGCATTATGAGCGCAAAGAGCACCTCCTTTTCCCTTTCCTTGAAAAAGCGGGCTTTACAGGCCCCTCCAAGGTGATGTGGGGCAAGCATAACGAGGTCCGCGACCTTTTCAAAAAAGCGCAGTCGGCAGGCCCCGCCGAGTTCCCGGCGGCCGCGGCGGCCCTGCTTGAGGAAGTGGACGGGATGATCTTCAAGGAAGAGAACATCCTTTTCCCCACCTCGCTGGAAAAGCTCAAGCCGGCCGACTGGGCGGAAATATTCAGGCAGAGCGCCAGGGAAGGCTATATCTTCATCGAGCCGCCGGCCGCGAACGCTGAAGCGCTGGATATAAACCTCAACACCGCCCCCCCCTCCGGAGCGGCCATAAACCTGCCTAGCGGCAATTTCTCGGTCCCTGAACTGGTCTCGCTGCTGAACGCGCTGCCGGTGGACCTGACCTTCGTGGACGCGGACGACACGGTGCGCTATTTCTCGGAGGGCAGCGAAAGGATCTTCCTGCGGGCGCGCGCCATCATAGGGCGCAAGGTGCAGAACTGCCACCCGCCCCAGAGCCTGGCCGCGGTGGAGGCCATAATAAGATCGTTCAAGGACGGCTCAAAGAACTCGGCCGAGTTCTGGATAAACATGAAGGGCCGGGTGATACACATCCGCTATTTCGCCCTGCGCGGCGAAGGCGGGAAATACCAGGGCTCGCTGGAAGTGACTCAGGACATAACGGAGATACAGAAAATCAAAGGCGAAAAGAGGCTGGCATAATATGGCAAAGAACGTTGACCTGGACAAGACGCTTTACGACCTCACCACCGAGTACCCGGAACTGATAGACATACTGTTCGATATCGGCTTCATGGGGGTGAAGAACCCGGTGATGCGGGAAAGCCACGGCAAACAGATGACGGTCAGGACCGGCTGCGGGCACCTCGGCATCGATCTGGGTGAAGTCGCCGCCGCACTGCGCGCCAAAGGCTTCACTGTAAAAGAGTAGCGGCCTCCGGCGGGACCGGGGCTAAGGCTTCAGGAGCTCCGGGTTCATGCTTATCACGTAATAGATACCGTTCACGTTCGCCATGGTATCGCGGATGAATTCCGTCATGGCGTGAGGCGTGCGGCCTTCCGACCTGAAGTCGTTCACCTCGCGCGCCAGCGCGAGCCGCAGAGATTCTTCGGGCGACTTGTAGAGGCTCAATCCTCCGAATACATTCCAATGGCGGCTCTTGTCGGAGCCGTCCTCTTTATTTCCGGGCAGCAGGAAATTTTCCAGGGCCACCGAGGTCGGGAGCTTCTCCCTGGGAATGGATTTCACCCAGGCGAAAGGGATGCGCACGGCCTCGTCTATCAGCCCCACGGCCGCCAGCTTATTCCCCTTTTTTATCGCCAGGGCCTCGCGGAACAGCAGGACCATGGGCAGGTTGTGGTTCTCCAGCGGGGCGCCGGCGAGCTTGCGCGTGGTCTTGGCCGCGGCCCGCAGGTAGCGCCTGTCGTACTGCGCGAAAAGCAGGAAGCGGCGGAAATCCCTCCGCGTGGCCGAGGATTTATAGTACTGCCACCTGGCGCGCTCCACGTAATTCTTCAGGTCCAGGAAATTGCGCGGCGGGGGCAAATTGACCAGGTCGGCCTGGATGCCGAGATCCTCTTTGGCGTACCGCTGCATCCGGCGCAGTATCTCGTCGGAAGCGAGTTTGCCGGCCTGGTACTGCTTATACTCCGGCGATTCGAGCAGGGCCTTGAGGTGGTCCCTGAAATAGAGGACCTTCGCCACGAAGTAAGGCTGCCCGGCCATCGTAAGCGTCTCGGCGTCCTCGGTAAGGCCCATGAGCTCCAGCAGCAGTTCGTATTCGTCCCCGGCGGCCCACAGGGCCTCGCAGCGCTCTATCTTCTTCCTGGAATAGCCGGCCTCTTCCGGCGAAAGGCCAGCCTTCCTTTTAGCGTAAGCGAGGGAGAACCTTATGCCTTCGCTGTAAATTTCATGGCGCAGGCGGCCCGCGTAGCCGCCGGCCGCCGCCGCGCGCGCTTTCGGCAGGAATTTCAGCGGCGAAGCCTCTTCCGCTTTATGCCTGAGGGCGAGGACCGGGCGCTGTATATATTCGCTTTCCGGCACATACCTGAAAAACTCGCGCGGGTACGGGAAGGCTTTCCCGGCGCGCAGGAAGTCCTCGCGCACTTTATAAGGATCGCCGCCGGCGTAGAGCGCCCTGAGCAGCGCCGCGTCCTCGCCGTCCAGCAGGCCGTCGTGGTTCACGTCCGCTTTATAGGCCGCCAGCGGAGGGGCGGAAAAAGGGTCCGCCATTAACTCCTCCAGTTTTTCCGCGTCCAGCGCGTCCCACCTGTTGTCCGAATTCAGATCGCCCAGCATTACCAGCCCGGAGCGCATATTGACGCGGTTGACCGGCAGGGTGAAGTAGATCCCGGCGGCGAAGGCCGCGCCGAACGCGAGCAGGTAGCCCAGGGCCTTAACTTTAAGATATTTTTTCATAGCGGTTCCCATGGTTCCAATCGTATCAAATTGCCCTCTCCCTTTCTATTATGGCTCCCCCCCAATTGCTAGAATATAGGTATGAGACTAAAAGAACTTATCCGGGTGATCATAACCGAAGAGATGGCGGACGTTTCCGTTTACAACGTGGACGCCGAACTTTACTGTTCCCACGAAACTATAGGGGATAAGCTCTGGGAACTTTACACCAAGATCTCCCACGATAAGAAGACGAGGCTAAAGGCCCTCAGCAGGATCTCCAAAGAAGGGGTCGGCTTCCGCCAGCGGAAAACGCCGGCTTCCTGCTCGATAGAGGCGTCCCTCCGCATCCACGAGGACCGCGCAAAAAAAAGGGTGCTGCTCTACCGCGCCCTCCTGAAACTGCTGGACAATCCGGAATCCCGGGAAATGGTAAAAGAAATAATCCCCAGGGAGAAAGGCTACCTGGCCGCCCTGACGGAGCTGCGCGCCGAATTGAAGCTGTCCGAGAAAGCCTGACCCGCCGCCCCCGGGAAATAAAAAGGCCGTCCGCTAGCGGACGGCCTTTTTTGCGCCTTGCCGGCCTGGGTTCAGGCCTGCGGCAGGCTCTCGAACTGCCGCGCCAGCTCCTCCGGGACCAGGGCTATCACCTCGCTCCTGGTCGAGCGCTTGTCGGACTTTATAGCCAGGGTAGCCGTTATTATGCGGAAATTCTGCTTCAGGTCCCCGCCGGGGGCCAGCCCGTTGGCCAGGTCGCGGAAGTCCCCTTCCAGGTAGGCCGGAACCGAGGGCATGAGGCTCAGTTTTAAAGCGTTAAGAGCGGAATTTATCAGGGAATTGAGCACGATATTGCCCAGCTCCAGCAGCATCACTTCCTCGGTCTGGGTGGTGACGGCGCCCCTGGGGTAGGAGTAGCCCATGAAGCATTTGGAGATGCATTCCATGTCCAGCGGGTCGAAGAGCATGATAGCGGTGAAGGGCAGCCCGCCCCTCAGGTTGAAATAAACCGCCGAGGCCCTGGGGTTCACGAAATCGTGCAGCTTGACCGCGTCCTCGACGGTACCGGCCGAGGCGCTGATACCGAGCAATTCCCAGGTCCCGGCGGAAACGCCAGAAAGCCTGCCCAGGCATTTCTTAAGGCTAGCCTCCGTCAATCTGACCAATGCGCCGCTGGAGATGTCGGTCATAGGGCTTCAGGAAACCTGCTTGAGGACGGCTTCAAGCTCCCCGTAGGAAAAAGGTTTGTGGAGTATGGCGGTAGCGCCCTTCTCGAAAAGCTTCTTGTTTATCTCGTCCTGCTGGACGGCGGTCACCATGACCACCTTGGCGGCCGGGTTTATGAGCCTGAGCTCCTCCAGGACTTCCAGCCCGGTTTTTCCCGGCATTATGAGGTCCAGCAGCACCAGCTCGGGGCTGAGTTCCTTGAAGGCTTTTACGGCTTCGTCGAAATTCCCTGCCTCGCCCACTACCTGGTGGGACATTTCCTGCAGGATATCCTTTATCATGTCCCGGGTGAGAATATTGTCGTCCACGATCAACACTTTCATAAAAGCTCCCTTTCCCCACAGCCGCGGCGGACTTAACGCGAATCTTTCTGAAATTATATGATAAAAGACGGGCTTCCAGTACACCCGAGGCCCAAGGACCTACCCCGGCATAGGAACTTTGCCTCCGGATACGGGGCCCTAAGCACCTGCCGGGACCCCGCCGCCGAAGGTATCATATAAGCATGAGATCAAAGAACCTTTACCTTTTCGCTTTACTCTTGCTGCCGGCGGCCGCGGCGGCCCAGCAGGCGGACTTCGCCAAATTCGAAACCCTCGGCGCCTCGCAGATAAAACAGCTCTCCCTCCCCGGCCTCGAACTCCCGGCCGATAAAAAATGGGGCGTTTCCTACACCCTCAAGGGCGTACTCTCCGCCGAGGAAGGCCGCGTCTCGCTCAATACTCCGGACGGCCGGCTTTTCCAGCTGGAGCTTTCCGCTAAAAAAGCCGGGAAGTTCGACGGGAAGACCGTGACCGTCGAGGCCCTGGCCCGCCAGGCCGACGATCTTTCCATCCTCAAGGTGGAGTCCATCAGGGAATACACGCCGAAAGCGGGGGAGATAGTGCCGGCCCCCTACCAGCCGCGCCGCCGCCAGGCCCTGCTCCTTTCCGACAAGGGCGGGGAACTGGTGATGGGCAATGTCCGCGAGCTCCGCGCCGGACTCCCCCTTCCCGACTCCTTCGACTGGACCACGGCCGCCATGAGGCCGGAGCTCGTGAAGAACGTTTATTTCGTGAAGAAGCCTTTCGCCCCCGAATTCCTGGCGGCGCATTCTTTCTTCCTGTTCACTTTCGAGAAGGGCGGCCTGCGCGACGGGAACGGCAGGGAGCTCGCCGGGCTGACGCTGAGCATAGAGAGCCGCACCCGCGTCGGGCAGAGTTTCTCCCCCCTCACCGGGCTCAAGAACGCTTTCGGCATCATCTGGCATCTCGCCACCTGGGAGGATTACTCGGCCCGCACGATCCACCTCGAGAAAGGCCACCTGGTGCCCTATCCCATGCTGCTCTCCCACGAGCAGAAGATGAACCTGCTCCGCGAGTCGATGACGCTGGCGGCCGTGGACCGCGACGGGGAATTCTACCACACCATCACCAATAACTGCACCAATAACCTCCTGCTGATCATGAACCGCGTGCTGCCCGAGGACCGCCGGATAAAGATGTGGACCATCCCCTATATGGTCTATAACGCCAAGGCCACCATGCCGCTTTTCGTCATCAGCAGCCTGCAGAAGAAGGGCTTGCTCGGCGCGGAATACGCCGACATCAACGCCGCCACCCTGAAGACGCCCCTCCCTTAACGGCGCCAATAGAACAAATGCCCTCCTCAAAAAAAGACCGCGCCGATGTGATAGTCATCGGCGGCGGGCCCGCCGGCCTCATGGCGGCCGGCCGCGCCGGGGAGCTGGGCGCTAAAACCACGCTCCTGGAAAAGAACGGGCGCCTGGGGCTGAAGCTGCTGATCACCGGCGGCGGCAGATGCAATGTCACCAACAGCGCCCCCCTGAAAGGCTTCATCGAAGCTTTCGGAGAGAACGGTAAATTCCTTTACCGGGCCCTGACCGTATTCTCGAACAGGAGCCTGACCGGCTTCCTGAGTTCGCACGGCGTGCCCACCCGCACGGATCCGGACGGGAAGATCTTCCCGGCCGACGATAAAGCGCAAAGCGTCCTGGGCGCCCTGAGCGCCTATATAAGGCAAGGCAAAGTAGAGGTCGCCTGCGGCGCCGCCGCGGAAGGCCTGCTGCAGAATGACGGGAAGGCGATAGAAGGCGTAAAACTCGCAGACGGCTCCGTTCTCAAGTGCAAAAAAGTGATAGTCGCCACCGGCGGGCTGTCTTACCCCGGCACCGGCTCCACCGGCGACGGCTATGCCTGGGCGAAGCGCTTCGGGCATACCATAGTCCCGCTCCGCCCGGGGCTTACCGCCCTCGAATCGGACGAACCCTTCATCAAGGACCTCCAGGGCCTGACGCTTCAGAATATAAAGCTCTCGATCCTGGCGGACGGCAGGAAGACCGCTTCGGAAAAGGGCGAGCTGCTGTTCACTCATTTCGGCGTCTCGGGACCGAAGCTGCTGGTCATGAGCGGAAAAGCCGTGGACGCGCTCGACGGCGGCGCCAGGGTGGAACTTTCCATAGATCTTATGCCCGGACTGAGCCCGGAAGCTCTGACCGCTTCCATCCAG
>Ga0209212_1004852_pt1 | contig 16381 bp, 12 predicted proteins | sample RifGroC2_FD_183996 | JGI IMG/M metagenome (GOLD analysis project Ga0209212, IMG submission 183996) | Groundwater microbial communities from Rifle, Colorado, USA - Groundwater C2 (SPAdes) (version 2) | ecosystem: Environmental > Aquatic > Deep subsurface > Groundwater | place: Rifle, Colorado...
TCTTGACCGTGAGAGCAGCGACCTGCTTGGAGCGAGTCCCGCTAACCGGACAGTTCATGACCAGTGGCGTTTCGCATGCGGCTTCTTGAATGGAGCAGGAGTCAGACATTTTATTTTTTTCTCCTTCTGAAAGATTCCTGATGACCTGCGTCAAGGCGCCCTTCAGTTGGCGCAGAGCTTTTTCTCCTTGGCCAGCGCGAACGCAGTCAGTGACGCACGTTTCCCTATGGTTTTCCAAAAGGACAGGAAGTATGCCTTCCTGTCCTTAAGTCAGATGAGCAGTTTCACGTCATGCCCAGGACCCGTGTATTGCGCCACAAACCGAACAATGAGTGGCGTGAGGGAACTTCCATTTCATCGGTCTCACCTCCTTCCGCATTTTTGATATCACCCCTGTACCATAGTATCAAGTCAAGTCTTTTTTTGAAAATTTTTGCTCTCCGCAGAATTCAATTTACTTAGCTCCATCTGTTTCGATGGACAAGGAACATCTACATATGAACAGAAAACAATCGCCTGCTTTCGAAATCAATATGGACTGGCAATTGGTACATTCGTAGAAAAATAGGCATTCGTCGGCATTTCAAGCTCCTGGACAAATCCACACTCAGGGCACTTCAATCTGGTTTTGGTTATGACTTCCATTCTTCATCTCCCATAAGTTAAGTTATCTAATTAAATGACCATTACTCCTTCTTCTTTTTAACTGATGAAGGATAACCTGCATTGGTCGTCGCTTTGATTAAATCTTCCAACTTGACTTTAGCAGGGTCAAACACAACTACAGCTTCTGGGGGCTCAATCGTCACTTTTGCTTCTTTCACCCCTGTCAAGCGTGTCAGACTCTTCTTGACAGCCACTGGGCAGGAGATACAATACATATTCTTGACTTCCAACACCACCTGTTCCATACGCATCGTCCCTGTTGTTTGGCCCTCAGCAAAAACATAAGGGACCAAATATGGGAAAGCCAGTAACCCGATTATTAAAATAGTTACGATCCAGAGAATAATTATGTACATCCGCTTCCCCAGGGGAGTTCCGCAGGAGCTTCCAATAGCACAAGAGTTCGTTTTCGGCTTCCGATACGCGATGTAAAAAGCGACCCCCAGAAAAACCAGGGCTATGATCATAAAAAATGGCCGGTAAGGTGATAAGGTGGTTAGGCTGCTAATCCATGCTCCGCTTACTCCAATGGCCAGGAGAAATAACGGGCCCAAACAGCAGATGGATGCGACGATGGCCGAGATTACAGCACCGATCAAACCCCAGCATGATTTTCCCTCAACGCTTTTTAGATGGACTCCTCTCATTTTAGTACCTCACTCGTTCAAAATTTTCTGAATCAAGTGCCTTTATGATCGAACATTCACCAGATGGACCACCTTTGCATAGTGCCGCCAACTTCGTGAGCATCATCTTCATCTGCTTAAGGGCTCGCATCTTCTCTTCAATGTCCTTGATCTTCATCTCTGCCCGTTTCTTGACATCAGCGCAGGTGGTATCCGGATCGACTTTTAAAGATAGGAGTTCCATAATCTCATATAGTGTGAATCCCAGCATTTGGGCACGTTTGATGAATCGAATACGAGCAACGTCACTCTCTGAGTACATCCGGTAGCCAGACTCCCGCCTTGGCGGATCGGGAATGAGTTCCCTCCTCTCATAATAACGGACCGTTTCAACCTTAACCTTCGCTTTTTTGGCCAACTGGCCTATCGTCAAAGTTTGCATTTTCTGCCTCCATATATAATGTAAACCCTGCACCTAAGTACAGAGTCAAGTGTTTTTAACAAATTTATTTTTGAGGGCAAAAAAGATGAATACCGCCGAATTTATAATGACCAGGGACCATATGCCGGAACTGTGTCGTGCGTGGAAATATCCTCCTAAACTTCAAACTCTTCTATTACCTAATTGTTTTTTATGATCTTTATGGCCATCGTGCGACTGACCATGGCCGCGATGCATGAAAAAATGCATCTTTTCCTGTCATGGTATACCTCCTGTTAAATCTTTACTCTCCGCAGCCTGAGGGAATTTCCGACCACGGAAACAGAAGAAAGGCTCATGGCGGCCGCGGCAATGATCGGGCTGAGCAGGATACCGAAAAATGGATACAGGGCGCCTGCTGCGATGGGCACGCCGAGAGCGTTATAGATAAAAGCAAAGAACAGGTTTTGTTTGATATTGGCCATGGTGGCTCGGCTCAAATGTCTGGCGCGGACGATTCCGGTGAGATCGCCCTTGACCAGGGTGACACCGGCGCTTTCCATGGCTACATCCGTGCCCGTTCCCATGGCGATCCCCACTTCCGCCTGGGCCAGGGCGGGGGCGTCATTGATGCCATCGCCGGCCATGGCGACACTATGTCCGCCCTGCTGAAACTTTTTGACCGCCTCTGCCTTTTGATCCGGCAGAACCTCAGCCACCACTTCGTCAAGATCAAGCTTTCTGGCGACTGCCTCTGCAGTTACCTTGTTATCACCGGTCAACATCACAATCCGGATGCCTTCAGCGTGCAGTTGTTTGATCGCCTCGGGCGTTGTCTTTTTGATCGGATCGGCAACGGCCAGTAAACCACCAATTTTACCGGCAATCCCCACAAACATGACCGTCTGTCCTTCGGACCGCATGGCCTGGGCCTGCTCCACCAGAGAGCCGGCGTCAATTTTAAACTCTTCCAGGAGGTTACTGTTGCCGAGCAACACCGCCTGGCCGTCAACCTCGCCGGAAACACCCTTGCCGGTGTGGGAGGCAAAATTTTTCGCATCAATCAGGTAGAGCCCTTGATTGACGGCGCCTTCAACAATGGCTGCCGCCAGCGGATGCTCGCTTCCCTTCTCCAGAGAGGCAGCCAGCAGTAACAGTCTGTTTTTATCAATTCCTGGCGCAGCGACAACCTCCACCAATTTCGGTTTGCCCTCGGTCAGGGTACCGGTCTTGTCAATCACCAGTGTTGTAACTTTTCGCAAGATCTCGATCGCCTCGGCATTTTTAAACAAGATCCCCATGGTCGCGCCCTTACCGGTGGCCACCATGATCGACATGGGGGTGGCCAGACCCAGGGCACATGGGCAGGCAATGATCAGCACCGAAACAGCGGCAATCAGCGCATAGGCCAATCGGGGGTCGGGACCGAAAAAGTACCAGATGCCAAAAGCGATAAGAGCGATGGCGATCACTGCCGGCACAAAGTATCCGGATACAACATCGGCAAGTTTCTGGATCGGCGCCCGGCTCCGCTGGGCCTCGGCCGCCATCTTCACAATTTGCGACAGCAAGGTTTCGGCGCCTACCTTTTGGGCTTCCATAATCAATGAACCGGTGCCGTTGACCGTAGCGCCGATGAGCTTATCCCCCGCCTGTTTCTCAACCGGTATCGGTTCGCCGGAAATCATCGATTCATCGACGCTGCTTGATCCTTCAAGAACGACACCGTCCACGGGAATCTTTTCCCCCGGCCGGACTCGCAGACGATCCCCTTTCATTACCTGCTCCAGAGGGATATCACTCTCATTTCCGTCAGCGTCTATTTTTCGGGCGGTCTTCGGCGCCAGACCCAACAGCGCCTTTATGGCCGCGCCGGTCCGGCTTCTGGCCCGCAGTTCCAGCACCTGGCCCAACAATATCAGCACAACAATAACGCCCGCCGCCTCAAAATAGACCCCGACGGCGCCTTCTGCCGTTCGCATCGCCGCGGGGAAAAGATGGGGAAATAACACGCCAACAAGGCTGTAAAGGTAGGCCACCGAAACCCCGAGACCGATCAGGGTAAACATGTTCAGGCTTCTGTTGATGACGGACTGGACGCCGCGGACAAAGAAGGGCCACCCTCCCCAGAGCACAACCGGTGTCGCGAGGATCAGTTCCAGCCACGCATAGGTCTTGGCAGCAAACAGGGCATCGAGTAGCCTAACGCCCGGAATAATATGGCGCATGGCGATAATCACCAGCGGAAGCGTCAAGATGGCGCCCACAATGAACCGCTTGCGCATATCGTCGTATTCCGGATTGCTCTCTTCTTCCATCAACGAGACGGTTCTCGGTTCCAGTGCCATGCCGCATTTGGGACAACTGCCGGGGCTTTGCTGCTCAACTTCCGGATGCATCGGGCACGTATACACCTGGCTGCTGTCATGCGTGTGTTTCACTGCTGACGGCGCTTCTTCTTTCTTGCCGGTGAATTTCTCCGGATCGGTTTTGAACGTTGTCAGGCAATGCTCGCTACAAAAGTAGTAAGATTTGCCGTCATGTTTATGGTGGATGAATTTACCTTCCTGATCTGTAGACATCCCGCAAACCGGATCCGTATATTGGCTTTTCTCTTCTTTGGATTGGTGGTGGTGCATTATGTACCTCCTTTTACCCTCTATAAGGAAAAATCATGAGGAGGATCAATGATGGGCAGGTTAACTCTCATTGCAACGTCAATCGTTCTGAAATCGTTCTGACGCTGCTGATTTCCGCCGATGGGATTACTGTTGACACCCAAACTCATGACTCAACGAGATGAAAGCCGGCGAGAGAGAGATTTCATCAGATCTGGTTCGTTGGTGCAATACTTAAACAGCTTCCGCCCATCGATCAGCAGAACCGGGATCTCCTCTTTGTACCGATCATAGAGATCGGGGTAGTCTTCGATAATGAATTTCCCGGCATCATTATGCCTTGTCCGTTTTTGCAAAAATCATTTTGACCATTTTCATGAGTCCAAGATGTTCGACGCTCTCGATACGTAATCCTGCCTTCTTCACATTTTCTAAAGTACGGCGGTTGATGTTCGCCCCCATGATCCGAACAACCAGGGGATTCAGACGATCCATGAGCCAGCCGATTATCGGCTTGTCGATGCGGACATGCTCCAACAGGAGGATCCGGCCGGACGGCTTGACAACGCGCCGCAACTCCCTCAACCCCTGAACCGGATCCGGCACGGAGCAAAATACAAAGGTTGCGACCGCTGTATCAAAAGAGTTGTCGGGGAAATGAAGACTCTGCACATCCCCTTCGCTAAGATCAAACGGCAGTCCGAGTTTTGATGCCTTTTTCCGGGCAATGACCAGCATCCTGTCGGCAATATCAATACCGGTGACGCAGGCCCCAGATGGGTAGTGAGGGAAATTCTTCCCCGTACCTACCCCGATTTCCAGAATCTTTCCCTTCGCTTTGGCGAGGAGCATTATTCGCCAAGGTTTAAATATCAACTCGGGGATTGCTTCAATGAAATTATAGAGGGGCGCAATACGATTATAGCGTGTCTTTGTCAGCTCTGTCGAAACGGCTCTGATTTCATGATCGCTTACCATTGTCATTGCCTGGGGGCTGCCTCCAATCTTGATGTTCGGTTTAATGCACAGCTTTGTCCACAAAGTGTTTAAAATGGAAATTTCTTCATCATTTACCGGAAAACACTATGGCACTGCACACAGCTTTTTTCTATCGTTGCGGAAAGACCTTGCGTTCGCGCCCTGTCCTTCTCCTTTATGGCTTTCCCTAACTCGGACAGATTTCCCCTGAAATTATCGGCCTGTTCCTTAAAGTTTTCCATCATTTCAGAATTTTTATGGAGTTTGAATTTCTCCATGTCCTTTACTGCCTTTTGCATCCGTTCGAGTGAGGCGCCGGCCGTCGCAAAATCCCCGGCTTCCAGACTTTTTTTGCAGACCGCCCATTGTTTGTTCATTACGGACATGGTATTGTGCTGCGTACTCATCTCCGGCGTCATGGTATGACTGCGGCCAGGTTCGGCAGCCGACGCAAAACCGGCAAGCCACAGGACAAGTGCAATGCTCATTGTTGTTTTCATTTTTTCCTGAATTCCTTTCTCTTAAGTCCAATCATTTTTTTTAAATTCCCTTCCCCGCCAGGCCATGTAGATTGCCGGAATGATGACCAATACCAGAATGGCGGAAGTGATGACGCCGCCGATCATGGGCGCGGCGATCCGCTTCATTACATCGGCCCCGGTGCCGTGGCTGAACATGACGGGAATCAGACCGGCCAGGATGACGCTTACCGTCATCATCTTGGGGCGTATTCTCGTGACGGCGCCATGCATGATCGAATCTCTGAGATCCTGCAGGCTGTTTAATTTCCCTTCCTTCCGCCACTGTTCGTACGCCAGATCAAGGTAGAGGAGCATGACGACGCCCGTTTCCGCAGCCAGTCCGGCCAGGGCAATGATCCCCACCCACACGGCAATACTCATATTGTAATTGAGGAAATACAACAACCAGAAGGAACCTACCAGCGAAAAAGGCACGGCTAACAGGACGATCAGGGTTTTGATGATGCTCTTCGTATTGAAAAAGATAAGGACAAAGATGATCAAGACCGTAAGCGGCACAACCATTTTCAGCCTTTCATGCGTTTTCACCAGATACTCGTATTCACCGCTCCATTGTAAACGGTAACCTGCCGGTATTTTCAGGCCGGCAACTTTTTTCTTGGCATCATCCACGTAACCGCCCACGTCACGACCGGAAAAATCCACATAGACATACAACGAAAGGAGCCCCTCTTCACTCTTGATGCCCGTCGGTCCCTTGATGATCCTGATGTCGGCAAGCTGCCCCATCGGCACCTGGGCAAGGGAAGGGGACCCGCCGGTAGAGGACCCGCCCATCCCCATTCCTCCCGCGGAAGACGGGGCGCCCATCTTCACGGGCACCAGCACACGCTTCAGCCTTTCCAAGTCATTCCTCAGTTCCCGCGCATACCTCACATTGACGGGATAACGTTCTCTGCCTTCCACGGTAGTTGTCAGGCTCATCCCTCCCACGGCCGTCTGAATGACCTCCTGCACATCATCCACGCTTAAGCCGTAACGGGCAATTTCTTCGCGTTTGATATTGAAATCGATGAAATACCCGGTCGTAACCCGTTCGGCATAGGCGCTTCTGGTGCCGGGTACATCCTTCACCGCATTTTCTATCTCCTTCCCTATCCTCTCCAACTCATAGAGGTTCTGCCCCAGCACCTTGATCCCCACAGGCGTCCTGATGCCCGTAGAAAGCATGTCCGTCCGCGCCTTGATGGGCATGGTAAAGGAATTGGCCACCCCCGGAATGGACAGGGCGTCGTTCATCTCATTTTTCAGGGTCTCCACGGTCATGCCCGGTCGCCACTCCGCTTCCGGCTTCAGATTAATGACCGTCTCGAACATCTCCAGCGGCGCGGGATCGGTGGCCGTTTCCGCCCGCCCGGCCTTCCCGAACACCTGGGCCACTTCCGGGAACTTCTTCAGCAGTCTGTCCGTCAACTGCAGCAGCTTCGAGACTTCCGTTATGCCGGCCGCGGGTACGGTAACGGGCATATACATGAGCGTGCCTTCATAGAGGGGCGGCATGAATTCCGATCCTAACTTCATAAAGGGATAAGCCGTCAAAGCCATAACGATCAGGGAAAAAAGAATCACGGTCTTCCTGAAGCGGAGGGAAATAATGGCTACGGGCTTGTAAATCATACGGAGGAGGATGCTGATGGGATTTTTGTCTTCATGCGCTATCTTGCCCCTGATGAAAAGGGTCATCAAAACGGGGGTCAGGGTAACGGCAAGAAAGGAGGAAAAGAGCATGGCAAAAGTCTTCGTATAGGCCAGAGGCTTGAACAGCCTTCCCGCCTGCGCCTGCAAGGTGAAAACGGGAAGAAAACCCACGCTGATGACGAGAAGTGCAAAGAAAAGCGAAGGGCCGACTTCCTTGGCGGCCTCGATGATGACATCCGTCCGGTTTCCGGGCCTGCCCTCCTTCTCCCACTCTTCCAGTTTTTTATGGGCGTTTTCCACCATGATGATGGAGGCGTCCACCATGGCGCCGATGGCGATGGCGATGCCGCTCAAACTCATGATGTTGGACGTGAGCCCGAGATAATACATGCAGATGAAGGAAATGAGGATGGCAATGGGCAGCGTCAGAATAACCACGAGAGCGCTCGGCAGATGGAAGAGAAAGACGACGCACACCACGCTTACCGCGATCGACAGCTTGATGATCTCTTCCTGCAAGGTATCGATAGATCGCTTGATAAGGTCGGAGCGGTCATAGGTCGTGACAATCTCCACCCCTTTGGGGAGGCTGGGGACGATATCCTGTTTGATCCTCTCCTTAACCCTTTCGATGACATTGAGGACATTTTCGCCAAACCTTACCACGACAATGCCGGCCGCCACTTCGCCCTTGCCGTCGAGTTCCGCCAATCCCCGTCTGATATCCGGTCCAAGCTTGATATCCGCCACATCCTTCAGAAGAACGGGCGTCCCCCTGCCGTCCGTGCTGACCGCAATGTTGGCGATGTCCTGCAGACCTTTAATATAACCGCGTCCCCGGATCATGTATTCGATTCCGGAAAACTCCAGAACCCGGCCTTCCACATCGCGGTTGCTCTTCTTTACGGCCTCCATCACCGCCATGAGGGGTATATTATAGGCCAGAAGCCGGTTGGGATCGATAGTGATCTGATATTGTTTGACAAAGCCGCCCAGGCTTGCCACCTGGGAGACGCCCGGCACGCTTTCGATAGCCAGCTTTACATTATAATCTTGGATGCTGCGGAGCTGGGAAAGGTCGCGCCCTCCCGTTTTATCCACAATGGCATAGGAAAACCCCCAGCCCACGGACGTGGCATCAGGACCTAAAACGGGATTGACATCGGCAGGGATCTTGGCCCTCACTGCCTGGAGATATTCCAAAACGCGGCTTCTGGCCCAGTAGATGTCCGTCCCTTCGTCAAAGATTACATAGATAAAAGAACTTCCGAGGAAGGAAAATCCCCGGACGAACTGCACTTTCGGCGCCGCCAGCAGTGTGGAAGAGATGGGATAGGTGATCTGATCTTCCACCAGGTCGGGGCTCTTGCCCGCCCACTCCGTATAGATGATGACCTGCGTATCGCTCAGGTCGGGTATGGCATCCAGCGGGGTATTCTTCAATGCCCAGTATCCCCAGATGCCAAGTGCTCCTACCAGAAGGAAGATAATGAATTTATTACGCGCGCTGTAGTCGATTATTTTAGCAATCATTTCGTCCTTATAAAGTTTCAGGTGTTAAGTTTTAAGTGTTATGTTATTAGATTTATTAGAATATACCTAAAACCTAACACATAAAACTACTTACGTCTTTGAGGCAAGGCCGACACACCCTTCAACTGTGCTTCCGAGTCGATCAGGAAGTTGGCTGATGAAGCGACCTTCTCGCCTGCCTTGATTCCGCCCGTTACCTCAACGATTCCGTCGGCCTTGAGGCCGGTCATAACCTCGCGCGGTTCAAAATATCCCTCACCCTTGTCCACATAGACGATCTGCCTCACCCCCGTATCGATGACCGCTTCGGACGGCACAGTAAGCCTGTTGCCCAGGTTGATCTTGATTTCCACGTTGGTGAACATCTGGGGTTTCAGAACACCTTCGGGGTTGGGGATGGTAAATCTTACCTTGGCGGTTCTCGTCTCACCCGCTAAAGAGGGATAAACGTAGTCCACCCGCGAAGAAAATTCCTTCCCCGGGAAATAGCTGAGACCGATCAGCGCCGTTTGCCCCACCTTGATGAGAGGCAATTCATACTCGTAGATGTCCGAGACGATCCACACGCTGGAGAGGTCGACGACATCAAACAGTTTTTCCCCCGGCATGACGCGCATGCCCTGGACGGCCATCTTCTGGAGGATATAGCCGGAAACGGGGCTGTAGATGGTAAGCGTTCTGATGGGTTTGCCGGTGGTTTCGATCTTTTTTATCTGTTCATCGTTTATATCCCAAAGCCGGAGACGTTCTTTTGCCGCTTCCAGGATAGCCTGGGCATCTTTGACAAGCAGCATGGCCGTGCGTTCATCTTTAACTGATTTACCCTGACTTGCCCAACGCAGGGTATTTAAAAACTCCTGTTGCGTCGCCACCAGTTCCGGGCTGTAAATCTCCGCCAGAGGCTCTCCCTTCTGCACATACCGTCCCGTATAATCGATATGGAGCTTCTCTATCCATCCTTCGATCTTGGTATTAGCGGTTGCCAGTTTCCTTTCGTCATACTCGATGCGGCCCACGGTCCGGATAACCCTGTTCATGGGTTGTATGGCGGCCTTAACGGTCTTCACACCGATCATTTGCCACTTGTCCATAGGTATCTCGACAGTAGGAGTTTCTTCCGCCTGGCTGGCCTCTTCCGGCACTGCCTTTGTTGACGCCGTCGGAGCTCCGCTTCCCTGCTGACTCCCCGCCGCCTGCTTGCTCCCTGCCGCCCCTTTTAGAATGCCGAGTTTGGTTGCCACATCTTTCAGTTCTGTTCTGTAGAGATATAAGAAAGCGCCGGCAACAACAAGCAAACAGATAACAACGATCATGATTTTTCTTTTTTTCATTTTGCGTCCACCCCGTAATCCGTAATTGCCGCCAACCCATCCAGCCTGGCCGCAGCTTTTTGCCTGTCGGTAAACTGCCTCCAGTATAAGAATTCATAATCAATCAGCGATTTAAGCCTCGTAATGGCGGTTATCGCTTCGATCTTTCCGGTCACGTAACCGGCGAGGGCCAACTCGAAATCCTGGTAGGCCTTGGGAATCAACCCCTCCCTATAAAGCGCCATCAGGTTTTCCGCCGTTTTCAACATGGCATAGTTGTCCCGCAGGGCGGATGACGACATCAGCTTTGCCGCTTCGACATCCTTCTTCGCTTCCAGAAGGGAAGCCTCAGCCTCCAGGACCCCCTCCCTCTGTTTTGTCTTGTAGAAAATGGGAATATTCATCGTTGCCGTAAGATTCCACATGTCCGGGAAGCGGGAACTTCTGGCAGTGTAACCGGCGCCTACGGTGACATCCGGATAGTACTCTTTTTTTGCCATCTGGATCTTCGCCTCAGCTGCGCCTACCATCTTTTCCCTGGATTTTATCATCGGATATCTATCGTGAGACATCTTAATCAGTTCATCCAGGCGGTAATTATTTATGGTATTTGACGGTTTTTCAGGCCTGCCGAGAGGAGAGAGCGAGTCCCTTCCCACAGAGGCATTCAGCATGGCCTTCAGGGACTGGATCTTCTGTTTTTCCATCTCTTCCCTCTCGAGGAGCATGTATTTCTCCGTCTGGGCCATCAATATCTCCTGCTGCGGCGCCATGCCTGCGGCATAGCGTGCCACGGCCGCATCTTCCATCCGGGAAAAGAGCGCCGCCATGTCCGTAAGCAGGTCGATATTGGTATAGGCCAGGAAGAGGTCGTAGTAGAGTTCCTTTACCCTGACCTCAGTCGCCAGCTTTGTCGCATCGGCCATCGCCTTCAGACTTCCCGCATCTTGCGTTGCCATTTCCCCTTTCAGGGCAAGCTTGCCCGGATAGGGAAACATCTGAGACAGGGAAAACATCCAGCGAGAATCGGCGGGCATGCCCTTCGTCTCCCGGTCGAAGGTGTAAAAACTGTCCGTCCCCTCATTCTCATAGCCCATCATCACCATGGGATCGGCAAGGCTCGTCGCCTGAGGGATCTTGTGTGTCGAGGCATTTGCCCGCGCCTCCGCAACATGGATTTCCGGATTGTTCTTTAAAGCCTCCCGGATCAGGTCCGGGAGTTTCAAGGTTTCTTCCGCGGCGAAAACCGGGACAGCCATGAGGCACATCATACAAACCAGAAATGGTATAAAGGAGCCTCCCGGAGGGGAGGCGGCCGTCCGACCTAATCCGCTTCTCCGTCCCCCCCCTGGAAAGATATGGCCCTGTCCTTTCGACATCTTCTTACCTCACATCGATGTTGAACTTAGCCCGGGCCTTTTTATCGCCACGGTTTATGATGACGACAATGCCCCAGCCTCCGGCTGCGGAAAAATTAAGTTTTGCCTTATACTCGCTACCCTTCAATTCCGTATCAGTCTTGACTTTAACGGCCGGCATACCGGGCATGGCGGCCATGGATTGCTCCACCGCCACCTTGGCATCCTTGACTTCGGCGCCGGTTGCATCTTTTATGGCAACGGAAAGGTTATTGTCGCCGGTAATGGGAGGATTCTTGTCAATTTTTATCACCACGTTGTAATCGCCGGCCTTCTTTGTCACCTCATAGTCCTTTGCCACTGCCGTACCGGCAACCAGTAATACCATCATCACCGCTAAAACTAATCTTTTCATCTTCTTTCTCCTTTCATGATTTGAGTTATTACCCTAAAACTTACCCAAGGCTACCAATAAACCCTATCTCTCGCAAAATCAACTTCCCTCTCTTACGAATCTTTAGCGCCTTCCTTTAAGCAAGGGGTGTACCAACAGGATAAACTTCTCCATGTCGAAATGTAAGTTAGCGTAATATATGGAGGAAAAATATCAAGGGAGTCTTTTTCTCTTAACATGGCATTGTTTAAGTGAGATTTTTCTTCGCACATGAAGATCTCCTGAAGGAAAAGGTGAGAATATTATTCATGGCAGAAACTTAGTCCAACTCCATGGTTGACGGCTCCGTAAAAAGTAAATTTTCCCCTCCCCTGGCGGGAGGGGATTGAGTGGGGGGCGGACTTGATCCGGAATCCAGCGCGGATTGCGATGGGGAGGGCATCATGATGATTTGCCCTCCCCATTTTTTCAGGAATTAGGATCAGCGACAATATCTTCATGGCATTTCCCGCACAACGAATGTTCTTCTCCCCTCAACTGGCCTGTTCGGTAAGAGAGGCTTCCCTTATGGGGGTCATGGCAGGTCGCGCAACTGAGGTCCGGTACGCCGTTATGGCGACCCTTGATCCATTCGAGATACTGCTCATCGTAATTTTACTACCCCTGTTCTTTGTATGCTCTTCCCCTTTTCAGAGGAGTGCGAGAAAAAATAGTAAAATGTTTCACTGCTTTCGGCAGGAACTTCCCTTTTTCACCAAAGAGCTAAATCGGCGTGGCCGTCACATGTCAAGAGAGAATAGGCGATCGCACCTCTACCCTCTCGGTAACATTTATTACGAGGCAATGGGATGGGAAAAAAGTCCCATTTCCTTCCTTAAACGATTTTGCGGTGCGAAAAAAAACCGCGCCTCCGGAAAATCTCGCTCAGTCAATAAGCTGATTACAAATTTATTTTATCATTAGATTACGATAAGTTATTGCGTGCTGTCGGGCTGCTCAGGCTTTTGGCATATCCCTTGCTTTGGATACATATAAACAATTAACTTTGTACAAAGTATAAAAAAACATTTTAAGACGGAAGATCATCATGGTGACCCACAATCTGTAAAATAGCGGCTTTGCATACCGCCTGATCAGGCTTTGAGACGGTCGGATAGGTTCTTGACAGGAGAAAGGACAAACTTATGAAAAGCGCAAAGATTTTTTTAATAGTCACGGTTGTAAGCGTAATTTTATCCACGGGAGGTTGCGCCGGTGACTTGGCCCGCAGTGTAGACCGCAGTAGTCAGGGACATAATACCGGACAAGATATCACTCACGATAGGAGTGGTAGATAAGGCTTACACTAAAGATGATTGCCATAGAGTGGGGGGAAGGAAGACCCGATGGAAATATTGCGAAGACTTTTTAAACCAAGGAAGCATCCCCGCTTTTATCCCTGCAATAATGCCTTTCTTGTAGTCGCACCTTACACTTCAGGTGGGAGAGAGTTTCAGATACTTGACATCAGCGGAGGCGGTTGCGCATTCATTTACGATGGCACAAGGGAAGAACTGGCGGAATCGGGTTTTCTCAGCCTCATGGTCGACGACACTCCCTATCTTGACAGTGTGGACTTTGCGACTGCATCGGATACTCCCCTTCCCGTAATCCAGGACAACTCTGGATGGCTAAGGAGGAGGGGCGTTCAGTTCAAGTGGCTCGGGGTATTGAGCCGGGAGCGACTGAAGGAGTTTATAAAGCAGATCTCCATCGGCTGCGCATCATAGTATTTTCAATCCATCCTTTCCCGTGGTAGACTCCCATTATAAAAAAAGGAAGTTCTTGGCACGCCAATTAACAATACGTCTTAAAGACGGACGAATTGACTATTGATTTCAATGACAAGGAGGTCTTATGTGGATAGTGGGATTGGGAATGATGGCCCTGATGTTTTTCGGGGGGATGATGGGCGGCGATGGATTATTTATGCACAAACAGGAAGGCAGGAGTGACGCCCATCAGCATCTGACGGAGGCGGACAGGAGTCATAATCATGGAATTGAGGCGCCGACAGAGACCTCCGAGGACATGAAAAGACCTTCAATCGAGGAAAATGGAATAGACAAGAAAAAGCTGCCGGACGCCGGTGATACGGATTGTGTGCCGAAGAATTCGTGTCCATGAAATGAGACCTTTCATATTACGGTGGTCGGGGCCGATCCGACGGGTTCCATCCTTTCCGGCGATACGCCCAGATCATTTCGTGTGGAGGGCATCGGGGAGGATTTTGTGCCCGCCGCTCGCGCGGATCGAGGATTTGATCGATATTTCTGAACAATACCGGCTTCTGCTTTCCGGGTACGGCGGCGTGATCGTCAGGAGAGGCGGCGTACCGTATGCGCTCCTTTGCCGGATTGATCTGGTACGATAAGACTCTCCGTCGGTCTCGAGGACGTCGATGACCTTATTGAGGATCTGGATCAGGCTTTGCGGGAGGCGGCAAGAATGAAACAATGAATTGCGGAACGCCTTCCTTGCCGATTTCTTTTATCCACAAATCGTCACCCTCATCCAAGGTGTAGAATATCACCCCGTTATCATTGGTGACATTTCATCAGTATTTATGATATGGATATGCCGCTGTTTATCATGGACCCGTCCGGGAAGGATTTCACGGAATACATGAAGGGGGGAACGGCGTCATGACGGAAAGCGCGAGTAATTTACTCTACTACGGGGACAACCTGGACATTCTCCGCCGCTACGTGAAGGACGAGACGGTTGATCTCGTTTACCTGGACCCGCCTTTCAACTCCAATGCAAATTACAACGTCCTGTTCGCGGAAAAAGACGGGAGCAAGGCGGCGAGTCAGATTCAGGCTTTCTCGGACACCTGGACATGGACGCAGGAAAGCGAATCCGTCTTTGCGGAAATCGTGACGGCGGGCGGGCGCGTGGCGGATTGCCTTCAGGCGTTCCGGACCTTCCTCCGCGAATGCGACATGCTGGCCTATCTCGTGATGATGGCTCCGCGCCTGGTAGAACTTCGGCGCACGTTGAAGTCAACTGGAAGCATCTACCTTCACTGCGACCCGGCGGCGAGTCACTATCTGAAGATGCTCATGGACGCCGTGTTTGGACCGGAGAACTTTTTAAATGAAGTCGTCTGGAAGCGGACGAGTGCGCACTCCGGGTCAAAGAGATGGGGACCGGTTCATGACGTGATATTGTTTTACGCCAAATCATCCGCCTTCGTCTGGAATCCTGTTTTTCAAAAGTACTCCGATGAGTACGTTGAAGGGTTCTACCGGTATACGGGTGAAAAAGGGCGGTTTCAGGTGGGCGACCTCACGGGAGCCGGGACAAGGTCCGGTGAGTCGGGGCAGCCGTGGCGTGGCGTGAATCCAACAGACATGGGAAGGCATTGGGCCGTACCGAATAAGGTCTTGCTGGAAACGCTCGGTAAGGAAAGCCTCTCTTTGACGGTTCAACAGAAGTTGAACGCTCTCGACAAGCAAGGGTTGATCTACTGGCCGCCAAAAGGCAAAATGCCACGCTTCAAGCGGTATCTGAACGAAGAAGCTGGCGTCCCTATAGTAGACGTCGTCACGGACATCAATCCGATTGGCGCGCAAGCCGCCGAACGTCTCGGCTACCCAACGCAGAAGCCTGTTGCTCTGCTTAAGCGGATCATCTCCGCGAGCAGCAACCCCGGCGACGTGGTTCTTGACCCCTTCTGCGGCTGCGGGACCACGATTGCCGCCGCGCAAGCGCTGGGCCGCGCGTGGATCGGGATAGACATCACGCATCTTGCGATCACGCTCATCAAGCAACGCCTGAAGGATTCCTTCGGCATCGAACAGGTTGTTCGCGCCACACCGTCAGGGAAAGGCGAAGCTGCGAAAGTGGGGGAAGCGGTGTCAGAATATGGAGAGGCAACAAAGCGGCCGTTCCACGTTGTGGGCGAGCCTACAAGCGCGCCAGACGCGGTGGCGTTGGCTGCCTCGGATCCGTATCAATTCCAATGGTGGGCGCTTGGCCTTGTGGGGGCGCGGCCCGTCGAGCAAAAAAAGGGAGCGGACAAGGGGATTGACGGGAGGATCGTCTTCCAGGGGGACAAGCCGGGGAGCTTTGAAAGCGTCATCCTGTCGGTGAAGGCGGGGAAGACCGGCGCCGCGCACGTCCGCGACCTGAAAGGGGTTCTGGAGCGGGAAAAGGCGGCGATTGGGGTTCTGATCTCGATGCAGGAAGCCACGTCCCCCATGAAAACGGAAGCGGTTACGGCAGGGTTCTATGAATCCGCTTTGTGGGGTAA
>Ga0209212_1004853_pt1 | contig 16377 bp, 14 predicted proteins | sample RifGroC2_FD_183996 | JGI IMG/M metagenome (GOLD analysis project Ga0209212, IMG submission 183996) | Groundwater microbial communities from Rifle, Colorado, USA - Groundwater C2 (SPAdes) (version 2) | ecosystem: Environmental > Aquatic > Deep subsurface > Groundwater | place: Rifle, Colorado...
TGGGAAACGGCGGACTGGCTCATTTTAATTACAGCGGCGATATCGCAGACGCAAAGCTCTTTTTTCGCCAGTATCTGGAGCATTTTAACGCGCGTAGCGTCGCCGAGCGCCTTAAAGAGTTCGGCCGCCCGCTGGGCCGGCCGGTCCGGGATCAGGTCCTTTCTGGACAGACGGACGGTTTCAGGATGCTCGCAGAGCACCTCACAAATTTCGCGGTCTTTCTTTTTTGTCGCCATACGCGGATATATGAACATCTGCTCATACGTAGTATAGCAGACCAGATATTCCTTGTCAAGGGCCACTGTGGCCACTATAGCTGCGACAATCTCCTTGAGCGGAGATGCATGCTGACCACCAGGTCCAGGTCTGCCCATAAAGCGCTTAACTGGCAAGGCTTGCCAGGCGTAATGCGCAGTAAACAGGCACTGCAACCTGTCTTTAATACCTTCCCTACACTGGATGTTTCCCTGACAATATCATAAACGCTGATCGCTTCCGGAGAGCGGTTCAATCTAAATCCGCCGTGCCGCCCCTTGCGTGACAGCAGGTAGCCGCTTTTTGCAAGAGTTTGGAGTATCTTTGAAAGGAACGGCGCCGAAATTGCTGTGCCGGATGAAATTTCTTTAAGCGAGTATGATCTATCATTATGGTTTTTAAAATAGACCATACATCGGACGGCGTAAGTGGTCTTAGGTGTTATACGCATAGATTAATTTACACAGCCGCTTATGATACGCGCATATTGGCGGCATCGCGGCAGTAGCGCGCTTTTATTATTTCCGCCAGGACGGACACCGCGATCTCCCCCGGAGTTTTTCCGCCGAGGTTCAGCCCTATGGGCGCATATACGCGCTTGTCCCTGGCCGGGAAGATTTTCTTTTCGCCCAATAGGCGGTAAACCTCTTTTACTTTTTTAGCGCTTCCGATCATTCCTATATAGGCGGCCGGGGTTTTTATCGCTTCATCCAGGCTTTCCCTGTCCAGCGCGTGGCCGCGCGTAACTATTACCACGTAGGTATTCTTGTCTACGCCGGCCTCCCGCACGGCCTTGTCCGGCCTTTCCGTTATTATCCTGGCAGCGCCGGGGAAACGGTCCGCGTTGGCGAATTCCGCGCGGTCGTCCGCCACCGAATAGGGGTAGCCCGCCATGCGCGCGGCCTCGGCTATTTTCATTCCCACATGCCCGGCCCCTATTATCAGCAGCTTTATGGCGTCCTTGTAAATGTCCACGAATATTTCCACCCGGCCCATACAGATCATGCCGGTATTTCCCTTTGGCTTCAGGTCGAAAATGAATTTCCCGCCCTCTCCTCTTTTTAGGCAGTCCACCGCCTGTTTTATGGAAAGCGCTTCGAGCGTTCCACCGCCCACGGTGCCGCGTATGGAGCCGTCCTCGAAAACCAGCATTTTGGCGCCTGCCTCCCTGGGGGTAGAACCGTCCACTAGTATTACCGTAACAAATGCGGCCGCACGGCCTTCATCGATGGCTTTTGAGAGTTCTTTTATTACGTTTTCAGCTTCGTTCATAAGTTTTCCTGATCCACACCGTACAGGCCGCATGAAAAAGCGTCTGATTTATACCAGCCGCCGGATAATATTTTAGCCCGTGCCCGGCAGCCACCGCGGCACTTGGCAAAATGGGCGCAGGTCCTGCATTGCTTAAGTTTCTCCCAGTCAAAATCCACCGCTATTGCACCGCTGACGGTATACTTTCTATAAATGTTTTCCAGCGGCTCAAACGCCAGGTCGCCCATCTCTTCTCTGATGTTCTGAAAATAATGGCAGGCGTAAACTTTTCCATCCGCGGAGATGAAACACTGGTCTATGCCGGCATTGCAGTAGAAACTGCGGCTGCCGGCCAGGCGCGTAAAAACATCCGCGTTCTCGTCCCCCCCCGATATCAGGCCTTTGTTGAAAAGGTCCTTAGCGTTGGCGGTAGACAGTTGTAGCCCTGCCGACGCGTCTTTCGCCTTGCCTATGGGTGTCACGGAAGAAAAACTTACCCCGTTCGCCCCGAGTTCGCCGAGGCAGAAAGCCTGAAACTCCTTGACGCGCCCATAGGTATTGTCCTGCACCATAGCTGTTATGAAGACCGGCACTTTCCGTCCGACAAAAAGTTTTATGCCGTGCAATGCCTTTTTAAAGGCCCCGGCCCCGCGTATGGCGTCGTGCGTGTCCTCGAAAAAATCCAGGCTGACCATGGCCTTTGCCACACCATACTGCGCGAACAAGTCGGCGGTCTTCTCGTCGGCCAGCGTGGCATTCGTCATTACGAACACGCGCATATTGCGCGCGCGGGCGTTCTTGAGCGCCGCCGGCAGCAGCGGGTTCAGCAGCGGCTCCCCGCCGCTGACTACCAGGTTGACCGGTTCCAACGCGTCGATCCCGGCAAAAACTTTATCCAGCGTTGAGGGATCGATATCCTTCTGCGAAAGGGCGGCAAAGCAATGTGCGCAGCGCAGGTTGCAGCGGCCCGAAAATTCCAGTTCCACCAAGTCCAGGGGGCTCTTTTTCTTAACCGGCAGGCGTCGGTCCCCCACTAACCCGGTATCCGTTCCCGCTATGTCTTTGGCAGCCAGCTTGTCATAGATGAACTTTTCTTTCTCGGTCATTTCAGCGGTCGAGCGGCGTGTGGCCATGCTTTCAAGGACGGCCACTGCCTCGGCGTTCATCCGTACTTTATAGCTGCTGGCAGTGTGGTGCAGCCAGACATCATGTTCCAGGTATTTTAAGACGCAGTCCTTGATTCGCATGATTATAAAAGTTAAATTTAAAGGGAGGGCAGCCCCTGCACGTCTGTGTGTTAGCGCCGACAAATGCAGAGGCTGCTCCTCTTTTTACTGCTACTAGCTGCTTCTCTTAGTCGCCGCAGCCCGTTTCGGGGCAATGCGCGTGCTCTTTCGGACCAACCGCTACTTCATTGTGTTCTTCGAACAGCATGAGTTACCTCCATTACTATCGCTTCTCCCGGGCCTATGCTAGCCGGCCCGGGAAATTTTGTGTTTATTTCTTTTCCTCAAGGGTCATTCCGCACTTGGGGCACTTGCCGGGCTTGTCGCCCTGGTAGTCGCCCATGGGGCAGACATAAACCTTAGCCTGAGGCTCCTGCTTCTTGTCTAAATACTTTTCAGGATTATCCAGGAAAGGCTTTTTACAGCCGGGGCAGCAGAAATAATATATCTTGCCTTTATAGGAGGCCGAAAGTGTTTTGGCGGTTACTTTAAAGGTGTCTCCCATTACCGGGCAAACCGCTTCCTTGCCAACCTCTTCTTTGGTTACCTTGCGCATAGCGGCTTTGGCCGGCTTGGCTTTATTGCCGGTTTCAACTGCCTGATTCTGCACAGGGCTGGTGCTGCCCATTCCCCCCATCTTCATCTGCTGGCAGGGGGTATTCCCGTTTTTGCTGCATTCCTGTGCGAACGCCGGCACGCTTGCCAATACCAGGGCGAACGCATACAGTATTGTGAGTTTTTTATTCATAGTTCTCTCCTTGCTAAGTAATACCGAAAGCGGGTCAATACTTGGTCATTGTCTTGTCTATCTTTTCAGCCCAGGCGTCTATGCCGCCCTTGAGCACGCAAACATTAGTAAAGCCCTTGGCCTTCAGGGCGCGGTATGCCGCTGTGGATTTGCTCTGTCCCTTACAGTAGAGCGCAATATCTTCGTCCGACCGGAACCCCGCGCCGTTCTTAACAAGCTCGTCGAAATCCACCCAGGTGTCGCCCTCGATGTGGCAGAGGTCGTGTTCCCAGGCATAGCGCAGGTCCACCACGCGCGGCAAGCCACAGCATTGCAGCTGTGCCAGAAGCCCTTCCGGGGTGATAAATTCCACGGCAATTGAATTCATGAATTTCTCATCCTGCCGCGCCTTGGTGCCGCAGACGGGGCAGTCCTCCCGTTTCTTCAGCTCTATGACGTTGAAGTTCGCCAGTTGGAAGTCCAGCATGGCGAATCTGCCTTTAAGCGTTTCAAAGCCCAGTATAAGTTTCAGAACTTCAAGGGCCTGCATGGCCGCCACGGCCCCGGCGGCGGGCCCCACCACGCCGGCTTCGGCGCAGCCTTGGTCCTCAAGGGACTCCACATCCGGACAGAGACAGCCAAGACAGGGACCGCTTTGCGGGTCAAAGACCGCCAGTTGTCCTTCAAACTGGTACACCGCTCCGTGCACATACGTTTTCCTGAGATCGAGGCAGGCTCTGTTTATGGCGGCACGGGTCATAAAATTGTCCGTGCAGTCGGCGATATAATCATAGCCTGCAAGGGCGGCTTTTATATTCTTAGTGGTCAGCATTCCTTCATTCGCGTTCACTTTTACTTCCGGGTTGATCTCCAGCAGGCGCTGTTTCGCCAGTTCTGTCTTCAGCCCGCCTATATCCCCGGTTTTATAAATGAGCTGCCGGTGCAGGTTGGAAAGATCCACCGGGCCGAAGTCGAACACGCCGATTTCCCCTACCCCCGCCCCCGCCAGGTAACCGAGCACCAGCGCGCCAAGGCCGCCGGCGCCCACAACGGCCACCTTGGCGGCCTTTAGCTTCTCCTGGCCTTCGGGGCCGACGCCGGGTATTACAAGCTGCCTTGAATACCGGATAAGTTCTTCTGTCGAGAGAGGCATAATCTATTTCAGGGCACGGACCAGGTCTTTTATCAGGTCGTCCGAGTTCTCTATGCCGGCGGATAGCCTTACCAGACCGTTGGTTATTCCGCGTTTTAGGCGCTCTTTTTCCGGTATAGCCGCGTGCGTCATCGTCGCCGGGTAGCAGGCCAGCGATTCAACGCCGCCCAGGCTTTCGGCCAGCGTGAATACTTTAAGCTTTTTAAAGAAAGAGTCCGCCGCGCGCCTGCCGCCCTTGAGTTCGAAGCTCACCATACCGCCGAAGCCGTCCATCTGCTCCGCCGCCAACCCGTGGCCGGGATGGTTCTCTAACCCCGGATAATAAACTTTCGAGACGGACTGGTGGCTGGCCAGGAAAGCGGCCAACTCAAAGGCATTGGACTCGTGGGCCTTCATACGCACCGACAGGGTTTTTATGCCACGCAGCGTCAGCCAGGCGTCCCAGGGCCCAGGCACCGCGCCCGCGGCGTTCTGGTAGAACTTTATTGTCTCATGTAGCTCGTCGCTTTTGATAGCGAGCAGGCCGCCTATCACGTCGCTATGGCCGCCAAGATATTTTGTGGAACTATGCACGACTATATCCGCCCCCAGCTTTATGGGCCGCTGAAAATAGGGTGTGGCGAAAGTGTTGTCTACCGCCAGCACGGCTTTCCCTTTTTTCGCTATTTCGGCCAGGGCCGCTATATCGGTTATGCTAAGCAGCGGGTTGGTGGGCGTTTCCGCCCAGATCAGGCGGGTATTGCGCCGCATAGCTTTCTTGAAAGAGGCCGGATCCTTTGAATCGGCGTAGGAGATCTCCAGGCCCCATTTCTTAAACACTTTCTCGAAGAGCCGGTAGGTGCCGCCGTAAAGATCGTCGCCGGCCACAACATGGTCCCCCTTCTTAAGCAGCCCGCCGAGCACCGCCGTTTCGGCGGCGAGCCCCGAGGCGAAGGCAAGTCCGTGTTTAGCGCCCTCAAGCGCGGCTATGCAATCTTCCAGGGCTTTGCGCGTAGGATTGCCGGAGCGTGAATATTCCCAGCCCCGGTCTTTGCCTATGGCGTCCTGCTTATAGGTAGAGGTCTGGTAAACCGGCACGTTCACGGAGCCGGTCTGTTTATCGGCCGCCTGTCCTGCATGAATAAGTTTGGTTTCAAATTCCATCTGCTTTTTCCTTTTTGCCCAGGAGTTTTCGTCTGAGATGGTTCAAGAGGTCCACCTTGGTGATCAAGCCGTAGAACTTTCCCTCGCAGTACAGCAGCCCGGCCATGCCCTTGCCGAGGATGGCCGTAATTTCGTCAAGTGAAGTGGAAGGCTGCACTGTTACCAGGTTCTGCGACATGTGCCCGCTGACGGGCTTGTGATAATTAGAGATATCCTTCTGCACCGCAAGCAGAATATCCGACTCGTCCAGGATACCGGCCACGCGGCCGTTCTCTATCACGGGAAGCTGGGCGTATTCGTACAGCCGCATCCGCATAAAGGCGGTTATCAGCGTATCCGCAGGCTTCACCGAGCACACTGTGCCTTCGTGGAACGGGCGGCCTACCAGGTCGCGGAGATCGCCGAAAGCCGTTTTGTGCATGAAGCCGTGGTCGGCCAGCCAGAAGTCGTTGAACATTTTAGAAAGGTATTTGTTCCCGCTATCGGCCACAATGGTTACTACACGTTTGGGCGTTTTGCTCTCCCGACAATAACGCAGCGCCGCCGCCACCAGGGTTCCGGAGGAGGACCCCGCCAGTACGCCTTCCGCGCGCAGCAATTCGCGGGCCGTAGCGAAACTTTCCGCGTCGCCTATAGTGTAGGCTTTGGTAACTCTGGAAAGGTCAACAATGGGCGGGATAAAATCCTCGCCTATCCCCTCCACGAACCACGAGCCCGCCTTGCCCAGGGTTTTATCTTTGATATAGCCGGCCAGCACCGAGCCGGCAGGGTCCGCCAGCGCGAATTCTGTTTTCGGCGATACACGCGAAAAATAGCGGGAGAGGCCGGTTATGGTTCCGCCCGAACCAACGCCGCACACCACAGCGTCCACGCTGTGCCCCATCTGCTCCCAAATCTCCGGGCCCGTGGTCTTTTCGTGAGCCGCCGGATTGGCGGGATTGCCGAACTGGTTTATATAAAAGCTGTCCGGCGTCTCGCGCGCTATCCGTTCGGCCATGTCCTGGTAGTATTCGGGGTGGCCCTTTTCCACGTCCGAGCGTGTTACCACTATCTGCGCCCCCAAGGCCCTCAGGTGCGAAACCTTTTCCTGGCTCATCTTGTCCGGTATGACCAGTATCAGTTTGTAACCTTTCTGGGCGGCCACCAGTGCCAGGCCCAGTCCGGTGTTGCCTGCCGTGGCCTCCACCAAGGTGGACCCCTTGCGTATCTTCCCTTCCTCCTCGGCGGCGGCTATCATGGAAAGCGCTATGCGGTCTTTTATGGACCCTCCGGGGTTCTGGTTCTCCAACTTCAGGAAAAGTTCGCAGTTGCCGGTGTCCAGCTTTTCCACTTTAAGCAGCGGCGTATTACCTATCAGAGCTAGTACGGTGTTTACGTAGTTCATTGAATGTGTTTTCCTCTGAAGTCTTAATGTTCTATTTCTTTTCCGCCAGTTCCATTCCGCACTTCGGGCATTTTCCCGGTTTGCTGCTCTGGAACTCCCCCATGGGGCAGGCGTAGGTCTTGAAAACCCGCGAAGCGTCAGGCTGGTCTCTTTTACAGGCATAGGCGGCGGCCGCCTGTATGGTTTTTATCGAGGCGGGAGACTGGGCCGTTATCGTTATCTTTACGCCGCCGTCCGTTTCTTCGACGCCGGTTTTTGCGCCGGGGACGCGTGCCGGACAATTCTTTTCCATCTCGTCTCTGGAACTGAAATGCCGCGCCGCTGTTTTCCGGAGGCCGGCTATGTCCTTTACGGTTATTGCCGTCAGCGTTATTTCAACCCCGGTCTCTGTATTCTTTACGGTGGGCTCGAAGTTCTTCACGCGCAGGGGACACAGCACAGTGTCCTCCTGCGGTTGGCCCTGGTGACCTCCCCCATGCCCTCCTCCACCGTGGTTATGCTGGGCACCCGCATAGCCCGCGCACAACACTACTGAGAAAAGAACTACAGCCAGGTGTAATGCTTTCATTTTCTCTCCCGTCAGTCGAAAGCGTTCTCTTTCTTTTTCCAGAGGTAGAAGACCACCGGGTAGACCAGCAGCTCCAGGGCGAAGCTCGATGCCAGGCCGCCTATCATGGGCGCGGCTATGCGCTTCATCACGTCGGAACCGGTGCCCAGCGTCCACATGATGGGGATCAGGCCCATAAAGGCGGCCGCCACCGTCATCATCTTCGGGCGCACGCGCTTCACCGCGCCGTGCATGATGGCCTCTTTCAGGTCACCGGTATTGTTCATGCGTCCGGATTTCTTCATGTCGTCGTAGGAAAGGTCCAGGAACAGCAGCATGAAGACGCCGGTCTCGGCGTCCAGGCCCATCAGCGCTATCATGCCCACCCAGACCGCGATGGAAACGTTGTAGTCCAGGAAGTAAAGGAACCACACCGCGCCTATCAGTGAGAAGGGCACGGCCATCAGGACGATAAACGTCTTAACCGCCGACTTTGTGTTCATATAAAGAAGTATGAAGATTATGAACAGCGTAAGCGGCAGCACTATCTTAAGCCTTTCGCGCACGCGCAGCATGTTTTCGTACTGGCCGCTCCATTCCAGCGAATAGCCGGCCGGGAGCTTGAGCTGGGAAAGGACGTGCGCTTTCGCGTTCTTTACATAGGTCCCGACGTCTATGCCCTCGATGTCCACGTAGACGTACCCGGACAGCAAGCCGTTCTCGTCGCGGATCATCGCAGGTCCCTGCCGCATCTCTATGTCCGCTATCTGCGCCAGCGGCACGTTGATGCCGCCCATGGTGGTGACCAGGACCCTGCCAAGTTTGTTCAGGTCATCGCGGTATTCGCGGGCGTAGCGCACGTTTATTGAATAGCGCTCCCTGCCCTCTACGGTGGTGGAGATAGGCTCGCCGCCGATGGCGGACATCACGGCCATCTGGGCTTCCCTGACCGAGAGGCCATAGCGGGCCAGCTGCTCCCTTTTAAGCGTGAAGTCCAGGAAGTAGCCGCCCGCGGTGCGTTCGGCGAAAGCGCTCCTGGTGCCCTTTACGTGCGTGATAAGCTGCTCCACTTCCACGCCTATCTTCTGTATCACGGTCAGGTCGGCGCCGTAGATCTTTATGCCTATCGGCGTCCTTATGCCGGTGGAGAGCATGTCTATCCGGGCCTTTATCGGCATGGTCCAGGCATTGGACACCCCGGGGAACTTCATCTTCGAGTCTATATCGGTGATGAGCTCGTCCCAGGTCAGGCGGTCGTACCAGACATGGCTGAGTATATTGCGCAGGAAGTCCGGCGCCCAGGAGGAATACCAGCGGGGTTTGGCTCGCCACTCGTCATGGGGCTTAAGCACTACAGTGGTCTCCATCATGGAGAAAGGCGCCGGGTCAGTGGAGGTTTCCGCGCGCCCGGCTTTGCCGAACACCCGTTCCACTTCGGGGATGCTTTTAAGGATCCGGTCCTGAAGTTGCAGGAGTTTCTGCGCTTCGGTCACCGAAAGCCCCGGAAGGGTGGTGGGCATGTAGAGGATGGTGCCTTCGTTGAGGGGCGGCATGAATTCAGAGCCCAGCTTGAGGTATACCGGGATGGTGGAAAGCACCAGCAGCAGCGAGAAAGCGATGGTCTTTAACGGGTGGTTCAGCACCCATTTGCAGACCGGCTCATACACCGCGAAGAGCATTTTGCTGATGGGATGCTTTTCTTCAGGGTAATAAGTGCCTACGGCTACCGTATTCACCACTTTCCCGAACCACAGCGGTTTTATGGGGAATGGGTCCATGCGAGCGAACATCATGCGCAGCGCCGGATCCAGCGTGATGGCGAGCAGCGCCGCCATGAACATGGAAAGGTTCTTGGTGTAGGCCAGCGGCTTAAACATGCGGCCTTCCTGGTCCACCAGGGTGAAGATGGGCAGGAAAGCTACGGCTATGACCAACAGCGAGAAGAACACCGACGGCCCCACTTCCTGCAGGGCTTCCAGCCGCACCGCGTGGAAATCCCCTTTTCTTCCCCCGCTCTGCCACAGTTCTAGTTTCTTATACGCGTTCTCCACCTCCACTATTGCGCCGTCAACCAGCACGCCTATAGAGATGGCTATGCCCGAGAGCGACATGATGTTAGACGAGATGCCCATGAAATACATGGGAATGAAAGCCAGGAAAACCGAGACAGGTATGGTCACAATGGGGATGACAGCCGAGGGTATATGCCAGAGGAAAATAAGTATGACCAGGCTGACGATGAGCATTTCCTCGGTCAGCTGCCGCTTCAAGGTGGCGATGGCTTTATAGATCAGGCCGGAGCGGTCGTAAGTCGTTACCACTTCCACGCCTTCGGGCAGGGAGGGTTTTATCTGCTCCAGCTTTTCTTTTACCCGCTCTATCACTTTCAGCGCGTTCTCCTTGTGGCGGATTATCACTATGCCGCCCACGGTATCGCCTTCGCCGTCCAGGTCCGCTATTCCGCGGCGGATCTCCGGGCCGATCTCTACCCTGGCGATGTTCTTGATAAGTACCGGCGTGCCGTTGGCGTCGCGCGCCACCACGATGTCCTCGATGTCCTTTATAGATTTCGCGTAGCCTTTGCCGCGTATCATGTATTCCGCGCCGGAAAATTCTATCAGCCGCCCGCCCGCTTCGTTATTGCCGTCTTTTACCGCGGTCAGCACTTTCTCAAGCGGGATATTGTAGGCAACCATGGCGTTGGGGTTCAGGTTCACCTGGTACTGCTTCTGGAAACCGCCTATAGAAGCCACTTCGGCCACGCCGGGTACCGACTGCAAATGATATTTGAGGTTCCAGTCCTGGAAGGAGCGGAGCTCGGAAAGGTCGTGCCGCCCGCTTTTATCCACCAGGGCGTACTGGAACACCCAGCCGACGCTGCTGGCGTCGGGGCCTATCTCGGTTTTTACGCCCTCCGGCAGCCGGCCCTGTATCTTGTTCAAGTATTCAAGCACGCGGGCCCTGGCCCAGTAGATATCCGTGCCGTCCTCGAAGATCACATAGACATAGGAGAAGCCGAAATCGGAAAAACCACGGATTGTTTTCACTTTTGGCGCGCCCAGGAGCGAGGTGATAATAGGGTAGGTGACTTGGTCCTCCATGATATCGGGGGAGCGGTCCCAGCGGGAATAAACTATCACCTGCGTGTCGGAAAGATCGGGGATGGCGTCCAGCGAGATGTTCTTTACGCAATAGTAAGCGCCTATCATGGCCACCGCGGTAAAGATAATGACCAGTGCCTTGTTGTGGGCGGAAAACGCGATGATCTTTTTTATCATGGTTTTATTCCGTGACCGATGATTTGAGCCTGGCTTCGGAGTCTATGAGGAAGTTTGCGGAAGTTACTACGGTCTCCCCCGCCCTTACTCCGGACAGGATCTCGGAGTAGTCGTCGCCTTCGAAACCGGTCTTCACTTCCCTCGGCTCGAAGCCCTCTTCGCCTTTATCCACGAAAACCAGCTTGCGGGCGCCGGTATTGACGATGGCGTTTAGCGGCACGGTCAGACGGGAAGAGCGCGTAACTTTTATCTTTATCTCGGCGTACATCTCGGGCTTGAGCATATTATCCGGGTTTTCCACTTCGGCTCTGACGCGCAGCGTGCGCGTTTCGGCGGAAAGGATGGAGTCTACCGCTTTTATCACGCCGCGGAAAACGCGGCCCGGGTAGGCCGGAGTTTCGGCCTCTATGGCCAGCCCCGGAGTTATCAGGCCTATCTCGTACTCGTAGATCTGGGCGTAAAGCCAGGCTTTGGCTCCGGGCAGCAGCAGGTTGGCGTGGGTTTCGGCGTTGCCGGCCAGTTCGTCCAGCTGTTGTTCTGAAAGGCCCAATTGGCGCAGGCGCAACTCCGAGGCCCGGACCAGGGCTTCGGCCCTTTCGTGAACTTCCGGCCAGGAGCTGTCCTTCACTTTCTCCCGCGCTACAAGGGCTTCCTTATATTCCGAAATGGACTGGTAAAGGTCGGGATCGTAAGCAACCTTGCCCGAGCTGCTTATTGTATGGGTCAGCGTCCTGTAAGCCGCGCGGGCGGTCTTCACGCCGATAAGCTGTCTTTTGGCGCTGTCCATTTTTATAGGGGCCCTGCCGCCCACTTCTTTGGCTTCCCCCCCGGTTTCGTAAACCGGCACGTAATCCATGCCCATATCGTCTTTCATGGGGGTCTTGGAGGTTACCGCCGGGTTCATGGGGTTGCGGTAGAATTTTATTTTCCCCTTCTCCGTCTGGGAGGCCGGGGCGGCAGTGTCTTCACTTTTGACCAGGTTCATGCCGCAGATAGGGCAGGAGTCATCTTTCCTGGAGGATGTATAGGTGGGATGCATCGGGCAGTGGTACATCTCTTTATGCTGCGCGGCGCCGCGGCCGCCGTGGCCGCGGTAATATTTTATTCCAAGCGGAATTGCGGCCAGCAGCAAGAAGCCGAGAATTATTAAAACTATTTTTTTTGTCTTCATTTTATTTCCCCTGAAAGCTGCTCTACCCGGGCGAGCCAGGTTCTGTAGTCAACGACATAGCGGTAATAATCCATCCTGAAATCCAAAAGGGTGCGCTGCGCGTCCAGGAGGTCCATAAAGTCGGCCTTTTCCGCCTGATAGCCGCTTTGGGCGATCTTAAGCGCTTCCTCAGCCTGCGGGATAACGCTGCCCCGGTAAAGCTCCACCAGCCGCAGGCTGCTGCCGGCTTTTATATCCGCTTCCCTCAGGTCGGAAGCCAGTTCATTGCGGGCCGCTTTGTATTCCGCCTGGGCCATTTCCCGCTCCGCGCCGGCTTCCTTCACCATCGCCTTTTGTTTCGAGAACCAGAGCGGGACTGTAAGGCCCAGAGCGATGTCGTAGGTGTTGTTCATCTCGGAGCCGGGCGCTTTCCGCTTCCTGTACAGCAGCATGAAGTCCGGCAGGTATTCGGCCTTTGAAAGGGAGAGCCGGCGTTCGGCCTGGTTCACTTTTATCGAATAAGCTTTCAGCCCGGGGTTGGCGGCAATGGCCGTCGCGCGCAGTTTTTCATAATCGGCGCCGGTTTGTGCTGGCTCCAGTTCGGCCGGTTCCGGCAGGGCGGCCAGCGTGTCCCGGTCCATCAGCGCGTTGAGCATAGCCTTGGCGGTTTCCTTTTCCTGCTTTACCGTCACCAGCATATTCAGCGTCCGGGAAAGCTCCACTTGGGCTTTTATCGCGTCGCTTTGGGAGGCTTTTCCTACAGAATATTTCGCCTCGGCAATCTTGGAGAAGCCGCGCAGTACGTCTACGGTTTCATTATAGATCTGCTCTGCCCTGGAGGCTATGTAGTATTCATAGAACAGCGCCTTGGCTTTGGCGGTCAGTTCCCGCTCTTTAGTCTCATAGAGGGCCGTGTAAAAGGCGTGCTCGTCTTTTGCGACATTCTTGCGCAGCAGGAGTTTGTAGGGATTGTCTATTTCCTGGCTGACGGAGATGTTGCGCTCGCCCGCGTTATTAAGAAAACTCTTCCCGGAGGGCGTGTACATCCGCTCAAACTCTATCACCGGATCTTTGAGTATATAGGCTTGCTTTATCCGGCTCTTGTAGACCGCGGAAACGGCTTTGGCCGCCTTAAGGTCGGGGTTCTTTTCACGAACTTCGGACAGCACCTCTGCAAGGCTCAGCCCGGCTGCCGCTTTGAGGTTTTGTGCCTGAGCATCCGCGGCGGCGCAGCCGACTAAGAGCGATATCATCACGGTTATGACGGTCTTCATAAAGGTTATGCCTTATTTCGCCAGTTTTTGCGCCAGGCTGTTCAGCGCGGGCATATGGTAGAGAAAAACGCCGCTTATGACCAGCAGGTAAGCCAGGCCGGTTATTATAGCGGCTTTAGCCAGCTTCTGGGCGCGCGGGGTAAGGGCCGGGTCTTTCAGGAGCATGACCCCTAAAGCTATGGCTAATGAAGCTTTCTCCACACCGAACAGATGAATGAAAGAAAGCGCGGCAAGAGCGAGGGCCGCGGCGGCGAATTTAGTGGACATCGTTTTTCTCCATATTTCCCATTTCTCCGGCTTTGCCGGCCTCACCCTGCTTTTGCATTTTCTCCATTTCGCAATCCTTGCAGGGGCAGATGCTCTTCTTGCCCGCTTCGTGCATGCACAGGCACATGTATTTCGAGCACTCGCCGCACAGGCGGGCCACCGCCACCGGGTTTATCAGGCTTGCGGGTTTTGCCAATTGGGCCACTACTTTGCGGGCGAGTTCCCTGCGAGAACCGTTCTCCATGGCGTTTATATTGAAGGCAAAGGTGAAAATATTAATCAGGATAAAAGACACCATTACGGCCATGGCCGGTACAGGCACGCGCAGGAACCTTAGGAAAGGGCCATGATATACGTTCAGCGCCCGGGCTGCGGCGGAAACCCTGGCGGCGAAAAAAGGAGAGGGTGTAACTTCCGGTAATTGCTGTATGCCTGAGTTCACTGCGGAAAGGCGGCGCAATTCCCCCGCGCAACCGGTACAGCTATCAAGATGTTCCTTTATTGCGGACAGCTCTTTGGGGACAAGCTCTCCGTCCAGGTAAGCGGAAAGTTTACGGGTTATATTACTGCAAGGGTCAAACAGCATAATTATGTCCTCTACAATGTTTAACGTAAAAACCGCAAAAAACCTGCGGTTCAGTGTTTATGTTTGTGGCCTTCATGGCCGGGGGGCGCTTCTATGGCTGCCTGTCCGCCTTTGAGGTCTTGCACGCTATTACCGCAGCCAGCGCCCCGACCGCCGCCATATAGAGGCAAGCCCTGCCTGAGGCTTTCAGCACCGGCTTCTTTAAGACTATTCCCAAGCCGTACAAGAGAAGCGCGCCTGAGAGAAAAGCTACCGGGAAATGCACGAACATCGGGTGTATGTTGAATAGTTCTTTAACCGCCGTGAATCCGAACAGCAGCTTATCCATCTTAACCTCCGTTTATCGCTTTCTCTGTCTCGCGGGGCCCCTTCAGAATTACCGCATTTTTACACTTTGTCGTCAATGTGGATTTACATGCTTTGCTTAATCCAGCCACCGGAGATAGCCGGGCGGCAAGGAGGGCAGCCCCTGCACGTCTGTGTGTTAGCGCCGACAAATGCAGAGGCTGCCGCTCTTTAATTTAGGTTCCTTTGCTTAATGCTATTTCTTCTTTACCAGGTTCATTCCGCATTTAGGACACTTGCCGGGCTTGTCTGAGTCCGCGCAACCCATGGGGCAGACATAAGCTGCCGTTGACGTTTTTGCCGCGGGCTTATCTTCGCCTCCGCCGCAGCAGCCGCAACTGTGGGTCTTTTTTACCGCGCTTTGCAGTTTCTTGACAGCAGCCAGTTTCTTTGCCGTGACGGTCATTTTTATACCGTTCTCAATATTTTCAACGCTGACCTCTTCGCCGCCCTTGATCAACGGACAGTCTTTGGCGGCGCGATGCGCGGCCGCGCTCTTTTGCAGTTCGGAGACAACTCCCGGGGTTTCAGCTGTCATTGTTATTTCTATCCCGTTCTCCACAGCTTTCTTTTCGGTTTTTACATTTTCCAGTTGTTCAGGGCAGTTCGTGTGTTCCTCCACCATCCCCGTGTGGCCTTTATGCTCTTTCATGCCTTCTTCGGCAAAAGCCCGAATTGGGGCTAAAGCCAGGGTAGCTATCAGTGCTATCAGCAGTTTCATGTTCATCGGTTCTCCTTGTGAAGGTTTCAATAGTTTACAGTTTGGCTCTTTTCAGCCGCAGCGAGTTGAGCACTACCGAGACGGAACTGAGGGCCATGGCTGCCCCCGCGAAGTAGGGTGGTATCAACAGGCCCCAGACAGGATACAGGGCCCCGGCGGCCAGCGGCACCAGCGCCGCGTTATAGGCGAAGGCCCAGACGAGGTTCTGCGTTATATTGCGCCTGATAGCTTTGGAAAGTTTTAAAGCCTGCGCCACGCCAGCTATGCCGTTGTGCATAAGCGTGATGTCGCTGGCTTTGACGGCTATATCCGCGCCTGACCGGAGGGCTATGCCTATGTCCGCCTCGGATAGCGCGGCGGCGTCGTTAAAGCCGTCGCCCACAAAAGCTACTTTGGCACCCAGGGCTTTGTGCCGCATAATTATCCGGCTTTTCTCCTCAGGGAAGATCTCCGCGTAGAATTCTGTTATCCCAAGAGTCGCGGCCAGGGTTTCTACAGCGGCCCGCCTGTCGCCGGAAGCTATTACCGGCTTTATGCCCATAGCGGTCAGTCCGGCCACCAGCCCGGCGGCTTCCGGCCTGAGCGTGTCGGAGAGTTCGGCGTAGCCTTTGAAAATCCCGTTCTCGGAGAGCAGCAGCAGAGAGCCGGCGGAAGCCTTTATCTCCGCCGCCGCCTCGTCCGGCACCGGCACGCCGGCTTCGGAGAACCATTTGGCGCTCCCGGCCATTATCTCGCCGCCGCCCGCCTTCACCTTAATTCCCTTGCCCGGCACCGCTTCCACTGAATCCGGTTTCCGATGCTCGATGTTGCGCTCCCGCGCGTATACCCGCACCGCCTCGGCGAAGGGATGCTCCGAACTCGCTTCCGTGCTCAGCAGCAGCGACAGGAACTGCGGCTCGCTTATCACCCACGGGCGCACGGCGGAGACCTTCATGCGTCCCTCTGTAAGCGTCCCGGTCTTGTCGAAGATAATAACGTCTATTTTTGGGATCCGTTCCAGCACTTCCGCGTTATTGATCAACATCCCCAGCTCCGCCGCCCGCCCGAAACCCACCGAGACCGCCATCGGC
>Ga0209212_1004857_pt1 | contig 16370 bp, 8 predicted proteins | sample RifGroC2_FD_183996 | JGI IMG/M metagenome (GOLD analysis project Ga0209212, IMG submission 183996) | Groundwater microbial communities from Rifle, Colorado, USA - Groundwater C2 (SPAdes) (version 2) | ecosystem: Environmental > Aquatic > Deep subsurface > Groundwater | place: Rifle, Colorado...
TTGATGCTCCAGGTGGAAACCGAGACTGGCCACCTTGCTGAGCAGCTTGCCCTGCAGCAGACGGCACTCTCCCAACGGGGTCAGGAGGGCTTCCGGTTCCCAGGTAAGATTCGGCCATTCGTTTTTTGCCAGACGTATTTTGACATGATTCGCTTCTCTAAACGCTTCACAAAAGTACGCCTTTATTTACCATGCTCGTTTTTTTATAGCAATTTAATTGTTCGGGGGATGGCGCGGTGCACCGCAGATCGGGACGCTCCGCCCATAGCGAGGGGGATGCCCATAAAATTATGCATTTCTCCTTTTGGTGGAGGCAGTAACGCATGAAATCATGGGCGTCCCCCCTCTTTCTCGTCCCCCTCTTTCACCGAGCAACTAAGACACGTCACCGCTCAACATGAAGAAGGGTACCTTAAAAAACCTGAATAATTATTTACATTGCCCCAGTAATGTTGCAATATGCGCTTTGCACGAGCAGGACCAAAAGGAGCGATGCACTAATGCCACACACTCAGGAAGAGCTTGTCTACCAGCCTGAAGCAGTCTCAAGTGACGTCTTCTGTGGAAATCTCTCGATAGAACAGGCTTTACAGCGTCTACGGACCAGATTACTGGATCTCTCCACTCGCAACCGCCTTCTCAGTTTTCGCCACCCCAAGGGACGCTCTATTCAGTTCGCCGACCAACCGAACCTCAATCTCGTCTTCACTCGTCTGTTAGACGGTAAGGACCTTTTGCTCAAGTGGGTACCGGATCCTCCGCCCCTGCAATACACCAACAAGCGCCCCGACCCCAAAAGCTACGCTGAATCTATCGGTATCGACGTGGAGACCCGGTTCCCGCCCGAGTCGTGCAGTTCCTCGGCCAACAAGCATACCCCCAGGCTTCAAGCTCTATATTATCCTGCGGAGCTTGACAAGATGTGCCGCAAGATTCGATCGGAGGCGCGGACCATTATTGAGGAGACCGGTACTAACATGCTGTACCTGGTGTTCGGCTTCCTGGAGTTCTACGAGCGGGACGAAGCTGAAAAGCCAGCCCTAGCACCTCTGATTGCCGTACCTGTGACGCTCGAAAGGGTTAAGATTGATCCAGACACCCGCACCTACATCTATGCAATCTCCTATTCGGGGGAGGATGTTCATGAAAACCAGACACTGAGGGAAAAGCTCAGCCAGGATTTTACCCTACAGTTGCCGGAGTTAGAGGAGGAAGATGAGCCGGGTGACTATTTCAGGAAGATCGAAAAGGCCATAGAAAACAAGAAAAGATGGGCAGTCAGGTACCAGCTTACCCTCGGTTACCTTTCCTTCGGAAAGCTTGCCATCTGGGATGACCTCGATTCTAGAAAATGGCCTGGGCTTGTCCGTCACCCGCTCCTCAAGGAGATATTCTCCGGCGGATCGGGGAAGGCTGGGAGCCTTTTTCCGGAGGACTATGACATAGATGCTCATCGACAGGCGGAACTGCCGGTAGTATTCGATGCCGACTCCTCTCAGCACAGCGCCCTCATCGATGTCCTTGCTGGAAAGAATCTGGTCATAAATGGCCCTCCTGGCACAGGAAAATCGCAAACCATTACCAACGTCATCGCCGCCGGCCTCAAGGCAGGGAAAAGTATACTTTTTGTCTCCGATAAACTGGCCGCACTTGAGGTCGTGCGCCACCGATTGAACCAGGCAAACCTCGGCTGCTTCTGTCTCGAGTTGCACAGTCACAAGACGCAGAAGAAAAAGCTCCTAGGGGAGATTCAGGACCGCCTAGACGAGGTATTCCGTCCTCCCCAGCAGTTGCAGGATAAGGTGCTCACCCTACGCAGACACAAGAAGGAGCTAAACCGTTATGCCGAACTAATGTCGTTGGTTGTCGGCAACAGGTTGAACCTCAGCATTCACGACATCTTCTGGCGCAATGAGAAACAGCGCCAAGCCATTGGCGACTTCGCTGCCGCTGTGCAGTCTCTCTTCCTGACGGATGCGTCAGAGTGGACCTACGACGATATCGAACTCAGGCGGGCGAAACTCGAAACCCTCGGGCAGTTGTACGATAGCATAGGCGCCTTCGACTCCTCCCATCCATGGTGGGGCTTCTCACCGAACCCTCTAGCTCCCGGTGACGATGAGACAATTGGCCGGATTATTTCCGAGGCCTCTGCCTTTGGGGAAAAGCTCCTCCTTTATGTGCTGGAATATCAGGATAGGGTAGGGGACCCAAAGGAGCCGTCACTATCCCTTTTGCGCTCCTGGCACGAGACTATCACCGAACTGCCGGCTCCTCCAGACAACCTCAAAGGGGAGCTTCTTCCGCAGGCTTTCAACCTGCAGGACCAACTTGGGAAGAACAGCAGAGAAATTCTTAACCAGGTCGTTCACAAAGTGAAAAAGGCACGGGAGTTCAATGCCAGGGCCGACGAACTTCTCGCTCCCGCATGTGATTTGACCTGGGAACTTGCCGAGCCGATATTGATGGCTGTCGGCAAAGAATTGTCTTCGTCTGCGCTGGTAGTCCCTCTGGAACTCCTTCGTGAATGGCACTCCGCCGCAGAGACCGCAATCGGGGAGTTCGAGGCAGCATCCTCGCCTACCTACAACTTCGTTCCCGTTACCGCTTCACTTCTTAAGAATCTGCAGGGTAAGCTGGCCGAGATGCATCCCGTGACCGTGCTTGACAGAAGTCTCAATAGTATCAAGGAAGGGGCGGCCACTCTCTTGTGGGAAGTGCGTTGTCTGGAGGGGGCGCTGCAGCAGGTGGAGGCGATTGCCAGGAAGCGGAACATCGACTTCGATGGCTCCCATTCGGCTCTAATAACACTAGGGTGCAGTGACGGGATAGATGGGATAGTCGCTGGTGTACCCGTCGATGACGGTGTTATCGCGAAGGCATCCGAGGTCACGGAGGTCCTGCCGCTCGATCTTCGCCTCTCAGAACTGGATGCGATACACAAAGAACTAAGGGGTCTCATTGTCCGGATCAGGCGCGCAGTCGACGATGCGGGGGGATACGCCCGGCAACTGGGCCTGCCATTCGATGGCTCCCGCCAATCACTGGTGCACCTGAGCGTTCTGGCGCATGTCGCGGCAGGGGCCCCCCCCGATCTTTTGGACTTTCGGCAGTCCTCGCTGGCGCATTCCCGCGTTGCGGAGCTTATCGCCACTGCTGAGGAAGCTCAGACGTCAGAGAGGTCTCAACGGGAGGGGCTTCAGGAGCTTTTTCACCTCGATGCGCTCCCAATCGAGGTTGAGTTGAAAGCCGCCATCCGCGCCTTCAGGCGAGGGGATGGTCTCTTCAACTTCTTGAACGGCGAATGGCGTAACGCGAAGAGGCTCTTTCAGGGAATCTCTAAGACGAAGCAGAAGCTCAAAGCTTCAGAGTACGAGGCTCACCTCTCCTCTATCGTGAAGTGGCAGGAAGAGCGGGCGACGTTTGTTGAGAACTCCGAATTTAAAGAGACCTTCGGCTCGCTCTTCACCGGTGTTGACAGCGATTTTGGAAAGGTGCGCCGCCTGTACCAATGGTATTCGGAGAGCCAAGGGCAGATGCTACAGTACCCCGGGCTGCTGGAGTCGTGCGATCTCTCCGCCATCGACTCCAGAAAGATCCTACAGCTCGCAGCTCTCTCGCACCGTTTGAGAGAACTGGCGGATGAGGCGGCAGCCTGCAGCCAGAAAGCTGGCGAACTCGTCCCGCCATTGCAGGACCGACTCACTTCAGTGCTGCAGAAGGATGGCTGGGGTGCTTTCGTATCCGAGGTGCAGGAAATTTCCGATACTCTCCAGAGAGCGGTGGATACTCTCTCGCCGTACGTGAGACCCCATATCGCGCCGAAGCGTGCGCTGGAGATCCTGAACGCAAAGAAGGAGCTATTAGCTGCCAAAGGTGACTTCGATGCCCTGGAAGGTGGAGTGCAGAAGATAGCTGATGGTGTCACGCCGCTCCTCCCGGGGATCGAGGCCATTCCCTGCAACCGCTGGAGAGATTTCCTCGGGGGGCTCTCGGGCATCGGGGCCGCAGCCTGCGCTTTGGCCGAAGACCTTGCCGCCTTCGGCGATGGCGCCGCTACAGTAGGTGACCTCGTCCGTTTCGTCAGCCTAAAGGTGGCGATGGATGCAGCCCTTCAGAAGCTCGACGCCCTTCCGGAGAAGACCCTTGGGGGGAGGTGGGAAACCTATGTTTCAGTCGCTTCGGCTCGCGTGGCAGCTGCCGCCACCGTCACGGCTCTCTTGATTCCTGCTGGAAGTGATGGGAAGACGACCGATGAGGTGACTGCCGGTTTGAAGGCGCGCCAGGATGCGGGAGGAATGATCTGCGCCATAGCTAACGATCCCGTCGTGACGGGCATGCTCGGCAACCTTTTCGAAGGTATCGAGACCGACCTCGATTCCCTCACTGCGACGGTCGCTTGGGGGGCGAAGGTAGCGGGGTGTCTCGCCTTGCGCAACTCGGCGCTGCAAAGATTTCTGCTGCAACCAGAGGCTTCCGGGAATTTTTCTTGGGCAGTTGCCCATCTATGCGAAATCGTATCCCTGCATGACATGTTGGGGGAAAAGATTGATGAACTGAGCGATTTCGGCTCAATCGAGCATAACCAGTGGCATTCCTCTGCATCCGGGCAAGATAGCTCAATTCTGGCCAGCACCTTCTTTGAAAAAGTGGAGGCTGCTGCCAGGAACGTCCCGGCGGTTCTTCCTTGGTCGAAGTACAATGCCGAGCGAGGGCAGAGCATGGAGCTGGGGCTAGCGGGTTTCGTGCAGTCTCTCGAGCACAAGGCACTGGTTCCCGGTGTGGTGGGTGCGACCTTTGAGTATGTCGCCTATCGCTCCATAGGACGAAAGATTTACAAGAAATATCCAGAACTTGAAGGGTTTTCTGGAACGATTCACGAGAACATACGCTCAGAGTTCGCCGCTCTGGACAAAGAGATCATTAGCCTCACTGGAAAGAGTTTTGCCTATGCCATCGACAGGGCGAAGTCGGTACCGGAAGGGTACAGTGGCTATCGTGCATCCGAACGCACAGAAATGCATCTTCTGCGCAATGAGTTGGGCAAGCAACGACGGCATATCGCCATCCGTCAGCTCATCAAGCGGGCCGGTCGAGCCATCCAGGCCCTGAAACCATGCTTCATGATGGGACCCCTCTCAGTCGCCCAGTATCTGGAGCAGGGCTCCCTCGAATTCGACATTGTGGTGATGGATGAGGCATCCCAATTGCGTCCTGAAGATGCACTCGGGGCCATTGCCCGCGGAAAGCAGCTTGTGGTGGTAGGTGACCCGAAGCAGCTCCCTCCGACTAACTTCTTCGACCGGATATTGGATTCCGGAGATGAAGAGGATGACGATGAACCTGCGGCGCTCGCTGGCTCCGAAAGCATACTTGACATCTGTTCGCAGCTTTTTCATCCCGTGCGGACCCTCAAATGGCACTACCGCTCGCAGCATCAGTCGCTGATAGCCTTCTCCAATTTCCACTTCTACAACAGTAAACTAGTGGTGTTTCCTGCTCCATACGAGCGGAATAACAGACTTGGAGTGCGGTACCGCTACGTAAAGACCGGGGTGTACAAGGACCGGCAGAACGTGCCGGAAGCCCAGCATGTCGTAGATGCAGTTATTGAGCACATGATCAAATTCCCCGAGGAGTCTCTGGGTGTGGTGACGCTCAACCAGACGCAGCGTGAGCTCGTCGAGGACCTGCTGGACAAGAGGCTGCGAAATCTCTCAGATGCCCAGCTTTTCCTAGAGAGTTGGGAGAATAAAGGATGGCCTTTCTTTGTGAAGAACCTGGAAAATGTCCAGGGGGACGAGCGCGACGTGATCTTTGTCTCTACCACCTTCGGGAAGGCGCCTGGTGCAGAAAGGCCTAGACAGAACTTTGGACCGATCAGCCGTCCCGATGGATGGCGGCGACTTAACGTCCTCTTCACTCGATCGCGTCGGAAGCTCGAACTCTTCACCTCCATGCTTCCTGAAGACATCGTAGTAGACGCTAAGACTCCTGGGGGGACGAAGGCTCTCAAAGAGTATCTCGATTTTGCAAAACGTGGAATTCTTACCACCACCAGCCTTTCCGAGCGTGAGGCGGACAGCGACTTTGAGCTCGCCGTTGGTGACTTGCTGCGCTGTCGTGGCTATGAAATAGTCCCTCAACTGGGGGTTGCCGGGTTCTTTATTGATCTTGCTGTGCGCAACCCTGATCGTCCCGGTGAGTATCTGGCGGCTGTAGAGTGCGACGGTGCCACCTACCATTCGAGCCGGTGCGCACGTGACCGTGACAGGATACGGCAATCTGTCTTAGAGTCCCTTGGATGGAAGGGCCGGATTTGGCGGATATGGTCAACGGATTGGTTCTACAATCCAAGAAAGGAGTCTGAGCGGCTCTTGGAATTTCTCGAACATCGTCGCGCAGAGGCCGCCACCGAATCTGCATCGGAATATGAGTACGAGGGGGTAGTGGAGGGGGCGCCAGACCTTGAGGAGGCGCGCGCTGTAGAAACCGTTGAAGAAGCTTCCCAAGGCGAGTACGAGGTGGAGGTGCCCAGCACCATCGAAGATCTGTATGTGGAGGTCGGTGATTCGGTGACGTACTGCCTCGGGAACAACCCGGACCAAAGGCACACCGTCATGATTGTCGACAGTGAGAGCAACGCACGACTCAACCTTATCAACGAAAACACACCACTGGCCCAGGCTCTTCTAGATTGCACCGTCGGCGATGAAACAGAGCTTGAGGTGAAGGGGAGCCCTGTGAGGGTGCTGCGGGTGCTCAAAATTCAACGGAATGTCTAAAAGACAGAATGTTTGTAAATCAGCTTTCAATAATGACCCAGTATTGGCGCCCAGGCTGACCCCACTGCCGTGTAATATCGAGTTGTTACGCCCAGTAGGTGGGTCTCAATAATGCCGATGTTGGGTTAAAGTTGAAATCCGATCCACACTACGCTGCCGTCGATTCTGGACAAGGCATTCAAGGGCGCATTATGAATGACACCATTTTTTCGATAGATCATAAATATCTTTCCGGTTTCTCTCCGACCAACGCAATCAAGCTATTCAGGAATCTCCTGTGGTGTGAAGCACAACGTACAGGGCTTTCACCGCACAACGTATTGATCAGCCTTGATGAAACGGTCGCCGACGGCGGCATAGATGCACGAGTTGATGGTTCGCCTTCTGCCGATTCTATTCTTGCCCGTGGGCAGACCTTCTTCCAATTAAAAGCAGGCTCATCGTTCAAGCCGTGGCAGAACAGCCAACTCAAGAAAGAGTTGTTCGGCTCATCCAGAGCAATATCGTCTCGTGCTGCTTTGGGAACCGCAACTCGTGAATGTTTAGATAATAATGGCCGCTATGTCTTGGTCACTTTTGGGCATGATTTGACCCCTCAGCAACAAAGTGATGCAAAGAAGAATCTCATAGACCTGTTAGAACAAATTGGGTACCCATCTCCGCTTGTTGAGGTAATTGGGCAAAGCCAACTCTTGGGCATGCTGGTCCCATACCCTTCTCTGTGTCTTGAAATTCTCAACAGGTTCGATCTTCAGTTTCAGACTGTAGATGCCTGGAAGATGAACGATGACATGAGGCCGGACTTCAAACCGGGTGCTTCACAGACTCATTTTGTTGAAGAAATTCGCTCAACTTTGTTCGCGGATAGTTTTCAACATCTCAGAGTCATAGGCGAACCGGGGATCGGTAAGTCTCGGCTGATTTTAGAAGCCGTTTCTACGGACATTCTTGCTCCAACAGTTGTCTATCTGGCTAATGGTGATGATTTTCAGAAAAGCGCTCTCTTCAATGAACTTCTCCGCCCAGACCGGTACTACGCAGTGACCCTTGTTGTTGACGATTGCATTGAACGTGACCGGGCGTCGATCTGGAGGACCCTCAAAGGGAAAAACGGAATAAGGCTGATCACCATTGATCATGGCCCTGAAGAAAGTTCTGACAGCTCAATGAGGGTGTTTCAGTGCCCTCCACTTGAAAAAGATCAGATTGTAGAAATCATCGCCTCATACATTGGCGAACGAAATGAGAATTCGAACTGGGCTGAATGGTGTGATGGTTCCCCCAGGGTGGCACACGCTGTTGGCGACAATCTGCAAAGGAATCCTGACGATATTCTGAAATCTCCAGCCACAGTGCCGATATGGGATCGTTTCATTCTGGGCCACCATCGGCGTGACGAAAGAGAGGCTGAAGAGCATCTCCTCAGTCTGAGATATGTGGCTCTTTTCCGCCGTTTTGGTTTTGAACCTCCGGTTGATGAAGAAGCCCGTTTCATCAGCTCTCTCGTTCAAGAAGCAAACCCCTCAATTACGTGGCAACGATTCCAATCGATTGTGCAGCATCACAGGAAACGTCGTGTGTTACAGGGGCAGAGGACACTGTTCGTCGTCCCCAAAGCATTGCATGTTTACCTCTGGTTACAATTTTGGGAGCATCATGGAAGAGGTTTCGACTTCAAGGGGTTTCTGGAAAAGATGCCTGGCTCCTTATCAAAATGGTTCATGGAACTGTTCATTTACGCCCATGGGTCTCCCGTTGCCACTCAGGTTGTAAAACAAATTCTATCCCTTAACAATGGCCCTTTCTCGCGGCAAGACTTCCTAGTTTCGGAGGCCGGAACAAATTTCTTAAGTATCCTTGCCGAGGCAGACCCTCAAGGAACGCTCGCACTTCTTCAATCAACCTTTGGCACGTGGTCACGAGAGCAGTTGCATAAATGGCACACTGGTCGCCAGCAAATTGTATGGGCTTTGGAAAAAATAGCCGTCTGGGAAGACACTTTTTTAGGAGCAGTTCGGCTTTTGATGTTGATGGCTCTTGCGGAAAACGCTTCTTACTCGAATAACTCCAAAGGAACCTTTCTGTCCTTTTTCATGTCAGGAGTTGGTTGGGCTCCTACCCAGGCTCCGCCAGAGTTGAGATTCCAGGTCGTTTCTGAATTGATTAAGAGCCCTGATCACTCAATGAAGGAATTGGGACTTGAAGCATGCAAGGCCTGGATGAGCACCTATGGTGGAATGAGGGTTGTAGGAGCAGAATACCAAGGACTTAGGCCTACAATCGAGTTCTGGCGCCCTAAGATGTACGGTGAGATATTTGACAGTCTCCGTAAGATTTGGGATTTCCTCTGGTCGGAGTCTCGAGGTTGGACTCCCATCTTAAAAGAAATGTCCGATGCTACGCTAATAGAATCTGCTCCAGGCTTGATCCAAATACCCTCAATCGCCGACCACATACTTGATGCCATTTACTTAATGGCAAGCGACCCAGTCGCAAACAAAAAGCAGATAGTTCATTTTGTCATCCATCAACTCAAGTATCGCGAAGACAGCCTTTCTGATCAAATCATGAAACGACTCAGCAAATTAGATGGCATCATAACCGGGACCACATTCAGAGAGCGTTTCAATCGGTATGTTATCTATACAAATTGGGATGAAGATCATAATTTCATCGATGGTGAAATAAAAGACAATCCAGTTCCAATTGAAAGAGTTCAGCAGTTAGCTGATGAAGCTGCATCACAACCAGAAATTATTGATGGGTTTTTAAGCTTATTCGTTAACGTAGAAGGGCATCGCCTGTATTTATTCGGGTATCGATTATCATTTGCTACCAATTGTTCACTCATCGGGGAAATCATAAAGGCGCAAGAGTTGGTTATCCCCCAAACTATGACGCAATTTCTCGGTGGGTATCTTGCCGGAGTAAAGGAACAGCAAAGAGGGGTTTGGGAGGAGTCATTGACTTCAGTTCTTGAATCAGAATCACTCCGTTTAATAGGAGCCGAACTTGTTTTCAGAACTGGAGCGTCTGAGAAGATCGTCAATGAATTGGTAAAGCTTTACCGGGACAAAAAAGTACCATCCCATGCATTTACCCGATTCGGACTGTTCTCAGGCGAGGACCGTTTATCGCAGGAAACAATAGAACAAGTATTGAAAGCCCTTTCTGAACTACCTGACGGACGTGCACTATCGCTAATGGTAGAAATAGCAGATCACTATTTCTGTGAAAATAAAGAGCCAATTGGCGCCTCTAGGGACCTGATTTTCAAGATCATTACAATTGATAATTATTGCAAGCGGACCAATCAGCAGGGGCAAGGTTATCATTGGCAGCGTGTTGTAAACTCCTTCCGGAAACAGTTTCCTGAGAAGGACTTAGAGTTGTTTGAACACATAATTACACGGTTGGATTCAGCTATCCGTCAAACCGATTATGCCTGTCGGGTAGCAGATGATATTGCGCAAGCCAATCCGGATAATACTTGGGACATCATCAAGAAATATATAGATAAAGTTAAAGAGGAGTACAGTTGGTACATACTTTTGTGGCTTGGTGATGAAATCTCATTCGGCGAAATCGAAAAGCCAGGCGCGATTCGATATTTTGCCCCGCGTCGCGTTATGAAATGGGTTAAGGATAAGCCAAAGAAACGAGTTTCACTGATTACGAGATGCTTGCCGAAAAGCTTCGACCTAGAGCATGGTGGTGAACTCACTCGTTTGTTTGTTGAAGAGTATTGCGACGATGAGGATACCTCCTGCCGTCTTACTAGTCATTTTTGGTGCGGAGGATGGAGCGGACCAGAGAGTATGCACCGATCAAGTCAGCGTGAGACAGCAAGAAGATGGTTGTCTGAGATAGACTCGCCCAAGACTAGAGCTTGGCTTATGAAATATATCCAGTATTTGAATGAGACAATTGAAAAAGCTCAAATAAGCGAAGAGAGAGCGTTCTGAGCATAGTGAAGTGGTTGCGGTTTTTGAGACAGCAGTTAGCCAGGGGGACGCCCCAAGAATCCAAGAATAATGTGCAAAGAGTTCAAAAAACCCGTACTACGCCTCCCTCAATGCTGCTCAGGGAGCTAGGGGGACGCCCCAAGAATCCAAGAATAATGTGCAACGAGTTCAAGGAACCCGTACTACGCCTTTCTCCTTGCTGCTCAGCTTAAATCAACCGGCTTAGACTCCACCCATTTTGAGTTGCCAACTCTTCTCCACGTTTGACTGCTCCTGGGTAAAAGCCGGGGCCAGGCTTGCAAAGTTGCAAAGTTGGGATGTCTAGCCTGCCCCTCGTGTCAGAATAGTTGTCGCCTCGATACCTTTTGTAATATAAGGGGCAGAGAGGTGATCAAATGGCTAGGTACTCAAAAGGATTCAAGCAACGCGCTGTAGCACGGTTGCTGCCGCCGGAGTCTTCTCCGGTCGAAGCAGTGTCAAGGGAGATTGGAATCTCCGCAGACACATTGGAGCGCTGGCGCTCGGAAGCACTGGGCGCGGGGGGACGTTGCTGACTTTGTTGACTTATTGAGAGCGCGGAGGACATTGCTGACTTGGGGCCGTGGGGGCTTGGCCTTGACACGACCTAACGATCGCAGAATCTCTTTCACCTTGTCGCGGAGGACTGCTTCGCTGTTCAGCCGGGGAGGCGAGGGGGACGCCCATGAAATTATGCGTTTCTCCTTTTGGGGAGGCAGTAACGCATGAAGTCATGGGCGTCCACTTTTCTCCACGCGTATCTAGTCCCCCCTGTGTGAGAAGCCGGGGCCAGGCTTGCAAAGTTGCAAAGTTGGGATGTCTAGCCTGACCCCCGGTGCCGTCCAGTGCTGGTATTTGAGCAGGTCGGCGAGATGCGGGATATCCTGCACGAGGAGTATTATCTGCTTTTGCAGAAGGAGGCAGGGTGCATGAATGCGACCAGGAAAACGACTGCATCAAGAGAAGGGCGACTCGTGCTGGAAACCCTGCAGAAGGTTGTGACACAAACGCTTGAGAAGAAAAAACGGCTAGGCCAGTACGCTGTGATTTGGCACGACGGCAAGCCGCTTCTAACCGGCGAGGATGCACCGGAAAACACGGAGCATGCTGAATGAGATTCTTTAGGGGAGTGAGGGAACGGTGCTCTCCCCGCAAAATATCCCCCAATCTCCCAAAAAGCTCATCCAACTGTCCTGATCCCGTCTTTAAGGATTTTGGCCTTTCGTTGGTCGAAGAGCTTCACTCTACCGCGCGAGGATCGGCGACCGACGGGCGCCGCGACCTTTAGTCTGAGCCATCTTCTAAGTATCCGCGGGTAAAGGGAGCTAGGGGGACGCCCCAAGAATCCAAGAATAATGTGCAACGAGTTCAAGGAACCCGTACTACGCCTTTCTCCTTGCTGCTCAGCCTAAATCAACCGGCTTAGACTCCACCCATTTTGAGTTGCCAACTCTTCTCCACGTTTGACTGCTCCTGCAACACCTGGCTGGGTCAGGTTGAGTCTCCGGGAAACTGCAGTCGCCGTCATGCCCAGTTCCCGAACGGCCCAGTAACAAAGCAGACTTCTAGCCTTAACCGTCATTGACTTCTTTCCCCCCTTCCAGACTTCGGTTATTTCGACATTCAGAAGCTCGGCTATAACATTGGCCAGGCCATCCAGGTCCAGTCCTTTTTGAAGGTATGTGCACAGCCTTTCCATATGTTCCTCTGCAGCACCGAGCACTTCTTCTACGAAATCGCTGTCACCTAAAATACGCTCATCACTCTTCAGGTGTTCACCATAGCGACGAGCGTAAGCTATGTTTTGCCATCCCCCTGAACTCCGCAACAAGCCCCCACCAATCAGATCTGGACGCTTACCGGCAGAAACCCCCTCCGCGACGAATGCCTGATACCGTTCCTGCGCCTTTTCGGAATCCGGTCCGAATCTGCACAGCACTTCATCGACTGCCTGCCAGGTCGTTGGGTCGTCACAAGCACCCATCAGCGCTGAATGCCCACAGTAGGAATAGTGTTTGAGAGTCTCAACCGAGTCAACAATTCCAGCACGAACAGGATTCAGGTGAATGTAACGGACCAACTCCAAAAGATACGTTTCCCTCTGGCAAAGGATGGACTTGTATCGATTCTGGAACAGGTGGCCTTGACGATGATGCCTGCGATTGAAATAACCGGCATATCCAGTCAATAGCCTCTCCATAACCGTGGCAATGGGAACTGTTCCAGTCTGTAGCAGCAAGTGGAAGTGATTAGGGATCAAGGCCCACGCGAAGCAGGGTGTAGAGGTTTGCTGGAGGATGGTTGCCAATCGAGAAACAAAATCATTGCGATCGAAGTCGTCGTAAAAAATTGCCTTCCGCTCAAGACCGCGGCAGATGATGTGGTGCAGTGCGCCAGGGGCGTCTATGCGAGCTTGTCGAGGCATGCAGGATAGCTTGCCATATGATTAGCAAATTGCAAAAGTTATCCCCCCGCCACCGGTGCGCTGCATGTCAACGTTGCACTGATTCTTGGGTTCTTGGGGCGTCCCCGTCCCCGCCTTGGGGCGTCCCCGTCCCCGCCGTCCCCGCACGACGGGCGCCGCGACCTTTAGTCTGAGCCATCTTCTAAGTATCCGCGGGTAAAGAACCATCTTCCCGCTACTTTCTCAAAATAAAAAAGCTCAACCGACAGGCTATTTGGCGCCTGCAGGTCTTTGGAGCTCAATTCCCGCTTTTCCTTTATCACTTTGAGCATATTTGTGGTCGTGACCTTTCCGCCCTTCCAGATGGAGACCTTCTGATTCAGAAGTCGTTTCAGAACTCTATCAAAGTCTTTTCTGCCATAGTAGACCACAGGATCACTGTCGTCCGGGCCGCGCACCCATAAGGGCAACTTTGTCATCGCTGCAACCCTGTTACTGTCTCCGCTCAGTATAGCCTCCCTGAATCCGCCCCAGAAATGCTGTGCATCGCTGTTCGCCTCTGTACTGGTCGAAAGAGCAAACGAAAACAAAAAGGCCATGACCACTAAACGTCGTAACATGGTACCTCCTAGAGCTGTTGGGGCTTTGGCCATCGGTAACCCTGCGCAAGCCAATGTGACTTATAGTAATTTGAAACTCTTACTTGGTCTCCCTGGTTTCCACCGAGTAACTGGTAGTAGTCTCTGGTCTCCGAGATATAGAAGGAGACGTGGTTCTGGCCCGTGGTTTTTCTGATAACTGTAATAGCACCTGGTCTTGGGCATGTTATCTGCCCCCAGTGCAGCCAGCTTGTTGCCGCGGCCGAATTGGTCCCCGCTATACCGGCCTGTCGCAGGCACCAGTTGACAAACGCGGAACACCAAGGCACCTCATCACTCGTTGCTCGGAGCGATGTCGCACCGTGGTACGTTATGATTCTAGGGTTAGCAGGTGAGCGAGGAAACTCTCTTTGTCCGACTTCAGCAGCAGCTATTTTCATCCAGGGGGCATCATGATAAGGTACGGGACTGACTTCAGAAGTAGCGGTTACTCCATGATCGAGAGCTTGCGAAGTTTTTACACCAACGACCCCGTCTACTGGGATTCCGGCTGAAGCTTGGAATTCCCGGACAGCAGCTTTTGTTCTGGGGCCGAAGATGCCGTCTGCTTTAACCACGTGGGAGTGGGGCAGGTGTCTGTTAAGAAGATTCTGCAACCGGATCACTTCCGCCCCCGAACTTCCAAGCCGCAGTTTTATCATCTTACCCCCCCTTTTTACCGGTGGTGTTGTTCATCGCCCCGGGGACGCCGGGAAGTTCTTCCTGCCCAGTTGTCCATGATGATCTCCCTTTGCTGATACTGACTACCGGGTGATTCACAGCACGAGAGGAAGGTTGCCATGCGACGGCTACATTAGCAACAGGGTCGCTTCCCTTGTCCCAACTTCCTCGAGAAAGGCACCACCCCCCTGTGTCAGGATAGTTGTCGCCTAATCCGCGCGTTGACTTTTATTCTCTGCCTCCAAGGCTGCTGTGCTGACGACCGCTTCGCGTCTGGATTGGTCTCGCGCCGTATATTTTCTATCGACTCAGTTAGTTTCAGCAGTTCCCCCTGTTCCCGAGTTTTCTTGCAAAAGCCTCATCTTTAGAATAAGATTGCCCAATGACGATTGACCTAGAGAAAACCACAACTTACTCAGGTCTACACATGGTTACGCAAGAAGTCAGAGAAATAATCAACAGGTTTGTCGAGGCGGTTTTATCCCGTGGCATCCATGTTGACAAAGCCATTCTGTACGGTTCCTATGCCACCGGCAAGGAAGGCAAGGACAGCGACCTTGACCTGGCCGTGATATCTTCTGACTTTGGGAAGGACAGGTACCAGGAAGGAGCCATGCTGATGAAACTTGCCTGGCGCATTGACCCCAGGCTGCATCCGGTTCCCTTTTCGGCTGAGTCTTTTGCTCATGATACCTGGATACCGCTCGTTCACGAAATCAAGACACATGGCGTCGTAATTCATTGATTTCAGCCCGATCTGAGATGGTGAGTGCCTTGCCACCCAAGAGCCCCGCGAAAAAGGGTCACAGTCAATGCTGTGGCCCTTTTTTTATTGTGCTGTCGAAAGGGGCCGTGGGGTCAGGTCTTGACCTTGACACGTCCTAGCGATCGCAGAATCTCTTTCACCTTGTCGCGGAGGACTGCTTCGCTGTTCAGCCGGGCTTCCAGCCTGGTGCTCGCCTTCACCACCGCAGAATCACCAAACCCGAAATGAGCGCCGATATTCTTCAACATCTCGCCACTGTACCGATGACAGATGTGCAGGGCAACTTCTCGGGCAAGTTTCGGATCATCAACGAGTTCTTGTGCTTTCGCAATAATATTTTCAACCGCAAATCTACGGTTCAACGCCCTTACAGCTGGCACATCTGGACGTTCGATTTTCTGTTCCAGATAGTCAGCCATGATAGTCTCAACGAAATCTGTGCCGCCGAGTATCGTGGATGCAACTGTGTGCTGAAGGGGCGACTCATACTCTTTTCCGATCAGGTCCTCAACAAATTCCCGATACCGCTGCTGCCTGTCCGGCAAATCTTTGCTGAACATTCCTAGCACGAAGTTAACATCAAGCCAGGGCGGGTGCTGCTCAATGCCGACATATGAGGAATAGCTGGACCATCTGTAATGTTCGGGGGCATTGACCATTCCTGCGCGAACGGGATTCAGATGAATGTATCGCGATAACTCGAGCGCATACTGATCCGCCTCAACGACAATAGCTTTATACCGACCCTGGAAGAGGTGCCCCGCGTGGTGCCGCTTAACATTGTAGTAGGTAGTGTAGGCACCATTGATATGCCGCATTATCTGGGACAGGTTGCCATGAGGAGTTTGAAGGAAGAGGTGGTAGTGGTTTCCCATCATGCAGTAGCATTGGATTACCGCGCCGTAGCGGGTGGTTGCCGATGACAGGTATGACAAGAATCGCTGGCGATCGGCGACAGTCTTGAAGATCTCCTTTCGCTCATCGCCTCTGGACGTGACGTGGTAAAACGCACCATCGAACTCAATGCGAAGTGGACGCGCCATAGTGGTTCCCCCTCTTCGGGTATACCACTCGTTCACCCTTTGTCCATGTCCAGACCTGACCCTTCAGCTG
>Ga0209212_1004858_pt1 | contig 16369 bp, 12 predicted proteins | sample RifGroC2_FD_183996 | JGI IMG/M metagenome (GOLD analysis project Ga0209212, IMG submission 183996) | Groundwater microbial communities from Rifle, Colorado, USA - Groundwater C2 (SPAdes) (version 2) | ecosystem: Environmental > Aquatic > Deep subsurface > Groundwater | place: Rifle, Colorado...
GATCTGCGGTCCGGTGAGCGGCTCACCGCCCACAAGGGCCTTCAAAATCCTGCCCCGGACCTGGCGGTTCGAGTTCTCAAAGGGACTCTGGCGTGCGTAGTGGGCGCTGCGACGGTTCGGGTTTCCTTCTTTGCTCTTGAGCATGGCGCCGAAGTCCATCAATGCATTGTACCACCTTCCAGCGTGCTTCCTGTCCAGTGTCTCTTCGACGAGCGGGAGGATATCGACGTCCCGGACGCCCTTCTTGTCCTGAAAAAACTCATGGATAAACACGCGCCGGATGTTCGTATCCATGACGACCACAGGCTTGTTGAAGGCAAAAGCCGCCACAGCGCCCGCAGTATAGGGCCCGATCCCGGGAAGCTTGATCAGTTCAGCGGGATCGGCGGGCAGCTTGCCCTGATGCCCGGCCACCACCTGCTGCGCCAGCCTCTTGAGAGAAAGTGCGCGGCGGTTGTAGCCCATGCCGGACCATATCCTGAGCAGCCGCGCCAGGGGCGCCCGTGCCAGGGAGGCAAGATTCGGAAAGGCTCTCAGGAACTCCCGGTACTTTCCCGTCACGCGCTCCACCTGGGTCTGCTGCAGCATGATCTCGGACACGAGGATATGGTAGGGATCATCGGTCTTGCGCCAGGGAAGGTCGCGGCCCTGTTTGCGGTAGTGATCGTATACCTTTCTCCGAAACGATCGGATTGTGGACGGCGTCAGTCGCTTCATGCCTTAGTATTCAACAGTCGCACACCCAGTGCCGTAAGATTACCATTTGCCGGGCTTTCGAGTGTCGCAACCGGCTTGCCCCAGGAAAGAATCTCGCGACAAAGCATTTCGGTCTTGCCTCCCGGCGCGGCAGAGGCGACAAAAATCTTATCCGCTAGCGCAGCCACGAAACGATTCCTGATCAATGCCGTCTCAGCCGTCATTCGCTTCTCTCTGGAGGGGAACGGGGAGAGAAAGAGCAGACGGCTCTCGGCGAGCGGGGTCCTGTGCTCCGTTTTGAGCCGCATGGTCTCGATGCTCCTGGCCGGGCAAAGGATGACCGGCTGCTTCCCCCGGAGCAGAATATTCAGACATTCCTGCTCCATGGGCGAATGAAACCCGCCGATCACCGTCACACCGTCATCACGCCATTTCTTTGCAAGGTCATAGGTTTTGATGATCAGATCGCCGGGGCACTTGGATGAGCAGAAAAAGGCCATTTTTTTCTCTTTGAGGATGTCGAGGCTTCCCAGTACGGCGATCCTTTCTGGTGCATGCTCGGCGAGATAGTTTCTCAGGCCCGCCGGATAATGTAAGTCGCCCTGATTAATGTATTGAATGCCCATGCCGGCTTTACCCTTGGAAAAATCAGCTTGATAATCATTACGCTGTGCGGCTAGATTAATGCAGCTCATCCACCGCGTGTGGAAGTAAAGAATCAAGAAGCTCCTGATCAGTTGCAATATGGTTGCAATCGCAACCGCTTGTGTTTCCAGGGGTTATCAGCCTGCTACGCCCGACAATTGCTTTTATTCTTGTGGATGGTTGCAATCCGGCTGTTCGGGACCGGGATACCATCGTGCCGCCTTGGTAGCACCGTGAACATGGACGACCTTTTCTTTTACCAGCTCACGCAACAATACCTGTATCTCACTTCGCGAGTTAGACGGAAGCACCTGCCTCAATTCCTTCATTCTCGAACCTGTTATCTCGTTGGCTCTTATGTGTTTGACGAGAAGCGCCTTGTTTGTTTCCCGGTCCAGTCCCTTCTTTCGGGTATGCACCCCTTTTGCGCCAATCGCCGCGTAAAGACTATGTGACAGCAGGTAGCGTGTACCCTTACCCCGCCCTATTGACTCCACAATGCCGGACTCGATCAGTCCTGGCAAACGATCTCTCAGATAATCCGGCAATGGCAGTTCCCGATGCAGATAATCCAAGGCAAGAAAATCGTACGTGGAAAAAGATCGGAGCCGCTCCTCTCCAAGCCGCTCCATAAAGCGAACAAAATTCGGATTCTTCACAACGCCTTCCAGCGTCAGTCGCACTTCGTGCGCGGACGTCCCGGAAAAGCTCGGCAACGCTTTCCCCTGTCGAATTGCGCTTTCAAACATCAGGTTCATGCCCTGGCCGGATCTCTCGATCAATCCGCACTTGGCCAGAGCTTCCGCAAGGCGACGGTTGCGGGGATTTTGCTGATCAAGAATATTCTCCGGAGAGATTCCAGGGGGGAAGCCGCCGGGGCTCACGACCTCAAGCCTGTGCATAAACTGTCTGATGAATATAGAACTACCCAGTCGGTAATCACGATGCGCCACGGCATTCAAGAGGGCTTCCCGGACAGACACTTCGTCGAACGTCGGCAGGTCCATCCGGAACAGACCGTCCTGATAGCTTTGGCGGTCATTGCGCAGGTTGATCTTGTTCCATATTGCATCCTGCCAAAGAAAGAAGCCTTCCCGCAACTCCTCACGGTCCGCAGCGGGACCGGAAGCATCAGAAGAGCGGTACTCGAAAACCAATTCAGCCTGCGCGAGCCAACGCCCCAGGGCTGCGCGGGTGCCGAACAGGATCAATGCCGCATAGGTAACCTGTTCATCCACCAGCAATTCAGCATTGGTCAACGTTTCGTTGTCGGTCCAGCCGGCCTTCCGCTCGTCACGCGTTTTTTTCGCCCAGCGGGCGCGGAACGTTGAAATAGCCTCCGATGACAAATCCGCAAGGACTGCGCCGGAGCAGGGCTCTGCCGAAAAATCCGGGCCCGTCTCGGCGAAGATGGTTTTCAACTCCGCATCAGCCATGCTGATGAGCTCATCCCCTGCGCGCTTCAGAAAACGCCCGTCGATCTGCCAGACTGTGCCGGGCAGTCGTGGCGGCACATGTACTACCAACACGCGACCTTCAGTAGTATGGATTTCCTCAACCGGTATGCGATGCGATAGACGATCGTGCAAGCCCGCCTCGGTACGTCCGGGTTCTGCAAAGGCGGTTGTCCCGACGATCCGGCGCGGACGCAGATCCGTCACGCCAAGAATGATCTTGCCGCCGCCCTCATTTGCGAGGGCCACGCAATACTGTACCAGTTTCTCGAAATGGAAGTTGTTTTTGGCTTCCTTGAATTCGAGGTTCGCGCCCTCCGGTTCGCCGAGCCATTGCTGCAACTGTTCGAGGCTTGTGTTCAAGATACTCACTGCACCGTCCCCTTCTTCCTCTCCACAATCTTTATCTCTTCTTTCGTGAGGTAGGAGAGCTTATATACCTGCGGTGGCTTGTTAGTGTGAGCCGGGCTGCAAATTTACCATGACGCGCCTGCTGTATTCTGCCCTTGATGTCGTGCAGTTCTTACTGCGCATTTCATTCCGCAATCCGCAATCTGAATGCCATCTTTTCACATCTCACAGGATCAATTCAATGTCGCGTGCAAAGAAACTGGCCTTTAATCCATCCCGCCGCAATACGCTCGGGGAACAAGCCTCCCCAAAAGTGCCAAAAATTTCTTCCACCCTCTCGTCGTCAACTGTGAGTGCGTTTGCCGAGTACCGCGCAAATGAGGTTATAAAGCTGTTCCTGTAAATCCTCCGCCGTTTTCCAGACAACGTGATTGTATTGTCGGGTATCGAAGTGAACGTTATCTAAGTCGTCCTCGCGTACGCACCAGATGATCGGCCGCTTGAGGCCGAGAGCATAACCAGCTTCAAAATAAACGCCCTGTTTCTGCTGCGTCACATCCGCAATCATGAACGCTGAATCCTTGATGTCGGCGATGATCTTAGCATCAATACGGTCTAAGTGCGGCTCTTTATCCACTCGATGAGGTTTGTAACCGGCCCTCTCCACGGCGATCTTGATGCCGTTTTCCCAAAGGGCATCGAGTGACTTATCGAATGACATCGCGATAAAAGCCCGATCCTTAAAAGCTGATTTAGTTGCATGACTGTCAAGATAGACCCACCCATCTGTTAAAATTACGACGTTTAAGACGGAAGTTCCTATGGTCTTATCTTGTGCGACGAACCGCCTATCTTCCAAAGACTTTACAAGATACCGGAGTTCATCAGGATTGCTCGCCCATGCCAGCGGGTAATCATGAGTCAGATTCAAGGATACTTTCGCACCGGGATAATCTGTTCTCTTCTCTATTGCTCGCAACAGCAGAAGTTGCTTTTCCAAAGGGCTGCGATTCGTGATGTTTTTCAATACATCTTCGAGAATATCACTACTTATTTCAGGAGGACTCAGATTACTTTCATAGTGGTCCCTGATCCATGAAGACAGCATTGAGCCTCGCGGCTTACCCTGCACCATAGCCTCGGCAGTGCTCGTAATGAAATAAGGGCCGCATACGGGACATTTGTAACCTTTGTGGCGGCCAAAGTCCGCCGCTTCAATAATCGCGGCTTTCGTTTGGCAAATTCGGCAGTTAACATCTATCATTGGTTTCTCCGCTATATTTTACTGACAACAACAGGCCCCATAAGGCCCATTGACTCATATCTTTTCTTTGCTTTCTGATAGCAATCATTCTTCGTCAATATGTCGTTTCTCAATCTGCGATAAGCTTCCCGTAAGTCTGCACAAAAGTCCTCAAGGTTAAGAATAATGTGCCCTGTTGCTGTAGTATTGAAATGATATCCTGCTTTGTTGGCATCAGTAAAAACATACGTTCCGCCCTCTGCATAGGAGTGCACAAGACCACAGCGCAGATCGGCCCACAGTTTCTCGGCATCATAGTGCGGCAAATATTCTGTGACAAATCGCTTGAATCGATCTCCTGATCTATGTTTGGATTCGTCCTTGTCAATCCCCGCATAAAAGCCGGCCATTGCGTCAATAAAGCAAGCGCCTAAAACAAACCCCGCCAATTTCGCTTCACCATGAACGGAGGCTCTTTCGATATCTTTATAAGCCCAACCGAATAGATTTTGATCCAAAATAGAAACTAATTCTTCTTTTGTCATAACTTACCTCTTGCCGTCGCCGGCTGACATAGCAAGCGATCATGCGTCAAGATCATCACTATCCCGGCCCATACGATACTTGATGTCGTAGTTGATGATTAAGTCCAGCTACTCGTCCGTAAAGCCGTAATGCTTCGCCAGTACAAGGTCGATTTCGTCGATGATATACTTGGATCTGAATGCATCTACGAGTCAAGCTGCTTCCAGCCGCGCAGATTGAAATAACCCACGCAGAAATCGGCCCGGTTCGAGACGTGCAGAGTCTCCTGAAGGGCGCCAAGCAGGTCCTGGTCTATGTTGTCGAAGATACGGGGCATGGGATCATCTCATATGCCGGGCCATGCGAATAGGTCCGTCGGAAAGGCTTACCGGGAAAACATAGTATAAATTCGGAGAAAAGGCAAGGAGAAGCTGGGGCCGTGTCGTTCGTTGTGGAGCCGGGACGGATGGTGCGCGCCACAACAAAGCCCATGCCGGATAACCGGCATGGGCTGAAATAGAAAAAGATCAGAGCGGGCCGTAAGCCGAGTTCTGTCTCCTCCGGTTGCCCGGAGGCGATGACCATTTATCTGGGCCGCTGATTGCTCAACGGCACAAGCGACCTACCCGGAAGTCTCGGACGGGCCGTCCTTACCCCCGACAAGCGGGGGACGCTTCCCTATGTGGTCTTGCTCCAGGCGGGGTTTTCCAAGCATCCCGCCTCGCAGCGGGACCTGGTGAGCTCTTACCTCACCGTTTCACCCTTGCCCCGGAGATCCGGGGCGGTCTTCTTTTCTGTGGCACTGTCCATGGGGTCGCCCCCTGTCCCGTTTCGGGACCGCCTTGCCCTGCGGAGCTCGGACTTTCCTCCCCCCGTTGCCGGGGAGCGATCATCTCACCCGCTCTGAATCAAAGAACTATTGAACATTGGAAATTGAAAAATGGAGATTGAAAATTTTCAACTTCCAATTTCCAATCCTCACTTTTCAACAAGCTTTTCATCTATCGCCCTGTTCGCCAGGGCATCCGCTTCCTTGTTCTTCGCCCTCGGTATATATTGTACCTCAACACGGCCGATCGAGGCAATCAGTTCCTTTGCCCGCCGGTAGAGCGGGAGCAGACCGCTGTTCTTCACCCGATACTGACCGTTCAACTGCTTGACGAGAAGCTCCGAGTCGGCAAAGAGGCTGACGCGCGAGGCCCCGCGCTCAAGCGCATACTCCAGGCCCATGATCGCGGCTTGATACTCGGCCACGTTGTTCGTAGTCGTGCCGAGATAGCGGGCGAGCGCAGCGACCTGCTCTCCCTTGCACAGGATGACCACGCCGGCCCCGGCCTCACCCGGATTGTTCCGGGATGCGCCGTCGCTATAGATCGAAAATTCCTCCACTGATGGACCTCTCACTCAGTAAATTGCAGGCAGCCGCGGATCGAACATCTCCGCACAGCGGTGTGCGTTCCTTGGGAATGTCATCCGACCTTCGTCGGGGGTACACCTTCCGGCAGTGGGCCTCTGATATTCAGGATGGACGGACACCTTCACGCTTTGTAGAAGAGGATGCGGCTGCACTGGGGGCAGGGGATGAGCGCGCTGTTCTTCTTGACGTTCACGTACACCTGGGGCGGGATCCGCATGAAGCAGCCGGAGCAGGTCTCGTTCATCGCCTCGACAACGGCCGTTCCCGCCCGGGTCCTGTGCAGTTTCTCGTATTCGGCCATGGCGGCCGAATCAATGCGCCCGGCGGCATCGTGCCGTTCACGCTCCAGGGCCTGCAGGTCCTTGTTCAGCCTGGCCACTGTTGCCTCAAGTTCCTTCTGCTCCGCATCGATGGCAGCGGACTCCGCAGCGGAGCGCAGCTCCGCATCCTTGATCTTCACCGCCGTGGCCTCGGCCGTCTCCATCAACCGGAGAATATCATCCTCCACGGTCTTGTTGTCCTGCTCGGCCGTTTCGATCTCCTTCAGCAGCGCCTGATATTCCTTGTTCGTCTTGATATCCCCTGTGCGGGTCTTCAGCTTGTCCACTTTTTGCACGCCCGACTCAAGGTCGCGATCGCGGTCGCGCTTTTTTTTCTGCGCTTCTTCGAGCGCGGCGCGAGCCCCGGCGAGCTCCTCGGCATTCGCCTCCCGCTTCCGCGCCAGAACATCGAGCATCCCGGGAAGCTTGCCTCGCTCGGCCATAAGGGCATGGATCTTTTTGTCCACGTGCTGGAGTTCAATAAGGAGGTTCAGCTGATCGTCCATCGTTCCGCCCTTCAAATAAAAAATGCGCCGAGAGGCGCATTATTGTTCTTACCCGATTTGGAAAGCCGTAAAGCATTCTGTCCTGTGCCTGAGTTCCATGAACGGCTCTCCCCCAAATCGAAAATCACGTGGTGGGCCCACCAGGACTCGAACCTGGGACCAACCGGTTATGAGCCGGTAGCTCTACCAGCTGAGCTATGGGCCCTGCATGTCGCTGCAAGGTCGTTGCGGCGACCATATTCTCACAACGGCCCGGAAATGTCAAGCCGGCTGTTCCGTTCTGTGCATTAGACTGAAGACGAACCGGATGCCACGATCCGGCGGTTACTCCATGAAGCTCTTAAGCTGCTTGCTTCTGCTGGGATGCCGGAGCTTCCGGAGCGCCTTGGCCTCGATCTGACGGATGCGTTCGCGCGTTACGTCGAACTCCTGGCCCACTTCCTCCAGGGTATGGTCCGTATGCTCGCCGACGCCGAACCGCCATCGCAGCACCTTCTCCTCGCGGTCCGTCAGCGAGTTCAGCACCCGGCCGACCTGATGCTGCAGGTTCTTGCGGATAGCTGAATCGAGCGGCGACATGACCTTCTTGTCCTCGATGAAATCGCCAAGATGGCTGTCCTCTTCTTCGCCGATCGGCGTTTCGAGCGAGATGGGCTCCTTGGCGATCTTCATGATCTTGCGGACCTTCTCGACGGGCAGCTTCATCGTTGCCGCGATCTCCTCGGTGCTCGGCTCCCGTCCCAGTTCCTGCACGAGCCCGCGTGACGTGCGGATAAGCTTGTTCATAGTTTCTATCATGTGCACGGGGATCCGGATCGTGCGCGCCTGGTCGGCGATGGCCCGCGTGATCGCCTGCCGGATCCACCACGTGGCATAAGTGCTGAACTTGTACCCCCGCTGCCATTCGAACTTGTCCACGGCCTTCATCAGGCCGATATTGCCCTCCTGGATCAGATCCAGGAACTGCAATCCCCGGTTCGTATATTTCTTGGCGATGGAGACCACAAGCCGCAAATTGGCCTCCACCAGCTCGCTTTTCGCGATCTTGGCCCGCTCCTCGGAGCGCTCAAAGGCCCACAGCGTCTTTTTCAGCTGCTCTGCCGCGATCCCGCATTCGCCCTCGATCTTTCTGACGCGTTTGCAGGAATCACGATAGATCTTCGCCACATCGACGAGATCGGCCTGGCGCATTTCGAGCCGCCGCGCGGCGTTCTTGAGCTCGCGCTCTCCGCTCCTGATCTTCCGGAAGACGTCCTTCAGCTCGGCGATGCTCAGCCCCGTCTTTTTCTCAAGCCGCCGCACATCGCTCTCGCACTGCAGCACCTCGCCCACCTGCTCCCGCAGCCGGGCGACGATGCGGTCCGTCTGCCGGCATTGGATGTTCAATTCCTCCAGCTTGTCATACAGCGCATACCGGACGATCTGGGCCTTTTCCCGCAGCCCCTTGCGCTTTGCATCACTGCACCGGGGGCTGTTGATATGATTCATCAGGGTTGCATGGTTCGCGCTGTGCCGGTCGACCTCGGTGATGAGCTTCAGCACGCGGGCCTGGAGGTCCTCCTCGTTCTGTCCCTGGAGGTCCTCCATTTCATCCTCGGCCGTGTGGACCACCTCATGAATGCTGATCTTTCCCTTTCGCAGTTTGTCGCCGAGATCGCGCACCTCTTGGAGAGAAAAGGGGAGATTGTAAACGATCTGGGCCGCATCACGCTTTCCTTCCTCGATGCGCTTCGCAATGGCCACTTCGCCTTCCTTGGAAAGGAGCGGCACGGTGCCCATTTCCTTGAGGTACATGCGGACAGGGTCGTCGGACTTTCCGACGCCTACCTCAACGTCTGCTTCCTCGGCATCCTCTTCTGCGGCCTCTTCTCCGGCCTCGTCTCCGGAAGCGTCATCATCGCCATGGGCCTCGGCGGCCGGAGGGTTCGCCTTGCCGTCGCCGCGAACTCCATGTCGAGCTCGCCGTCACCGAAAAAGGACAGGATGCTGTCGATCTGCTCCGGCTGGCTGTCGTCGTGCGCGGCGCCTTCTCCCTGCTCCTCATACGGCACGTACTGGCTCTTTCGGGCCGAGCCGTTCGATTTTTTTGGATCGCCTGTATTGCCCCGTTTTGACATACCCTGGTGCTCCTTGTCGAGATGCGGCGTAATCGTTCGCAGCGTCGGTATCGCTTCTGCATCCGGGGCGCTCCCCGGAACGCCTTCAGCTTCCCGCGGCGTCTGGTCGGTCTTCTCTCGTTCTTCGCTCTGCAAGCCGTCGCTGTTCGTCCAGAAGGCTGCGCAGACGCTCCTGATCTCCCCGCGCCTCGGCTTCTTTGACCGCTGCGCCGATCTCCTTCATTTTCCGCGCGAGCCCCTGCTGCCGGAGCCGCTCCACGCAGTCGCGCTGCGCCCGGCCGGGATCTTGATATTCCAGATCTAGCACGGAATAATGCGAGATCAGATGATTCAGTTCCTCGTCATCGCCCTGAAGCAATGCAGCGCTCTCGAGCCGCCCGGTCAGCGCCACCACCGAGAAGATGCGTTCGGCAGCGCGACGATACAGAGGATCGGTAAAATCGTCGGTACTGAGCTGGCCCTGAAGGTCCCGGGCGATACCGTCTTCGCGCAGCATCAGGTGGATCAGCATCTCCTCCGCCCTGGGGCGCTGATGCGCAGGGACCGCTGAACGGGGCTGGTCAGCCGTCTGCCGCGTCGGCCCGCCTGACGGCATTTCCCTGCGCAGCAGGCCCTCATCGAGATCAAAGGCCTCGGCCGTGCGCTTGAGGTAATGATCCCGTTCAATGGCGCTCGGCAGCTTGGCGATGAAGCCGAGCATCTCTCCGGCCCGCTCCACCTTCTCATCGATCGGCGCTTTCCTGCCGCCCCGCGCTACCTGGCCAAGTACGAATTCCATGAACTTCACGGACCCGCGCAGCTGTTCGGTGAAGGCATCGCGGCCCCGGCGATGCAGGAACGTGTCTGGGTCCTCACCGTCGGGCAGTGATACTACATTGACCTTCATCCCGCTCGTTGCAAAGAGATCAAGGCCCCTCAGGGCGGCCTTCACTCCTGCAGGGTCGGGGTCGAAGATCAGCACCACCTTCTTCGCAAACCGCCTGAGCAGCCGGAGATGGCCCTCGGTGAGCGCCGTGCCGAGGGTGGCCACGGCATTCTGCACACCGAACTGATGGCAGGCGAGCGCATCGAGGTAACCTTCAACGATGATGAAGTAGCCGAGCTTCCGACCCGCCTCCTTCGCCCGGTCCAGACCGAAGAGCACGTTGCTTTTGCTGTAGAGCGGCGTCTCGGGCGAGTTCAGATACTTGGGCAGCGTGTCGTCCATCACCCGGCCGCCGAATGCGATCACCGTTCCTGAGACGTCGCGGATCGGGAAAATGATCCTGCCTCGAAAGCGATCATAGTATCCGTCGCCGCTGCTTCGCTGCACCACAAGCCCGGCCTTCTCCAGGAGTGCGGGAGCAATGCCCTTCTGCGTCAGATGTCGCAGCAGACCGTCCCACTCGGGCCGGGCATAGCCCAGCGAGAAATCCTTTGCCGCGACTTCGCTCACGCCGCGCCGCTTGAGATAGTCGCTGGCAGCCGCACCGGCAGGACCTTCGAGCTCGCGGCGGAAATAAAATTCTGCCTCGGCAATGGCGGAGCGGAGAACTTCCCGCTCTTCCCTGTCGCCGGCATCTTCCTGCCTGCTTCGCTGGTCCTCCGGAAGGGCGACACCGCTCCGCTCTGCCAGTCGCCGCATGGCCTCGGGAAAGTTGAGCCCCTCCTGGGTCCCGATGAACTTGAAAGCATCGCCGCCGGCGCCGCACCCGAAGCAATGAAAGATCTGCTTATCCGGATTCACGGTAAAGGACGGCGTTTTTTCCGTATGGAACGGGCAGAGGCCGACATAATTCTTGCCCGTTTTTTTGAGGGAGACATAGCCCGACACCAGATCGACGATGTCGACGCTGTCCCGTACCCTGTGTATGACGTCTTCGGAGTACAATTTACTTCTTCAGCTCCGCCACCGTCACGCCTGCGCCGCCTTCAAACTGGCCTCCGGGCCGGCAGGCCGCCACGAGCGGATGGCCCTTCAGAAAATCGTTAACCGCGGCCCTGAGCGCTCCGGTGCCGTGGCCGTGAATGACGACCACCGACGATAATCCGTGCAGCGCAGCCCGGTTGAGCATGCGCTCCACTTCGGCCAGCCCCTCTGGCACGTGGTAACCGATGATGTCCACACGGTCAGGGGCGGTCTCATCCTCCAGCAGGTCGACACTCCAGCCCGGTCCTTTTCCCGAGCCCGAGCCCGACTTCTGCGCCGCCAGAGGAAAAACATCCTGCGTCTGCAGCCTGAAGGTCTTGCCTGCCACATCGACCTCGACAGCGCCACGAAAAGAGGCCGTCACTGTTCCGATTGCATTGAACTTCGGGATCTTGACCCGCTCGCCCGGCTGCACCTGCAGGCCCGCCGCATCGCTGCGCTCGGGTTCTGCGGGCTGAAGCTGCCGGGCGAGTTGCTCCACTTCGCTCCGGACCAGATGAACCTTCGGCGGCTCCATGGAGACCGTGCGGGACAGATCGCGCAGCTTCCCGCGCAGCGCACTGAGAATGGTCCTTGCCTCGTCGCGCGCTCTGGCCAACACCTCGCCGGCGGCCTTCTGCGCAGCAGTCAGTTCCCGTTCCGCGGCTGCGCGGTCCCTGCTCGCCGCCTCTCGCTCCTGCTCCGTCTCTTCCCTGCGGCCCGCCAGATCGCGGGCATCCTGCTCCAGACCTTCGAGCAGGTCTTCGAGCCGGAGCGCGTCTTTCTCCAAGCGGGATCGCGCCCCCTCGATGATCTCTCCGGGGATGCCGAACCGCGCCGCCATGTCAAGGCCATAGCTCCTGCCCGGCCTGCCGGCGATCATGCGGTACGTCGGCTTGAGCGTAACCGGATCGAACTCCATTGCCGCGTTCACGGCGCCGCCGGTTTGGGCGCCGAAGAGCTTCAGTGCGCTGTGATGGGTCGTCACCACGGTCATGCATCGGCGGGACAGAAGGCTGTCGAGCACTGCCGCGCCAAGGGCGGCCCCTTCGGCCGGATCAGTGCCGGCGCCGAGTTCGTCGAACAACGCCAGCGCGTCGGCTCCTGCGCTGCGCAGGATATCGGCCACCCGCACGATGTGGGACGAGAAAGTGCTCAGGTCCCGCTCCAGGCTCTGCTCATCGCCGATGTCGGCGAATACACCGCTGAACAGAGGAAGCTCGCTTCCCTCTGCAGCCGTCACCGGAATGCCTGACTGCGCCATGAGGCTCAAAAGCCCCACTGTCTTGAGGACCGCGGTCTTGCCGCCCGCGTTCGGTCCGCTTATGATCAGCAGGCGATCAGGACCGCCCAATTCTATATCATTCGGCGTCACCGCCGCTGCGTTGCCTTCCGGGCCGGCACGGCCCATCAGCAGGGGATGGCGGGCAGCCCGCAGCCGGAGAGGTCCTCCCCGTCCGGACAGCGACGGTATGCTGCCGCCGTATTCAACGCCGAATCTGGCGCGGGCCTGGATGACATCCAACCCTGTCAGGATCCGGAACGTGACGCTGACCGCCGTTGCATCCTGAGCGATGAGGGCCGTCAGTCCGCGCAGGACCGCCTCGACCTCTTCCCGCTCTTCGCTCCTGAGCTCCGTAAGCCGGTTATTCTGATCCAGCACATCGAGGGGCTCAACAAACACCGTCGCGCGCGATCCCGACTGGCCGTGCACCACGCCCTTCACGCTCTGGCGAAAGTTCGGCTTCAGGGGGAGCACGTACCGGTCGTCCCGAATGGTGATGACCTGCTCCTGGACGACATGTTGCGCGGCGCTGCTCTGAAGGATACGCGTCAGCCTGGCGAGGATATCTTCCCTGACCCTGGCAAGCTGCTTCCTGACCTTCCGGAGCGCCGGACTTGCCGAGTCCTTCACTTCACCGCTGTCGTCAATGGCCGCGGCGATCGCGTCTTCGATCTGCTTTCGGGGCTGTATTGCCGTTGCCTGGCCGCTCAATCGCAGGGCCGCGGGGCCGCCGATGATCCTCTGGAAAAAGGACTGGACCCGCCGTCCCGCGCCGAGCGTCGAGGCCACATCGAGCAGCTCAGCAGGTGCAAGCATGCCTCCCGATGCCGAGAGCCGCTCAAACAGAGGACCGAGGTCCCTGATGCCGTCCAGGGGCGGAACATCCCCCCGCCCGATCAGGGCCAGATACTCGGACGTTTCCTCCAGCAGGACCGGAACGGCATCCTCGCCGGCTGAAGGCTGCATTGCGCGAACCGCTTCGGCGCCCGGTGCAGACAAGGCAAAACCGGCAATAATACCTTTTATCTTATCATACTCGAGAACCCTCTGGGCCTGTTCGTTCATATTCTGACCGGCTGGGCCGGCCGGAGTCAACCGGACCGCCGGATCCTCGTAAATCCCGAGCATTCCAGCACTTCGAGGGGTGCGCTCTTCTCGACAGCGTCGAGTAGGAGGTTCATGCCGAGGGTGTCGCTCGCGATATGGCCGGCAACGATGATGTTCACATGGTGCTTTTCCGCTTCTTTCCGATTGTCTTCGGAGAGATGCATCATGACCAGCGTGCCCACGCCGGAACGGGCCAGTTTTTCGAAGGAATCTTTAGGACCCGACGTGCCTCCGGTCATGTCCACGAACAGTTTTCCTACGCGGCGGTCGTCGGACCCGAGCAGGATCTTGGGACCCGTGTTGTTCCGCGCCGCAGCCTGATACTCGGGGATGTCCCGGAGCAGGGTGATGACGTCCCGGAGCGCGTGGGGCGCCTGTTCTTCAAAGAGCCGCTGCAGATGGCCGGCCACCATATTGTCCCCCGGTGTGTGCAGACAGAGGAAGGGAATGTCCAGCAGCCGGGCCGCATCCACCGAACGATTGTGATTGAGCGGCATCAGCTTGCGCTCCACTTCCTTCATCCTTCCGGAAAGGATGCCCTCGGCAACATTTATCGGCACCCCGAATCGGTGCAGGATGTCGGCCTGCATCTTCATCACGTCGTAGATCGTGGCGTAGGCGCGGCCTTCGGGATGATGGGAAACGACCAGGTCGATGCCGGCGCCCTTTTCGTTCAGCCGGTCGGCAAGGACGAGCTCAGCCGTCTCGATGTCCACGCCCACGAAGACCTTCCGGATGGCTCGTTCGGGGTCGCCGTGAAGGATCCGGCTGTCGGCATAGGGATTGGAAAGGCTCTCGCGGTCAAAAAATTCCCGGTCCACCGGTTTGAGCTCATCAAAGGCCGTACGGACCTGTACCAATTCCCGCTCCACGGCCTGGCGTCCCCGGGGGTCGGCGTCGATGCCTGTTTGTATTGCAAGATCAAAGAATTGCCGCAGATTCACTGCTAATGACTCCAGAAAAAAATCAGGGGGCCTCGCTCATGACGGCCCCCTGCCAGACAGTTATGGAATGACCCGTTGCTTTCCGCCCATGGACGGTGCGCGCCTAACCCAGCGCCTGCTTAACGAGCTCGCTCAGGAGTTTATTGTCGGCGCGGCCTGCGGCCTGCGCCGCAACTGCTTTCATGACCTTTCCCATGTCCTTGGCGCCCTGGGCCCCGGTCTCGGCCATGGCCTCACGAACGAGAGCATCGAGCTCCTCTCGCGAAAGCTGCTGCGGGAGATAGGCCTCAAGCACCGCTATCTCCGCGGTTTCCTTGTCGACAAGGTCCTGCCTGCCGCCCTTGGCGAACTGCTCCACAGAATCCCTGCGCTGTTTGATGAGGGAACGGACGGTCTCGATCACCTCGTCGTGAGTGAGGGGCCGCCGCTTGTCGATCTCCTTGTTCTTGAGTGCGGCGCTCAGCATCCTGAGCGTCGAGACCTTCTCTGCGGCCCGCGCTTTCATCGCCGCCTTCGTGTCGGCCTCGACCTTCTGCTTCAGTTCCATCCGCTCTCCTCGCGTCGATTACCGGCAGGAACAGTTCGTGGAGCGCACGCCCGGGAAGGCGGGACGGATCCGGTTGGGCCGCCCTTCCGGCAGATTAATGCCGGAACATACGCGCTGACTTGGCAGCCTTTTTTCTCGCTGCCAGGGCCTTTTTCTTCCGCTTTACGCTCGGCTTCTCATAGTGCTCCCGCTTCTTGACCTCCGAGAGCACCCCTTCTTTCTCAATGCTCTTCTTGAATCTCCGGAGTGCGGCTTCAAAGGACTCGTTATCTCGCACCCTAACACTTGGCACGTGCCATACACCCCCTCTCGTCGTTGCGATCCGCTTTCTGGATAACCTGTTGAAAAAAGAAACATTTCCGGCAAGGCCCTTGCCGTGCCGTTAGGAATGAAAGCCGCCTTTGCTGGTTTCCCGACAAAGGCGGCTAAATTACATAATTAACAAGTGAAAGACCGAAAGTCAAGAGAAATAATGCTTATTTTCGGCTGCTTTCCGGATATTTTTGCCCTGCGCCTCTGCAGCCCGGCACCAGGCGAGGCTTCCGGTCTCAGCTCCGGTAGGCGGCGTTGATCTTGATATACTCGTTCGAATAGTCGCAGGTCCAGACGGTTGCTTCGGCCTTGCCCTTGTGAAGATCGATAAGGATCTTGATGTCCCGCTGCTTCAGCGCGGCTGCGGCATCCTTCTCAGCGGCCTTGCCCTGTCCCAGGCCCTTCTCCACGAGCTTCATTTTGCCGATGGTGATATCGGTTTTAGCCTCATCCATGTCCACACCCGAATGCCCCAGGGCCGCCATGATCCTGCCCCAGTTCGCATCCTCGCCGAAGAGCGCCGTCTTGACGAGCGGTGACAACGCCACGGCCATGGCCGCCTCTTTCGCGGCTTTCGGCGTCTTCGTTCCGCGGACCGTGATCTCTACGAACTTTGTGGCGCCCTCGCCGTCCCGGACCACCTGCGTGGCCAGCGACTGCGCCACAGTATCCAGGCATGCCTGGAACTTCTTGAAATCCTTGCTGCCTGCCGCGAGCTTCCTGTTCCCTCCCGCCCCGTTGGCCATGCACAGGACCATGTCGTTGGTGCTCGTTTCTCCGTCTATCGTTATGGCATTGAAGGACCGCTCCACTGAATCGCGCAGCGCCTTCTTGAGCAGCGGCGCGGCAACAAGGGCGTCCGTCACGATGATGCCTAGCATGGTGGCCATATTCGGGTGGATCATGCCTGACCCCTTTGCGATCCCCGCAACGGTCACTGTTTTTCCCCCGATCTCTTCCTGCACCATGGCCAGCTTTGGGTAGATGTCCGTGGTCATAATGGCTTCGGCAG
>Ga0209212_1004859_pt1 | contig 16367 bp, 15 predicted proteins | sample RifGroC2_FD_183996 | JGI IMG/M metagenome (GOLD analysis project Ga0209212, IMG submission 183996) | Groundwater microbial communities from Rifle, Colorado, USA - Groundwater C2 (SPAdes) (version 2) | ecosystem: Environmental > Aquatic > Deep subsurface > Groundwater | place: Rifle, Colorado...
TGCCGGCCTGACGGCCAGCCCTGACGCGGAGTAAAAACTAGCTGAATCGGCTGTTAGTTTTCCTGGAGATGTTTGTTGATTTCGGTCAGTGCCTGGATGATTTGGCGCAACGACTGGTTGTACTCGTTCCTGAATATTTCTGCCGCGCCACTGCGGTCGCCGGCCTTCAGCCTTTCGATGATGAGCGCGCCAAACTGGTGAAATTGCTGGTGCGCCTCGCTTAATTGCTGGTGCACCTCCTGTTCGCAAAACGGCTCCAATACCGAACCATTGATCCAGCTCCCCAACTGGCAAATACCGTCTTGCCCGAGCGGGGCGGATTCCAAAGATTCGCGAATATTTCCCTGCACATGATGCCCCAAGCGCGTCTTCCACAATATATGCGCCTCGGCCGCCGCGACAAGATTGAGCCTGCCGCGCAACTCGCGCTTCCGGACATAATTAACTCCCAAAAAATCTTTTACGCCAGTTAACAGTGTCATCGCAACGCTCCCGCAATCATCATGAAGCACACTTTATATCGATCCGGAGATGAAAAAACAATATGCCGAAATGCCTATATATTTCGGCCTAGTCATATTGCGCGGCTATCACCTAACCATGGGCTAGGGCTATAATTGCCACCCGAAAACGCCATCCAGCCATGAATATCATCCTATTGCTCGCCGGCTTGCTGTTGTCTGCCACGGCTTTCGCTCTGCCGCCGCAAATGCCCGCCGCACCTGCCCTGTCGGCCAAGTCTTACCTGTTGTACGACTACACCAGCGGCCAGGTTCTGGTGAACCAAAATGCCGATGCGCGCATGGAGCCCGCTTCGCTGACCAAGCTGATGACCGCTTACCTGGCTTTTGACGCGCTCAAACACGGCACGCTGTCGCCGGAACAAAACCTGACCGTTCCCGCTGCCGCAGTGCGCAATACCGGCAGCGGCGAGTCGCGCATGCTGCTCAAGGCCGGGCAAAGCGTGACCGTGGCTGCGCGGGCTGATCGTGCAATCCGGCAACGATGCGGCCGTCACGCTGGCGCTCAATATCGCCGGCAGCGAAGCGGGCTTCGTTGACCTGATGAACAGGGAAGCAAAACGGCTGGGCATGAGCAACACCCATTTCGCCAACCCGGTCGGCCTGCCGGATGCGCAACACTACAGCAGTGCGCTCGATTTGGCCTTGCTGGCTGCGGCTATCGTGCGCGACTACCCGCAGCACTATGCGCTGTTCGGACTGCGCGATTACACTTTCAACAACGTCGTCCAGGCCAACCGCAACCGCCTGTTATGGATCGATCCCTACGCGGATGGCCTGAAAACCGGGCACACCGAAACTGCCGGGTATTGCCTGGTCGGTTCGGCCAAACGCGATAACCGCCGCCTGATATCGGTGCTGCTCGGCGCAAGTTCCGACAATCTGCGCGCCACCGAAAGCCAGAAACTGCTGAATTTCGGCTTTCAGTATTTCGATGCGGTACGCCTGTACCAGAAGGATCAACCCGTCACCAGAGTGCGCATCTGGAAAGGCACGAAAAGCCACCTTAAAGTCGGCTTTCGCCAGGATTTGTTCCTGACCATCCCCAAAGGAAAACTTGCCCAACTCAAGGCAACAATGGAAACACGCCAGCCAATCCTCGCGCCAGTTAGCGGCGGGCAACCACTGGGAGTGCTCAAACTGGCCCTGGACGGAAAACCCTATGCAGAATTTCCGTTGGTTGCCCTGGAAGACGCGCCGCTGGCGAATGTATTCTCGCGCGGCTGGGATAGCATCCGCTTGCTGTTTGAATAAAGGGATACGACATGACTATCTACCTGAACGGGCAGTACATGCCGGTCGAAGAAGCAAAGGTTTCCGTGCTGGATCGCGGTTTCATTTTCGGCGACGGCGTGTACGAAGTGATTCCGGTGTATTCGCGCAAGGCGTTCCGCCTGGAAGAACACCTGCGCCGCCTGCAACACAGCCTGGACGGCATCAAGCTCGCCAATCCGCACAGCAATACAGAATGGACGCGCATCATCGGCGAACTCATCGCGCGCAATGCAGACGAAGATCAATACCTGTACCTGCATATCACGCGCGGCGTGGCCAGGCGCGATCATGCCTTCCCCAACCCTCCGGTCAACCCGACGGTGTTCATGATGAGCAACTCGCTGCTCACCCCGCCCGCCGAGTTGCTGCACAGCGGCATCTCCTGCATCACCGCGCCGGACAACCGCTGGCTGCGCTGCGACATCAAGGCCATCGCGCTGCTGCCCAACGTGCTGCTGCGCCAGATGGCAGTCGATGCGGGCTGCGCCGAGACCATCCTGATCCGCTCCGAATCCATAACCCCCGAATCCATCACCGAGGGCGCATTCATGACCGAGGGCGCGGCCAGCAATATCTTCGTGGTGAAAAACGGCACGCTGCTCGCGCCGCCCAAAGACAACCTGATGCTGCCCGGAATCACCTACGATGTGGTGCTGGAACTCGCCGCCGCCAACGGCATCCCGCATGAAGTGCGCAGGATCGCCGTTGCTGAAGTGTTCGCCGCCGACGAATTACTGCTCACCTCCTCGACAAAAGAGGTGCTGGCGATCACGCAGCTCGACGGCAAGCCAATCGGCAGCGGCAAGCCCGGCGCGATGTTCGCCCGGTTGCACGCGCTGTATCAGGATTTCAAACGCGACGTGATGCGCGCATAAATGACCAACCCACCATGAACGAATCACCAGCAAACAAATTAACCGACAGCCTGATCGAATATCCCTGCGAATTCCCGCTGAAAATATTCGGCCTGCAACAAGCCGGTTTTGCGCAGGCCGTGCTGGAAGTGGTCGGCAAACACGATGCGGGATTCACCGCCGCCAGCATGGAAATGCGCGCCAGCAAAAATGCCCGCTACATCAGCCTGACCTGCACCATCAACGCCACCTCGCGCGAGCAACTCGATGCGGTTTACCAGGAGTTGTGCGACCACCCGATGGTGGTGATGGTGCTATGAACAGGGAAGGGAGAAGAGAGAAGGGAGAAGAGTTCCCCTCTCCCGCAAGCGGGAGAGGGGCTGGGGGAGAGGGTTGCCCTTCCCCCTCCCCTCTTCTCCCTTCTCCTCCTGTCATTCACTCGCTCGGACTGGTTGAATATCAACCAACCTGGGATGCGATGAAGCAATTCACCGCTGAGCGCACCAGCGAAACACGCGACGAAATCTGGCTGGTGCAACATCCGCCCACCTACACGCAAGGCCTGGCCGGAAAGCCGGAACATCTGCTGCACCCCACCGGCATCCCGGTCATCAGGATCGATCGCGGCGGGCAGATCACCTATCACGGTCCCGGCCAGATCGTCGCCTACCTGCTGCTCGACCTGCGCCGCTGGAAAATCACCGTACGCGAACTGGTGCGCCTGATGGAACAGGCGGTGATCGATCTGCTCGGCGAATTCGGCGTGGCCGCGCAGGGACGGGAGGATGCGCCCGGCGTATATGTGGACGATGCGAAGATCGCCTCGCTGGGATTGAAAATCAAGCATGGCTGCTGCTATCACGGCCTCGCCTTGAACGTGGACATGGACCTGACCCCGTTCGCCGCCATCAACCCCTGTGGTCACGCCGGACTGCGCGTCACGCAATGCTGCGAACTCGGCATCACCGCCGGCATCAGCGAACTGCAAGCACAACTGGCACAGAACCTGATCCACGGTTTGCAGCAACACCTGGAAAGAAAACAACATGAGCAGCACTGACCCCAAGCAGACCGGCGCGGCCAAAACCGCGCGCAACCCGATCAAGATCGTGCCATTGCAGCAGCGGCTGCGCAAACCGGAATGGATACGCGTGAAGCCAGGCAGCGGCGCGGGATACAACGACGTGAAGCGCATCCTGCGCGAGAACCAGCTGCACACAGTATGCGAGGAAGCGTCCTGCCCGAACATCGGCGAATGTTTCAGCAAGGGCACGGCGACTTTCATGATTCTCGGCGATGTGTGCACGCGCCGCTGCCCGTTCTGCGACGTGGCGCACGGCAAGCCGCAGCCGCCCGATGCGGGCGAACCGGAGAACCTGGCGCGCTCCATCGGCCTGCTCAAGCTCAAATATGCGGTCATCACCAGCGTGGATCGGGACGATCTGCGCGACGGCGGCGCGGGACATTTTGCCGATTGCCTGACCGCAATCCGCGCCAGCGCACCCGCCACGCGCCTGGAAATTCTGGTGCCGGATTTTCGCGGCCGTCTGGAAACCGCACTGGACGCACTTTCCCGCAGCCTGCCCGATGTGTTCAATCACAACCTGGAAACCGTGCCGCGCCTTTATCCGCTGGCGCGCCCCGGCGCGGAGTACGCCCACTCGCTGAAGCTGCTCAAGGATTTCAAGGCGCGCTTCCCGCAGGTGCTCACCAAATCCGGCCTGATGCTGGGCCTGGGCGAAACCGATGAGGAGGTGCTGCAAGTGATGCGCGACCTGCGCGCGCACGATGTGAACATGCTCACCATCGGCCAGTATCTGCAACCTTCCGACGGACACCTGCCGGTGCTGCGCTATGCACCGCCGGAAACCTTTGCGATGCTCGAGCGCGCCGCAAAAGAGATGGGATTCAACCATGCCGCCTGCGGCCCGATGGTCAGGTCGAGCTATTTTGCCGATGAACAGGCACAACAGGCGGGGGTAATTGTTAATTCCACCGTTAATCGCTAATAAACATCGATAATTGCTACTCTACATCGCTATTAGCTACTAATATTTATTAGGTTACAATTATTTATGAACCACAATTTGGTGAAACCCTCATCCCAGACAAACCTACTTATGAAAGTCATCTTTGCTGCTTTAAAGTCTGGTTCTCTTGCACCAAGGAGTTGCACCTATGTTCTAACTCAGTAATTTTCGCCCTGAGCTCAGATTTAATATTTGGAATTTGTAAATTCAGCAGATCACGCATGGCCTCTTTATGAGACATAATTGGATCAAATAGCTGCTGATATCCTCGCCCAATAGCACCAACGAATGGAACGACATCAGGCCTTTCCTTTCCAATCCCAAGCACATGCGTGCCTGAAATACCAGGATAAGGATCCAAGTAATGGATCTTCGTGATCCCAAGTTGGTATGCTTTTTTGGCACACAACTCACAAGGGCTAGAGGTGGTAAATAAATAACCCCCTTTGATTCCTTGCCCACCATATTTTGTAATTTGTAGAAATGCATTTTCCTCAGCATGGAGAGCCTTGGTATGCACTTGGTTCTTCTCTTCATCAATGCAATTTTTAATATCTTTAAAGCAATAGCTTAACGGCCATCCATTGTCGGCAGCGACAAGAATTTCTTCTTTATAAATTACCTTAACTTTCTCCATAAAAGACCCATTGGTTCTCTCATAGTCACTGAACGCAAGCGAATCTTCAGCTGAAATTAAATCATTAATAGAACGAAGGCTGCATGGAACTTGTCCTTCAGGCGTACTATTCCAGCCAATCGCCTTCACTGAATAAGTTTTATCCGTAATTACCGCACCAACTTGCCTAGATACACATCCGGAGTTCAGCTTTGCATCTATGGCAATCTGCATACACCTCTCAACATCAGTCGGCTGAACTAATCCAGGGTGCATAATTAGCGAAATATATTTAATTAATTGTTTCTTTATTTCCCTAAATGCTTTGGAATCATCTTTTGGATTATAAATATGGATATCCGCCATCTCTATACATTCAGGCACATTCTGTGAAAAGTAGTATTCCTCTCCAGAAAGCTTTGGGGGGCATTCCTTTAGCTCTATTTGATCAATCGTTGAATCTCCGTAACTAAACGGTTTTCCACGTAGTCGTCTGCGCCTTTCTTCTTCATCAGTTGCAACAGAAACCAAGTAAAAAGCGGAATAGCGCTCACGAAAAAAAGATGCCTCAAATGGATTTCTTATAGCATCAATACATACCAAAACACGGCCTCCTTCCTCCTTTTGCCTCAGTCTCAATTGTTTAACGAAGCTGTTTACACGTTGTGCAAGTGTAAAAATTGAATCGGGAGAAAAAACTGTTGAGTACGCTTTCCCAGATTTCCTAATATTGTTCGCAATAAATTGATAAAACTTTACATATGATCCTTTGAGCACCCCTTCCAAACATGACTTTGCATGACCAGTAAAATCAGGGAGCTTCACAAAATTGAATTCATGTATATCGGATCCGCGCAAGGCACTTTCATCAGCCAGAATCCGATTACGAATTTCTATGCGTAATTGATGGCGCTCAACGAATAAGTCTTTAAAGCTGGATGGAATTTGATCCTGTACCCATTCCTCTTTCAATCCCATATGACTCGAATACATTTTTATAAAATTACTAAAGTCATGCTCTAAAATGAAAGAAGAAATAATATCTGCTGCCTGTATCACATAAAACTTCCCCCAGTTTTTTTGCAGATAAGTATGGGTTATTCGATACTGCCGATCATCAATATCACCATCTCCTTTTGGCATAGGAGCATGAAAACACTGAAATTCCTGAGCTAAGATTTTGGCCGTAGTAGAGCAACCTGAGCCAGTTCTACCGGTTAGTCCTAAAATGATAAATTTTTCTCGCTCACTGAAGACCTTTTTGACAGCCGAATTTAGGTTATTTGCCTTTTCCATCAATGGGCACTCCTTTTAAAAATTTATATTTCACAGTGGGTAAGTATGCCTGATTCCTTTTGCCAGCAATGGCCTTAAGTTCAGACTCGATATTAGGAATATGGCGCATTGTAATTTGCCATAGCCGCCTAGATGAAAATCTATGCACATATGACTTGCAAGTAGAGTCCGAAGCAGCACAATATTGTGTTTCCTTTCTAAAGCACTCTTACCACCTCAGCTAACGTTACCTTTCGTACAACCGTAACCACAGGCGGCATCGCCAACTTCTGCGCCTCGATCACGACAACAAACTGAAAAAACTCTCCTGCCACATCCTCGATGCGCAGGAAACACGCGCGCCGCTGGCGGATCGTCTTATCCGCGTTGTTGCAATCCGTTATAAGATCAACTACGCCATCCTCGTCGACTAAGCGTGGCAATGGAAACACTGGTTCCAAATAGCTTGGCACAATCACCACTTTTGCAAATGCTTCATTGCATGGCGTTGAGACCTCGGCAGTTGCCATCTTGATCCCGAGTGTAACGAATCCAGGCAGCTTGAGTTTGCTTGGCTCATATCCGCACTCAGTACCGGCATGAATAATATCCGTCTCGCGCCCTTGACCGCCGTGCCCGGCCTCCCCGAAGGCAATTTGCTCAATAGAGCCATCGGCGTATTTTATGAATACGCCAGATGTGCCTGCGGTATTTATCTTTTCCAACCAAACGGATTTGTTGCTCAAGTCGGGAAACTTGGCTTTGCCGAACGTCATGTGCGTGGCGCCGCTCTTCTTCGCATCCGGATCGCGACCTGAGACAGTTGGCTTGCCGGTGCCGCTCTTTCTTGCCCACACGCCTCCACCTCCCACACTTGCCTGTTTCTGTGCGTCCCGATGCGCTTTGAGGGCATCCACCTCATACGATAGTGTTTCAAATGGGAACCGATGAGAACAGGACTGTAGGCGGTACACAACGAACGTGGAATCTGGCTCCCCTGCAAACGACAACCACCTGCCACTGACCTGAAGAGTAGTTCTCCCCACAAAAGGGAAGCCTGTATAGGGATAGGCCGTGCGTTTTTGGCTAGCCGCGGCGACGCATGAGGCATAGATGCCCGCCGCCGAACGCCATGCTTCCTTGCTCAAGGCGATGCGCCCAATATCCGATGCCGAAGCACCGGATATTCTGCTCGCCAGTTTGATGTGTAAGTGTCCGTTGGCCGGATCAAACGATTTTTCGCTCCACAACATTTCTTCCCGTAGCAGGCCAGTAAAAAGTTTGTGAAGCACGTTGCTTGATGTGCCGAAATAGAAACGGATGAGTTCCATGCACGGCACGATCAGGCGTTTGCCGTCTTTCATGGATATACAGACGCAGTAAGATTGCGTCGCACCGCGATGCCAGCGGTGTTCGTTCAGCGGCAGCAGAAAATGCTCACCAAGTGACAGTCCAGTTTTGATGATGTTTGTCGATGAATTAGCGATATGAATACCAAAGGACTCATGCTGGTAACTCGGCTGCGCAATCCTCTCGCCGTCTTGCCAGATATCGCCCATGCTCACCATCGGAAGCGTTCCAATAGACAGCCATGCCTCGCGTTGATCGCCATCGTCGGTAACGATGTTCGGAGATGATAAGTCGCCTAGAACCGGCGAAATCAGCACTCTGTACACGGGTTGGGTGCGGCGTTGGCCGCTAGGTGAGTATGCGACCTCGCCGAACCAGTCTACGCGCCACGGGCGTGTATCTGGGGTTAAGTCGGGGATGATGAAGGTCATTCGTTATGTTGAAGCCAATGTTAGCGGAAATCATGGCACGAGCAAAACTAGTTTACGTCCATTTGTTGGAGCCGCATAATTAGTTTGCAATTGTGCGGTTATGCATAGAATATGTGTGGCAAATTTGTAAACTCATTATTCGATGAGGATATAGAGCGGTGACAGACCATGTGTCAAAGGAAAAGCGAAGCGAAATAATGAAAAAAATACGGGGTAAAGATACCACCCCGGAGCTCATTGTTCGGAAACTCGTATATTCTTTAGGATATCGCTATCGTTTGCACGGCAGAAAATTACCTGGGAAACCAGACCTCGTTTTCTCCGGTCGAAAGAAAGTCATTTTCGTTCACGGGTGCTTTTGGCATTACCATAATTGCAAGAAAGGGAAACCGCCCAAATCCAATTTGGATTATTGGTTGCCAAAATTAAAAGAAAATAGCCGAAGAGACACCCGCAATCAGAAATTAATTACGGCTAGCGGTTGGGAGTTCCTCGTTATATGGCAATGCCAGATACGCGACATGACCGGCTTAAAAGAAAAAATTATCGCCTTCTTGGAGAATGGCAATCATCAAATTTCCGATTCGGCAAAAATCGGAAAATATCGATAGACCTCACAATATTGAGCAATTTCAGATGGCGGGATATTAATTGCATTATAACTTCCAGCCTCGATCGGCATCAGCGAATCAAGATGCCTAATCTCTTTAAATGTTAGTTTTGGGATCTTAATTTTGTAGGGTTCGATGCCGTCTTTGCAAAAATGCAAATTGTTGAATGCGCACTTATCGAGCAAGTGTTTTTGGCCGGAGCCATATATGATTCCGCCTACGGTCAGCATTAATGCGCCATCGGAATAATGGAAATTAAATAGTTGCTGATAGCACAACTTCGAACCCGTAGGCATAGCCCCATTTCTTTGCGAGAGAATCTCTTCAATTTTGTTATTAATGATTCTCCGAAAAATCTCCGCACGATCCCAACCCGTAAGTGCTGATGCATTTACATCCATCGGTACATTTTCTTCGCCAACTTGGTTCTTAAGTCGATCTAGAGGAGAGCCTGAACTTGGATTTGGATCGTCTTGGATATTGAATGAAGCAATACAAACGCTTCCTGATGTGGCCGAAGAAAAAAACGTTTCGATATCTCTGAGGCAATTTCCCTCCAGCAAACCATCGTAATCTAGCCAAAGTATCGTGGGAATATCTTTCCACTCAAGAGTAGGCAGCACCTCCCAAGAGTTTCCGAATTTTAGCTCGACGTATTTATAGGGCGCATTAAATTCAAATCGGCGCTTAACATCTTTCGATTGTGCGCATTCAATGCTGACCATATTTCGAATGCCGAGCATGCGGTGAAAAAGCACAAAATCGGAAAAATATACTGCACCAAACCCTATGTACCGATAACTATCAATCGCATAGAAATCATTCAGCCTTCTAAAAACATCGCATAGCATTTTTCTTTCGACTGACTTTGCCGGTCGAATGGTGTAGTTAATTTTTCGATAGCTGCCAGACATTTATTCTTCCCCCATGGACTTGAGGAAATAATTGAACGTAGCCAAGCCGACGGATGGATTGGTCTTACATCCAGTCAATTCTTTTATTCGATCAATTTTGTCGTAAGATGCCAAGTAAGATATCCGACCTTCCTTGGGCGTTTCGTTTGCCATGTTGGTATCTGTGACTTTCGGATATACGAACACCGTCGACGCAGTAATGTTGCGAAGTAATGCAGGCTTTGCCTCGTTGACCTTGGTTTGCAAGGCCGTGCTTTCGGTGTCCATTTCGTTATCTAAAGCATTCAAAAAGTCGATCACTGGCCGCATTGCATTTACCATTTCCAGCTTTGCTCCTTGAAACAGGCTAGATTCGATATTAATCCCATTTTTTGTAGTATTCCAAGGGAGTACGTCTGCGCTGTCGGAGTCGAAAAATACATACCCTCTGAAACGAGCGAATTGGTAATGCGGCTTCGGCATATGAACGCCGTTAATTTCTTGATCCCACCCGGTTGCTTGGCTTTTATCCGCACGAAGAACCAGGCGGTCATTACAAAAAACATACCAACCTGCGTCGGCTAATTTCGCATCGGATATTCCTGCGTAAATCCTGACTGTGACGGGCTTCTCTTTAAATTGGATACCAAGCGTTTTGAAGCACGGTTGAATTATTTTTGAGCTGAGAAGTGAAGACTGTCGGTATTTAAGATCAATTTCGTTTACTACAATCTGCAAGCCGTTGCCTATCGCACTTTGATGAGCCTCTTCAATGCTCGCGATTAGTCGCGTAACGAAATTCTCCAGCTTGAATTCATTTGCAATTTCTTCATGCAATTTTGTGACCGTTATAATTGTTTCGCATTTTTTGACAGGATTATTCATGTGCTCTTCGAGTGTGTTAAATTCGAAATCCCATCTTTCCTTGCCATGCTCATCAACATACGCCGGATTTTTCCACGCATCAACGTCGATATCTATTACGAATTTCGAGTCTGGGGCTGTCGACTCTATTTTAATAATTTCTCCTATTTTGAAGAGCGCTCTTTTCATGCCAACGCCAAATCGGCCAATTGAGTGAGGAGTATTGTCTACATTGACTGGACGTCCGAAGCGGAAGGCGTATTCGCGAGCGATCTTCGCAGTAATTCCGCCACAGTTATCCGCGATAACAAAACATTCTGGCTTCGCTTCTAGCGTGATATGCAGTTCGTTGAAATTGCCATCAGGGCGCAGTCTTCTTGCGCCATCTACGCAGTTATCCACCAAATCTGAAATTGCATCGACAAGCTTAATGTCTCTTACAAGAATTGAAATAAAGAAATCTTTTGTAGGAGATGCATCAATTTTTTTATTCTGATCTTCTGCCATAAATTTCCTCTCAACTAATTGGATTGCTATTTTTATAGTAGTCAGCGAAATAATTTCGGAACTTCAAGATATTAGGAGTGGCTTATTATGGAACTTGCGCTTCTTGAACTCGCCTTGCCAAGAGGCTCGCAAATATCAAGTATTGCGCTGCCTTGGTTTTATCCAAGTCATGCTCAAGCGAGTGTGCCTTGGGATTTCTAATTCCCTGGTATGCGCCGGAAAATATCTGCATGAATCCCTTTTGGTCGTTCTTCCCGGATTCGCTTTTTATCTCAGATAGAATTAATTGTGCCTTCTCTAATGAGAAGGCCGTACCGACAAGTTTGTCTCCATCCAGGTCGAGCCCGGTGCGTTTACGAATAAGGTCGAATACGGCGACAATTGAATTAAAAACGGCATCGCGATAATGCCCATTCGAATACTGAGTGAATGCATGTTCCATGATCGCCGGATGAAGCAATTCTTCAAAGCCGATTTTTGAGTTACTTGCCGTTGCCGCTTCCGAATTATTCTGGACGGCAGTGCTCATAGTAAGAGTAGAAGGTGTCTTTGTTCCGGTCACATCCCCTTGGGTATTTCCGGGTTTGCTTGCTGGTGTTGGATTTGTCGGCCGCTTCTTGGCCGGATATTTCCTTTTGATTTCCCCTCTATAGAAATCCGCTATCGGCTGGAGCTTTTCTTTAATTTTTAGGAACAAGGTGCTGTCAGTTTTTAATGCTGTTTTAGCTGTATTCCACGGCATTTTTTTCGGATCCTCGGAAACGAATCTGACTAGGCATACGAAACCGTTATATTCGGAATGCCATTTATTGGTTTTCCAACCATGTTCGCTTGATGAGCTTGCTGCAACGATGACTCTATCATTGCAGATGAAGTACAGACCGAATCCGGAAGTTATCGCTCTATTATTTGATAAGGAATAATTTCCTTCTTCCGGAAAGAAATGATTGTGATGAATTCCTGCATCAACGAACACATCTACGCCATCTATATTCTGATGTATTTTTTTAACCAGAATCTTAGTGTCGGCTCTGAGCGTAGGAATGGCACCGTCGACTCTTATGAATTTTTTATGGGGAATGCTGCGAAGAGTAATTTTTAAGCCTTTAGATACATATGGCGCATATCTAACCGACAATTGATTGACCGCATTTTCAAACCACACCTTCTCTTTTAATTCGTACCTTACGGCAGGTTTCAAATCTGATACGGAAAAAAGAGTTTTTCGCTTTCCGCTCGTTGAATATTGGTCAGCAGTTAATTTGCCAGAACGTTCTCCGCCGAAGTTTTTATTGCTAAACCTCATAGTGAAGGCGAGTTCACCGGTATCCGTGGACATTGCGTACTCGGTACCGAATTTCAGCAAGGACCTCTTCAAACCGAGCCCATAATGGCCAATTCCAAAAGCGTGCTCAGAGGGATCGGCTATATGGAATGCCTTCTTTGAAAGGACAACCTCTCCCATCCCGAGGCAATTGTCTGATACGCGAATACTGTTATTGTCGAGCCTGATATGGATTGCGTATTCTGAATAATCAGAGGGCAATCCGTAATCGTCGAGATGCGGCTTGGTCTTTAAGAGATGGTCTCTGGCGGCATCTATGGAATTATCGATTAAGTCGAATAAGGATTCTAACGGGGTAATATCTTGAGTTAATGTATCTTCTAAAAACCTTGGATTAACGCCTGACTCTACGTTTATTGTCTTTATTTTTTGTTTTGACATCTCGAGCATCACCCTTCGACTTATTCAATAAAGTGGAAGCTTGCTTCACCTCGCTTCTCTTATGAAGTTTTGACTTAATCATGGCCAGAATGGACTGGGCCACAACAGGTGAAACGCTATTTCCAATCATTCTAAAACTATGCCACTTGGCTTTGTGGAAACAGAACCAATCCGGAAAACCCTGTAGTCTCGCAGCTTCTCTTACAGTGATAACTCTACTCTCATTCGGATGCAAAGGGCGAACAGCTTGATAACTCCCCTTATCGGAACCGGTACCAGCTCTTAATGTTGGGCATACGCCATTCCACTCCAACTTTTTAGATCTGCTTACTTTATCCGTCTCCCCCGGCTTAGTTGCAGCATAGCGCGCCTTTACTGTCTCCGTATGCGTTGTGTCGAAATGCCCCGATGCTTGTCCAAATTTCAATTTTTCTATTGCGACACCCCAGCCAAGTGCTTTTGGCGGCAACTGCCTCATTTTTTTTGCATAGCCAGATAACGATTTAACCTTTCGATAAACAGCCCAGCCGTAATCATCTTTATCTTTTTTCTGCGCTATGGGTGCGGAGATGTCTGCAATCGCATCTCTTACGGTTACCTTGTCCAAGCCCTTTGGAATTATGTCGTTAAGAGATATCTCCGCCATTTCCTTCGGGTCGTATCCGATAACAACTACGCGTTTCCGCTTTGTTGGGACGCCGTATTCATGCGCATCCACAATAATAGGCGGAAGAACTTTATATCGGCTATCGACAGTCTTAATAGCCTTCTCTAACTCGTCAACATTGCCCTCATCGAGCAATCCCTCAACGTTTTCCATCATGAAAAACTTAGGCTGTATTATATTGACGGTTCTGAAAAAATGGCCCAGCAATGATCTGCGAGGGTCAGCGGCATCGTTCTTACCGATACGGCTGTAGCCCTGACAGGGCGGCCCCCCGATAACACCGTCTATTTTTTCGTCCGATAATGCGAGTCGCCACGACTCCTTGTCCATAGTAGACAAATCGCCAGTTAAAACGTGAGTATTTGGGAAGTTTTGCTTATATGAAGACTGAAGAATTTTGTCGATATCCACAGCCACGACAACATCGAATCCGGCTTGTTTTGCACCTAACCCGAAACCGCCGCAACCTGAAAACAAATCGACTATTTTATATTTGGCGGCCATAGGATATCGTATGTATTAAAAAATGCCGCATTATTTCACATAATAACAAAAAAAGCGATCGCCACTCTTCCTTCGTTTCTTGGCCCTTGCGGTCAACGCTCATCAGGCAATACGCCCCACTCTAGAACGATCCCGAACATAAAGCTCAGGAAATTGCATTCGATTTAACCGCCCAGCCAAATCGGCAAACCACCTTGGTGCGCCACTGAAATCCTTCAGCAGTAAATTGAACCGGACCGCTTTGGCCTCCCACCCACCTCGGATTCTTTCTTCCGGAGCAGCCAATAGCCACAATGCGAACGACACCATCTGGTGCCTGTCAAAAATACGCCGCTGCTCGAACGGAATTTTTTTACGCAGTGCCGGTGCCGGCTCCACCCCAAGTCTTTTGGCAATGTACTGCCGAAATTGATCATGATTTCCAACAGATAGCATCACCTTGCATAGCTGATGCACCACCGCATGAAACTTCAAATTGAATTGCCCTGCATCGCGCGCTGCACCACCAAGCGCCTGCAACATTTCTACGTACAACTGGAAAGAATCATCGTCATAAATTGTCACCGGCTCGTGCGGTGCGGCACATAAATCGAACTGACACTGGTAGCAAAGGCAGATTTCACCGGCCTCGTCTATCCCACGCCCGAAATCCCGTCGATAAAACGTAATCGCGGCTCCGCAGGCCGGGCAGCAATCATGCAACATGATCCTGTGCTCTGGACAAAAGGTATGGAACGCCACACGCCATTTGCGCCTGAAGTACGGTTCCTTATCCGTAGCCAGACACGCTGGGCAATATTGCATCCCATACCCATAGCGTTTGGTGCTGTTTATCTTCACCGGCAAGATCCAGCGTAATTGACCACTATCCTGACGATGCGGGTACAGCCGTGTACGGTATCCGGCCAGCGTTGTCCTGTAGGCATCCCAATAGGGTGTTCCGGTATGCGCGCAGATTCCCTTCAGCAGCCATTTAGGCGCCAACCGGTCAATATCGCGATTCCACGGCAAGAGATACAAGCCGAACAGCAAATGCGTCATCGTTTCCAGTTTTACGCCGTTGGCTTCCGCGATTCTCACAATCCACGACGACAGCAATTCATCCGGTAGCGGCTTAGGGTGTGCCGGCCACAACTTTCCGGAAAGCATGTCAGTTCACCTTGTCGAGCTTGTGCTTCCTTTGTGATGGCGACGTCCAACGAATCTCATCCAGAATTTTCCCGTCGATTTTCTCGCGTCCGTTTTGAATCGCGTGTACCGCAGCAGCCGAAAGCAGCTGCGAAAGCTCGCCGATATATCCTTCGCTTAGGGACATCAGGCGGGTTGCCAGGGTCATCTCATGGAGATTGGATGCTTCCTTAAGTGGCAGCATCCTCTCGAAACTCATCAACAGCCTCAAGAAAAGCTCATCAAGCTCCCAGCGCGGCAACACGGCGGGTTCAAAGCGGTTGGCTAACTGCGGATCGGTCTGAATGGCACGATAGGCATCCCTGGTTCCTACGCCGACAACGGGAATTTCAAGCTCGTTGCCGAGATATTTGATGACGTTGAGAAACCCCTTCTGACGATTGAGGTTACCGGCAAGAATATGATGTATCTCGTCAATAACCAGCATCTGAAGCCCAACCTGCTTCAATAGCTTCAGAACCTGAAACTGTTTCTTGTCCACCCGGTCTGCCGGTTTATACGGCGCAAACAGCAGCTCCAGTATGGCATTGTAGAAACGCCCCTCGTCCGGAACGGGAGGAGCTTGTACCACCAGCACCGGAACCTTTACCGCAACGCCGTCCGGTTCATCGCTTGCAGGATGCAGCGAATGGAATCGCTCCACCAACATCGTCTTGCCGTTGTTGGTGTCGCCGACGATCAACAGATTTGGCATACGGTGCGATTTCGGATACGTCAGCAGGTCTTCGAGTTTGGTCAATATTTCCTTGGCCTGCGGATAGCCGATCCAGCGCGGAGAACGGATGCGCTGTATGCGCGCATGGTCGGAAAGCGTCAGCAGCTCTGCCGTTTGGGATGAAAGATGGGCAGGCGCGGTTGTCACGACAGATCATCCAGCTCGTCGAACGGTTTTATATCCAGCAGCGTCGGGGTAACCGGTGTGGTTTCAACCGGCGCAGCCTTTTTGACGGCAGGCTTGATTGCGCCCAACCCCGACTTGCGCCGCTGCTCCGCGCGCCTTACCGCCTTGGTCTTGCCATGCGCCTCTACCTCTACTGCGCGCATACGCTCATAGG
>Ga0209212_1004864_pt1 | contig 16357 bp, 14 predicted proteins | sample RifGroC2_FD_183996 | JGI IMG/M metagenome (GOLD analysis project Ga0209212, IMG submission 183996) | Groundwater microbial communities from Rifle, Colorado, USA - Groundwater C2 (SPAdes) (version 2) | ecosystem: Environmental > Aquatic > Deep subsurface > Groundwater | place: Rifle, Colorado...
GGATACAACGATTTTATCGATATCTGCAGCAAAAAAAACAAATGTTTTCAATTTGATTCAAACCATCAAACAGGGTGAATACAGGAAGAATAACTATCACCATATTTATGATCACGACTTGGAAGATGGAATAAAGAGTTTAATCAGCATTGTAGATTCGAAGCATCCAAGATTTTTAGCAATCAAATTGATTGAGCAAGACCCAGTCTTTATCAAATATCAAACTGATGAAACGCTTCATATCATCCAAACGCTTTCCAAAGAGTATTTAAGAGACATGGAACAAGTCATCGCTGATGAAAGATACCGCTACATAGAATACGTCAGAGATGAAGCAGTCACAGCAAAGAAAGACCAAATGACTTGGACTGACCGTTTAGATAATATCTTTTTAAATCGAATACTTGCGATACCTATATTTATGGTGATCATGTTCACGGTTTATTATCTGGCTGCAGGACCTTTCGGTGGAGCAACCGTTGATTTTGTAGACCGTTATGTATCCCTTTTTAGCAATTGGGCGGAAGGTGCGTTACACTCAGTTGGAGCATCTCCCTGGTCGACCAGTCTGGTTGTCGATGGCATGATCGCTGGTGTTGGGGCAATCATGAATTTTCTTCCTCAATTGGTTATTTTATTTCTTTTGATATCCTTTTTAGAAACCACGGGATATATGGCTAGAATCGCATTTTTCTTAGATAGGATTTTTCAAAAGGTCGGATTATCAGGTAAATCGCTGATTCCATTCATCATCGGAAGCGGATGCAGCGTGCCTGCGATTCTTTCGGCACGCACCATCAATGATGAAACCGAAAAGAAAATGACCATCATGCTAACCCCGTTTATCCCATGCAGCGCTAAGCTGCCAATCATCACTTTATTCGCTGGCTATTTCTTTAAAGATAATTCAGGATTGGCGAGCGCATCCTTATATTTCATGGCAATCGCGGTGATCTTGATTTCTGCATATGTTATGAAGAAGGTTTTATTCAAAGGAAAGACATCAACCTTCATTTTAGAATTGCCTGAATATAAATTACCAAGTATGAAGTTCATCCTTCTTGATGTATGGGACAAGGTTGTATCATTTGTCAAGCGTGCAGGTTCAGTCATTCTCTTGGCATCCATCGCCATTTGGCTTTTAATCAGTTTTTCTTGGACGTTTGAATATGGAGTCAACCCTGACCAAAGCATCCTTGCAAGTCTAGGAAATGTCTTTGCTTGGCTATTTTATCCAATGATTGGAGAATGGAGCTGGGGTGCTACTGTCTCCGCGATTCAGGGACTTGTTGCTAAAGAACAGGTTGTCGCATCCATGGCGATCATTGCTGGATACTCAGATACGACATCGGATGGACTCTTGATTTTTGGAAGCACGGCATTCAGCTTTTTCACTGCTCCTGCAGCTTATGCGTTTATGGTATTCAATTTGTTCAGCGCACCATGTTTCGGAGCGATTGGTGCGATGCGCCAAGAACTCGGCACTACGAAACGGATGTGGGGAGCGGTTTTATTTCAAACAGGAATTGCATGGGTTTTAGCGGTAATGGTATTTAATATAGGCCGTTTAATCGAGGTGGTGTTATAATGAGTTTGGCAGATATTGTCATTTTAGTGGCTGTAGTTGGTATTGTAAGTTTAATTATTTATCAGATGGTTAAGAAAAAGGATGAAGGCATGTGTACGAATTGTTCATACTCTAAATCCTGTACAGACGACTGTACACCTAAAAGTCGCTAGATTTTTTAGGTTTTATCGGAGGTAGTGCAATGCCAGGCAGTAAAAAAAATGAATTTCAAAATATATATAATTTTAACGCGGAAACCAATGCATATGTGATTAATGTATCCTTGGAAGATTATTCTGAATTGTTCAATGGATGGGATGCATCTCCTTTGAGAAGAAAGGATTTGGAACCTGAACTTCTAGATTATTTGGAGCAGGCGGGAACTGAAATTCCATTGAAGGAAAAGATAGAAATATGTTTTCATCTTCCAAAAACCATGCATGATGTGGATAAGGAATCAAAAAGCTTGACTGGGATTCAAAATAACTTCAAGGTTGTTATGTTTTTCATCAATAAGACATTGAAGACGAATTATAGACAACTTGCAATCTATGTATTGATGGGTACTTTATTTTTAGTAGGGGCATATGTCGCTAAGAATTTAGCGGATTTGCAGATATTATTCTCCATCATGATTGAAGGATTATTTATTGGAGGATGGTTTCTGATGTGGGAGGCATTTTCACTCTTCTTTTTTGAAAGTCATGAAACAAGAAGAAGAAAAGCAATCATCAAAAGATTTTTGGATTCCAATATTTATTTTCAAGATACAGAGACTAAATAAAATAACCACCGTGATACTGTAATCAAACAGTATGTCGGTGGTTTTTCTATTTATAGGTTATTTAGGTTGATGCATGACGATTTGTGGGAATGGGATCTCGATTTCATGTTCATCTAGTATTTCTTTAATGATTTTCCTGAGTTCCCGCTCTACCGCGTAATGCTGTTCATTTAATGTCTTAGCGGTAACACGAATGATGATGCTGCTAGATGATAAATCCATCACGCCAAGTACGGTAGGTCCTTCAAAGATTTCCTTGTAGCGGGCTTTCATCTTAGGAAGCTCATTGGTTAAGAGATCGATTGTTTCTTGGATGTCTTCTTTATAAGCGATACCGAAGTCTACGATCGCGGTGGACAAGTCTCTGGAATAATTGATGAGATTGGAGATTTCTCCATTGGATAGAATCTTGACTTCACCCTTCCAGTTTTTGATTTTTGTAGTTTTTAAACCGATATCGATCACAGCGCCTTTGAATCCTTGGACTTCGATGATGTCGCCGACATCAAAATGATGTTCAAAGACAATAAAGAATCCACTGATGAGATCATTGATGAATTTTTGAGCACCAAGACCTACAACCAAACCGAGAATGCCGAGACCGGCAAGCGCTGGCAAGACATTGACGCCCCAAATCGATAGCACGACGAGGAAGGCGAGGATGCCGACCACGTATCTAACGATGCTGGACATGACTTTGGTCATGGTCTGCTTGCGGCGTTGAACGGTTCCTGCTCGCGTACTAATATGCTTGAATGCGACTTTGGAAACTTTAAGAATCAATGTAGAAAAGAATAGGATTAACGCAGTGCTGATCAGCTTGCCGATACTGTCAGTTATAAAGATGGCGAATTGATCCATCATGCTTGTCGCATAACTGAGCAAATCAAAGTTCCAGATAATCAAAATGCCGAATAATCCAAAAATCAGCAATAAGAATGAGATGATGTACATGATGATGACTAATCCCTTTTTAATGGTTCCCTCTCTTTTTTGAATCCATTTTGTTTCAATATAAAAGATGAACACCATGAATAAGGCGATGAGAACAGTGAAGATGGAATTCCACATAACGGATGCGAACAATATTAAGTTAAACATCATAAAACCCCTTCCGTTTTTTGTTATATTATACCATGATAAACCATATTTCCGTAATATGGGGCATTTCTTGAATATTTACAAAAAAATAATTAAAATCATTATTAAAATGTTGTGAAAAGTGTTAAAATAGATTTGCATTTTGAAAGGTGGGTAATGAATGGAAAAGGATCATCGATTGACACCCTTTTTTACGAAGCTTCTAGAATACGCGAATAGTCATACGATCGCTCATGATGTTCCTGGCCACAAGCTTGGACAAATACCCAACGATCTGATTGATATTACGGGTCCGATGATGTTTAAATTGGACGCGAACGCACCTAGAGGACTTGACAACTTAAATAGACCGACTGGTGTCATCAAAGAAGCAGCTGACTTGATGGCTGATGCTTTTGGCGCCGAAAAAGCATATTTCTTAACTGGTGGAACGACAATGGGTATTTTAGCCATGGTGATGGCGGTTTGTCGTGCCAAAGAAAAAATCATTTTACCGAGAAACGTACATAAGTCAGCAATTAACGCGCTCATTTTGAGCGGAGCTGTTCCTGTGTTCGTCAAACCATATATTGATCATGAATTGGGAATTGCAAATCATATCGATTTTCATGAGGTTGAGCAAGCAATTTTAGATAACCCAGAAGCGAAAGCTGTATTTGTGATTAATCCTACTTATTTTGGAGTCGTCAGTGATTTGAAAAAAATCGTTGAGTTTGCTCATGAGCGGGATATGATGGTGATTGTCGATGAAGCGCATGGTTCCCACTTCCCATTTTCTCCTCATTTACCAATGAGTTCCATGGAAGCAGGCGCAGACATGAGTTCATGTTCTTTGCATAAAACTGTTGGTTCACTCACTCAAAGTTCAATTCTGATCACACAAGGATCCAGAGTCGATCATATCAGACTCAGATCCACCATCAATATGATTCAAAGCACATCACCTTCAAGCTTACTGCTGGCAAGTCTTGATGTTGCTAGAAAAGCAATGTATTTTGATGGACCAACACACTTTCCTATACTAATTGAAATGGCGCATCAGACCAGATTGAAGATCAATAAAATACCAGGATTAAGGGCTGTTGATGGTTCGTACTTCGTTAAAAATCAGTCATTTGACTACGATGAAACCAAATTGATTGTCAAGGTATCAGGATTAGGCATCACCGGATTTGATGTCTATAAAGAACTCTTTGACGAGCATCATATCCAGCTGGAACTCGCAGAAACACATTTGATTCTCGCTGTGTTATCCATCGGTACCAGACAAACAGATTTGGATGCTTTAGTTGAAGCGTTGGTTGTCATTTCGAAGAAATACAAGCCGATGAAACTGAAACCATTGCTACCTAAGATTAAATATAGTTATCCCGAAGCTTATACAAGACCGAGAGAAGCATATCACGCACCAAAGAAATATGTTCCACTCAATCAAGCAGTTGATGAAATTGCAGCTGAATCTGTGATGATTTATCCCCCAGGAATTCCGATTGTCATTCCAGGCGAAATCATCAGCCAGGATATTTTAGATGATTTAGACTTTTATCAGAAGAGCGGTTCTGTCATCTTAAGTGATACAGAAGGCGGATACATAAAGATTATCGATAAAGAATATTGGGAAAAATGGAGTGTAATTTATGAAGATGAATAAGGTTGATTTATCGTTTCAAAGCTGCAAGAGCACATATAAGGACGCTGATGTAGTCATCTATAGCATTCCTATGGACAATACGACATCATTCAGACCAGGCACCAGATTTGCAGGCAATGCAATCCGAGTGGATTCATTTGGCGTTGAATGGTATTCTCCCTATAGAGAAAGAGATTTAAATGAATTCAAAACAGCGGACATTGGAGATCTTGATCTTCCATTTGGCGATGTCGATAAACAAATCGATATCATCTATAAAGCAACAAAACAGATTTTAAAGGACGGGAAAGTTCCAATGATGGTCGGTGGGGAACATCTTGCAAGCTATCCAGTCATCAAAGCAGTATTTGAAAAGTACCCTAATCTGCATATCATCCATTTAGACGCTCACACCGATTTAAGAGAATCCTTCTTTGGAAGAAAATTATCACATGCGACATTCATGAGACATGTTCATCAATTCACGGGTGATGGGAAAATTTTCCAATTTGGTATCAGAAGCGGTGAAAAACCAGAATTTGATTGGGCTTCCCCTCAAGCAGGACATATTCATCAGCGCAAGTTCGACTTTGAAGGACTAGATAAAATTGTTGAAAAGTTGAAAAACGTTCCAGTTTATATCACCATTGATTTAGACGTTCTTGATCCAGGCGTATTCCCGGGTACAGGCACTCCTGAACCAGGCGGAATGCAATATAAGGATTTACTTTGGGCATTCGATCAATTCCAGAAGCTGAACAATTTAGTTGCAGCTGATTTCGTTGAATTGGCACCGATGTTAGATCCAAGCGGAGCATCTACCGCAGTTGCAGCAAAGACCCTTCGCGAAATGGTATTATTGCTTCAGATGAATTTAGAAAAGAGAAATAAATAGTTTCAATTCAGTCAAAACCGACAAAGGGAAATAGTTAACTATTTCCTTTTTTTATTGTAATTTCCACACAATCTTTTATATCTATAACTATTCTATATAATTCTAATGATGGCTTTATGAAGGCATCAATGTATTAAATAATTTTTATAATCATGATAACGCTTCCCCTGTAAGCAAAGCTTTTGAATAAAGAGACGCCGTCAAGTATAATAATAGTGCAAAAGCTAAGGGAGGAATTAATCATGTTATTTAAAAACTATGATCCGCTTAAGAAAAAACAGCTATCTATTTTGGACTGGAAGGGCAATATCGTTACCCCCGAACTAGATCCGAAATTATCCAAGGAAGAGCTGCTCAAAATGTATAAAACAATGGCTTTAGGTCGCGTCGCAGACATCAAGGCATTACAATATCAACGTCAGGGAAGAATGCTCACGTATCCGCCTAACCGTGGCCAGGAAGCTGCGCAGGTTGGTGCGATGGCAGCCCTTGAAAAACAGGATTGGCTGGTTCCAGCATTTAGAGAACTGAATGCGATGCTTTATAAAGGCGTAAAGTTAGAACAGATTTATTTATATTGGTTTGGTAACGAATGGGGAAACCATTTCGATGAAGATGTCCGTGTTTTACCGGTCAACGTCATCATCGGATCTCAGGTCAACCATGCTGCAGGAATCGCTTACGCATCCAAAATCTTAAAGAAGAATGAAGTTGCTGTTGCTACCATCGGTGATGGTGGAACATCTCATGGTGAATTCTATGAAGGATTGAACTTTGCAGCTGCATTTGATGCTCCACTTGTTGTTGTCATTCAAAATAACCAATGGGCGATTTCTACCCCAAGATCAAAAGCAACGAAAGCGGAAACACTTGCCCAAAAGGCAGTCGCTTTCGGCATACCTGGTATTCAAGTCGATGGTAATGACATCTTGGCTATGTATGTTGCAACTAAAGAAGCAGCAGAACATGCAAGATCTGGTAAAGGTCCTGTCTTGATTGAAGCAGTAACTTACAGACTTGGTGCCCATACGACATCTGATGATCCAACGATTTACCGCAAGGATGAAGAAGTCAAGGAATGGGAATTAAAAGATCCAATGATTCGTTTCAAGAAATACTTGATTGATAAAGGTTTCTGGAGCGAAGAAGAGGATGTCAAGCTAGATGAAGAAAACAATCATTATGTTGGAGAAACCTTCAAGAAGGTTGAAGCGACTGGATTGGCAGTATTAGAAGATATCTTTAAGTACACCTATAAAGAAATGACACCACAGCTCCTAGAGCAGCTGGCAGAATATAAGAAATATCTTGAAGAGGGAGGCAAATAACATGGCTGTAATCACATTATTAGAAGCAATCAATCAAGCATTAGATCAGAAAATGGCTGAAGATCCACGCATCGTCGTTTACGGAGAAGATACCGGATTCGAAGGCGGTGTGTTCAGAGTGACTGCAGGATTGCAAAAGAAATATGGCGTTGACCGCGTTTTCGATACCCCTATCGCAGAAGCTGCCATCACTGGTAGTGCAATTGGCATGGCAATCAACGGATTGATTCCAATTGCAGAAATTCAATTTGATGGATTTGTGTTCCCAGGGTATACAGAAATTGTTACACATATGGCAAGATACAGAAACCGTTCAAGGGGACGTCATGGCTTGCCGATTGTTGTGAGATTCCCAGTAGGCGGAGGCATCAGAGCATTAGAGCATCACTCCGAAAGCATTGAAACACTTTTAGGTCATATCCCAGGACTCAAGGTTGTTATTCCTTCGACTCCATATGACGCGAAAGGTTTATTGGTCTCAGCGATTGAGGATCCGGATCCAGTGATTTTCATGGAACCTAAGCGTATTTACCGTTCTGGAAAGCAGGAAGTTCCAGAAGAACTATACCGTATTCCGATTGGAAAAGCTAAGGTTGTCAAAGAAGGAACTGACATCACGATCGTTGCATGGGGTGCATTTGTCAGAGAAGTCGAAAAGGCAATCAAATTAATCGAAAATGAAAATATCAGTGTTGAATTGATCGATTTAAGAACCATCAATCCGATTGATGAAGACACAATCATCAATTCCGTTAAGAAAACAGGACGCTTCCTAGTTGTTCAAGAAGCAGTCAAAACATATGGACCTGGAGCAGAGCTAATTTCCTTAGTGAATGAAAAAGCATTCCTATATTTAGAAGCTGCACCAGCAAGAGTTACAGGATTTGACATCACAGTTCCTCTAGCGAAGGGCGAACACTATCACTTTATTTCGCCAGAACGTATTGCTGCGGAAATTAAAAAAGTAGTCAAATTCTAAAGGAGGAACTATCATGTATGATTTTAAATTTGCCGATATCGGTGAAGGTATTCACGAAGGTAAGATTTTGAAATGGTTTTTCAAGCTTGGAGATAAAGTCAAAGAAGGCGAAACGCTTGTTGTTGTAGAAACAGATAAAGTAAACGCTGAACTTCCATCTCCTGTTGATGGCATCATCACTAAAATAGGCGCTCAAGTCGGTGAAACGATTCATGTTGGAGAAACTGTAGTCGTTATCAATGACGGCGGAGATGCTCCAAAAGTTGAAGTAAAAGAAGAAAAGAAATCTCCTATTTCTGAAAGCAAGTCAGCTCCTGGAGTCATCGGTGAAATTGAAGTTTCGGAAACAGTTATGGCATCAAGCAATGAGAATGAGACAAAGACAATTGAAACAGCATCCAAAGTGCTTGCTACACCTGTAGCAAGACAACTTGCAAAGGATCTAGGTGTTGATATACTTAAGGTCAAGGGTAGCGGAGAAAACGGAAGAGTGATGAAGGAAGATATCCAGAAGATGGCATCATCAAGCCCAAGTTCACAGACTCCTGTAAATCAAAGCACACCAGCGCCACAAGTTCAAGTTCAGGCTCCAAAGGTTACTGTGACTGCGACTGGTGATGTGGAATATGTTCCAATCACCAAGCTCAGAAAAGCGATTGTCAGAAGCATGACATTAGCAAAACAGATTATTCCTCATACTGTCTTAATGGATGAAGTAATTGTTGATAAGCTGGTTGTTTTAAGAGATCAAGTCAAGACACAGGCAGCAGCACAAGATATCAAGTTGACATACATGGCGTTCATCATGAAAGCTGCAGTCTTGGCATTAAAGAAGTATCCAATGTTTAATGCAAGCTTCGATCAGGAAAATGATCGGATGATTGTAAAAAAATACATTAATTTAGGCATGGCTGTCGATACACCTGATGGACTCATTGTTCCAAATATCAAGAATGCAGATCAGAAGAGCATTTTAGAGCTTGCTAAGGAAATCAGACAGGTTGCTGATGATACCATCGCAAGAAAGGTTCAACTTTCACAACTTCAAAACACGACATTTTCGATTACCAATTTCGGTGCTGCAGATGTTGCTTATGGCACTCCGATCATCAATCATCCTGAAGTGGGAATACTTGGAATCGGTAAGATTTCACAGAAACCAGTCGTGATGAATGGTGAAATCAAGATTGCTTATGTACTGCCTCTTTCCTTAGCAGTCGATCACCGCGTGATTGATGGCGCGGATGCTGGAAGATTTTTATCAACGATTAAGGCTTTATTAAATGACCCAATGATGTTACTATTAAGTTGAGGTGATTTTGATGAAGACATATGATATCATCGTTTTAGGCGGAGGACCAGGCGGTTATGTTGCAGCAATTAAGGCAGCACAGCTAGGCGCGAAGGTTGCTCTGATTGAAAAAGAAGTTGTTGGAGGAATCTGTTTGAATCATGGATGCATCCCAACCAAGACACTATTAAAAAATGCGAAGGTCTATAAAACCGTCAAGCATGCCTTAGATTATGGCGTGATGATTGATGGAGCTATATCTTTTGACTGGTCGCTCATGCTGAAGAGAAAAGATTTGGTTGTTAAGAAATTAACGACCGGAGTTGCCGGTTTATTGAAGAAAAATGGTGTTGAAGTCTTTTCAGGATTTGGAAAGGTTTTGAGCGCTAAACAGGTTGAAGTGAACGGTGAGGTTTTAGAGACTAAAAATCTGATTCTTGCTACCGGAGCTTCTCCAATCGTCCCACCGATTCCTGGTTTGAAAGATGCATATGAAAAGAAGATTGCTGTCACTTCAAGAGAGCTTCTTCAAATCAAGGATGCACCTAAGAATTTGGTAATTATCGGCGGTGGCGTCATCGGTGTTGAGTTCGCGACTATATTCTCATCCTTAGGATCTAAAGTGACCATCATTGAAAAGCTTGATGGTATACTTCCGATGATGGATGATGACGTGAGAGTTGCTTATGCGAAGATTTTAAAGCGTGATGGCATTGAAATATTCGCGGATGCTGAAGTCAAGGCAGTTAATGATCATGAAGTGACATATAGCTATCAGGGAAATGAAGTTAAAATCAATGCAGATACTGTATTGGTATCTGTAGGAATGAGACCGAATACTGTTGGTTTGGAAGTATTAAACCTGAAAATGGATAGAAGTGCAATCTTAACCAATGATCAATTAGAAACGAGTGTTCCTAACGTCTACGCAATCGGTGATGTCAATGGAAAATACATGCTCGCGCATGTGGCATCCGCTGAAGGTTTGGTTGCAGCTGAATATATCATGGGACATAAGGCAGCAATGAAGTATGACAGAGTTCCAAATGCAGTTTATGGATCTCCTGAAATAGCAACAGTAGGACTAACTGAAAAAGAAGCGAAAGCTAAAGGATTGAAGTATAAGGTATCGACGTTCCCCCTTCTTGCAAGCGGGAAAGCGATGGCAGATAATGAAAAAGACGGATTCATCAAGATGATTGTCAGTGAACCTTATAAAGAAATCATCGGTGTTCATATCCTATCCTATAATGCATCAGATTTGATTGCAGAAATCGGAGTGACACTTGAACTTGAAGGAACTGCGCATGAAATCGCACATACGATTCATCCACATCCAACATTATCAGAAATCGTGATGGAAGCTGCACATGGTGCAGTGGATAAACCGATTCACATGTAAAAAAATAAACTACGCGGATTGCGTAGTTTTTTGTAATCAGATAAACTGCGAAATTTCAATATAGAAGAAGATCCGATCATTATTCATGAAAACCAAATGAAGTCCAACAAGCAAATAGAACAGATAAGATAGCTTATGTAGATTTTTCCAGGTTTTACCCTTCATTTTCTTACGAATGATTAGAAATGAAGTGATGAACAGCGGTATGACGATGAATACGGATGCGACTCCAAGATAGAAGTAGAATGGAGCTGTCCATAAGAAACCGTAATCAATCGCAAACACGATGAATTTTAAACCGTGAACAGCAACAAAGATTGTTCCGATAATCGCAAGTTCAGCTCTTGTCCCAGCGAGTCTTTTTTTCATTTCACTTTTGTCGATAACTCCAGTAAACATCACGACCAAGAAGAATGAAAGTCCAACATATCCCATGTTGATGATGGTGGTTTCCTGAGTGAATGATATGATTCCGATAATCACACATAAACCATAGATATACTTATTGAATTTACGGATCTGTTTGTAGAAAAGATAGACTAAACCTAAGATGAGTACCGTGGTAATCGTTATGATGGTCATGGGTTCACCTAGTTCCCATAGAAACTGTCTGAGTTACCCTGTTCGGATACTCCGGCAATTAAATCGATTGTTGTGGAATAGGTTGTATTGGTGGATCCTGCAATGATATCAATGGAATCAGTAACTGGTTCAAATGCGAAGCTCGAACCGAGCATTAAGACAAGCAGTACGATCAATATAATATTTTTCATGTGGTTCACTCCCTTTGACTGGATGAAAATATTATATCAAAACAATCTCGTTTTGTTACCATTGAGAAGAATGAAGTATTAAAAATATTTGCATGCATTAAAAATTTATCTCTACGTTAATGTAAGCGTTGACATTTCATCATATCTTATGATATAATATTGATAGTAAACAGCGTCCGCATATACAGACGCTTTGGAGAGAACGATGAAGCGTTTGTCGCTGCTTGCAATTGGATTATTATTGATCATGCTATCCATTGGTTGCATCCAAGAAGATCCAATAAACCCAAATGAACCTACATTACCTATAACTGAACAACCAAATGAGCAGACACCGGATTACACATTGTTTGAAAACTCGTTTGGCTTTTCTTCTCTTATGATTATGAATAGAGAAAACATCTCTGAAGGATATTATACAGCAAGTAACGCTATAGAATTCCTTGATGCCCTAACGGCGGAAGATGTGAAAATCATTGAGATAACTAGTGATTTGAATCTGGGTGGCATCGAGGTTGAACAAGATATCATCAGCTCAGGTAAAACTTTAACTTATTATAATCAAGTTTACAAAAAACATAGCAGACAGCCACTCCTTCATCCAAAATTGATTGAAACTGGAGTCGGTCAAGTTTTGATTCATCAAAAAGAGGATTTGATGGTATATTCGAAAAATGGAAGTTCAATCCTTCATGCAGGGATATCGATTGATGAATCATCCAATATCGTTTTTAGAAACCTGAGATTTGCTGAATTGTGGGAATGGGATGAACAGGACTTAGGAACTTACAAAAGAAATGATTGGGATTACTTCACAGTGCAAGAATCCAATGGCGTATGGTTTGATCATCTGACCTTTGAACAGGCTTATGACGGTATCATCGATGTGAAAGAATATAGCAGCAACCTGACGTTATCATGGTCCAAATTGAATTTCAAATTGAATGATTTTATTCAAGAACAAATAGATCATTTAGAACTTAATCAAGGAGACCATCCCTTCTATAAAAGTCTAAGAGACGATGGCATTACGAAAGAACAGATTGCTACACTGGCAAGCTTTCAAAAGAAAGGTTTTAATCTTGGAAATACAACCGATGGTGAAGGATTTGAATCCATTACCATGACATTCCATCATCTTGAAGTCTTCAATTTGATGGATAGGATGCCGAGATTAAGAAAAGGGGATGTGCATTTATATCACCTGATTGTCGATAACAAGGAGTTGCATGATTTAAGGTTAGTCATCTCACATCCAGATTTGAGCATGGTGAATCAGGGTATCGTCACTACAGAGGGTGGAGCGGTACTGATGGAAAATAGCATTTTCCGTTATGTGACGACTCCGATTAAAAACCATCAAGATGCCAATCCAGATGTTCGCTATTCCGGTAAATATCAGGTTTTGAATAGTGAACTTAAGACAATCAATAAAACCTATTTCGGATCAAGCATTGATCCATTCACCTTATGGATTCATACAGGACCTGATGAAACATTGGATTTTAGTTTCAATCAAGGTGAAATACTACCTTATTACTATCATTTAAATGATATTTACTATTTACCAGAAACATTTTTAAATTACCCGACAGGGCACCAAATCATTCCTAACTTCAATTGGCTATCTATAGATACAAGCCTTCACAATCAAGGAGCGTAAACATGAAAAAATTCATTTTAGTATTCATTCTCATCACATTGACCTTAAGCTTGATGGCGTGCAGCAAGGAAACTGATGATGCAACCATCAGCTTTGCTTGGTGGGGAACATCAGACAGAAACATCGCCACCTATGCGGCCATTGATCTCTTTGAACAAAAATACCCACAATACAAGGTTGAGGGTGAGCAATCCCCATGGTCTGGCTATCAGCAAACCTTGAACAACAGACTGAACAGAGGCACTGAAGCTGATGTCTTTCAGGTGAACTATAACTGGATTTATTCGATGTATGGTGTGGATTACTTTATGGATTTAAATGACTTAGGTCTGGATTTTTCTAAGTATCCAGAGCATGAGCATGATCCGTTGACTGTAGATGGCAAAGTTTTAGGATTATCCATTTCTGAAACAGGCTATATTTTTTACTTAAACAAAAAGGTTTATCAGGATGCTGGGATCACAGTATTACCCAGAACCTGGGATGAATTGATTGCCGCAGGGGAGACTATCAGTCAAGAAACTCCTGGAAATTATGCATTGGGAAGACTTGATGCACAACAGGTTTCCATGATGATGTGGTCATACTTAGCACAAACAACAGGAAAGAATTTAATTAATGAAGATAATGAACTCAATTTCACATTGGATGAAATCATTGATGCGTTCAACTTCATCAGTGATTTGAGAAGCAGCGGTGTCTTGATTCCTTCCAATGCGATTGATACGCATATTGATGGACCAACCAATCCAAACTGGACATCTCAAAAGTATGGTGGAATCATGCAGTGGAATACTGCGGTATCCGAATATGAAAATACACTTCCAAATAGTGATGAAAACCTAGTGATGGCAGGCATGTTCCAACAGGAATTAAATGAACAGCTTGGCATGTACAAAAAGGTTTCGATGGCGTATGCCGTGAGTGGAAGAGTCGCAGAATCTGATGCGAAAAAGGAAGCAGTCAAGACATTCATTGAATTCATGACAACTGATCCTGAAGCTGTGGAATTGCTTGGTGTGGATCGAGGAGTTTCAAGCAATACAGATACTCAAGAGATTTTAAGATTATCAACAATTAAAGACTTTGAAAATTCACTGGAATGGAAGGGTCATGAGATTGTTCAAGCGTATTATGATCATCAGCTCACCCTCAATCAAGAATTGTATATCCATCCATATTACGAACATAACACCTTCAGGGCGATTTATGAATCCCCTGTCGAAAGTTTTCTACTTGGCAATATTACTGCAAGAGTAGCCGCTCAAAATATAGTGAACAGATTTAATTCAGAATTAAGCCGCATCATGGAAGGATAACATATGGTCGGTGAGAAGAAATGGGTGCCCTACACATTACTGATTCCGTGGATCATCGGGTTCCTCTTATTTAAACTTTATCCCTTTATCAACTCATTCTTCATGAGCTTGTATCAAACCGCAGGAAGAAGATCCACCTTCGTCGGACTTGATAATTACAAGCTTCTCTTTGACGCGTCCGGATATATCGGAGAGCAATTTCAAAATTCTCTCAAAGTCACCTTCAATTACGTGTTTTTAACGGTACCGCTTATTTTAGTTGTTTCATTATTGATCGCGTATGTATTATCCTTGAAAATCAAGGGTGTTGGATTTTTTAGAACATCATTCTATATGCCTACAGTGCTTGGAGCCAATATCGCAATCGTTATATTGTGGAGACATATCTTTGAATATAACGGTCTTGTCAATCAGGCTTTAGGTATCTTTGGAATCGCACCAATCAGTTTCTTAGGTACCGCCGCAGGAGCGATGGGAACCATCGTTTTACTGCGCGTGTGGCAGTTTGGATCCACGATGCTGATCTTCTTAAATGCTCTTAAAAATGTCCCTGAATCCTTATATGAAGCAGCCACGATCGATGGAGCGAATAAGGCAAGACAGTTCTTTTCTATCACAATCCCGATGATCACACCTATCATTTTGTTTAATGCAGTCATGCGTCTTGTGGAAACCTTTCAGGTCTTCAACGGACCAGCATTGATCACGAACGGCGGACCGGCAAACAGTACGCGCGTGTTAAACCTATTGATTTATGAAATAGCGTTTGCTGGCGGAGACTTGAATTTAGGGGCAGCCATGTCATGGATCTTATTTTTGATCATTATGTTATTTACTTTATTAATTTTTAGGAGCTCGAAGTATTGGGTTCACTATCAGGACTGAGGTGAAACCATGACTGAAGCTCAGATTCAATTGAGAAATTCAAAAGTTAAAAAATCAGTTAAAGAAATATTGAAATACAGCATTATCATTTTAGCGGCTTTCATGATGCTCTACCCTCTTTTATGGATTGTCGGAGCTTCATTCAATGAAGGCGCTAAAGCTTCCTTCTTTTTCTGGCCTGAGGACTTTACGTTAGTCGGTTGGATGGATGCGTTTAGCGCTCCAGGATGGGGAAGCGTTGAAGGATATTCACTGCTCAGGGCATTGTGGAACACGATGCAATATGTCATCCCCCATGTGCTCTTTGGTACAGCATCCACGTTGATTACCGCATATGTCGTCACCAGAATGCACTTCAAAGGAAAGAAACTCATCTTCGCACTGATCATCGGAACGCTTCTCATGCCAAATACCATTTTCAGAATTCCGATGTATGCGTTTTGGACGTCGCCTCTAATCGCTCCCATCTGGGAAGGATCAACAGCTCCATTCCTGCCATTCCTCCCTATATGGGCTGGTTCGGTATTCGCAGTTAATTCATTTTCAATCTTCATGTTCATTCAGTTCTTTAGAACCATCCCCAGAGATCTGGATGAAGCGGCATACATGGATGGGGCGAATAAGATGCAGGTACTATTTCATGTTTTAATGCCGATTTTGAAACCAATCGTCATGACGGTCGCCTTACTGCTCTTTATCGCGGAATTCAATGACTACCAGGGACCATTGATTTATAAGGG
>Ga0209212_1004866_pt1 | contig 16354 bp, 19 predicted proteins | sample RifGroC2_FD_183996 | JGI IMG/M metagenome (GOLD analysis project Ga0209212, IMG submission 183996) | Groundwater microbial communities from Rifle, Colorado, USA - Groundwater C2 (SPAdes) (version 2) | ecosystem: Environmental > Aquatic > Deep subsurface > Groundwater | place: Rifle, Colorado...
CCCTGCCGCCGCTGATCGGCTGGTGCGCGGCCGGCGGCGCTTGCGGCGACCCGCGCGGGCTCCTCCCGGTCGGGCTGATGCTGTTGTGGCAAGTCCCCCATGTCTGGCTCCATTGGCAAAGCGCCGCGGCCGACTATCGCACCGCCGGCATTCCGACCCTGGCCGCGCAGCTCTCGCCCCTGCACCTGCAGGCGCTGATCCGTCTCTGGGTTGGCGCCCTCTGCGCCGGCGCCCTCCTCCTCCCGGCTCTCGGCCTCCTGCGGGGCGCCGGCGCCTGGGGATATCTCGCCGCCATCGCCCTCCTCCTCCCCTTCCCCGCCTGGGACGCGACCCTGGCCCGGCGGCTGCACCTCTTCCCCCCGTTGCTAACCATTGCTCTCCTCTGTCAGCAGTAATTTCGCCCCTGCAGGAACCGAAGCGAGGCCCCATGGACAAACGTTTTCTCACCCCCAAGGAAACGATCGCGGCGATCAACGCCGGCGGACGGCGCGTTCTCAGCCAGTCCCTGGGCCGCACCTTCGTCCTCAGTCTCCTCGCCGGCTTCTATATCTCCTTCGGCGCCGAATTGATGACGGTCGTCACCAGCGATGCCGCCGTCCACCTCGGCAACGGCGTTGCCCGCCTCCTCGGCGGCAGCGTCTTCTCCATCGGCCTGATGCTCGTCGTCGTCTGCGGGGCCGAGCTCTTCACCGGCAACAGCCTCCTCGCCTCGGCGGTCCTCGACGGCGAGATCAGCCTGGCCAAGATGCTGGAGAACTGGGGGGTGGTCATCATCGGCAACCTCCTCGGCGCCCTCTTCTTCGCCTGGCTCATGTATGAGACCCGCCTCTGGCAGAACGGCGCCGTCGGCGAGCAGGCGGTCAAACTTGCCACCGTCAAGTGCGAGCTCTCCTTCGGCGTCGCCTTCGTCCGCGGCATCCTCTGCAACTGGCTCGTCTGCCTGGCGGTCTTCATGGCGACGGCGGCGCGGGAAATCCCCGGCAAGCTCCTTGCCTGCTACGTGCCGATCATGACCTTCGTCGCCAGCGGTTTCGAACACTCCGTCGCCAACATGTACTTCATCCCCTCCGGTCTCCTTCTGCGGAACGATCTGCCGGCGGCCGCCTCGCTGACCTGGTGGAACTTCGCCGTCGGCAACCTCATCCCCGTCACCCTCGGCAACATCGTCGGCGGTGTCCTCTTTGTCGCCTCGGCCTATTGGTATGTTCATGCGGGAGAGAAGCAGCGCCAAGAATAGCGTGGCGGCGTCTTTGTGTTGCCGCTGTCCGTGTACTTCTTGGTCTGCACTCCTTGACAATAACCAGCCTCAGGTCCGGGGTTGCGCCCCCGTTGACGCCTTACTCTTTTGCTGCGCGGCAAAAGAGTAAGCAGAAAAACGCGCCCCGCTGCCGTCGCCTGCCTGCGGCAGGTTCCCTCCGCTACGCAGACGTTTCGGGGCCGCTCACATTCGCTGCGCTCAACCTCGCGGCAATTCCCCAAAACGTCCACTCCGCTCCGGCGACGGCAGAGGGGGGGCACCCCCAAGTTCAAACCCCTTCGAATTGATTGATTTGGTTTTCTCCCCCTTCAAGCACGCCGAGCGGAGGGGTTTTCATCTGGGGCCTTCCGGGACGAATGTCTGAGCGCAGCGAGTTTTCGTCCCGGCCGGATGAAAACACCGCAGCGAGGGACCCCGCAGGGCGAGCTTGTTGGGGGTGCCCTTTCTTTGCTTCCTTTCTTTGGGCAAGCAAAGAAAGGAAGGCGCCCGGCCGGGCAAGACCGGCCAAGGTTCGCAAGGGGTCAGAGAGTGTTACCTATGTCTCTTTACACATAAGCAACCAAACTTCCGGGGGTTGCGCCCCCCACTGACGCCTTACTCTTTTGCTGCGCGGCAAAAGAGTAAGCAGAAAAACGCGCCCCGCTGTCGTCGCCTGCCTGCGGCAGGTGCCCTGCGCTGCGCAGACGTTTCGGGGCCGCTCCCATTCGCTTCGCTCAACCTCGCGGCAATTCCCCCAAACGTCCACTCCGCTCCGGCGACGGCAGAGGGGGGGGTGGCGAGCATCAACCCTTCGGCCGTGGCATTTTCCTGCGGCATGTGCTAGAAAACAGGTCATCCCCGCACGCAGAGGAGAACCACCATGCATCATTACGCCCTGACCGTCATCGGCCGCGACCGCCCCGGCATCATCGCCCAGGTCACCGAGATCCTCTACAAGCTCGGCTGCAACATCGCCGATTCGAGCTGCACCCTCCTCGGCGGCCAGTATGCCATGATCATGATCGTCGCCCACCCGACCATCGCCAGCAAGGAGGAGATGGCCGCCCACTTTGCCCCGCTGGAACAGGTCAAGCTCACCGCCTTCGTGCGCAAGATCGACGAGGAGGCCTTCCGCTGCGTCGGCATCGGCGGCGAGATCTGCATGATCTCGGTCTACGGCGCCGACCGCCCCGGCATCGTCTACCGCGTCACCAAAGAACTCGCCGAGCGCCAGGTCAACATCAGCGACCTCAACTCCAAACTCGTCGGCAGCGAAGAGCGCCCGGTCTACGTGATGATGCTCGAAACCATCCTCCCCGACTCGATCAGCGAGGAGGAGATCAAGCAGGTCATGCAACACCTCGCGACCGAGATGAAGGTCGACATCAGCGTTCGCTCCATCACCCCGGTGGAGTTGTAGCGCATGGCGGTCCGCGACATCCTGATCTATCCCGACCAACGCCTGAAAACGGTCTGCGCCCCGGTGGCGGAGGGCGACACCACGGTCGTCGCCCTCATCGACGATCTGGTCGAGACCATGGTCGCCTCCGGCCACTCCGTCGGTGTCGCCGCGGCGCAGATCGGCGACCTCCGCCGCGTCGCCGTCGTCGACGTCTCCAACAGCAAGCTCGGCCGCGACAACCATCACGGCCTCTTGACCATGGTCAACCCGCTCGTCATCGCCCACGAGGGGCAGCGGACGATGCGCGAGGGGTGCATGAGCGTCCCCGACTATACCGGCAACGTCCTGCGCGCCGAGGAGGTCGTCGTCGAGTACCGCGACCGCGACGGCAGCGAGCGCGTCATCCGCGCCAGCGGCTTCGAGGCGGTGGCGATCCAGCACGAGCTCGACCATCTCGACGGCCTCCTCTTCCTCGACCGCATCTCCAGCCTCAAGACCGACCTCTTCCGCCGCAAGGGGTGAATGATCTGCCGATTGGACAAACGCATTTCGGGTTGCCCCTGCCCCCCTGGCGGCGACTTCGGCAAGGAGAACCACCGATGAAAAAGTGCCCATTCTGCGCCGAAGAGATCCAGGACGAGGCGATCAAGTGCAAGCACTGCAAGGAGTTTCTGCATCCTGTCGCCAAGACGCCCTGGTACTTTCACACCTCCCTCATCGTCATCGCCCTCCTCACCATCGGTCCGCTGGCGCTGCCGCTGATCTGGTGGCGCCCCGGCACCTCGCGCGCCTGGAAGATCGCTCTGACCGTCGGCATTTTGCTGCTGACCTGGGTCCTCTACCTGGCGAGTCTCGAATCCCTCCGCCTCCTCAAGGACTATGCCCGACTCCTGGAGTGACAACGCCCGCAGCTTCAAGACCGACCTCTTTCGCCGCAAGGGGTGAAGGGGTTTGCTCATCAAAACAAACAAGGGCCGATCGCGATGGCGACCGGCCCTTGTTTGTTTTCAATCAGACGAGGTTCAGGAGAAGAGTCGTCTCAGTAGTTCGTCACGAGACAAATCATCTTCGGCATCCGCTCAGGTTCGAAGTGGCAACGCACCGCGTCGCGCACGCCGGCATGCAATTCCTCCAGCGTCTCGGCATCGGTAAAGATCGCCTCACCCAACGCCTTGGCCGTATAGCCACCGACCGGATCGGGTTCTACCAGAAATATGATTTCGTTCATATCGACCTCCTTTACCTGCCCCATACTAACCAACAACGAAGCGGTCCGCAAGAAGCAAGAATCTTTGTGCCGGCTGCTGTCGGGCGGTTTTTCTTTGACACGTGGTGAGAATTCGTCAAGAATCGAACCCTCTTGATGTGGCCGGAGGGGAACGATGCAGCCTCGCAGGGATAGCAACCACGAACCGCCCGACGGCAGCTTGCCGTCCGGGCGGTTTTGTGTTGCGGAGCGGGGGAAGTTTCGGTTTTGTCTGGGTGAGGGATTACATCGTGTAAGAATCGAGGTTAGAAAGATAGCAAGCAACGTCCCCATCGACCCAAACGTCCCCATTGACCCCACTTTCGCTCGAAAGTGCACATTTATGGAGAAAACTAAATGGAATACAAATTCTACTGGCAATCAAACGTCTCCGACGAAGCGAAAAGTTCAGCCGAGGAAACAATTCGCAACTTCCAAGAAAGCGGCCATTCCTCAGTGAAATTCTGTCACAATGGAACAGTCACCGTGACGTTATCGTCACCAGACCCGCTTCAAACAACACTTGTCGGAAACATGAAATGTGATTGTGGAAAACCGCGAGGAATAATCAGTGGCAAGAGTGACGGATCGAGCATTTCGTTGGAACCGGTCAACAGTTAGCCTATTTATCCAAGGCTACAATGTCAGGGCTACACATCTAACAAAAGCAATACAAAACTTCAAATTGTGAAATGTGTAGCCCAATACACCATTGCTACCCCATTGCCTTGAATTCAATGTAATGTTTTTTAATATTTAAACAGATCTATAAAGGATTTACTATGAATTCGGCAGATGCAAGCGCTACTACGAAACTGTCTAGTAAGATAGTTTTGCCGTCAGTGTTTGATACATCTCCATTTGATCTGGGAGGGATCTATGCACGACAAGGTTTTGCCTATCAAGACGATGTCGCTGCAGGATTCTATTTGCAGATGTTAGTTTCAAGTAACCTGCTCGAAGTATCCTGTGAAACGTACGACGACATTCTGCTGGTGTGGCAGGATATCAACGATAAAGTTCTGGAGTTTGTACAAGTAAAGGCAGAGCACCTCGATCAACTCTGGACCATCGCCAAGCTTTGCGAACGAACCAAAACCTCCAAAAATCCTCACGGAATCGGTTCGTCTATCCTCGAAAAAAGCCTTTTTCGAGACCAATATAGCGAAACCTCCCGATTTCGCATCGTCACCTGTCGGCAAATAGACCCTCATCTCACTGTCCTGACCCGAAAACTCAGTCACGAGCATCGTGCAGTATCATACGGCCCATTCAATGACCTTACAGAAGGGGTTGGAAAACGTCTGCCTGAAGTGATGTCCAAGAGGGGCAACGGTACCCTTTTCTGGCTGTCTAATGCTTTCTGGGATGTACTCGCAGAAGGGGACATCATTCGGCTGAATAAGCAGACTTTGACTGAAGTGCTTTACGGACTCAGCTTGCCTTGTGATCCGGACACGGTCCGAGTGATTTACGACAATCTTCGCGCATTGGCGAAAGAGACGGCAGAGTTTGGAGTCGACAAGTGGAAGCAAAAAAGGATTTCCCGTGACCAATTGATTTCCAGAATACAGGGCTGGATCGACCCTTACCCAGATAAGGGCAAGACTGAGCGCCTTGAACGAAAGTTTAACGATGCCGGACTTGATAGCGTCTGCCTTAATGCTGCCAAAGATCAGCAGCGATTCTATTTGCAAAAAAAGAGAGCAACCGGATATTACAATACAGAACAGGCGGAGGAAATCGAGCAACAAGTCCTGGATAAGTTGCATACCCTCCGATCGTCTCTTGATTCGGGCAAAACCACGGCAAGTGGCGCCCAATTCCATGATCTCTGTTTGAACGAGGTAAGGGGCCTACAACCTTCTAACGAAAGTACTAATCAGTCCTTAATCCCGATCTATCTCGCAGGCTGCATGTATGAGATAACAGCACGCTGCCGCCATCGCTTTACGAGGTTTCAGTCATGAAATCAGTTCGGGCGCTCGGCCGTACGCCCATATCCCTTCCTTTATCTGCTGATGACATTACGGAACTCCATGCCGCGCGTCTTCTACTTTTGTTCCATCATTGCGGATCCGGAGAAAAGATCGAAGGGTTAACGAAGCTGGCTAAGCTCGATTTTTTTGTTCGCTACCCAAGTTTCTTTGAACGGGCTGGACGATACCTCGGCAAGGCTATGTCGGCTGCGAGTGATCAGACTGAATCACCTATGGTACGCCACCATTATGGACCGTGGGATAAGCGATATTACCAAGTGCTCGCCTTCCTAGAAGCACGCGGACTGATCACTGTCCAAAAACGGGGGAGGGCTTATGATTTCACCTTGACTGAACTGGGGCAAGAAAGGGCAAAGTTGCTCTCAAAATCCCAACCTTTCGCTCCGCTTATCGAGCAGATGCAGGCAGTAAAGAAGCTACTAGGCCGGAAAAACGGTACGCAGTTGAAGAATATCGTATACGAGATTTTTGATGAGGAAGTGAAACAACGTAGACTTGGGGAACTTATCAAATGACCGCCAAGAAAATGCATATTTTGAGCGCGGGTAGGTATCCTGTACAAGATGATCACGATACTCTTGCGTTGAAAGAAGGTGTCAACGTCATTGTTGGGGAATTGAATGCGGGGAAAACCAAGTGGCTCCAAATGATTGACTTTGTGTTGGGTGACGACGGTAAACCCGAAGAAGCATTCGATAAGGAACTTGCCGAGAAGTATGATCGTGTAACTTTGACGGTGGTCATTGGGAGAGAAGAGTTTAACATCGAGAGGCGCTGGAAAGAAACCGGGGCTAAATCCAAGATCTTCATAAATGACGAGGGAATGACGTCAAAGCAGTTCTCTGAATTTATCTTGGGCAAGCTAGAGATTCCAATCATCCATGTTCCGAGCGGAAATCCATACGCTGACCGTACCTGGCCGGTGCTTAGTTGGAGAGAAATGTTCCGGCATATGTTCAAACAGGAACGATTCTGGTCTGATTTCGCACAGAAGCAAACCGATGTCGTTCGCTCAGCATGCATCCTCCATTTCCTGAATGCCGCAACGAGCCTTTATCCAAAGGAGTACGGGGTTCTGGTCGCCAAGAAAAAAGAAAAGGATCGACTAGAAGCACAAAAGGATGTGTTTGTCCGTGTGTTACAGGATGTTGCAGTCGAAGTTGTTGGACAACCCGAGATGACTGTAGCTGTCACTCCGGAATCAATTTTGGAGTCTCGTCAGCGCCTGAATGCCAGATTGGCAGAAATTGATACCGCAAAAGCTGCTGTATTAGAAAACTACGATAAAAAGGCCTCAATAGACAATCCGGAGTTTGATACAGCCAAGACTAACCTTGAATCTCTTCACGAAGAGTTAGGAAAGATTGAGAGTGAACGGAACGAAATCGTCCGCAGATATTCCGAACTGACTGAGTATGCGAAATCATTGGAGGCTGAATTAGCCCGCTTCACACGGGTGAAAGCTGGTGCTTCAGTTTTTGCAGACCTCAAGGTTACTCATTGCCCTGCCTGCGACCAAGAGATAAAGGATCAAATTCTTGATACTGACCACTGTCCAGTCTGTGGCCGGATTCATGTGGGTGCAAATGACAATATCTCGGCAGGAAGTCGCCGTATCGAATTTGAAGAACATCAGGTATCCGAGGAACTGGATGAACTACGCCAGCTTGTAAAAGAGATCGAACAGGAACTACGCTCTTTTGATGTGCAGATTTCCGAAGTTATTCAGCGAATTCAAGAGGAGAAACGGTCGGTCAACTCTGCAAGGGCTTTGTCGGTACGGGCGATCCCTCCGGAATTAGCACTGTTCGATCAGGAAATCGGACGGATTTTGTCTCAACTGCAACAGCTTCAACGGATTGAGAGAACCCTCGGAACCCGCGAGGAGATGAATGCCAAGATTTCGACCCTTGAAGAGGAGATTGACGCTCTTGACGCTGAAATCAAGAGGCTGACACCAACTATAGACTACGAAGGCCTCGGCGATCTCCTCAGCGACAGAATGAATTCTTACCTCAATCTTGTGAATGCGGATAGCTTCAGTCGTTGGAAGACCGGGCGAATATCGATAAAACTTCGTAAGGACACATTTGATTTATTTCTCGACGGGCAACCATGGACAGTCCGCGCAGGCGGAACAGCGTACAACATCATACAAATTGCCTATCACTACGCTCTGCTCTCACTTTCAAGTGATGAGCAATATAATTACCCTGGCATTCTCATAATTGACTTTCCGCCACACTTCTCCAAAGCAGGGGATCTTCGTGACAGTGAGAACTACCTATTAAAACCTTTTGTTGATCTTTGTAGTAAAGAGAACATGGCTGGAGCTCAAGTTATCATCGCTGGCCGGGCTTTTGACAACTTGAAAGGTGCAAACATCATTAACCTGTAAGTCCGGGTCAGACAGCTTTTCTGGTCAAGTTGACAACAATAAAAAGTGGTCTCAAATCTTGTATCAGGAGGATGGCTGTGGTTTCACCAGAGTTTCACCAGAGTTTCACCAGAGTTCCGGCAGAGTTCCGGCAGAGTTCCGGCAGAGTTCCGGCAGAGTTCCGGCAGAGTTCCGGCAGAGTTCCGGCAGAGTTCCGGCAGAGTTCCGGCAGAGTTCCGGGCAGAGTTCCGGGCAGAGTTCCGGGCAGAGTTCCGGGGCATCGTACTTAATTCAATCAATCAGTTAAGTGCGGTGTCCCGAATGGCGCTAGTTTAAGCCATCCCAGCATAATATCTGTTCCGGCATCGTACTTAATTCAATCAATCAGTTAAGTGCGGTGTCCCTGAAACTCTGAGAAAGATAGCAAGCAACGTCTCTACAAAACGCGTGTGTTACTCGCACGACAAGGAGGAAGAAATGAGCAGTTATGAAGATGTACTCGAATCCCTTGCGAATTTTAGAACCTTGGCAGCGCACATAACTGCATTGGGAAAAATCAGATTGGAGACCGAAGACGAAAAGTTGAAGAAAGGTATTGAAGCGGTCATATACCAGCTTCAAATAGCGCACGCGCAGGTAAAAAGTAAGTCCATACCGGTATCCGTTGAGAATTCAAACATCCAAGCCGCAAATGTGCTTATCGCCTATTGCAACCAAGTAATCGGAACAAGAAAGCCTGAGTGGCAAATCTTGGCGGAAAGAAATGGCTGGGTTCCCAAATGAAACATAACCTTGCGCCCAAGTTTGCTCTCTCCGGTCGCTAGGACGCGCCTACGGCACGCCCCGTAGCTCCAAGTTGGGCATCATAAATCACCGCCGTCGATTTCTTCACCACTCAAAAGGAGCAGACAATGGCAGCTTACGAATGGAAGGAAAATAATGCTTGTGTGGCAACGTACAAGGTTCTCGAAGGCGACAAATTTCTCGACCAATTCGAAGATGCGGACATTCCTTTTTCGAAAGCATCTTCGGTAAAGTTGAAGACGTTGCGTTATTACCCGAAGACTACAATTAATCCTCAAATTATAGAAGTTCTATCAATCGAGATAGCTAGAAAGTTTGTTACGTATTTAGTAAAGATATTTACTGTCAGCAAACAGAATACTCAGAATTCATCAGCATTTGTAATTTCTGAAATTGCAAAGGTATTTGCAGATGGCAGCAAAACGATCAAAGACCTCGCTGAGATAGTTGACGCGAACATCAAATTCCCTGACGAAGGCTAGGAGACACCATTATGAAGATGTCACTTCTTCTTATCGCTTCTTTGTTGTCTGTTGCTCTTGGTGTTTCACATGCTGAACAAGGCACGGACACCAAGTTCGAAATTAACCCGGTTGTCATCGATTCAAAAAATGGAACTGGCTCCACTCTCGGAATCGAATACAAGCTTAAAGGTGACCTGCTGTCAAAATCATTTGGCTCTAAAGATTCGGGAGAGGAGCTTGATCCAAATGCGACAATTGGCTCAGCTGTAATTGGATACTCTGCAAATGGTACAGTTGCCACCTCTGAAGATCGTAACCCAAAGAATTTTCTTGAGTTTCAGCTGGATACGAAGCTTCGCTTCAGCTATTCAGGCAAAGGAACGCTTCTAGGCGGCATTTTCGCCAAATATGAAACAGATCAGAGCTTCGACAACAAGCAATTCGTATATGGTTTAGGCGGGACATATGGAAAATATGCAGTCTTTGCAGAGAACGACTTCATATCATTCGATGCGAACTATGGCCGTGTTGATGCAAAGGATGATGACGAGCGCAAGCAAGCGCTTGGTGGGGCATCTTTAGACCCTTACTATCGCTGGAACTTTGAGTTCTTATACATGATCCCTATTCAGTCAACCGCTGTTACAGCGTTGGAATTAAATTACCGATATTTCAAAGAGAATAGTGCACCAACCGCAATCAAGAACGCTGAAATTGATGAGCATCAGCTTGCCACCATCCGAGTTGGGCTGAAATACGATCTATTTGTAGCGTATAGCGCGGGGAAATTGCCATTCGATCGAAAAAACGACCAAATTTTCCAACTCGGCTACTCGTACAAGTTCTAAGAGCGATGCTCTACCCTTTAGATACGGATAATATATTGACGCCGCAAGTTGCCTAATTAGATAGTTGTCACCATTAGAAGGAGCAACTAACTATGGGTGGTAATCGGTGAAATACGGACCTTCTTCTCGTAAAGCATTCTACCTGTTGCAAGGGCTGTGGTCAGCAGCTTAGCTTTTGGCGTTAGGCAACAGAAGGAGAACAAATGTCGCGAGTTGAAGATCGATTAGCGAAGGTACTTCAAAACAAGAAGAGCGTGATTACTCGCGCAGTCTTTTGGAAGATTCCGCACAACTCAGATCAAGAGGACGTCCGCCTTAAGCTCGGGCGGTACAAGAAGCCTCTGTTGCAGCGCGAAGATGAGGTGCCTGAATCCCTAGAGCCAAAGAGCGAGTTAACTCTCGATCAAGTGGAATTTAAGTCGCTGATTGACTTTCTGCAGCAGAACTATGAGCCATTTCGACAAGGGGTTAAAGCTTTTATACCACTTGATCGCCCCTTTGACCCAGAGAACGCCAAACAAATTCGCGCACTATTTTCACTGCCGAAAAAAAGGGAGCTGATTCAATTCATTTTAGACAATAAAGTCATTCCTGCAGAACTTGCAGCTGGCCTTCGGCAGGCGCAACGCACGCGCTCAGTTCGCGAGTTCGAGGAAATGTTAAAGCAAAATCTGCTTGAAGGACGTTGGCAGGGATGGTTCGAGATGAATAGCTGGGTCCTTGGCAGCCAATTCGTCCGAATCCTCGACCAACGGAATATCGACACCCAAAACATCTCGGATTTCCTGATGCAGGCCTACGACGGATTCCTTGATGTTGTGGAAATAAAACGACCTGAGGGCGGACTTCAATTCTGGGCCTCCGCATTGGATCACGGGAACTACATCCCATCTACAGATCTCACAAAGGCTATTACACAAGCCTCCCGTTACATCTACGAAGTCGAGCGAGAAGCAAATAGTGTTAAGTTTCTTGAGAGGGTTGGCGGGGTAAAGACAGTTAAACCCCGCTGTACTCTCGTTTTCGGTCGATCCGACCAGTGGAACTTAAAGCAACAAGAAGCTTACCGAATAATGAACGCACAATTTCACAACCTAACTGTGCTCACTTACGACCACGTTCTGGCGAGAGCTAAACGCATCGTAGGAATAGATGACTGAATCTTAGTCAGAAACCTGGAAGATACATTGGCGGTTCGCATAAAGTTTTTTACACACCTAAAAATGACCAGCTCCAGCCCTCTTAGCTTGTTCCGTTGGGCAGATTTAACTTCTGTCGAGGAATTGCCACGTGATTGAAACTATTAAAAACTTATCTAATATTTTCTTTTTTCTAGTCGTGGCTTCGATTGCGATTTTGTCGTATCTACAAGCACGGAAAACACTTTTTGCACCTATCCGAACAGAAACCTTCAAACTTCAGCTCAAGGCATTTGAAGATATTCTTGCTTTCTTTCAGAACAAGTCTGAGACTGATTTTCTGGAGATATTCGATTTTGATCGAATCGTTTCCCTAAACACGTTGCAAATGGCTGATAGCTACGTATCCCAGTTCTTTGCGGAAGAATTAACGGTCGATAAAGATGCGAGGAAAGAGACTTACGCGCCACTCATTGGAGCCATAGTTTCCAAAGACTACATGGAGAAATACTTTGAAAAGGTAGATACTGAAAATCCCATGTGCAAATCGGCTTCGGCTGGAAAGAAGATTACAAACCCTGCAATCGTTCTCTCCAATTGGCAAAAGTACGAGCATGGAATGGTGGGCTACACAAAGGAGTACCAAGATCAACTCAAAGAGCTCACGCGAATATCCGCATCACCTCTATTGCAGAAACCTCTGCGCGAGCTTATTGGGCGGTTTCAAGCTTTAGTTCACGAGAACTTAACTCAAACGGGAGAGACTATTTCTAACTGTGCGAAGTTAATGCCTGAGCATTTTCCAGTTGCGTCTGACATGAAGGACTTTACGCCAAACTGGGTATGGAATGGGTTCAACGATAAACGGAAGCACTTTGAACCGGTCGCGAAAGAAATCCTCGACTACATAAATGGCTACCTCAAGATCGAAAATCTAATGCAATGAAGGAATCCTCAACCTATCATTCCACCGGACCTTTGCGAAAAGCCTCGCAGGAAGGTGAATTCAGTCGTTGATCGGGATTGGAGGAAATTAAGTGAAGCGAGCAATAATTCACATCTGCCCCATAATTGTTTGGTTGTTTATGCCTTTTGGTCATGTTATTTCTTGTATAATTATATGGTTGGCACTGAGAAAAAATACAAATTATGCGCAACATGCTGAGACTGCACTCACTTTTCAAACTTCAATTTTAATATTGTTAATAATTAGTCGTCCCTGAAAAAACATAACTGTATGTATTTATTGCTTTAATTGTAGTTTTATGATTGTTATAATCACCAGAAAGCAGAGTTCACACTCCAAAACCTGGTGATTCCATGAAGCCAAAGAAGCCACAGCAAGACCAGACGGAACTGTTTCGATCGCGCCTTGACCAGATCCTGGATCGCAGACACCCCCTGTGTGTACTGGCCCATCAGATCGACTGGTCGGTCTTTGACCGGGAGTTCGGTACGCTGTATGCGGACAAGGGGCGTGCCGCGCTGGCGACCCGCCTGATGGTCGGACTGCACTACCTCAAGCATGCGTTCAACGAAAGCGATGAGTCGGTGGTTGCTCGGTTGCTGGAGAACCCTTACTGGCAGTATTTTTGTGGGTTCGCGTTCTTCATCCATCGCCTGCCGCTCGATCCGAGTTCTCTGGTGCGTTGGCGCAAGCGGATCGGGCCGCAGGGGCTGGAGCAACTGCTTGGTGAGACGTTGGAGACTGCCAAGCGTGGCGATCACCTGACCGAGCGCCATCTGGAACGGATCAACGTCGATACCACGGTGCAGGAGAAGGCGATTGCCTATCCCACCGATGCTCGGTTGTACCACAAGGCTCGGGTTCTGCTGGTCAAGGCCGCCAAGAAGCGCCACCTGCCCTTACGCCAGAGCTACCTGCGGCTCGGCAAGCGCGCACTGATCATGTCCGGTCGCTACGCCCATGCCCGACAGATGAAGCGGGCGAAACGGGAGCAGAAGAAACTCAAAAACTTTCTTGGCCGGGTCTATCGCGACATCTTGCGCAACTGCCCGCAACCCGATGATCAGCTGGCCGAACTGCTACACAACACCAAACGGATTTTGGAGCAGCAGCGCCACGACAAGAACAAGCTGTACAGCCTGCATGCCCCCGAGGTGGAATGCATTGCCAAGGGCAAGGCGCACAAGAAGTACGAGTACGGCTGCAAGGTTTCGGTGGCCACGACCTCCGAGGACAACTGGATCGTCGGTGTGGAAGCGCTACACGACAATCCGTTTGACGGCCACACTCTCAAGGGTGCGCTCGCACAGGTCAAACGACTGGTCGGCTGGGAAGCTCAGAACGCCTACTGCGACAAGGGTTACAAGGGGAATCCGCCGCAGCTCGATGGCACCGCCATCCATTTGCCAACCCGGCGCAAAAGCAGCATGAGACCGAGCGAATGGCGGTTTTTTCAACGACGCAGCGCCATCGAGCCCGTGATCGGCCACATGAAGCAGGACAACCGCATGGATCGCAACTATCTCAAGGGGACCGACGGCGACAAGATGAACGCCATCCTGGCCGCATGCGGTTTCAATCTGAAAAAGCTCCTGCGGGCTCTTCTTTGGCTTCTTTTCAAAGAACTGGGACGGCTCAAAACGCTGATGATGCCGTTCGTATTGGCCTACTGGACAGGCAAGGGGACGGTTGAAACCCTTGGGGCAAACCTGGAACTACGTTCGAACGTTGCCTGAGGGCGGCGATTCGAATTTTTCAGGGACGACTAATTACATATTTTTTTACTTTTCTTTTTTTTGGACTTTTAATTGTTGCAATTTTATCCATTGCAACAGTGCTTATTTCATTGCTTGTAGCCTATCGTGCTTACGAAGGTAAGGCACCTAAATATCCACATGTCCTAGGCATCAGAAGTAATGTAAAAAGTTCAATTGCCATTATCACAATAATATTATTTGTTTATATGCCTTTATTTGTTTTTAGATGGTGCTCTCCGGAGATTTCTATTAAGAATTTAGGGGATCATGTTGTCCCCAAAAATATTGTTGTTTTTTGGTCGCCTGACACACATTTGGAAAAGGACAGTTCTCTTGGTTCATTGGCTGTTCGTGTTTACGAAGACAATCATCCTGCACCGAGCGGCGATTTTAAATGGGTAAGTCTTATGTCTGGTCGTGATGACTGGTCTGGATTTTATGGTGAGGCTTTCAGGCATCTTACTGGAGAGGTAGTGGTTGCATTCCGCGGTACTGAGGGAAGGTTTAACGATATTTTAACTGACCTTAGTATGGTTTTTGGAGTTAAACCAAGACAGCTAGTCGAAGGAGAACAATTTTTTGAAGCTGTCAGCAAGAAGTATCCGGTATCCTTTGTTGTTGGACATTCACTTGGCGGTGCAATAGCGCAGTATGTTGCAGCCAACAACAATGTTCAAGGAATGACTCTTAACGCGTTCGGTGCTGCACCGTTCTTGCCAGCTCAGATTGTGGACAAATGGAGACGTGAGGAGTCTAAGGACCAAGTACTGAATGTTAGATTAACATCTGATGTAGTCTCAGAAGCGCATTTTGCATACACTTTATCGAACATAATTCTCTACTCGGTAGATTTTTCTTATGGTGGTGCAAGCTTTCATATTGGATGCACTGCAAATGGACAGTACGGAGCATACTACGGGCAAAATAAGAGCTTTCCTTATAGTCTTGTTCATGCACATTTCGCTGATGGGTTAGAAGAAATTCTGACAACAAACGATCTCATTTTTTCAAAGCAATATGAATGCAGTCCTCCAAAATTACGTATCGGGATGTTATTTCCTTCGCTAAAAAATATCCTCGGCAAAGGTAATAATGATCAAAAAAAATAGTTTGAATCAACCAGGCGACAGCACACGGGCTCCGCTTCGCTCTTCCGGTGCGCCCCCACGCCGTTGAAAGAAATATCATGCAATTTACAAAAATACTGCTCCTCATCGCCTTCTCCCTCTCCTTCTCCCTGCCCGCCTGCACCAAAGACCAGTTTTACCGAAGCATCTATGAAGGGGCAACAACCCACGAGCGCTTGAAGAATCCCCCCGACCCGGACAACGCTCCGATGAGTTACAATCAATACGAGATCAAAAGAAAAGAAAAAGACAAATTGCCTGCAAGTCCCGCTCAACCGGTATTCCTCCCCACTGACCCAGGAGGCACACTATGAAAACCGCCACGCTCCTCGCGATCCTCTTCCTCGCCTTCATCGCCGTCCTGCAACTCCTTCGCCTCATCCTGCAAATCCCCATCATCGCCGGCGGTGTGACCATCCCCGTCTGGGCCAGCGTCTTTGGCTGCCTCGTCCCGGGGACCATCGCCTATCTCCTCTGGCGGGAGAATCGCAAATAACTTGAGGCGCAGTTGCGTCTTCCCAAAGCCGATAGACCGCCGCACGACGCTGGCTGCGGCTTGGGACGTCGCGGGAGAAAACCATGACCCTGTCGAATCCGCTGATCATCATCGCCCTGTTGTTTGCCCTGCTCGGCCTGCTCCTGTTCTTTTTGACCCTGCGCAGCTGGAAGAAGAAAAAACGCTTCGGCGCCGCCTTCAAGTTCGTCAGCGCCCTGCTGATGTTCGCCCTGGCCGCCCTCTTCGCCACCATCTGCCTGGCCGTGCAGGGCTATCACGCCTTGACCAAAGAAGAACTGGCGGCCGTGGTCAAGGTCGAGCCGACGGGAGCGCAGAAGTTCACCGCACGCTTCGTCATGGCGGATGGCAGCGAACGACTCTTCCCCCTGGCCGGGGATCAGCTGTACGTTGACGCCCACATCCTCAAATGGACGCCGCTGGCCAACCTCTTCGGGCTGCACACCTCCTATGAGCTCGACCGCGTCGGCGG
>Ga0209212_1004875_pt1 | contig 16336 bp, 18 predicted proteins | sample RifGroC2_FD_183996 | JGI IMG/M metagenome (GOLD analysis project Ga0209212, IMG submission 183996) | Groundwater microbial communities from Rifle, Colorado, USA - Groundwater C2 (SPAdes) (version 2) | ecosystem: Environmental > Aquatic > Deep subsurface > Groundwater | place: Rifle, Colorado...
TAAATAAAAACCAACGGGAAGCCCTGAAATTAAAATTGGGGTCTTTTCAAATGCGCAACCTAACCACGGTAGTAAAGTCAAACGGGCAACTCGAAGTACCTCCTGCAAACAGCGCCGATATTACAGCCGTTATTGGCGGGAATGTAAAAGAGATAAAAGTATTCCATGGCGACCGGGTAAGCAAGGGTCAATTATTGGCAGTACTTGAACATCCGGATTACATTGCCTTACAGGAAAGTTTTGCCGAAGTTGCCAACAGGCTTGAATTTCTGGAACAGGAATTTGAACGCCAAAAAGAATTGTTTGAAAACAATGTTGGTGCAGGCCGAGACTTCCAACAGGCAAAAGCGGAATACAATACGGCAAAAGCAAAATACGAAGGATTAAAATCACGCCTGCAATTGCTGAATCTTTCGCCCGATAAAATTATGCAGGGCAATATTTCAAATACCATAAACATTAATTCACCAATAAACGGTTTTGTAAATGAAGTTAATATAAAAGTAGGCTCTTATGTTGATGCAAAAGACATACTGCTTGAAATAACTGACAACACCGCAATTCATGCCGATTTTATGGTTTATGAAAAAGATGTGCATTTGGTAAAAGAAGGCCAGAAAGTTCATTTTACGGTTTCGAACCGCCCCGATGAAGAATTAACAGCAACCGTTTTTGCAATTGGAAAAGAGTTTGAGGCCAATTCGAGGGCAGTTCATATCCATGCAAAAATTAATGAAAAAGTTTCGGGTCTTATCCCGGGAATGTATATTTCTGGCCATTTGCATACCGATGAAAAATATACCCGTGCTCTGCCCAATGATGCTATTGTTACGGAGGGAACAAAATCCTTCATTTTTATACTGGACAATCAGGCTCTTGAAGAACGAGAAAAGGACGAACCTGCAAATGAAGAAATCCATGCCGACAATGAAGATAATGCGGAAGAAAATAGTATGGCCTTCCGAATGGTCGAAGTTATTCCCGGACTGAAAGACGATGGATATACGGAAATACATTTGATAAATTCGTTGCCTGATAACACACAGGTAGTTTTGAATACAGCCTACTATTTATTGGCTGATATGAAGAAAGAAGAAACCGGAGATGATGATTAAAACAATAAAATTATGAAAGAAATAAAAGCATTTGTAAGACCAAATAAAGTGAATGAAATTGTTCACCATTTAATCGACAATGATTTTGAGAACATTACGCTTTCTTCGGCAGAAGGTACGGGAAAACTGCAAGATGAAAACGCATTTGTTTCGCAGAAATTTTCTGTTACCGATAGTCCAATGGCCAAAATTGTGATGGTTATTGAGAAAGCAAAAGTTAATACGGTGGTAAGTATCATTTCAGAATATGGAAAAACATTAAACCCCGGTGACGGGATTATTTATGTTTCCAATGTTGAAAAAGCTTACCGGGTAAAAACGGGACTGGAAAACGGCGAAGAATAACCGCCGGGTGAAAGGCAGGTTGCTATGAAATGAATAGTGACCTGCTATTTTACAACTTATCGTTCTTCTGGGAAAACTTTTAAAAACAATGGTATGAAAAAATATAAATTAAAAAACCTGGACTGCGCCTCCTGTGCGGCAAAGATTGAAGACGGCGTCGGTAAACTCCAGGAAGTAAAATTTGTGAGCGTTAATTTCGCCACTGCTTCAATGACAATAGATACCGATGACCTTGAAAAGGTAAAAAGCACAATTAAAGAGATTGAACCGGAAGTTGAAATTGAAGATAATAATAATCAAAAAACAATTGTTTCGTCAAGTGAACTTGCTGAAAACAAATGGACAATTATTAAAGCAATTTCAGGCATCCTTCTCCTGGCAGCAGGACTGATTTTTGAAGAGGAGTTCCATAATACGCCTTTTCACATCGCCGAATATGCGGTATTCGTGACGGGCTACCTTATCGTGGGCTGGAATGTTCTTGCATCGGCTGTTAAAAACATCAACCGGGGACAGGTTTTTAACGAGCAATTTTTAATGTCGGTTGCAACCCTGGGCGCCTTCGCAATACATGAAATGCCCGAAGCAATTGCTGTTATGTTATTTTACGTAGTTGGCGAACTGTTCCAGGATATCGCTGTAAACCGTTCCCGCGGGTCAATAAAATCGCTTCTTGAAATTAAACCCGATTATGCCAATCTGAAAGATGGCGGGGATATAATAAAAGTTTCACCGGAAGATGTGAATCTTGGAGACGAAATAATAGTTAGGGCTGGTGAAAAAGTTCCGTTGGACGGACTGGTAATTGACGGGAATTCCTTTGTGGATACCTCAGCGCTTACAGGGGAAAGTGTACCGCGTAAAATAAATCCAAACGATGAAGTATTAGCGGGCATGATAAATCAATCCGGTTTAATTACGGTTAAAGTCTCCAGGCTTTTTGAGGATTCTTCTATTTCAAAAATTCTTGAGATGGTTGAAAATGCCACATCCAAAAAAACTGAGACCGAAAAATTCATCACCACGTTTGCCAAATATTATACGCCCGTAGTGGTTTTTGGAGCCCTTTTGATTGCCGTTGTACCTCCGCTTTTACTAAGCGGCGCAACTTTTAGCGATTGGATTTACCGGGCATTGGTAGTTCTGGTTATTTCCTGTCCCTGCGCACTGGTAATCAGCATTCCGCTTGGCTACTTCGGAGGAATAGGCGGGGCTTCCCGCAAGGGCATTTTAGTGAAGGGTTCCAACTTTTTAGATGCACTTACCCAGGTTAAAACTGTGGTGTTTGATAAAACAGGCACACTTACAAAAGGAGAGTTCAAGGTAACAGAAATAGTTACCTCGAATGGCTTTTCAAAGGAAGAAATATCAGAATACGCGGCGTATGCCGAATATAATTCCAATCACCCGATTGCAAAATCTATACTCGAATCACATAAGTTGGATATTGACAATTCGAGAATCGGGAAAGTGGAAGAGATATCCGGGCATGGGGTTAAAGCGTACATAGATAACAAAGAAATTTTTGTTGGAAATGACAAGCTTCTTCATAAAGAAAACATAGCGCATGACAAATGTGAAATTGAAGGTACGGTTGTGCATGTTGTGGTTGACAGGAAGTACGCTGGCTATATTGTTATATCGGATAGTTTGAAAGAGGATTCCATTGAAGCCATCGGACGTTTAAACAAAAAAAGTATTAAAACGGTAATGCTCACGGGCGACAGCAAGTATGCCGCGGGTATTTTCGCCCGAAAGCTGGGCATTAAAGAATATTATGCCGAATTGCTTCCTGAAAACAAAGTTGAGCATATTGAAAAAATGCTGAACAAGAACAGCAAAGTAGCTTTTGTGGGCGATGGCATAAATGATGCCCCTGTGCTTGCCCGTGCCGATGTAGGTATTGCAATGGGTGCGCTTGGTTCCGATGCGGCTATCGAGACCGCCGATGTGGTCTTAATGACCGATTCACCTGCGAAAGTTGCAGTAGCTATTGATGTTGCAAAAAGAACACGAAACATTGTCTGGCAGAATATCATTTTTGCCCTGGCGGTTAAAGCAGCCTTTATAGCCTTGGGAATTTTTGGGATTGCCACCATGTGGGAAGCGGTTTTTGGCGATATGGGCGTAGCTTTGATTGCTGTTTTTAATGCCATGAGAGTAATGAGAAATTAGCTGAAAATTAAACGGATAAGCATACTTTCAATTGATATCAAGCTATTAAAGATGAACACTTCCATAAAAAACATATTACAAAACAATGATTTCTCTAAAGATGATATAATTGAACTATTATATACAAATCAATCGGAAGCAAAATTATTATATCAAAAGGCGAAAGAAGTAAAATCATGTCAAGTAGGAGATAAAGTGTTTTTAAGAGGTTTGATAGAATTCTCAAATTTGTGTGTAAAAGATTGTTTTTATTGTGGGATAAGAAAAAGTAATAAAAACGTTGAAAGGTATTTTTTGTCAGATGATGAAATTATTCAGGCAGCGAAATTTGCTTTTGACGAGAATTATGGTTCAATTGTATTGCAGTCGGGTGAGCTTAAATCAAAGGAGTTTATTACCAGGATTGATGGGTTGATACAACGAATTCGTAAACTTACCGGAGAAAATTTTGGAATTACTTTGTCCTGTGGAGAACAAAATGAATCAACCTATTCAAGATGGTTCGAAAGTGGCGCAAACCGATATCTTCTCAGGATTGAAACCTCGAATAAAGAGCTGTATAAACAGATTCATCCAAATAATTCTTTACATAGTTTTCAGAAACGAATAGAATCTCTCCGGGTATTAAAAAATATAGGTTACCAGGTTGGTACCGGGGTTATGGTTGGGCTACCCGGGCAAACCTTAAGCCATATTGCAGATGATATTCTGTTTATGAAAGCTTTGGATATCGATATGTGTGGTATTGGCCCCTATATCGAGCACAAAGAAACACCACTCTTTGAACAACGTAGTACACTAATGCCTTTAAATGCCCGATTTGAGCTAACTTTAAAAGTGTTGGCAATAATAAGGATTATGATGAAAGACATAAACATTGCCGCTTCAACAGCACTGCAATCGATAGATAAATTGGGCAGGGAAAAAGCTATTCAGGTAGCGGCAAATGTTTTTATGCCAAATATAACCCCGCAATCATACCGGAAAAATTACAATTTATATGATAATAAACCCTGTATTGCCGAAAGCCCGGTTGAATGTCAAAGTTGTACGGTAGCCAGAATAAACCTGGCAAATGGCAAAGTTGCTTTTGGAGAAGCAGGTGACGCTAAGCATTATTTACATAGAATGAATCGGAGAAATGAAATTTTAATATAATGAATTTTCGCATGTTAAAAAAAATGATTCATATTACATTTGCCGTGTTTTTCACCTTAACTATCACAGGGGTGACCATACAGGAGAACTTTTGTAACAGCAAACTACTTTCAATTTATTTTGATAAAACCTCAAATAAATGTTGTGATAATCCTTGTTCCGATTGCCATATTCGGGTTGTAACATTTAAAATAACCGATACTTTTTTCAACACTTCAAAAAAAGTTAGTAACAATACCAAGCCATTCGTAAAATGCCCATTTTTTACATGTGAAATTCAATACTTCAAACAAGGTAAAAATGGCAAAAAAATTAATAACCCTTTAAATTTATTTTCAACACCTAAGTTTGCTTTAAGCAGGGCACAACTACAGGTGTTCTTGTGTTGAGATAATATTTAATTCCTCCAAAAAGCAAAATATTATAATAACAATTTAGGTTTCAATTAAATATTATCATTATGAAAACAAATAATTTTAAAATAATAATAGCAGCAATTTTTGCTGTAATAGGTCTAAATGTAAGCGCACAAAAATGTGGGGTTTACAAAACCTATGAAGATTACACAAATGGCAAAATGGAAGTTTCAATTAACTGTGCTACAAAAGAGGGCAAAATAAAACCAAACGATTTCTTTAAAACAGATTACGTAACAGTAATTAAAAATGGTGAGAAAACTGATTTGAAAAAAAACGAAATATTTGGTTATCAACTTTGTAATGGGGAGTTCTTCCGTTTTCTGGATAATGACCGCCTGACTTTAGCAGATAAAAGCGGTTTATGGATTTATACGAAAGAAGTTATAGAAACCGTCTCGCCTAAGAGGGGCACAAAAAAGGCAACAAAATACTATTTCAGCAAAGCCGGAAGTGGGGAAATTAAAAGCCTGACATTTAGCAATCTTAAGGATGTTATTCCTGCTGACGACCCACTTTATTCTGAAATGGAATTGTTGTTTACTTCAAATTCAGCACTACACGCATATAATCAATCAAGTGGTTCATATAAAATCAACTCCTTTCTGAATAGCAAAGGATTGTAACAGATTTGAATGCTTTTTTGAAGGCTGGCAAGGCAACCTGCCAGCTTTCAGAAAAGCGAAATCAAACTAAAATTTCGCATACAATAACTTAAAATTTATAAAAAAAGTAAAATGAACAAGATATTAAATGTAATCAAAGCAACAGTCTTGATTTTTGGTGTATCAATTGCGAACATCTATGCGCAGGAAACAGAAAAAATTATTGGAACAGTCGGTGGTGAAAAATTAGGTGACGACGGAATTGTAATATGTGTTTTAGGAACACAGGCTTGCATGCCGGTTCAGATAGACAAAAACATGACTGTTAAATACAACGGGGAGGAAACAAAATTGACAGATTTACCTTTTGCCCTCTATATAGAAGCTGAACTTAATGATAATAATAAAATCACTACAATTAAAATTGATGAAAGAAAAACCGTAATCTGTTTTGTTGAGCATAAAGAAGGTGATAACGAGAAATTGACGACTTTGTTAAACGGAATTAAAGGTGTTGAAGATTTTAAGTTATATCGTAAATCGAACCAGGTACTGATTGAATACAATCCAAAACAAATTGCGTATAGCGAATTGGAGGCAAAAGTTAAAAATGCAGGATTTATATTGGAATAAAATAGGAGGATAGAAAAATGAAACGAAATAAATTATTTACTGGCATGAAAAATACAAAAGTTATTTTTTTAATGGTAGCAGTAGTTGGATTCCTTTTTTATTCATGTAACAAGGAAGAAGAAACACCCTTGGATAATACTTTAGCTTCCAGCGTAATCGGCACATATACAGGTACTCTTAAGAGTACAGCTACTAATCAGTCCAGTCCGGCGACATTAAATGTAACGCTAATAAACGATAGCTTAGTTAGTATGCATTGTTTGTCCTACAATTTTGATTCAACCTTTACAATGCAACTATACCAAAACTATGACAGCATTATGGTGTGTTATACCGGACAAGATTTTTTTGCTGAATATGGACATAATCGCAATAATTATGATTTTTGCACAAACCGCCAATCCGGTTGGACAAATAACGCCTGGATGAACGATGGCAATTGCTGGGGAAATATGAATCAAGGTTGGGGCAACAGCAACTGGGCGGGAACTGACCAATGGAACGCCTGGACCAATCACATGAATACCCAACACAATCAAAATGACAATCATTTTGGGGGATTTAATCCAAAAATGAATTCATGTATTTTCAAATTTACAATTCAGAACAATTCCAATTATTTTGAAGTATTTGAAGGAGTCAAGTAATTAAAGATGTGGGTAGTACAGCAATTGAAGTTGTAAAGATAAATCCCGTAAGGTTATTAAACATTTTTATGTAAATTTGGGGTATGAAAGTTCTGAATAATATTTCTCTCATAAATATTTGACGATATGGAAAACAAGGAAATCGACAAAAAACTCGAATCGAAAAACGTCAAACCAACAGCCATGCGAACCCTGGTTTATAAAACACTTGCCGAAACCGGGAAAGCGCTGAGCCTGGCGGATTTGGAGCAACGATTTGAAAAAGTGGAGCGTTCAACCATTTTCAGGGCGCTTAAAACATTCGAGGAAAATTTCATTGTCCACCCTGTTGATGATGGTTCAGGCTCGGTTAAATATGCCGTTTGCGATGATGAATGCACATGTAATATACATGACCTGCACGTTCATTTTTATTGTACACGTTGTGGCAGAACACGTTGTATGAAAGAACTTCCAATTCCCAACATTAAACTTCCTGAAGGCTACACCTACGATAATGCTCAATTCATTATTAACGGTGTGTGTCCTCGCTGCGATTAACTTTGCAATAGTGTTGCACTAACTTATTGGTAATTTTGATGTTGAAATTATTAGAATGTCTAACATTAAAAATTATTAATTATGAAAACTGGAAAATTTAAAATGGCTTTTTTACTTGCAGGATTAATTATCTTTTCTGCATCGCAGGCAATGGCACAACCTCATTGTTGTAACTCAAACTGGTCGGTAAACGCTAATGCCCAATGGTGGAACAACAACACCCCGGCGGAATATGCCTTATCAGCCGAACAAATTACGGAAATCAATGAGCTACGTAAAAACAGTTACGAGAAAAAGCTTCCAATCGAAAATGAGCTTCGCAGTTTGAGAATGGAATACCGGGCTGCTAATTCAAATCCCGAGCTCGATGTAAAAAAGGTGAAATCACTGAGAAGCACTATCCGCGATAAAGAAGAAAAAATTGAGGATATCAACCTGGAGACAAAAGTTCAGGTAAAAAAACTTCTTACTGAAAAGCAGCTTACCTACTTTAACAACAACAATTACAATTGGTGGGATATGTCGGAAAATTGCTGGCATGCAGGTAATATGGGAATGAATTCTCGTAAACAGATGATGATGTCACGTCGCAGCAATTGTTGGTAAACACCAGTTCGGTTTTTAAAAAAACAAGCGATAAAAAGAAAGGAGAATGTTATGATGGATGGATTTGGGTGTCACGGATGGGGAATGGGAATGGGCTGGTGGTGGGTTATAGGGCTCATTATCGTAATTGCCGTTGTTTGGATGGTTGTTAAAGGAATGAGTCAAAATAACCGCCCCGGCAACCTACCCGAAAGTAAGTCGGCGCTCGATATTTTAAAAGAGCGTTATGCCAAGGGAGAAATTGATAAACAAGAATTTGAAGAACGAAAAAAAGATTTAATGTAAAATAAAAAATCATGAAGTATTACATTGAAAAGATAACAGAGTACGGTTTCGATGAAGCCATTGAGAAAGTAACCGAAGAACTTAAAAAAGAAGGATTCGGGGTTTTGACAGAGATTGATGTGCAGGCCACATTGAAAAAGAAACTGGATGTCGATTTCAATAAATACCAAATTTTAGGGGCTTGCAATCCGCCATTTGCACATAAAGCGCTGCGGGCCGAAAATAAAATCGGAGCCATGCTTCCCTGCAATGTGATTGTGCAGGAACTGGATGATGGCAAAACAGAAGTAGCTGCCGTTGACCCGATGGCTTCGATGCTGGCGGTTGAAAATGACAAATTAGGGGAAATCGCCAACGAAATAAGGGCAAAACTTGAAAAGGTCATTGAAAACGTATAATACGGCCAGTATTTTAACCTAAAGTATTTAAAAAATCTTTGGAAATGAGAAAACAACTGTTGTTATTAACCTTCGTACTTTTCTGGGTATTCACAGCGAATGCCCAGGAAGGCGAACGGTTAAAAGTAATCACAGGGGTACGTGTTAACCCTTTTGTGATGTACGATTTTGACGGTAACAAAACGGAAATAACGCGTATCCATGCCGAGTTGGGCGCCATGTTCAATAATAAAACCTACCTGTCGGTGGGATACACGCCCTTTGCCAATACCATCTACAATTTTAACGAATACTGGTTTGTAGGGTTCGACAAAAAAATCCCGGTATCGTGGGTTTTGGCGGAAGAGTATATGATAGATGAAAATAAATTCATAGTCCAGACCGGCCTCAATTTCAAATTAGGGAACGTGGGAAATGCGTTTGTATTTCTGTTTACCCCTGTTGATAATATTGACTGGGGCTTGAAAGTGGGCGCTTTTATTCCTTTAAATGTGGTTTTGCATAAAGATTAGTTCACATGTTCAAATCTGTATTTACCATCAGTAAAATGGACTGCCCTTCCGAAGAATCCCTTATCAGGATGAAGCTGGAAGGGCTTTCCACAATTAAAAGTTTGGTGTTCGATATTGAAAACCGGAAGCTCACCGTGTTTCATTCCGAAGAAAATGAGGAAATCGAAAAACACCTTAAAGAACTCAAATTGGGCACGGAACACAAAGAAACCATTGTTGTCCAACAGGATGAATTCAAGGACGATTCATCAGTACAATCGAAACTGCTTTGGACAGTTCTGATTATCAATTTTGCTTTTTTTCTCATTGAAATTACCACAGGTTTTATTTCAAAATCTATGGGCCTGGTTGCCGATTCACTGGATATGCTGGCAGACGCGTTGGTTTATGGCCTAAGCCTTTGGGCAGTTGGCTCAACTGTAACCCGCAAGAAAAAAGTAGCCCGACTAAGTGGCTATTTTCAACTGGCATTGGCACTGATAGGCCTCGTAGAAGTAATACGTAGGTTTATCAGTTTTGAAGAGGTGCCGGATTTTCAAACCATGATAATTGTATCAATACTGGCATTGATTGCGAATTCAGTTTGTCTATATCTGTTGCAAAAGTCAAAGAGCAAAGAAGCACACATGAAAGCTACCATGATTTTTACATCAAACGATATTATTATCAATACGGGCGTTATCCTTGCAGGTATTTTGGTATTGTTGACCCAATCAAAATATCCCGATTTAATCATTGGCTCAATTGTATTTTTAATCGTGGTCAGGGGGGCTTTCAGGATATTGAAACTTGGTAAATAGACAGAGCATGGCACATTCGCATGAACATACAACTCAAAAAAATTACGGAAAAGCTTTTGCCATTGGCATAGGTTTAAACATCGCCTTTGTTGCTGTTGAAATATTTTACGGTCTGTTAGCCAACTCATCAGCACTATTAGCCGATGCAGGCCACAACGCCAGCGACGTACTGAGTTTGATTTTTGCCTGGGCTGCAATCAGGCTCGCTTCCATAAAACCAAAAGGAAAGTACACATACGGACTTCGCAAAACAACCATTCTTGTATCGATACTCAATGCGTTATTGCTTTTTGGAGCAGTAATAGCAATTGGCTGGGATGCTGTAGGAAAATTCAAAAATCCAGAACCCGTGGCAGGTACGCAAGTGATGATTGTTGCCGGGATAGGCGTAGTAATCAATACCATTACGGCTTTGCTGTTTATGAAAGGCCAAAAAGACGACCTGAACATCAAAGGGGCATTCCTGCACATGGCTGCCGATGCCGGGGTGTCGTTAGGTGTAGTAGCTGCCGGGCTATTGATTAACCTCACCGGAATTCAATGGATTGACCCGGTAATGAGTTTTATCATTATTCTGGTTATTCTTTGGGGTACATGGCGGTTGTTTACTGATTCCATTGATTTAGCGCTGGATGCAGTACCCAAACAAATAAAACTTGATAAAGTACGCAACTTTCTTTTATCCCAAAATGGAGTTAACGATATTCACGATTTACACGTTTGGGCAATGAGTACCACCCAAATAGCTTTAACCGCCCACCTGATAATGCCAAAAGGGTTTAACGATGAATTTATTTCTGAACTGCAGAAGAAACTTGAACACGAATTCGGAATTGGACACACAACCTTTCAAATTGAGAATGAAAGGATTGAAAAGGAATGTAAAACTGATTGTTGAAAACTTTATAGATATGAAAATTCAATACCACTCAATCATAACCTGCCCAAATTGCGGGCATCAAAAAGAAGAAGAAATGCCTGAAGATTCATGCCAGTTCTTCTATGAGTGTGAAAAGTGCAAAGCTGTTATAAAACCCAAAAAAGGCGATTGCTGCGTTTATTGTTCATATGGTTCGGTAAAATGCCCTTCGATACAAAAGAATGAAAGTTGTTGCTGATTTTTTAACAAAACGGAAATGCAACTGAGTTCCTACAAAAAGTATTTTCATTATATTTAACATTTGGTTTTACAAATACAACATCAAGTTGAAAAATAGCAGTTGTAAGTTTGAAAAATGCAATAGTAGAAAGGAAAAAAAGACTGGCAAGTAGGGGAAATATTGCAGTACGGTCGGAAAAATCAATTTCAAATCCGAATAGAGAAAATGTCGGTGGGGGTAACGCAATTGTAAGACTGAAAAACAGAATTGTAAAAGCGAAAAAACCAAATGTAATTAATTATTAACCTTTAAAAATTTAATTATGGCATCACGAACAAAACTTACAGACACAGCAACTTTGGAATTGTACCGGGTAGCTTTGGAAAATGCGGAGACCCAACCTGAAATTGCGGCTATTATGGCTGATTTAGGTTATGATTCAGTAGTTATCGCAGAAGGTAAAGCATTGCTTACAAAAACCCGGACTGCATACGATGCAAACAAAACCGAAGATGATGAAACATCTGCCGCTTACGCAGATTTTTCAAGTAAAAAGGAGCAATTAGAAGACACATTTAACACCCATCGAAAAAAAGCTAAAGTTGTATTCCGAAATGATTCATTAACCGCAGATAAATTAGCCATTTCAGGCGTAATGCCACGGACATATATAAAATGGTTAGAAGCAGCAAAAAAGTTTTACAGTGTTGCATCTGCCGATTCTGCTATTCAAAGTAAATTAGCACGTTTAAAAATATCAGTTGACGACTTGACAGCAGCAAACACCCTAATATCTGGATTAGAAGCAGCAAGAGCAATTTATCTGAAAGAAAAAGGGGAATCACAAGATGCAACAAAAATAAAAGATGCTGCATTTGCCAAAATAGATGATTGGATGAGTGAATTCTATGCAGTAGCAAAGATTGGTTTAGAGGATAATCCGCAGTTGTTAGAAGCATTGGGTAAAACAGTGAGAAGCTGATGGAAAAGCCCACCCTATTTGTAAGCACATTGGCAAGCCCCACGAGCCGCCGCACGACCAAAGCTTGCCAAAGAGCTTACAAAGCCAGCCCAAGTAACCGCCTTTAAGGGCGGTTTTAGGGTTGCCCTCCCACAAAAAAAACAAAATAAATTTGTGCTCCGTTGACAGTTTCGTGCGGACAGAAAAGACAATTAACAAAACCTTAAATGACTGAAAAACAGACTGGAAGAATCAACGCCCAGTTGCTAACAAAGTGTATAAATCATTGGGCGGATAGTGCTAATTTCAAGGGTGTTACGTTTAATAAACTGCGTAGCGGTTTGACAGGAAAGTGCTTCGAAATGCCCAACGCTTCATACACCAACCGTTAGCACCAATGCAAGTGACAGAATAATGAGAATAACCAGATAATCATGAGCAACAATATTTATAAACTAACTGAAGAGTACTTGGACCAATACTGCCAAGACAAAAAATACGCGGTAAAGAAAACCCCCAAAGAAAATTTCATCCGTATTGATGTTTCTAATCTGGTCGAAACAGTTCCATTAAGCCTTTATGAGACGGGTAAATTAGTCGTTGGCGGAAGTCCGAAACTGAAGCTAAAAACAGAATTTGAAACTATTAAACAAAACCTGAACGATAACCCGGAAATATTAGGCGGTGTTGAAATTCAAAAAGTAAAGGCATGTTCAACTAAATATACAATTCTGCTGGAAAAAACCCGCGAGGAAATCAAAAATAGCCTTAGCTCAATTGACGGAGCAGTGAGCTATTTCAATAGTCCCACCCCAAGTGAAGAGTATAGAGCCAAATTATCAACTGGAGGGAGGGCTGTATCAGTGACCCAATATAAAAACGGAACATTATTCTTACAAGGGAAAGATGATAGTTTATTTTCTTCCGTTTGTGACTTAGTTGAAAAAACTGCTACGCCATCGGAAGTTGAAATTATTTCAAGATTTTTTGCAAATGATGATGCCAGTCTAGAAAAATTCACAGCATCATATTCACCAAAAATATTGGAAGTTGCAGAGGCTGAAGTCAGGAAAATAATCGGAGATGATGCGTTTAATTTCTTTGAACCATATGACCAAAAGTGGCTTATAGCTTCACAATGCTTATTAATCGCAAATATTCCTTTACCGGAATATTCCCCACTCGTGATGCCGGCATCAAAAGCATTCGAAGGATTCATCAAAAAGCTATTGGTTCAAGTTGGTTTCTATCCCACCACACATTTTAACTCAAAGACCGCAAATTTTGCCTATCTAAAAGATAAAAATCATGCAGAAAGGAAAAAGCTTGAAACAATTGAAGCCCATGCAGGCACATATTTAGACAAAATTGGAGTATGTCTTGATACTAATAGAAATTTTATGATGCACAGTGATGGGGCTGTTATAACGAAAATTGATATGTATGAAGAAGCGTCTTCTAAGTTATCAGAGATTTATAATGATATAAAAGAAGTGTTTACTTATTTCAAGAAAGTCACAGCATTTGGTTTATAAAAATGGATAACAAGGAGATACTTGATAGCACTTTTACCTTAATTAAGCCAAAATTGGAACAGAATGGGTATGTGGTTTCTGATTTCAAATACATTGACTACGGATTTCAGTTTTCAATTGTCAGAAGTCTTTGGAAGGGAGTTCTTCGAGTTTATGCGAATAAGAAACAACAAATCAAATACGACTTATCTCAACTCAAAGAAGAAGCAATTAAAAATCAAATCGAATCAATTCTTAATGAGAATACTAGTACGGAAGAAAGTAACGAAGTAAATAAGGAAAATAACAATGAAACAACGAGCATCTCATTTGTCCCGATTATTGGTACTGATGAGTCGGGTAAAGGGGACTATTTTGGACCTCTTGTAAGTGCAGGAGTTTATGTTGACTTGACTACCAAACCGCTACTTGAAAGAATAGGAGTATGTGACAGTAAGAAGCTGAATGACACTCAAATCAAAGAGATTGCGCAAAACATAAAGAAAATTTGCGTTAATCAATTTTCAGTCATCGAAATATCACCAGAAACGTACAACAATTTATACAATCAATTTAAATCTGAAGGAAAAAATTTAAATGTTTTGCTGGCATGGGCACATGCAAAGGCTATCGAAGAAGTCCTTACGAAAGTTGAGTGCGAAAACGCACTTTCGGACAAATTTGCAGATGAAAAATTCATAATTAGTAAGCTGCAAGAAAAGGGGAAGAGAATTAATTTACGACAAGAACATAAAGCCGAAGCTAACATTGCTGTTGCTGCTGCATCAATTTTAGCGCGTGAAAGATTTTTGACAAAACTAAAAAAGTTATCTATGGAGTTGGGAATTGAGTTGCCGAAGGGAGCTTCGCCTCATGTAATAGAACAGGCAAAAAAAGTTGTTGAAAAATCTGGAGAGGAAACTCTCAAGAAAATTGCCAAGCTACATTTTAAAACAACCGACTCGGTAATAAAGTAAATCACAATGGCAGATTCAGCTAAGGCAAACGAACTCCGGAAGAGTGGGGATATAGACTCTGCATTACCAATGTATAGAGAACTTTGGGAATCTTCTAAGGATAAATTCGCAGCATCTGGACTCTTATTCTGCTTAAGGAAAAAGAAAATGTTCAGTGAAGCATTGCCACTTGCGGAAGAAGCATATTCAAAATTCCCAGGATTTGAATGGTGTAAAAATGAATACATATGGACCTTAATTCAAGGTAAACTATATACATTTCCTGACGATGGTCAACTTGAAGAATTAGTTGGCATTGTGAGTAAAATTATAGAGTTAAAGCCAGATGAAATTGCTTATAAAATTACCGTATTTAAATTATTGAAGAGTGCAAAAAAGCATGGGAATTGGAACTTATTGAATGAATGGATTACAAAAATTAGCCCTGATATTTTAACTGGATATACTGACGAAGAAAGTGGCTGGACTGATAAAGTGCTCTGGTATTACTATCGTGTTAATGGACTTATCTATTCTCATAATGAAGAAGAAGCAATTAAAATAGTTGACGAACGTAGTGGGGAGTTTTATAAACAGAAGAAATATTTCGATAGGTTGAAGGCTAAAGCGTTCATCAGCCAAGAAAAAATTGAAAATGCAATTGAGGTATATAAAACCTTGGTGACAGGTAGGCCAGACTGGTGGCTGCTTCATGAATACGGCGACCTGCTATTAAAACAAGGTAAGATTGAAGACGGTTTCAGCTATTTGATAAGAGCTGCTGTAGCGCCCCCAATGAAACCCGAATTGAAGGTTACATTATTTAGTGACATCGGTACCGTACTTGTGCAAATGAAAAATCCAGAACAAGCCATTCCACATTTTCAGTTAGCTAAAGCTGTTAGAGAAGAACAGGACTGGGGCATTGGCGACCTTAACGAAAAAATAACGAATCTTGGAAGTGAAATTAATAATAAAGCTGATATAAGAACTCTTATAAGAATGTGCCAAAATATTTGGCAGAGATATCTTCCTAAGGATTCATCAGTTACTGACACTAACCGTAAAACAAAGGGGCTTGTTGGAAAAGTTACTGGCCTAATTGATGGGCGTCCTTTTTGCTTTATAAAGACACAAGACAATCAATCATACTTTTGCAGTACGTCCGATTTGCCTAAAGGAGCAATTAACAATCAAAGTGTGAGATTTGAGGTAAAGCCTTCGTTTGACAAGAAGAAAAATAAAGAAACACTTAAGGCGGTCAACGTAAGACAAATATGACAACTCATAAATCGAATAGAACAATTAAATGCACTGGTGCTAACAGGCGTTTGGCTCAATGGCGGTTGACGTGGTTAATTGAACATTCTACCTCGCATCAAATTTTGTGGAGTATTGACAGTTTTATGCTCCGAAATCCGCCACTGCGCCAAGCGCCAAACCGTTGAACTAAACCTGTCGGTAAATAAGAATAGTGATAATTTTGAAGCGTAATAACTTCAATAAATTATCATTATGTATCAAGAAAGATCATTCGAGAGTTTGCAGATCAAGGAGATGCAAATTCGCA
>Ga0209212_1004879_pt1 | contig 16330 bp, 10 predicted proteins | sample RifGroC2_FD_183996 | JGI IMG/M metagenome (GOLD analysis project Ga0209212, IMG submission 183996) | Groundwater microbial communities from Rifle, Colorado, USA - Groundwater C2 (SPAdes) (version 2) | ecosystem: Environmental > Aquatic > Deep subsurface > Groundwater | place: Rifle, Colorado...
ATAAATTTTTTTGCTTGCAAGGGTAATTTCAGTGATGTAACTTGCACTAGCATTTACTGCTTTCGTTGTCTGGAGAGGAGCACCATGAACTATAGACGCATATCTGTATTGATGCTGCTCGCCATGCTGTGCCTGGCGACAATCCCGTATTCTGCAGCTGCCGCGAAGGCCTCGAAGAAACCTATGCTTCCGGTCACCGTGACCATTGGGCCGACGATGCCAGGTGTAGGCGAGGACACCCTGCAGCCCGGAGAAGTCGTTGCATTCACCGTCAAGGCGACCACGCTTGCTGACGCGAGCGAAATGCATCTGGAAGCGAAGCTGTCAGGCGGCGTCGAGTTGGTCAGTGGTACGTTGGAGTGGGCAGGCCCGGCCGGCAAAGGGGAAGAAAAACAGATTTCCTTCACCGTGCGCGTGCCGCTCAAAGGGCAGGGAAGTATCAAAGCCACGGCAACGATCCTGAGAGAAGGCAAGCGAACGGTGAAAAGCACGGCTCAGTATGTCCTTGGCAAAGGTGAGCGCGTAAAGAAAAAGCCGGAGTATCAACAAAAGAAAGATAGCAAGGGCAGGGATATCGTCGAATATTAAGAGGTTGCCATGCAGCGTCCTATTCATAGACTGGGAATTCTAGTAATCATACTATTCGCCGCACTCATTCTGACGAACTGCAGTGGGAGCGGCGACTCCGCACCACCACCACCTCCTCCTCCTCCGATAACGCCGACCGGAGTGCCATACCCGCCTGCATCAGTCATTGCGACCGCGATCAGCGACACGCAGATAAATATCGGCTGGTCAAGTGTATCCGATGCAACGTCTTACAACGTGTATCGTTCCGAGCAGACCGGTACGGCGTACACCTACACGGTCGTGTCCGGCACGACCGCGACTATCGTATCGGACACCACGGTTACCTCGGGGACGACCTATTATTACGTGGTCAGTGGGACGAACTCCCTTGGGGAGGGGCCCCTGTCTGCCGAGGTCGGTTCGACCCCTGCGTTGCCGTCAGGAACGCTGACCATTACGGGTACCATCAAGTATGAAGATAAGGAATACGATCAATCTGTTGGACACACGGGGAATACCTCACTCAAGGCCGTGCGGTTCGCCGAGGTCGAACTGGTGAACGCCTCATCTCTAACCACCCTATGGTCCACGAGGACCAATTCCAACGGAGTTTATTCGATCAGCACTTCAACGAACACCGGTACGACGGTCTATGTGCGTGTTCTTTCGTCGGCTGCTCCAGCGGGTGTTAATACGGTGAGCGTCATGAACCTCAGTCCGGCCCTGTACGCCGTCAAGACCGCTGACTTTTCCTTGAAGGGCGAAACGACGGTTAATCTCACCATTGCAACGACGAACACGGCGGATGGCGCCTTCAACATCCTGGACGTGCTGACCAGTGGGTACAAGTTTGTGGAGACCTACGCCGCAATGTCGACGCCAGTTCTGAACGCGTACTGGCCCCGCACCATCGGTTTGACTTATTATTGCGATGGTCCTGTCCCTGATTCGGCATACTGTATTCGCGGAGAGGGCATCTATATCAACAAAACCTTTGACACTGATGAGTTTGATGACGACGTTCTCTGGCATGAATTCGGCCATTTCATTGCAAGCAAGTACTCGAAGGATGACTCTCCAGGTGGTGTACACTATTTAGATGATAACACGCAGGACCTGAGGCTTTCCTGGAGCGAGGGGTGGGGAAACTTCTTTCCCACGGCAGTTAAGTTCTGGTTGAACACGACTGCTCCGGAATTGCTGTCTGCTGATCCGGTCACACCGTTGTCACAGTACGTTGATACCGAAACGGGCGGCATCCTACTTACTGTGAATATCGGTGCGCCGGAGCCCGATACCTGTATTTCAGATAATTGCAAATATGCTACGAACGAAATATCGAACGCGAATGTGTTATGGAACGCTATGAACACTCCAGTGCTCGGCATGGATAAGATTTGGGAAGTTTTTGATAACTACTTGCCGACGCTAGGATTAAGCTATCCCGTCAGTATCGAAAATTTTTGGGATGGCTGGCTTGCGAGCTATCCGACCGATTCGATGGCATTGCACACAGTCTTTAATGGTCGCTTGATCGATTATTCCGCTGACGTCTATGAAACGGATAATACCCCGGTCACGGCCCAGTCCTTCACTGTAGGTTGGGGCCAGCAGCACAGGATTTATGGAAATGGAGACATAGATTATGTGAGGTTTACCGTGCCGACAACAACAACGTACACGATAAGAACGAGCAACCTACTAAATGGCGCTGATACTTATTTGACCTTGTTCGACAACACGGGACTGAATGTGATCTACATGAACGATAACGCTACGTCGCAGCCGCCGCTACCGCCAAACAATACCACGGCGCTGTCATCTCGGATCGTGTGGAGCCTGGAGCCTGGTGATTACTACGTGTCTGTGAAATCGTCACCAGATAAGCCCGCGTCGGCCGGCCGATACGGCTCCTATACTCTCACCATCTCACCCTGAAGCTTATGCCGATTTAAGGTGAATAGTACCTTCTCGCTCTGAAGCTCGTGTCGATTTAAGGTGAATAGTACCTTGACGATTTCGGGACCCGTCGTTATACTTTGAACCACTGCTGCTAAAGCAGATCAAAGGAGGGTCCATTATGCGTAGGAAAAGCAGATTTATGAAGTTGGCAAGTATGCTGTCTGTTTCGGTATTGCTGGTAGGATTGATCATATCGTGTGGAAGCAATAGCAGCGACAACGGAACTCAATCAGTAACGTATTCTGACCCGACTGAGGCTGCAAACGGCGCATCTTCGGCAAAAGCGTCGGTCGATATGACGAGCGCAATGAGCGAAGCTGCCGCAGGTCTATCGTCATCGTCTAATCCTTCAGGTTATGCTCCGGGAAAGGGTGGAGCAAAGACAACCGATACTTCCAGCATCGCAAACATTGATCCAAAATTGAAAAAGCTTGTTGACGGCATGCTGGCAAGCATGAAGACGCCTGCGGTCAGAAACGCCGTGTCAAAGGCCCGCGCAAGCAAGGCTAAGGTCAGCATGTCACCCGGGGCCTTTACGCTGACCTCTTCCTGCACCGACAGCAGTGGAACGTTCACCATTACTGGTACTGATACCTCCGTTGCGGGTACGTATGTTGAATACACCGTGGACATTCGTTTCGACTCCTGCAAAGACCTTCCCGATGCATTCGGTATTTACAGCGTAACGACGGGAACGATCCATGCGTATGACAAAGAGATGGCCGGCAATGCGGCGAACACGAGAAATGCAACGATCGACCTCACCGCTGAGAAGTATGATTCTCTCAATTTAAATGCGCATGTGAAGACGGATGTTGTCAAGGGTACTTTTAACGCCACCGACTCGGGAACAGCGACGTCACGATCCGGCAGAAACACCGCTAACGGTTCTTTCTCTGAGACAGACTTGATCAATAACGAGACCGGGACCTTCTATTTCACGAACATGACAGGCGACTGGACATGGGATTTTGCTTCCCCCGTGGAAACGGTCACGAACACGGCCAATGGCAACTTCGGGCTGAATTTTGTAAATGCTTCCCAAACCCTTACGCTTAATATAGGGCTGTCAAACCTCCAGAACAAGCTGCGCACGAACACCGATGCGAGCATAGACCAGTGGGTGAACGGCAGCGTTACCATAACCTGGACCCCCGATCTTTCAATCTTTGGCTGCAGATCGGGCAGGATCACTTTCACTACAGCAGATGCCACGCCGCTGCATTATTTAAGTAACCTGGACACCTGTCCGGATTCAGGAACATTGCAGGTCAATAATGCGACGATCGTTTACTATGGCCCGGATGATCCCAACAACATCGTAATAACGGTGGGGGCGGTAAGCGTTGTACGTCCCGATTGCTCTTCGATGGAGGGTGGAATCTGCGGTAATTAGAGCTGAGTTAAAACGAAGCAGGCACATCAACGGGGGAGCCAAAAGCTCCCCCGTTCTATTTCTTTTTTGCTTCCTGCCATAACTTTTCCATCTCGTCAAGCGTCATGTCTTTCAAAGACCTGCCTGCCTCCGCTGCGTTCTCCTCGATGTACCGGAACCGGTGTATGAACTTGCTGATGGTTTTCCTGAGTGCGTCCTCGGGGTTGATCTCAAGGAATCGAGAGATGTTCACGAGCGTAAAGAAAATATCGCCCAGTTCCTCCTCAATAGCCGTTGCATCCTTTGTCTTGAGCGATTCCTTGAACTCAGCTATTTCCTCATCGAGCTTGGGCAGCGCTTCGTCGAGTTCGTTCCAGTCGAAACCCACTCGTGCCGCCCGCTTCTGGATTCCGTGCGCACGCAGGAGCGCAGGCATGCCCTGCGGCACGCCGTCGAGGATGGAGGTGCGTTTCTGGTGCGCTTTTTCTTTTTTCTTTATCTCTTCCCAGTTCGCAAGGACCTCACCGGAGGTCGATACTTTTTCCCCGCCGAACACGTGGGGATGCCGCCTGGTCATTTTATCAACGATCGTACCGGCCACGTCCTGTATCGTGAACGCTCCCTGTTCCTCGGCTATCCGGGCGTGGAAGATGATAAAATGAAGCAGGTCGCCCAGCTCTTCCTTTACCTTGTCGGGCGATCCTTCATCCAGCGCTTCAATGACCTCATAGCACTCCTCGATCAGGAAGGGCTTAAGCGATTCCGGCGTCTGTTCGCGGTCCCAAGGACATCCGGCAGGGCCGCGAAGCCGCGCCATGAGATTGATCAATTGTGAAAAAGAGTTGTCCACGGTGCTCCTCCCCAAGGTTTGACGCTCTCAACTTACACAACGCAACCGGCCTTTGCAAGCTTTTTTGTTGAAAGGATCCGGTCATTATGGTAACGTAACGAGCAGTTTTCCTTGAGAGGCCGCTCTCTGCCGGCAAGGGCTTTATTTAATCTTGATATGCGCATGAAAGGAGTTTTTCTATGATGAAACGCGTTAGTTCCCTCGTTCTGCTGACGACCGTCGCACTGCTGCTTATGGCCATGGGCGGAAAGGGCGCCGGGTTTGAACGGTCACCCCGGGTGGAGAAGAACTTTAGCGTACTGGTCGTCGATGTTTCAGGCAATAAGATCGAGGGCGAAAAGTTCAGCTGGGAAGGGCGGATCCATTTGGACGGCTCCCTGGGCATGGCGCAGGTGGTGGTCCCCTTTGATAAGATAAAAGAACTGACTGTCGGGGAGAAGCGGGACCGGAAAGTGCGCGTGACCGTTCACCTCAAGGATGGTAGCGAGACCATGGTTGATGTCGATGCCGATGCCCGCTGCTACGGCGATGCGGTGTTCGGCAGTTTCATGCTGACCATGGCTGAGATCAAATCAGTCACCTTTAAATGACCTGTTTTCTGACGCGAACGGTCCTTGGCTTTGCCATGGAGATTTGCGGTATTCCTGAATTGTGAAGAATTTGGATCAAACACCTGTTAACCCGCATGGCGCCGGGATCAAGAGCCTGCTCGATGAAGAAGGAACCGTCATCCGGGCAGCCCATTTTGCCGGCGCCAACGGCAGCGAGGTGGTCCAGCGGCGGACGAGCCTGATCGACAGGATGCTTCGTTTGGCCCATGGCCGCCTCGCTCCCTCCGCGATGCCCGCGCTCATCGCCATCGGAGGATACGGCAGGGGAGAGCTGAACCCGCATTCCGATATCGATATCATGTTCCTGTGCCGGGGTGATGCCGATCGTCAGTGCTCCACGGAACTGCTTTACATGCTCTGGGACGCGGGCATGGACATTTCGTACAGCGTGCGCACGGTCAAGGAGTGCGTCAGCCTTGCCCGGCAGGACAGCAAGATCCGGACCTCGCTGTTGGAATCCCGCCTGATCGCCGGTGAGCCGGCGCTTTACCAATCTTTTCTCAACGCCATGCAGAGCGACGTTTTCCACTGGCGGGCAGCCTCGTACATCAATGAAAAGATCGCCGAGCGCGTTGCAACCCGGCTGAAATACGGCGGTTCCATCTACTTGCGGGAGCCGAACATCAAAGAAGGGGCCGGCGGGCTGAGAGATTTTCATACCGCTTTTTGGATCGCTTTTGCGCATTACCGGATCACGTCACTTGCCGATCTGGTGCGCGAAGGCGTCCTGACCGCAGGACAGTACGCTGTTTTTGTCCGGTCCCGGAACTTCCTGTGGCGAGTGCGGAACGAACTGCATTATCTCTCGGACCGCAAGAACGACCACCTGACCTTCGACCTCCAGGAGCGTACTGCCCGGGATTTTCATTACCGCGATTCCACCCACCTGCTGGCCGTTGAGCGTTTCATGAAATCCTATTTTCTGCACGCCAGGAATATCCGCGAATTCTCGAATATCGTCTCCGAAGCCGTGCTGCGGAAGCCCCGCACCCGCTGGTTCGAGCGAAAATTGTCTCTCGGCCCCTTTTCCCTTGTGGGCAGGACGCTCATGCCCTCATCGGACGGAACCTGTCACGATGATCCGTCATTGATCATGACGGCCTTTGAGCTGGCGCAAGCGCGCCATGCGACATTCTCCGACCGGCTCAGGTCCCTGATCAGCTCGTGCAGGATCGATGACCGCGTCAGAACATCGGCGGCTGCATCGCATGCCTTTATTGCCATTCTGAACAATCCAGACCATCTTTCCGAGACGCTTACACTCATGAAGGACCTTCGGTTCCTCGGCAGATATCTGCCGGAGTTCCGCGCCATTCAGGCGCTGGCACGGCATGATTACTATCATAAATATACGGTCGATGAGCATATTCTGCTTGCGATCCGCAATCTCCAGAACCTCTGGTCGGGAAATTACCCGGCGCTGTCGACGCTGTCCGAAGCGTTCAACGGCCTGAAAAAACGGTGGGTCCTGATTCTGACGGTGCTGCTTCATGACCTGGGAAAAGCATACCGGAGCGGCCATGAACTGCGGGGGGCGGAGATCGCTGAAACTATCCTTGCGCGGATGGCGGTCGGGGGAGAGGACCGTGAGCGCATCCTGTTTCTCATCAGAAATCATTTGATCATGTCTAACTTGTCGCAGCGGAGGGAATTGACCGACCAGAAGGTCATTGCAGACTTTGCGCGGGTCGTGGCTGACCAGGAAAATCTTTCCCTGCTTTACCTCCTGACCTACGCCGACATTTCTGCGGTCAACCCCACGGCCTGGACCCAGTGGAAAGCGGTCCTGCTCCAGGACCTCTATCTCAGAACGACCAAGTTTCTTGAACGGGGATCTTTCGCAGGTGAGGATGAGTCCGGCCGCTTGAGCGCCTCAGCGTCACGAATCAAAACCGCGGCGAGCGAACTGTTTCCGCCTCAGGACGTCGATGCGTTCCTCGCGGTCATGCCTGACCAGTATCTGCTCTATACGCCGGTGTCCCGGGTCCTGGATCATATGGGCATGATGCAGCGTTTGCCCGGGGAAAACCTCATTATCCAGTATCGTCATTATCCCGAAAAGGGCTTTACGGAGCTCACGCTCTGCGCCTATGATGCGTACGGCATGTTCTTCCGGACCGCGGGCACGATCGCATCCAAGAACCTCAGTATCCTTCGCGCACAGGTCTATACCACGAAGAGCGGCGTGATGATAGACACCTTTCAGGTGACCGATCCGGAGGGAACGATCTGCACCTATGACGATGCATGGGAAAGTGTCGTAAGAGCGCTTCGGGCGGCATTGATGAGGGAAAGCCGGCCTCCTGAACCCGGGGTCTATCTCCCGGTGAGCGCGACACCGGTCGCGGTCACGCCGATCGTGGAATTCGACAATGATTCTTCCGAGACCTTCTCGATCATTGATATCACCGCGCGGGATATGGTCGGCTTGCTCTACCGGGTGACCAAGGCGCTGTACGATCTCAACCTGGACATCGCCTCGGCGAAGATCGTGACCGAGGGGGTGCGGGTCATGGATTCATTCTATGTAACCGATCTGCTGAGGAGGAAGGTCACGGACGACGTTCGCCTCAACCGGATCAAAGAGGAACTTTTGAAAGTTCTGGGATAGGACCGCAAGCAGGTATTCTCCATTCAGCCTGTAGGACAACCGGTTTAATTCTTATGAAAAAACGGCTCTTCATCATGGTGTCGCTGGTCGCACTGCTCGTTATTGCGCTTGATTACTACGTTCAAAGCGATGCTTTTTCCGAACGCCTGAGACCGTACATCGTCTTACCACTGCAGGAAATGCTGGGCCCCGGCTCTCGTATCGGCACCATCAGGGCGAATGCCGTCCCGCTGTATGTCGAGGTGAGAGATGTCTTCATTCCGGGCGAGACCGTCAGCGAGTCCGTTCATGTCCGTAAGGTGCGGATGTATATCAACCCTTTTCCGCTGCTGTTGAAGCGTATCAGCCTGCCTACCATAACGCTGTTGGAGCCCCAGATCCATGCAACCCGAGGTACGACCGGTGAGCTGTCCCTGCTGCAGATGGTCGAGCGCATCAAGACGGCTGCAGGGAATCGGCAGCAAACGAAACCTTCCCGCTTTACCGTCCATCCCGGCACGGTCACGATCCAGAAGGGTACCATCGATTTTCTGGACAAGATGGCGGAAACAGCGGTTTCGGTCTCCGACCTTACCATGAGAATCCGGTTCAGACTGCCGATGAACAATGCCAGGATGTCAGTGCAAAGCGCTACGGTCCGTCTCGTTACGAAAAAGCAACCGCCGCTGACCTTCAGTCTCCGTGGGAGAGCAGACTACGTACGCGATACCTTGACGATCTCCACCCTTGATGTCCTTGCGCCCGATGCGAAGATCACAGTTTCAGGCGCCGTGGGGACGCGGTCCGACGGCATCCTGAACCTGGCAGTAAAGGGCAGTTTCGGGCAACAGGCACTTGGCCGATTCTCTCCGCTGCTGAATAAAAAATCGACAAAACGACAACGTCCTCTCGTGGACCTGCTGGTAGCGGTAAAGGGTCGCTTGGCTGATCCGGAGGTCGAAGGCACGATCAAACTTTATAATCTTCCCTATCAGGGATTCACGGTGCAGGATGCGGGCCTGGCCTTCTCGTACCGCACCAAAAAACTAAGCCTGACCGGGAAGCAGTGGCGGATCGCCAAGACCGAGAATACCATACTTGTGGACGCTGTTGATGCGGTTCTAGATTATCGTGCTCCAGACTTCTATGTCAATAAACTGGAGATCATTGCCGGAGACCTCGTCGCCCGGGCAACCGGCACGTTTAATGCCGCACAAGGGTATAACGCCGAACTGGACGTTGAGTCGAGCGGCAAGAGCAGAACGCTCTCTTTTCTCACCGGCGTTTCCCTGGAGGGGAAGGCGACACTTCGCGGCAGGTTGACCGGCGAGCTGTTCGCGCCCGTTTTTGACGGCGCCCTTTCGGCCGGTCCGGTCACCATCAAGGATATCCTTTTTCATGATGCTGCCGGCGCTGTGCAGCTTCGCGATAAGAAACTTTCGTTTTCCAAAGTGGATATTCATCAGCTGGGGTCGCGCTATATACTGGACGGTTCGATCGACTTCAGTGGCGCGAATATTGTATATGCAGCGCGTTTGAACGTAGTTCGCTCGGATGTGGTGAGCGTTGTTGCGTTATTTTATAAGCCCCTCCCGCTTCAACTTTCAGCGTCCGGCGAAATAACGTTCACCGGTTCGAGCAGGGACTTTGCCGGCAGCGCCGCGCTGACCCTGGGACCCGGCTCGGCGTACGGAGAGTCTTTCTCAAAAGGTTCCCTTACCATGATGCTCTCTCCTGAACGGATATCGTTCCCGCAGCTCGTCTTGCAAAAGGGAGCGGGGGTAGTGAAAGGGAACGGCTGGATCGATTTTAAGGGCGCCTACGCAGCCCTGGTGACCAGCAGGGGAGTGGACCTTTCCGAGGTGGACCATCTTTCGGGCATCCCGCTGTCCGGGATGTTTGATCTCGATATCGATTCCAGCGGCACTTTTTCTGCTCCGCACGTACGATCGGTGCTGACGCTGGACGATCTCAAATATCGCCAGGCAAGCATGGGAAGCGGCAAGGCGACACTTGTTGTCGATGGAGGAAAACTGACCTTACATGCTGATTTGATCAATGGAAAGGCCCGACTTGCCGGGACCATGGACCTTCACGCGCCTTATGACTGGATCGCCAGCGCTGACCTGCGGTCCGCTGATATCACACCATTTATCGTCTCAGGCGGCAACGAAGCGCTCTCGCGGGTGAAGGCCGTTGTTGACGGAAAAGTGACCGCGCACGGCAGGGGGGGGGCGGTTCCGTCTTTGGCGGGTTCGGTTATATTTCAGCATCTCAGCTTTGCCATAGGCGATTATCGGCTCGAGAACGAAGGTGATGCGGTGGTGAACATGGATGCCGGCAAAGTCCAGGTGAAAGCGCTCAGCTTCATCGGACCGGGAACGCGCTTGTCCGTCACCGGCAGCATGCAGATCATGAAGGACTACGATCTCACATTCACGGGAAAGGCTAACCTTTCATTGCTGCGGCTGCTCTACCGTGAGATCGAGCATAGTGACGGTATTGCCGATGTTAAGCTTACGGTCAGGGAAACCTGGGATAAGCCTGAGATCTCCGGGAAAATGCGCCTGGAGAACGGCGAGATCAAGATAAAAGACATCCCTCAGACATTCAGCTCCTTGAACGGCTCCATCGACTTCAACCAGGAGCGGATCGTCATCGATTCTCTCACTGGCGATGTGGGCGGCGGGAGGATGAAGCTGTCAGGCTGGGTGCAGCTTGCCCGTCTTGTCCCTGGAGAGTTCTCGACCAGAATGGCTTTTGACAATGTGACCGTGCGATACCCTCCCGGTCTCGTCTCCACGTTGTCCGGCGAGCTCTATTATGAGGGAGACGCTTCAGAACAGAGCCTGTCGGGCGATGTTCTGATAAAACGCGCGCTCTATGAGAAGCGGGTGGAGTGGAAAAGCATGCTCCTCGATACGTTCAAGGGATTTTCACAAAAAAGGAAAACGGAGATCGGCTGGATCGGTGAGACGCAGTTGAATGTCCGTTTCCACGGCAAGGAGAACATCCTTATCCAGAACAACCTTGCAAAGATACCGATCGAGGTGGATACGTTCATCCGGGGAACACCGAGCCAGCCTCAATTGCTCGGGCGACTTGAGGCCAGGTCCGGGGTTGCCTACTTCCGACGGAACGATTTTAAGATACAGCATGCATCGGTGGATTTTGTGGACCCGAACCGGATCAACCCGGTCCTCGATATTCAGGCGGAAACACGGATCCGGGAATACACGATCCGGATGTCGATCTCGGGAGCCGCGGACAGGGCCACGGTGACCTTTGTTTCCGATCCGGCCCTGTCCGAAGTGGATGTCCTGAGTATGCTCGCTCTCGGGAAAACAAGCGCCGATCTGAAAGGGAAGGGTGCGGCGGTCGGCATGAGCGAAGCGGCTTCGTTCGCCACCGGTCAGTTCCAGGACATCTTCGAGCGGAGGGCCCGGAATCTCACCGGTCTTGACCGTTTCCAGGTCGACCCCTACCTGAGCAAAGACACGTCAGTGCCGCGGGTGACGGTGGGCAAAGAACTTATTCAGGATAAACTCTATTTTACGTACTCATCGAATGTCGGCACGACGACTCCCGATACGGTATTCCGCATCGAGTATGTACTGGACAAGCATTTTTCCCTGGTCGGTGAGCAGAATGAGCTGGGCACGATCGGCGCTGACGTGAAGTTCCGGTTTGAGTTCAAATAGGAGGGGCCAACACAACGAATAAACCTAAAACGGCTTTTGACACTGATCAAATAGGATAAGAGTCGGATAACGGCGGACGTGTCTAATTGGTATTTATCCGCCGTTATCCGGTGTTAATCCGTTTCTTCCGTGTCCAATGTTTTTTCAGGATTAAATTGATTGACCTTCTGTTGCTGTAATTCCGCATTTTGCATCGCTCTAATGCGCTTCGTCCCAATTCTTTCCCACGCACAGGTCCACCAATATCGGCACCGACAGTTTGACCACGCCTTCCATTTCTTCTTTGATGAATTGCTTCATGATCTCGATCTCGCTGTCAGGGATCTCGAAGACCAGTTCGTCATGCACCTGAAGGATCATCTTTGAGGCCAGCCTTTTACTCTTGAGCTTTTCGTGTATCCTTATCATGGCGATCTTGATGAGATCTGCCGCGGTGCCCTGGATCGGGGTGTTGACAGCCATACGTTCGCCGAAGTTGCGCACGGCCGCTGCTGATGACGACAGCTCGGGAATGAAACGTCGCCTCTCAAACAGCGTAGTAACAAAACCGGTTGTTTTTGCCTGTTCAATGGTCCTGTCGAGGAACGCCCGGACTCCGGGATATCGAGCAAAATAGCCGTCGATATAGCGTTTTGCCTCGGCATTCGAGACACCGATGTCCTGGGCGAGTCCAAAGGCGGAGATGCCGTAAATGATCCCGAAATTGACCGCTTTTGCCTTTCGCCGCATTTCCGGGGTGATCTCGTCAGCAGGCAGGCCGAAGATCTCTGCGGCCGTTCGGGTGTGAACGTCATCATTGGCGATGAAGGTGGCGATGAGGGCGTCGTCGCCGCTCATGTGGGCGAGGATGCGCAGCTCGATCTGCGAATAATCGGCGGAGAGCAGGCTGCAGCCCTGTTCCGCGATAAAGGCCTTTCTGATCTCCCTGCCGATCTCGGTGCGGATCGGGATGTTCTGGAGGTTGGGATCGCTGCTTGACAGTCTGCCGGTTGCCGTGACGGTCTGGTTAAGCGACGTGTGCAGCCGGCCGGTCTTGGGGTTGATCATGGCCGGCAAAGCGTCGACATAGGTCGATTTCAGCTTCGACAGGCTCCGGTACGCCAGGATCTCCGCAGGCAGGGTGTGCAGGTGAGCCAGTTCCTCGAGCACGTCCACATTGGTCGAAAAGCCGGTCTTGGTCCGTTTGACCGGAGTGAGCCCGAGCTTCACGAACAGGATCTCGGCAAGCTGTTTCGTCGAGTTTATATTGAACGTTTCCCCGGCCAGTTCATAGATCGTCTTCTCCGCTGCCTCCATTTTCTGTGCGAGCTGCTTCGACATGGTCCCCAGGAGCTCCGCATCGACCTTTACTCCGGCCCGCTCCATCTCCGCCAGCACCTGCATGAGCGGCATTTCCATGTCTCTGAACAGCGTGTCAAGCTTCTGTTCGTGCAGCATGGGCGAGAGCTTCTGCTTGAGCTGCAGCGTGATGTCCGCATCTTCTCCTGAGTAGCGGGTTGCGGTCTTGATGTCAACTTCGCAAAACCCGATCTGCTTTTTCCCGGTGCCCGTGACCTCCTGATAGGTCGTGGTCTTGTAGTTCAGATATTCCAGCGCCAGGGCATCAAGGCCGTGAGACGTTTTTCCCGGGTTCAGCAGGTACGAGGCGATCATGGTGTCAAAGGAAAGGCCCTGGACAGCAATGCCGTAATGACCGAGCACGAGAACATCGTATTTGATGTTCTGCCCTATCTTCAGGATCCCGGGGTTTTCCATAACAGGCTTAAGCTGTTTCAGCACGTGTTCAAGGCCGAGCTGGCGCGGCGTCCCCAGGCAGATATGGCCCAGCGGTATATAGTACGCCTGCCAGGGGTTCACCGCAAAGGAGATGCCGACGAGATCCGCTTCCATGGGAGAAAGGGACGTGGTCTCCGTATCGAAGGAAAACTCTTTTGACGCCCTGAGTACGGTCAATAAGTGCTGGAAGGCTGTTTCGTCAAGAACGGCCTGGTAATCAGCCTCCTGGTCAGGCTCCTGCACGACGTACTTGAGCAGGGTGGGGAACTCAAGCTCCCGCAGGAGGCCCAGCAGTACCTGATTGTCAGGCTCCTTGGGCGTGAGCGCTTCGTAGGAAAGCTCAAGCGGTCTGTCGATATGGAGACGGGCCAGTTCACGGCTCAAACGCGCCAGATGCGCGTTTTCCAGAAGCGACTGCCGCAGCTTGGGCCGCGTGATCTCGTCAAGATGGGAGAGCAGGTTCTCGATGGACCCATACTGCTTTATCAGCGTCTGGGCGGTCTTTTCACCGATACCGGGCACACCGGGGATATTGTCCGATGCGTCTCCCATGAGGCCGAGGATCTCGATCACTCCCTCGGGCGGCACGCCGAACCGCTCCTGGACGTCCTTCGATTCGTAGATCTTTTCCTTCAGCGTATCGTACACCCTGATGTTCTGACCTACAAGCTGGAGGATATCCTTGTCTCCCGTGACAATGGTCACGTCAAAACCATCAGCATCGGCCTTGCGCGCCAGCGTGGCAATGACATCGTCCGCTTCCTGCCCCTCCTTGATGAAGACCGGGATGCGAAAAGCATCGACAAGCTTATGAATATAGGGTATCTGCGGGACAAGGTCGCGGGGCATGGGGGGTCGGTGCGCCTTGTACTCTGCATATTCGAGGTGACGGCGGGTCGGGCCTTTGGGATCAAATACGATCGCGAGGAGATCGGGTGCTTTGTCCTTGATGACCTTCAGCAGCATATTGGCAAAGCCGAACACGGCGTTCGTCGGGAGCCCGGTAGACGTGGTCAGGCCCCGGATAGCATAATATGCCCGATAAATATAGGAGTTCCCGTCTATGATATACAGCTTTCTTTTATGGGTGTCAGTGATCATGGTTGGAAAGTATAGACTAAGTTATGGATAAAAACAACAGACATATCGCTGTTGTTTCAGAACGATGTTTAATTTTAAGCATGGTGGTTTTCGCTCATTGCTCATAATCGCTCAAAGCAGCAGGCTGCAATTCACCTTTAAAGCTATGCAATATGTTGAAATATAATGATAAAACATTATGGTATGCTTGGTACATTTATTGCAAATTTAAGTATAAGAAAAATTATAATTGGATGATCAATGGACTGCAACGTAACAAATGCAAATTATGAGCGTGTAGTTGCCGTTATGGGCAAATATTTAAATGAGCGCTATAAAAATGTCTGCGGCTGCCCGCGCTGCGTGAACGATATCGCGGCGATCGCGCTGAATTACCTTCCGCCTCATTACTATGTCGAGATGGACAAGGACAGAGAGATAGGCTCTCCCTGGGTGATGGTGGAATCGGCCGTGGTAGAAGCGATCGACCGGGTCATGGAGAAGCCGAATCATTCCCTTCATAAGCCTCATGAGACAACGCCGCAGGGCCCTGCCGCGCTTATGGGTTGACTTCACGAAAAAGGAATGCTATAACTGCACGCATCCGGTCATGAGAAAATATCAGCTCTTCATAACCGCATGTGTTTTTGCGATCGTATCCGCCTTCCCGGCAGTGCCCGTTCAGGGCGCTGACAAACCACAACCGCAGGCATCCGCACAACCGTGGGTGTGGCCGTTGCCCCCTGATAAACCCCGAGTGCAATTCATCAGAACCGTTATAACACCCCAGGATCTCGGTATTAAGAAGGGTTTTTTTGCCCGGGTGTGGGAATTTGTCGCAGGGGAGGACACGGTTGACCGCATTGTGTCGCCTCACGGCCTGGTCGCTGACGGTGAAGGCAAGGTCTATGTCGCCGACTGGGGCGGGGCATGCATCCATTTCTTTGATTTTGAGAAAAAGAAATACGACAAGTACAACATGACCAAAATGGGGCCGCTTGTATCTCCCATCGGCGCGGCACTGGATGCCGACGGCCTGCTCTATATTACGGATTCTTCCCGTCGCAGGGTCTTCGTATACAGCGGCAGCAAGAACAAGCGTATCATCGGTGATGACGGCATGCTGCGGCCTACGGGCATTGCTATCAATAAAAAGGAAAAACTGCTCTACGTCGTGGATACCACGGGACATCGCGTGGACCTGTACACCCTCGAAGGAAAGAAGACAGGCTCGTTCGGCAAAGGGGGCGTCAATGACGGGGAGTTCAATTATCCGACCCATATTGCTGTTGACGCGACCGGCGACCTTTATGTCATGGATACGCTTAATTTCCGGGTGCAGATCTTCGATAAATCCGGGAAATTCCTGTCCGCATTCGGCAGTAACGGCACGGCCATCGGGGCATTTATAAAACCGAAAGGCATCGCCGTGGACCGGGAAGGCCACATATGGGTATCCGACGGCGTCAGGAACAGCGTGCAGGTATTCGACCGTGCAGGACGACTGCTCCTCATCTTCGGACGGAACGGCACCGGCGCCGGACAGTTTGACGTACCTGCCGGGCTTTACCTCGACAGTAAGGACCGTTTATATGTCGCGGACAGCTATAACTACCGTGTTCAGATGTTTCAGTACCTGCAGGAGACCAACTGAAGAGCCCGCACCATGATCGATGAGGTGATCGCATGAAACGATTCGTTGTATTCATCAGTTTATTCGCTCTCTTGACCCTGTCGGGCGCATGGTTGGCCAATGCGGCGGCGGTATCTGTCAAGAATTCGAAACATAACCTGCAGTATAAGGCCGTCCCCGAG